>OLFU01000098.1_pt1 | contig 92220 bp, 94 predicted proteins | sample 1605161 | NCBI WGS metagenome assembly OLFU01 (sample SAMEA3888914, study PRJEB22519) | human gut metagenome | biome: human gut; feature: human-associated habitat; material: faeces | place: Denmark | collected 2011
AAAAGTTGGCACGATTGTTGTAGGCGGTTCTCCCGTAGACAGTATCCAGTATGAGCTGATTGATAAGCAGTTTGACTGTATGGCAAAATATCTTTCATGGGATATGCTTTTCAAAAAATCATATTACGCAACAGCCAGAGATGAACTTGAAAAAAATAAGGATTCCATGAACGAACTTGAGTGGATCGGAAAAAATTTATAAAGCGCACACCAAATTCCCGTTTGCTGAAGGGACGTATAGAAACTATACGTTCTTTTTTAATACAAAAAAATGAGCATCGCCTTAAAGCGATGCTCACTTATTTTATAAGTTTAATAATTCTTTTGTATCTCTTGCAATCACTAATTCTTCATCAGTTGGTACTACGAATACCTTGATCTTAGATTCAGGTGCAGAAATTAATCTTTCACCATGACCTTCCACATTAGCTTTATCATCTAATACGATGCCTAATGCTTCTTTTATTAGATCAATAATTGCTTCTCTTGCGATAAAGCTGTTTTCACCAATACCTGCTGTGAATGAAATTGCATCAACATGTCCAAGTTCTACAAAATAAGAACCAATATAATCAGCAACACGTTTTCTAAACATGTTAAAAGCTAATTCGGCTCTTTGGTTACCAGCATCTTTTGCATCAATGATATCTCTCATATCACCAGACACTCCAGATACACCTAATAAACCAGATTCCTTATTCAACATCTTGAATACAGTCTTCATATCATATCCAAGATTTTCAATTAAGTGGTCTACAACAGATGCATCAATATCACCAGAACGAGTTGCCATCATGACACCAGCAAGAGGTGTAAGACCCATTGAAGTATCAATAGATTTACCATCCTTTACAGCACAAAGTGAAGCACCTGCACCTAAATGACATACAATAATATTAGCATGTTCAGGGTTGCCTAATAATTCCTGAGTACGCTTTGATACATAGTAATGAGAAGTACCATGTGCACCATATTTTCTAATCTTGTTTTCTTCATAGAATTTATATGGGATTGGATAAACTGCATTTTCAGGCTTAATAGAGTGATGGAATGCTGTATCGAATACTACAACAGCACCTGCAGTAGGAATAGCTTCCTTGAATGCTTTGATACCAATAATATGTGCAGGGTTATGAAGTGGTGCAAGTGGTGATAATTCATCAATCTTAGCGATCACATCATCATCTACAACACAAGACCCATCAAAATAAGGACCACCTTGTACAACACGATGACCAATACCCTTGATTTCATCTAAATGTTCAACAATCTTCTTTTCAATTAATGTATCAAGTAATACTTGTACTGCTTCCTTGTGAGTAGGAACTGCAAAGACCTTCTTATCTTTAGTACCATTATACTTGATAGTGAAGATTGAATCTTCCATACCGATTCTTTCAATAATACCAGAAGTGATAACACTTTCAGTATTCATTTCAAATAACTGGAACTTCAATGAAGAACTTCCACAGTTAACTGCTAAAACTTTTGACATGTTTATATCCTCCTAAACACCACTATTATAAACAGAAACCCCTAACATTTCTACTATAAATTTAGATTACGTGACAAAAAGAATGTTCTGTAATATAATCATTACTGCCAGGGGCGCATTTATTGCTGAGATAGGTGAAAGCCTTGTCCCTTAGCATCTGATCTGGGTAATACCAGCGTAGAGAGGCCGTACTTTTTTAGTGACTTCTTTGCGTCATCTTAGTCATTGGAAAGGGGAGATTTATAAATGAATAAGAAGACATTATCCACTAGAGCAATTGCTTATGTTGCGTTATTTATCGCTATGCAGTTAGTTCTAGAAGTACTATTTAAGGTGATTCCAGGACAGCCACAGGGTGGTTCTATTACTTTAAGTTTATTACCAATCGTACTTGCAAGCTATTTAATGGGTGCACAGTATGGAATTATTGTCGGTGTTGGTGCCACTGCTATGCAGTTTGTATTAGGTCTTGCTTTATATTATGGACCTTGGTCTGTTGTGTTAGACTATCTTGTACCATTATCAGCACTTGGTATTGCAGGCTTTATTCCTAATTTTAAATCAGGTAAGACTGAAGTTTATACAGGAATATTCGTAGGAATGATCCTTAAGTTCATTTCACATTTATTATCTGGTGCTGTATTATTTGCAAGCTATGCACCTAAGAACATGAACCCTTGGGTTTATTCATTCTTATACAACATTGGTTATAATGTAGGTACACTTATTTTAACTTATGTAGTATTTGCACTTATTTATCCAAAACTTCAGAAAACATTTAAGGCTATTTAACAGTGGGAGACCACTGTTTTTTTTATATAAAAACAAAACAATAACTTAAAAAGGCTTTATTTAGGAAAAAACAGGTGAGGTTTATGTACATTTCACCTGTTTTTTGCTATGATATTCGATAGGTTGAAAGAGGTTTGATTATGAAGAATTCATTAGTGGGGCAGGATGTGCTCATCCATTGCTATAAACATGACGGTAAACCACATCGTACGTGGTCACGCTGTAAGATATTAGAAGAAACAGATCGCCATTTTATCGGTATAAATAATAATACATTAGTTACAGAATCAGATGGTCGTTCCTGGGTCACTAAAGAACCAGCTATCTGTTATTTTCCTAAGGATAGATGGTATAATGTAATTTGTATGATTAGAAGTGATGGTATCTATTATTATTGTAATATTGCCTCTCCTATATTATATGATGGAGAAGCACTTAAATATATTGATTATGACCTTGATTTAAAGGTATGGCCTGGCTATCGTTATAAGGTCTTAGATGAAGGTGAATATGCGGCTCATCGTATTAAATATCAATATTCAGATGAATTAGATGAGATATTCCATGAACAGCTCAATCGTTTGATTGTGATGACGATGAATGCATCTGGCCCTTTTCGTGCAGGATTTGCCCAGGAGTGGTATAATAAGTATCAGCAGATGATGAAAAATAGAGGAACTAAAAATGATAAACTTAAAAAATGAAGCTGAAATGATTGCTTTTGGTAAACGTATTGGAGAAACAATCTTTCCCCATTCTATTATCACATTAACAGGTGATTTAGGGGCTGGTAAGACTACATTCACAAAAGGAATAGGACAGGGACTTGAAATCAAGAAGATCATCAATTCTCCAACTTTTACTATTGTGAAGGTTTATTCTGGACGTATGACCCTTTATCATTTTGATGCATATCGCCTAGAAGGGGCAGATGATGATCTGGGGTTTGAAGAGATGTTTGAAGATGATGGCTTATGTGTGATTGAATGGCCACAGTTTATTGAAGACATTATTCCAGAAGAAAGATTAGAAATAGAAATAATAAAGAATGAAGATGAAACACGTTCTTTAAAGCTTCACCCTATCGGTGAAAAATATGAGAACTATGTGAGGGAGGTTACGCATGATTAGTTTAGTGATGGATACATCAAATAGTTATTTAGCTGTAGGCTTATATCAAGATAATGTGTGTCTAGAAGCCTTCCAGGAAAAAGGTTCTAGAAGACAATCAGAAAAAGCAATTCCTACATTAAAGGAAGTGCTTGATCGTCATCATATTGCATTAAAGGATGTCAATGAAATGATTATCACATCAGGACCTGGCTCTTATACAGGTGTTAGAGTCGCAATGACTATTGCCAAGACACTTGCTGCAGTGTCTGATGTAAGAATTAAATCAGTCAGTTCTTTAGCTGCTTATGCTGGTATGAATCAGGCATTAAGTGTTATTGATGCAAGAGGACATAAGGTCTTTGTAGGTGTTTATGAAAATGGTCTTCCATTAATAAAAGAACAAGTGATGACTTTAGAAGACTTTGCCCAGTTACGTGCTGAATATGGAGACTTTGAACTTGTAGGTGAAGTAGGATGTCTTGGATTAGATGAAAAAGAATGTGATCTTTGTGCTAATATTTATGCATTAGGTCAGATGGCTGATCCAATCAAGAATGTTGATCTATTAGTACCAACTTATATTAAAGATGTTGAGGCTAAGAAAGCATGTTATTAAGAGAAATGCAGGAAGAAGATCTTGATGAAATTGAAAGACTAGAAGGGTTATTATTTACCCCTGCCTGGTCTAAAGAAGATTTTCTTCATGAACTAAAAACAAATGATTATGCTCATTATTATGTTCTTGTAGATGATAAAATTGTTGGTTATGCAGGATTCTGGTATGCTTATGAAAACTGTGAATTGACTACAATTGGTATTGATCCAAATTATCAGGGAAAAGGCCTTTCTAAGTTATTGATGGATTATGGATTAAAAGAAGGGCATAATAAAGGATGTATGAATTATAGTTTGGAAGTACGTGTATCAAATGAACGTGCGATTCGTTTATATAAGAAGTATGGCTATGAGATATGTGCTATACGTAAAGATTATTATGCAGACCATGAGGATGCCTATCTCATGGTAAGAAAGGAGGAAAAATAATGGCTGTTATTCTTGCTATTGAATCAAGCTGTGATGAAATGAGTGTTGCAATCCTTAAGGATGGAAAAGAGTTATTAAGTCATGTTGTTGCATCACAGATTGATATCCATAAACAATATGGTGGGGTTGTACCAGAAATTGCCAGTCGTAAGCATGTTGAATGTGTCAGCACTGTTTTAAAGGAAGCACTTAGCCAGGCAGATATCTCTATTGAGGAGATTGATGCAATTGCAGTCACTAAAGGACCAGGACTTGTAGGTTCTTTACATGTTGGGATGCAGGAAGCTAAGACACTCGCTATTTATTTAAATAAACCACTTATTGGTGTACATCATATTGCGGGGCATATTTATGCCAATGAACTCGTCAATGATATTGAATATCCTGCAATGGCATTAGTTGTTTCAGGAGGACACACAGAACTTGTTTATATGAAAAAGGAATTCTCTTTTGAGGTCATCGGTACAACATTTGATGATGCAATTGGTGAAGCCTATGACAAGGTAGGACGTGTTCTACATCTTCCATATCCTGGAGGACCTGTATTAGATAAAATGGCACATGAGGGAACTCATAGCTATACACTTCCAAAACCACTTGATGATGGAAGCTATAACTTTAGCTTCAGTGGCTTAAAGAGCGCTGTCATCAACTTAAAGCATAATGCAGACCAAAGAGGAGAGGAAATCAATGGCAATGATTTAGCCTGCTCATTCCAGGATGTGGCTATGGATACGATTGCTTCTAAAGCTTTAGCTGCTGCTCATGATCTTGGTGTAAAGCATATTATTGTAGCAGGTGGTGTAAGTGCGAACAAAGGTCTCAGAGAAAAAATGAGTACAAGTGATATTCCTGTTATTTTTCCACCATTGAAGTATTGTACAGATAATGCAGCAATGATTGCATCTGCTGCAAGTATTATGTATAAATATAATATGTTTGCCCCTTTGGACTTATCTGTTAAGCCGGATTATGACTTAGAGGCGGAAAGTGTAGGAGACAACTATGAGTAATGAAAAGAAACAGAAAATTTCACGTGCGACGATGACACGTTTTCCTGTTTATTTGAAGGCTTTAAGAGTTATGGGACATGAAGGTAAAGAAAACTTCTTATCGAGTGAACTTGCAGAAGTTACTCATATCCAGGATACGACTATTCGTCGTGATTTTGGCTTTTTGCCTCAGAAGAATACACTTGGTAAAAGAGGCTATGGTTATGATACAAAAGAGATGATTGAAACGCTCAGTGATTTCTTAGGTTTAGGACTTGATGAACCTATTATTCTCATTGGTGTAGGTAACTTAGGATCAGCTATTTTGAAATATAACCGCTGGAAATATACAGTGGGACAGATTGTCTGTGCTTATGATAAAGATGCTAATATTGAAGGTGAACGTTTTGGTGTCAAGATTCATAAGAGTGATGATTTGGAAAAAACATTTCCTAAGGACTGTAAGATTGCGATTCTCGCAATTTCTGATAATGTACAGGAAATGGTGGACCGCTTAGTAGCATTAGGGATTAAAGGCATTGTAGACTTCACCCACTCTCATTTTATTGTGCCTCAGGGAGTAGAGGTACAGAATGTGGATGTTGTTGTCGCAATACAAGAATTAGAATTAAAAATGAAATCAAATACAAAGGAGTAAGAAGAATGTTTGAATTTATGACAGTAAGAGAACTTTATGAAATCTGTCGTGCAGATAACGCAGTAGAAACAGATAACGTAGAGTATGTAGAATTAGAAGGATGGGTAAGAACAAATAGAGATAGTGGTAAACTAGGATTCATCGCATTAAATGATGGTTCTTATTTTAGAAATTGTCAGGTTGTTTATTTAGAAGAAAAATTAAAGAACTTCGATGAAGTTTCACATATCGCAACTGGTTCAGCTATTCATGTATTAGGTAAATTAAAATTAACACCTGATGCAAAACAGCCATTTGAAGTAGAAGCCACTGAAATTATTCTTGAAGGTGACTGTGATAGTGATTACCCATTACAGAAGAAGAGACACTCTTTTGAATTTATGAGAGAAATCCCTCATTTAAGACCAAGAGCAAACTCATTCTATGCTATCTTCAGATTAAGATCTGTATTATCTATGGCTATTCATGAGTTCTTCCAGGATCAGGGATTCGTCTATGTACATACACCAATCATTACATCTAACGATGGTGAAGGTGCTGGAGAAATGTTTAGAGTCACAACTATTGATGATACTGATTTCTCTAAGGATTTCTTTGAAAAAGAAGCTTACTTAACAGTAACAGGACAGTTACATGTAGAAGCATTCGCTATGGCATTTAGAGATGTATATACTTTTGGCCCTGCATTTAGAGCTGAAAACTCAAATACATCAAGACATGCCAGTGAATTCTGGATGGTAGAACCAGAAATCGCATTCGCTGATCTTGAAGATGATATGTGTTTAATTGAAGAAATGGTTAAATACTGTATTCAGTACTGCTTAGATAATGCTCCAGAAGAAATGAAGTTCTTTGAACAGATGGTTGACCATGACTGTATCAACCGTATCACAAAGGTTAGAGATTCTCACTTTGCACGTATGACTTATACAGAAGCTATTGATCATCTATTAAAAGCTGATGTGAAGTTTGACAACAAGGTTGAATGGGGTATTGATTTAAATGCTGAACATGAACGTTATATCTGTGAAGAAGTTGTAGGTGGTCCTGTATTCTTAACAGATTATCCAAAAGAAATCAAAGCATTCTATATGCGTTTAAATGATGACAACAAGACAGTTGCAGCTTGTGACTTATTAGTGCCTGGTATCGGTGAATTAGTTGGTGGTTCACAAAGAGAAGAACGTTATGATGTTCTTGAAAAGCTTATGGATGAAAAGGGCATGAACAAAGAAACACTACAGTGGTATATGGATTTACGCCGCTTTGGTGGATGTAAGCATGCTGGATTCGGCTTAGGTTTTGACCGTTTCTTAATGTATTTAACTGGTATGGCTAACATCAGAGATGTAGAACCATTCCCACGTACACCACGTAACTTAAAATTCTAAAAGACCACATATGTGGTCTTTTTTCTTAAAGGAAGTACTATTATGGATGAATTTAGTGGTATTAATGCTTTTTTTAATATGATTTATCATCATGACCGTGCTTTTTCTCGTGCTTTATTGGATTACCAATCTTTTAATGATTATCGACAGTGGTTAAGAGATCATCATATAGAAATAAGAGAACTCGATATGATTGATGAGTATTCATTCAGCATGATTCGTCCTGGTATGACAATCAAGGATATATCCATGCTGACACATACTAATTTGCAGGAAGGTTTACAACGTATCCGTTCTTTCCTTAAAGATAAGATTTTCTTATTTCTTATTCCTGGTATTAATAAAGAAATTAAAGACTATTCTTTTACAGGGGTGGACTATATCTTTACAATAAGCAAACCTTTTAAGCAGGAAGACTTGTCTTTCTTAGACCCATTCCCTGGACTACTTGAAGCTTTGTTTTATGCAGATGAATGGCCTGGAGGACTCATATTTAATTCTAAACATGCATCCTTTTACCCATTACATAGTATTTCCCAGGCAAAGGCATTACAAAAGAGAATTGATGAGAAGACAATGTTTAATAAAGAAAGTCATTCTTCATTTATTTATCATTTATCTGATTTACATCTAGGTCCTAAAAAGAAGCTGAAAGCAGTCTCTAATTTACTAGATTCATTAGATGAATGTGATCAATATGCACAGAGTTCTCATCAAAAGCAGGTCTTTATTACAGGAGATCTTATGAACTCTCCTAATACAAAGAATATGTATCAGGCCAATGGCTTTATGACAATGATTAGAAAGAGATATAAGGCAGATATCACCTTTGTGTTAGGTAACCATGATATGATAGTAAAAGGCTTGAGTATTGGTGGAAGACAACGTACAAAAGTCATAGCCTATTTACTAGGTGAAAAGATCAAGGTTATAGAAAAAGATAAGATTGTACTTGTAAAGATAGATTCTAATGCTGGTGGTAACTTAGCTAGAGGAATGATCACAAGAAGACAATTAGATCAAATAGACTCAGAACTTGCAGGTATAGAAAATCTAGAAGATTATACGATTGTGGTCTTACTACACCATCATGTTTTTAAAGTCTCTAAATCAGACTTCTTAAAAATACAATGGCGTGAAAAATCTATATTTGGAAGTATATTGGATAAATCTAAGGCACTTGTAGATGCAGAAATGTTTGCTACATGGCTCACACAGCGTCATATTAAATATGTGCTTCATGGTCATAAGCATGTGCCTTATTTCATGAATAAAAAAGGTACATACTATATCTCAGCAGGAAGTGCAACAGGTGGCTTAAAAGAAAGTGAAAGTCATTACTATTCTTATAATGTATTGCGTTATGATTATATGGATAAGAAGATGAAAACATGTCTGATCTTCTATGATGATAAAAAGAAAGCAGAAAGACAACGTGTTGAAGTATATTTAATGGAGGAAGATGAATGAAATTAGTTGATAAAATGAAAGATGAGCGATTAGGGATTGCGATTTTATATAACTTCTCAAAGGGATATGCAAAACCTGTTCCTATGGAACTTTATGACATTGTATTACCTTTTATTTATCATGATGCATTTAGAAAAGAAATTTTAAAGCATGATACATTAAAAGATGTTATTGAAGCATCAATTGAAGCAGATCCACATTTTAAAGAAGTGATTCTAGAGGCCGTAAATGATGATGAAGGCATTACTTCTAAAGCATTAGGTATGGCCATGATGGGTGGAATGCTCACATATGAGATGATTGATGGAAAAGTTTGTGGGAAATTACATGAAGCTGAAGTTTTAGACTTTAACGAATGTATTATTTTTGGTAAGATGATGCAGGACCATACAAAAGAAGAAATTCTTGATTTATTACATCAGGAACTTCGTATTGTCTTCTTGCAGGTAGAAACACTTGGAAAAGATGTGGATACACATATCTTTGATGATCTTGGAAGAGTGACTTATCATGAAAATGTAGACCAGTTAGATGTCATTTCTCTTTGTAAGGATGCAGATATTGTTATTACAAATAAGAATCTGTTTAGAAAAGTAGAAATTGACCGCTGTCCATATCTTAAGATGATTGCTGTAACAGCCACTGGTACAAACAATGTGGATTTAGATTATGCAAAAGAAAAGGGAATTCGAGTAGCCAACGTGAAAGGATATTCTACTGAAACTGTTGCCCAGCTTACTCTTGCATTATGTCTAGAACTTATTGAACATACATCACGCTATGATAGTTATGTAAAATCACAGCAATATGAAAAGGATAAGGTCTTCTCATTCTTTGGTTACTCGTTTCATGAACTATCTACTATGACTTGGGGAATTGTTGGTCTAGGTGCAATCGGTCAGCGCGTTGCACGTATTGCGGAAGCATTAGGGTGTCAGGTGCAGTATTATTCTACAACTGGACATCATCAGGATGAACACTTCAAGCAGGTGGATTTTGATACATTACTTAAAACGAGTGATATTATTTCTATTCATGCACCTCTTACAAAAGAGACAGAACATTTATTTAATGCAGAAGCTTTCAAGAAGATGAAAGATACAGCTTATCTCATTAATGTAGGACGTGGTCCTATTATCGATGAAGAAGCATTAAGTGATGCATTAAATAATAACCTTATTGCTGGAGCGGGTTTAGATGTATTTGAAAAAGAACCACTTCCTTCAACAAGTCCTTTATATAGTGTTGATCCTCAAAAGGTCGTTTTCACACCACATGTTGCATGGGGTTCAGTAGAAGCAAGACATCGTTTGATTCTTGAAGTACGTGAAAACATTATCGCTTTTATTAAAGGCGAGGACCGTAATAACTGTTAAAAAAGAAAAGGAGGAGCCTATAAGAAGGCAAGTGTACGGTCAGAGATGATCGGAATTAACGTCTGTGGACTAGCGATAGGTTGAAACAGAAACATTTGTTTATTGTAGCATTTAAAAAATGATTCAAATTATTATTGTATGTATTTTAGTATTACTTGGTATTTACTGTTTTAAGTTTTACCCATTAGAAAGAAGAAATACCAAAAAGCTCGCATTTAGTGCTTTAATTATTATCATCACATTGATTTTGAAGAGACTTACTATTATGGTACCGTTATTTGGTGCTGAAAGCTTAAAGATTGGTTTTGAATATATTCCTGTTATGTTAGCAGGTGTGATTCTTTCACCAAGCTATGCTTATCTCATTGGTTTAATTACTGATTTACTTGGCTTAGTGATATCCCCAACAGGATTCCCATTCTTTGGATTTACACTCAATCAGGTACTGATTGGTTTAATCCCATCACTGATTGCTGTAAAAGTAAAGAATGTAGATGGAAAACTATTCAGTAAGATTGTATGTCTCATGATTGCATTATTTGGTGGAGCAGGATCGCTTTTTGTTGCTTTACAAAAAACAATCTCTATCGGTAAAGTCACTTATACATTAACATTCTTACAAAAAGGTGTTATGATTGGACTCTGCCTTATTGCCTCTATAGGTTTTATCTTGTTCATGTTGAAACGCACAAAGAATATGAAAGACAATGATGTGTCATTATTTGGTACTTGGCTATTAAGTGTTATTTTAGTAGAACTAGCAATTACATTCTGTTTAACACCTTTCTGGCTACAAATCATGTATGGCATTCCATTTGTGGTATCTGTAAGTATTCGTGTGATTAAGGCATGCTTTATTATTCTATTAGAAATCATTATTGGATTCCCATTATTGAAACAGATGGATAAATTATATAAATAGGAGTATAGATATGGAATATCAGGTCACAGTTGACCAGTTTACTGGGCCGCTTGATCTTTTGCTTCATCTAATAAAAGAACATGACATGGATCTTCTTGATCTTGATGTAGCGGCTGTATGTGACCAGTATCTCGCTTATATTCAAACAATGGATCCTTCACTCTTAGAAGCTGTCTCTGAATATTTAGTTATGGCAGCCTGGCTTATTGAAATGAAAAGTAAACTATTACTTCCTAAGCCAGAAATAGATGAAGAAGATGATTATGAAGCAGAAAGAAAAAGAATGATTGAAAGACTGATTGAAAAGAACCGTATTAACGGTATCTTAGAAGCCTTTGAGGCTTCTTACGATAAACGTCAGACAATGCATTCTAAAATACCTTCAGCACTTGAAGAATATCTTCCTAGTGGTGAAGAAACTATTCCTGAGGGAATGGAAGTATATGATCTCATCAAGGCAATGCAAAGAGTCATGCAAAGACGTGCATTACTCCAGCCCCTTGAATCAAAGATTGCACGTGTAGAAATATCTATTGATGAAAGAACTGAACAGATCAGAAGCTATTTCTTACGTCATAAAGATAAAACTGTTGATTTTGAAGACTTGTTTGATGAAGGAGACCGCTATTTTGCGATAGTCACATTCCTTTCTATTCTAGTCTTAGTGAAAAACAGTGAGTTATTGATTACTCAAAGTGGTAATTTTGAAAAGATTTATTTGAAAGGAACAAGCTATGGACAAGAATGAGTATTTATCAGTCATAGAAGGTATGCTTTATATCTATGGTGATGAAGGTGTTACAATTAAAGATGTTGCAGAAGCATTAGAAATCACTAAGAAAGAAGCATATGAACTGATGGATGAATTACTCTCTTATTATGCTTCTAAAACAGTTAAGGGTGTAGATATATGTGATTTTGGTGGTACTTATAAGATGGTCACATTGCCTCAGCATGATGTCTATTATAAGAAGATGATGACTACAAGTGGTAGAAAACTATCTAAATCAGCTTTAGAAACATTAGCTATTGTGGCTTATTATCAACCTGTTACTAGAATTCGTATTGAAGAAATACGTGGTGTAGGCTGTGAATCAATGATTCGTAAGCTTTTAGCACAAGCCCTTATTAAAGAAGTAGGACGTGATGATTCGCCAGGTAAACCAGTCTTATATGGTGTTACTGACGAATTCATGGATGCTTTTAACTTAAAAACCTTGGATGAATTACCAGAACTTAAAGAAATTGAATCTGAATTTGATGAAGAAGACATCTTCAATACAAAATATCAGGAAAAGGTAGAAGAAAAGCCAGAAACGAATTAGTTTCTGACTTTTTTTATGATTTACAATCTTTTAATAGTTTTAAACGACGTTTATAATATTCAATCTTTTCTTTAACCTGTTTCTTTACTGCCACAGAAGTTGATTCTGCAAGAGAAATGGTACCAAGCATGATCAAGAGTGTCACGATTGGCATTCCAAATAAGAATAACTTAGAATGACTAATAAAGAAAAGGATACCTAATACGACAATACTTATTAATGCATATCTTAAAGTACGCATACCTAAGCAGTAACTATATATTTCTGCTCTCACATTTTTGTAGGAATTCTCTAAGAAAGTAATGACCTCCTCACAGCTTTCTACATCAAGTGAAGCATCATCAATATTTGTTTCTATTTCAATGTGAAATGCCATAGTTCTACCTCCAACTCTCTACCATTATAACATTGAATTCTAAAAAGAAAAGACATATACTTAAGAATGATTTTGTGTTATAGTGTTAAACACACAGAAATGAGGAAAATACAGTGCATATATGGGGACATTTTAAAACAATCACAAAACATAAGATATTAGTAGGCAAGCTATGCTTTAAAGTACATTTATATAAGCAGGGCTTATTACATGACTTATCTAAATATACTCCTACTGAATTTATTACAGGAATCAAGTATTATAAGGGTACTTATTCTCCTAATAGTGCTGAAAGAAATGAGAAAGGCTACTCAACAGCCTGGCTTCATCATAAAGGCCGTAATAAACATCATTGGGAATATTGGGTGGATTTTACTAGAAAAGGGCAAGTACCTGCCAAAATGCCTTATAATTATGTACTGGAGATGTTCTGTGATAGAGTTGCAGCAAGCAAGATTTATGAAGGAAAGAACTATACAGATGCCTTTCCTTTACAATACTATGAATCAGGACAATATTCTTATATATTACATCCTGAAACACGTGCCTTAATTCGTTTCATGCTTGTTTATTTAAAGGATCATGGACTAGATGATACAATTAAAATGCTGAATAGACATCATGATTATGATGAATATTTTGTTGAATTTAAGGACGATTTCATGTAGATTAGTTAATGGAAAAGAAAGGGTGAAACAATGGAAGAAAGATTACAAAAAGTCATTGCACAGAGTGGTTATACTTCACGTCGTAAAGCAGAAGAACTCATTCAGCAGGGTAAAGTCACTGTGAATGGTGAAGTGGTAACAGTGCTTGGTACTAAGGTCACTAAGAAAGATACAATCTGTGTCAATGGAAAAATTATTAATAAAGAAGATAAAGTTTATTATTTGTTTTATAAACCTGAAAAATGCGTATGTACTATGAGTGACGAACATGATCGTACATGTGTAGCAGATTATTTTAGTGATAGTAATGAAAGAGTTTATCCAGTAGGAAGACTTGACTATGATACAACAGGTGCTTTATTTATGACAAATGATGGTGAATTTGCGAACCTTATTATGCATCCATCTAGCCATTTAGAAAAGGTGTATGAAGTATCTGTTAAGGGATTACTTACTAAGGCTGAAAAGAACCAGCTAGAAAGAGGAATTTATCTAGAAGGTGTTAAAACATTACCTTGTGAAATTGCGATTACTGGAAATGATGAAGAACATGGTACAACTATGTTGATGATCCGTTTAGTAGAAGGTAAGAACAGACAAATCAAGAAGATGTTTGAAGAAGTAGGACATCCTGTTAAGCGTTTAAGAAGAATTATGATTGGTCCAATCGACTTAAAGGGATTAACTCCTGGCACTTATCGTCGTTTAAAGCCTAAAGAAGTTAATGTATTACGTACTATGGCTTTAAAAAAGAAGAACGCAAATAAAAAATAAAAGAGGATGCATCGCATCCTCTTGCTTTATTATTCAGCTTCAATTACGCCAACTGGGCAGCCATCGATAGCATCCTGAACAGCTGGATCTTCAGTTTCTTCAACGATTACCTTTGCTAATCCTTCGTCATCTAATTCGAAAACGTCTGGACAAATTCCTGTGCAAGCACCGCAACCTAAGCAGCCTTCATTAACTTTAACTTTCATTTACATATCCTCCTTATTTCATATACATCTATTATAACGGATTGTGAGGTTTTTTGAAAGTTATTTTCTTAATTTTATAGGTATGCTATAATAGATACGATTAGGTGGTGAAATTATATGTCAGAACAGACAAGAATGTCTAAGTATAAAGATTTACGTAACAATATTGATGATGATACGAGTTATGTACCTCGCGAAGAGGATGATAGTGATGATGATTTCTTATCATTTATTCCAAAATCAAATCATCATGAAAGTCTAGAACCAAAGACATACGAGACACTCAAATATGAAAGCAATCCATTTGAATCATTACATGAAGAACGTGATGTGACTAGAACACGTTCTGATACACGTCTTGATATTTTGAATGCAATGAAAGAGGATGCTTCTTCACAGGATACCATCTGTGATTATCATACGTCTGAGTTAAGAAGAGGACATGCAGTAAAGGGCGGTAGTTTGATGGATAAGCTTGCTGCAATGTCACCTGAAGAAGATGTTGAAGCTTTTAGAAAGTATAGTGAAGAAATACCACATCGTGAACCAGTAAAAACTGAACCAGTAGTAAGAACTACAACACACGCTGAGCATGAGAGAAGACATGCACAAAAAAGAGCACCATTACCTGAAAAACAAGAAGATTCTAAACTTACAAAGATCTTAAATGGTGTAGTAGGATTACTTGTTGTTGCGGTGATTGTATTTATTGTTATGACTTTTCTGAATATTTAGGGGGATTTTAGAATGAAGAAAATTGCTATTGCGATTGATGGACCTGCAGCTGCAGGTAAGTCTACGATTGCTAAAAGAGTTGCAAATAATCTAGGTTATACTTATATTGATACAGGCGCAATGTATCGTTGTGTGGCATATTATGCACTTGTTAAAGGCGTTGATTTTCATGATGAAAATGCTGTCTGTCGTTTATTACCAGAAATCAAGATTAAATTGATGCCTGATAACACTGTCTATTTAAATGATCGTGATGTAACTGCAGATATTCGTGTCAATGAAATTAGTGCAGGTGCATCTATTGTTTCTGCTTATTCTAAGGTAAGAACATATTTAGTAGCACAACAAAGAGAAATGGCCAAAGAAGGTGGCGTTATTCTTGATGGTAGAGATATTGGAACTGTCGTATTACCAAATGCAGAATTAAAAATTTACCAGGTAGCATCTATTGAATGTCGTGCTTTACGTCGTCATAATGAAAACTTAAGTCGTGGATTGAATTCTGATCTTGATGAAATCAAGAAGGAAGTGGCTGCACGTGATGAAGCAGATATGACACGTGAGATTTCTCCATTGAAGAAAGCAGATGATGCGATTGAAATTGATACTTCAGATATGACTATTGATGAAGTTGTTGCTCATATTATGAATTTAGTTGAAGAAAAGACTCAATAAGGAGGCGAAATATGAAAAAAGGTATTGTTGCGATTGTAGGTCGTGCAAATGTAGGGAAGTCTACATTATTTAACCGTATTATTGGTGAACGTGTTTCTATTGTAGAAGACGTACCAGGCGTTACAAGAGACCGTATTTATGCGAAAGCAAGCTGGCTTACAAAAGAATTTAGAATTATTGATACCGGTGGTATTGAATTAAAGAATGCTGATTTTAGAGAACAGATCAAGACTCAGGCTGAGATTGCGATTGAAGAAGCTGATGTTATTATCTTTGTAGTTAATGGACGTGAAGGTTTAACAAGTGAAGATAACTTTGTTGCAAGAATGCTTCAGAAGTCAGGTAAACCTGTACTTTTAGCTGTGAATAAGATTGATGATGTCGCATTTAGAGACAATATTTATGATTTCTATAGCTTAGGTATTGGTGAACCAATTCCTGTATCAAGTGCTCATGGTATTGGTGTAGGGGATCTTCTTGATGAAGTCATTAGAGTACTTCCAGATGAAGAAGATGAATTTGAAGAAGATGAAATCAAGGTATCTATTATTGGTAGACCAAATGTAGGTAAATCTTCTTTAACTAATGCAATCCTAGGTGAAGACCGTGTTATTGTTTCTAATATTGAAGGAACAACAAGAGATGCTATTGATACAGCATTTGAAAAAGATGGTTATAAGTATAGAATCATCGATACAGCAGGCATGCGTAAAAAAGGTAAAGTCTATGAGAATATTGAAAAATATTCAGTACTACGTGCTTTAAAGGCTGTGGAACAGAGTGATGTTATTCTTTGTGTTGTCGATGGTGAAAGAGGTATTATTGAACAGGATAAGCATGTAGCTGGTTATGCACATGAATTAGGTAAATCTGTTGTTTTAGTTGTTAATAAGTGGGATGCTGTCACTAAAGATGAAAAGACAATGGCTAAGATGGAAAAGACTTTAAGAGAACAGTTCAAGTATCTTGACTATGCACGTATTGCCTTTGTTAGTGCTTTAAAGAAACAGCGTATTAATACATTATTTGATTTAATTGTAGAAGCTTATATGAATGCTCATAAACGTGTGACTACAAGTGTATTAAATGATGTTATTGTAGATGCTCAGGCAATGAACCCTACAACTACATTTGAAGGTGGAAGACTTAAGATTTATTATGCCAACCAGGTTGCAGTACAGCCACCAACATTTGTATTATTTGTAAATGATCCTAAGTTCATGCATTTCTCATATAAGCGTTATCTAGAAAACTGCTTAAGAGATCGTTTTGGATTTGAAGGAACTCCAATCCATATTATTTGTAGAAAAAGAGACTAAACTGACCATAAAAGGTCAGTTTTTTTGCGCAATGAAATTTGAAGTAATAAATATTTATTGGTACTAGGCTTGTTATAATAAGATATCTCGTTATTTAAGCAAGGATGGTGCAGTAGAAATAATGAGTAAAGGGATATGTTTAGAGGAGTATCTGAACATTAAATATAATAAAAATATCATCTAATACAAATAATTGATTATATCGTACTATAAGGGTAAAATGATTATGAGATGATAATCCTAGTATGAAGAAAGGAGGCGACATTTCATGAAGAAACTAAGTAAGTTATTATTAGGCTTAATTTTATTTTTTATGGTTATTCAGGTACCTCTTGCTTTGAGTAATGCTATATATGCAGTAGATGATGCAACTACAGAAGATGTTGTTACATTAAAGTCAGGACTTGTCTATGAAGATAACCAGTTTGTCTATTATTCAAATGGAGAAGTAGATAAAGACTTTAAAGGGTTAGCTGAATACGAAGGTGAAAAGTATTATGTACAGAATGGGACTGTTGATACAACATTGACTGATGTAGTCTACATTGATGGCACTTGGTATTACATTGATCAAGGTCGCTTAAATGAAGAAACAAGAGATGTTATTTTCCACTGTGGTGGATGGTACTTTGTAGAAAACGGTACAATTGACTGGACTTATACAGGAGTTGTAGAACACTGTGGTGGCTACTTCTATGTAGATCATGGTCAGATTAACTGGAATTATACAGGTGCCTGTGAAACAGATGGTGTTTTATACTACATGCATAAAGGATCTCTTGATACAAGTAAGAGTGAGTTAACATACATCAATGGCACATGGTACTTGCTTGAAAAAGGTGTAGTTAATTATGATTATACTGGTTTAGCTATACATGATGGTAGATGGTACTATGTTGAAGATGGAGTTCTTAACTGGAATTATACAGGGTTAACTAAGTATTATAGTACTTGGTATATGGTTGTGAATGGGCAGTTAGACTGGAATTTTAATGATGTTACTTTAAGTGATGGCACATGGTATTATGTGAAGAATGGTGCAGTAGATTATAGTTATACTGGTCTAGTGTTTCACTGTGGTGGATGGTATTATGTAGATCATGGTAAGATCAATTGGGATTATACAGGATTAACTAAGTATTATGATGATTGGTATATGGTTACTAATGGTCAAGTAGATTGGAGTTTTAATGATCTTACAGAATACTATGGCACTTGGTACTATGTTGAAAATGGTAAGTTAAATTGGAATTTTACTGATTTAGTTTATTATTATGGTACATGGTATGGTGTCAGAAATGGTGTATTAGACTGGAATTATACAGGTTTGGCTTCTCACTGTGGTGGATGGTATTATCTAGATCATGGTAAACTTGATTGGAACTATACAGGATTAACTAAGTATTATAGTACATGGTATATGGTTGTGAATGGACAGTTAGATTGGAACTTCACAAATCTCACTCAATACTATGGTACTTGGTACTATGTAGAAAATGGTAAGTTAAACTGGAACTTTACTGATTTATTCCAGTACTTTGGTACATGGTATTATATTAGAGGCGGTGTTCTTGATTGGAACTATACAGGTTTAGCTTATCATGCAGGTGGTTATTACTACGTTGATCATGGTGTATTAGATTGGAATAATTCTGCTTCTTCACAGTCACAGCCTGTAAATCAAAGTTTTGTTGCAAATATGTCTATATCACATCAAACAACACAAGCAATTACAGTAGTAGGAAATGGTGGTAGTTATGCCACTTTGACAGTACATACAAAACATAATGGTGTATGGACAGAAACATTAAGCTGCTCAGCAAGAGTAGGCAGAAATGGTATCACAGGAAATAAGCGTGAGGGTGATGGAAAGACCCCAAGAGGTATCTATAGTTTTGGACAGGCTTTTGGTGTAGCAGGTAATCCTGGTACATCTAGAAGATGGCTTCAAGTCAACAATAATCATTATTGGGTGGATGATGTACATAGTGCCTATTACAACAAGCTCGTAGATGCAAGCCAGACAGGTATACAATGGAGCAGTGCTGAGCATCTGATTAGTTATCCAACAGCGTATAGATATGCGATAGCTCTTAACTACAATACGGCTTGTACGCCTGGTGCTGGTAGTGCTATTTTCCTACATTGTTCAACTGGTGGGGCAACAGCTGGATGTATCAGCGTATCTCAAAGTGATATGATTCGTATCTTGAAGATGATTCAGGGTGATACTTTAATTGGTATATATCAGAATAAAAACAGCTTATATTAGTTTTTATATGGGATAAGGAGAATTAAAATATTTAACTTATATCACAATACTTGCCACCTCTTTATAGAGGTGGTTTTTGTATGCAAAAAAAAGAGATGAACAAATGTTCATCTCTCAAGTATTGTATTTTTTATCCTTCAATACCAGTTTCAGCTTTAACTAATTCAACAACTTCTTCCATTGTAGAAAGTTCAGTAGTTGCCTTTTCAGATACCTTCTTAGATTCTTCATAAGATAATTCTCTAATACGTTTTCTCTGAGCAAGAATTGAAGTTGCAGACATTGAGAATTCGTCAAGTCCTAAACCAAGTAGTAATGGTGCAGCAAGAGCTTCGCCTGCCATTTCACCACACATACCAGTCCATTTACCTTCTCTATGAGAAGCATCAATTGTGTTCTTAACTAATCTTAAGATTGATGGGTTGAATGGCTGATATAAGTAGTTGATTGTAGATGACATACGGTCAGCAGCGAAAGTGTACTGGATTAAGTCGTTTGTACCGATTGAGAAGAAATCTACAACCTTAGCGAACTGATCAGCAAGAACAGCAGCAGCTGGGATTTCAATCATGATACCAACTTCGATTGAATCAGAAACTTTAACACCTTCAGCAACTAACTTAGCCTTTTCATCTAATAAGATTCCCTTAGCCTTCTTGAATTCGTCAACAGTTGCAATCATAGGGAACATGATCTTAAGATCACCATAAACTGAAGCACGTAGTAATGCTCTTAACTGAGTTCTGAATACTTCTTCTCTCTGGAAGCAAAGACGAATAGCACGAACACCTAAGAATGGGTTCATTTCTTCAGGAACTGGAAGAGCCTTTAACTTCTTATCTCCACCGATATCCATTGTTCTAACAACAACTGGACCATTTACGTTTTCAAGTACTGTCTTATAAGCTTCATACTGTGAATCTTCTGTTGGAAGTTCATCTGATTCCATATATAAGAATTCAGTTCTGAATAAACCAACACCTTCAGCACCATTCTGTTTAATAGCTTCGATATCATTTGGAGAACCGATGTTAGCTACTAATAATACCTTATGACCATCAGTAGATACTGATTCAGCAGTCTTTAATGTCTTAAGTTCTGCTTTGTAATCTTCGAATTCTTTTCTCTTAGCTTCATAAGTTGAAACTGTTTCTTCATCAGGGTTAACAAATACATCACCTGTTAAACCATCAAGAACTACCATATCACCATCATTGACAGTTTCAGTAATAACGTTAGTTGCTACAACTGCTGGGATTTCCATAGATCTAGCTAGGATAGCAGAGTGAGAAGTTCTACCTCCGATATCAGTGATGAAACCACGAACTAAGTTTTTGTTTAACTGAGCTGTATCAGAAGGAGTTAAATCGTGAGCGATGATTACAACTTCTTCATCAATTAAAGCTGGGTTAGGTAAAGACTTACCTAATAAGTTAGCTTTTAAACGAGTAGTTACATCTCTAACGTCAGCTGCTCTTTCTTTGAAATATGCATCATCCATAGATGAGAACATAGTAATGAATAAATTAGCTACATCTTCTAATGCTGCTGGAGCACATAACTTTTCATCATTGATCTTAGCTTCAACCTGTGACTGAAGTTCTGGATCTTCAAGAATCTGAGCATGAGCATCAAATACTGCTGCTTCTTCTTCAGATAAGTTTTTAGTAGCTGCTTCCTTAATTGCAGCGATTTCAAGTTTTACTGCTGCAACGCTCTTGTTATATAAAGCAATTTCAGCTTCTGTGTCTTCAACTGTAGTACGTGTTACAGTTAAATCTGGCATATCTAATTTATATGCTTTTGCAATGGCATAACCACTAGATGCCGCAATACCTTTTACATTTGTCATTTTTGACCTACCTCCATATACTCCATATTCTACAATAAAAGGGGTACAAAATAAAGGAAAGAAGTTCTTTCATACATATTTTTTTGACAAATTTACACAATTTTGAGGGTATAAATTAACTTAAATCTATCTATATATATCTACAAGTGTTGAAAGAAGCTAATTAGAATCATTTTTTCACTTTTTTAATAGTGAAAAATAGATATATTCTAGTTACCAGTTCACTCTTTAACCATTGTTTCACTATCAGATAATTTATACCAATATATTTTAAAATAAATAAAGAAAATTTCATATAATGAAAATATTGCTTTACAAATAGGAATAACGAGTATAATATAGAAGTGTAAACAGGAGGATAATAATATGAAAGTTATTGTTACTAAAGATTATGAAGAAGCAAGTCAGAAAGCAGCAGAAATCATGCTTGACGTTATCAAAAATAAACCAAACGCAAACCTTGGCCTAGCTACTGGTTCTACACCAATCCGTCTTTATGAATTAATGAGAGAAGATCATAAAGCTAACGGAACAAGCTACAAAGATATCAAATCATTCAACCTTGATGAATATTATGGTTTAGCACAGGATCATCCACAGAGTTATTACTATTTCATGTGCCATCAGTTATTCAATGAATTAGATATCGATAAGAATAATATCAATGTTCCTAAGGGTAAGGGATCTATCGAAGAAGTTTGTGATGAATACAATGCATTATTAGCTAAAAATCCAAGAGATATCCAGTTATTAGGAATAGGTTCTAATGGACATGTTGGTTTCAATGAACCAGGTACATCATTTGATTCAGTGACTCACTACATTGCATTAAAGCAAAGCACAATTGAAGACAACGCTAAGTTATTCTTCAATGGTGATTTAAGTGCTGTTCCTACTCATGCAATCACTATGGGTATTTCTAATATCATGGAAGCTAAGAAGGTATTATTAATCGCAACTGGTGAAAGAAAAGCTAAAGCAGTGAAAGGCTTAGTTGAAGGACCAGTAACAGAAGATTTACCAGCTTCTATTCTTCAGAAACATGAAGATGCAATCATCATCGTTGATGAAGCAGCTGCATCATTATTATCTAAATAATTTCTTAAGGCGCTTAGGCGCCTTTTTTTGTGCTATAATTTTTTTGAGGTGATTTCATGAAGGCAATGAATAAAGACAATCCTAAATACAATGACTGCATAGAAAGAGAATCACAGTTATATGAAAGAAAAGGTGATTTTAGAACACCTTTTATGAGAGATTATAATCGTATAATATTCACTACAGCCTATAGACGCTTAAAACATAAGACACAGGTCTTCTTTGCACCTGATAATGATCATATATGTACACGTGCTGAGCATGTGAATCTAGTAGAATCTATTAGCTATACAATCGCCTATCAATTAGGTCTTAATACTGAACTTACACGTGCTATTAGCGCTGGACATGATTTAGGACATGCACCTTTTGGTCATGGAGGAGAAAAGATTCTATCTTCTTTGTCTATAAAACATGGTTTAGAGCCTTTCTGGCACGAAAAGAATAGCCTTCATCTCATAGATGATTTATGTTTATTAGAGGATGATCAACATATTGAACATAATCTTGATCTGACCTATGCAGTAAGAGATGGCATTATTGCTCATTGTGGCGAAGTGAATCAAAGAAGAATTAAACCTAGAGATGAAAAAATCGATTTAAAAGACTTTAAATCACCAGGACTCTATCAACCTTATACTCTAGAAGGGTGTGTCGTAAAAATCAGTGATAAGATAGCTTATCTGGCAAGAGATATAGAGGATGCATGGAACTTACATATACTTAATGAAGAAGATATGAAAAGCTTAATAGAAGAAATTAATGCAGTTGTCCCAGAATTATTTAAAGCAATCAATAATGGAACAGTGGTCAATTACTTTATTCAAGATGTGATTCATAATAGTACCGAAGAATATATTGGTTTATCTGATGAAGCTTTTGAAATCATGAAGATATTTATGAAGTTTAATTATCAAAAGATCTATGAAATAAAGAAGGTTAAGATTCATACGCAATATGTACAATTGATTCTAGAGAGTCTCTTTTCTTTCTTATATGAGTATGGACAACATGAAAATTTTGTTTTAGACTTAAAAAAAGATGCAGAACGTTATCCACTCATTATTAATCATTATCTTAAATGGTTAATGCGCTATAGTACTTTACTTCATGATGAACGTTATCAAAATCATATAGTCTATGACTTTGAGAATGATTCACATGCCTTAGAAAAAAGTATAATTGATTATTTATCAGGGATGACTGATCATTTTATTATTGATGCATTTGATGAATTACTTGCATATAGATAGGGGGAATTTTTATGCCAATTAATATACCAGATGATCTACCAGCATATAAAGTTTTAACGGCTGAAAACATCTTTGTGATGAACCAGACACGTGCGACTACACAGCGTATTAGACCTTTAAAAATTTTAATTGTGAATATCATGCCTTTAAAGATTACAACAGAAACACAATTATTAAGATTATTATCTAATACACCATTACAGCTTGAAGTAGAACTTATTCATATGTCTACGCATGATTCTAAGAATGTTCCTAAGGAACATTTACTTACTTTCTATAAGACATTTAAAGATATTAAAGAGAATTCTTATGATGGTATGATTATTACAGGTGCTCCTGTAGAACAAATGCCTTTTGAAGAAGTAGACTATTGGAATGAACTATGTGAAATCCTTGAATGGGCCAAGACACATGTTTTTAGTTCTTTCTTTATCTGCTGGGCTTCACAGGCCGCTTTACATTATTATTATGGTATTGATAAGTACTTATTGAAGCATAAATTAACTGGTGTATATCGTCATCATACTAATCAAAGAAAGATGAGAAGAAAGATTTTAAGAGGTTTTGATTATCAGTTCTATGCACCACATTCACGTTATACAACTGTTTTAAAGGAAGATGTTGCAAGTAATTCTAACTTAGATATACTTGCTGAAAGTGATGATGCAGGCGTCTATTTGGTGGCTTCTAAGGATGATTCTCAGTTCTTTGTGACAGGACATCCTGAATATGATCCAGATACATTAGATAAAGAATATAAGCGTGACAAAGAGAAACCAGATGTCACTGCTGAACTACCTAAAAACTATTATCTTGATGATGATCCATCTCAGGAAATACAAGTAAAATGGCGTTCACATGCCTATCTCTTATTTTCTAACTGGTTGAACTATTATGTTTACCAGGAAACACCATATGATCTAAGTGATCTTCATGAACGTAAGAAATAAGCCATCTTTCTAGGTGGCTTTTTATATTAGGAGGTGATTTTTGTGTTATTTATTCCACTCATTATATTATTGATCTTATATTTCATGTATTGCATGCTTATGCGTTATGAATCACGTACCTTGTGGAGTGGTGTTGGGTTCTTTGGGCTTTCACTTATGACTATTATTACAGCTTTCTTCTATGCGTTTTACTATTCTGAAACATTAACTCATTATCCACTTATTATGGATATAGGGGTTCTATTAGCCGCTGTTGCAGTACTGGTTATCCTGTTTTTTCCACTTGCAACTATTATTATGTTCTTTGTAGAAGGAATTAAAGTCATTAAACATGAAGGATTGAAATTCACTAACCTTCTATCTCTAGGATTTGCGATAGGATTATTTGTTTATCTCTTTATAGGACCAATCTTTTTTAAGTCTTCTAATAAAATAATGACAGCTCTCTATGCAATCATATCATTTACGGTTTTCTATTTCTTATCCGTTCTTGCTAGCTATTGCCTTTCTGCTTTCCTAAATACATTTCACTTATTCAAAAAAAGGAAACTGGTTTATATAATAGTATTAGGAGCAGGCATCAAAGGAGAACAGGTGCCTCCATTACTCGCAAGTAGAATTGATAAAGGAATAGAAATCCTAAAAAAGAATCCAAAAGCTTTAGTCATTATGTCTGGAGGACAAGGCAAGGGAGAAGATATTCCTGAAGGAGAAGCCATGGCACGATATGCCATCAATAAAGGTATTGATGAGAGTAAGATAATCATTGAAGACAAATCTACGGATACAAAAGAAAACCTCTTATTCTCATCAAAACTTATGACTAAAGAATCTCCACGAGTTGGACTTGTTACTACGTCCTATCATGTTTTTAGAGCCTTGATGCTTGCAAAAAACTTAGGAATTAGATGTATTGGCTTTGGTTCAGTCACTAAATGGTATTTTACATTAAATGCTTTGATTAGAGAATTCATAGGTTACTTAAGCATGACATGGAAGAAGCATAGTATTGTGATTATTCTCTACAGTATATTTGTTGTTATTTTTTCGATTGTGAGGTAAATGGTTATGGGTGCATTAAGTGTATTTTTTCTAATGGGCATATTGTCTACGCTATTTCTTATCTTTGTATCTTTATTTATAGGTATACTCTGTACTTATGTAGTAGGTTACCTTTTTGAAGGATTCCTTGTATCTTCATTATTAGATACTAAAACCTATCGTGGCTGGTTTCCTTTCTATAATAAATATTTACTAGGAAATATCACAGGAGATCATGTGCTCGGTATTATATCCTCTCTCTGTGCATTTCCTGTATTAATTATTGGATATGTCTTATTTGTGATGGACGAATTAAACTATCTTTTATTTGTTGTGTTTCTAGTGATATTAATTATTGGTTTTATTGTCGATCATATTATTGCCTATCACTTCTTATCTAAAAGATGTAAATATGCATCATGGCTAATTGTATTAAGTGTTTTCTCTTGTGGATTCCTTCGTCCTATTATCTTGTTTATCACTAAAGATTATAATCATGTAAGCAAATCTTAATATTTTTGTAAGGAAATTGAGATGTTTCTTTTCAACATTTCACGATATAACTATTGTGAGGTGAAAAGAAATGCGAGTATTCAAGAAATGTCTTTTAGTTCTAGGAATTCTATTACTCATATTATCAGGATATATTATATTTCGTTCAGATACTTTTATAGAAGATGCTTCTACATATCATGGCTGGAATCTTATGCTTGTGAATCATACAAGTAAAATACCAGATAACTATAAAGTGATACTTACAAAGCTAGATAATGGGAAAGAAGTAGATTCACGTATTGTGTCTGAACTATCACAAATGTTTAGAGATGCGAGAAAAGATGATATTTATATGCAGGTGAATGAAGGATATCGATCATCTTATTCACAGCAGAAGATCCTGGATAATCGTACAAACTATTATAAAAATAAAGGTTTATTTACGATTCTTGCAAGAAGATATGCATTAAATTATGTATCAGCCCCAGGTACAAGTGAACATCAATTAGGACTTGCAGTGGATATAGTAGGGGATAACCGTTATACAACCAATCAGTCTGCTTATAGATGGTTAGAAAGAAATGCATATAAGTATGGTTTTGTGAAACGTTATCCTAAGAATAAAACATCTATAACACATATTAAGCATGAACCATGGCATTATCGTTATGTAGGTAAAAAAGCTGCTTTAAAGATGCATCAAAAAAATCTATGTTTAGAAGAGTATGTAGAGAGTCTGTAATAGACTCTCTTTTGTTTATGGTATAAACTGATACCTGGAGGTATTTTTATGGATTATATCAAATTACTTGTTGAAGACATTCATTCAGTTACAATGGCGACTATTAACAATGAAGGAAAACCGATCACAAGAATCATAGATCTTATGTTGTATGATGAAGAAGGTATTTACTTCTTAACTGCAAGAGGTAAGAGTTTCTATCAGGAACTCACGGATCAGGAGTATATTTCCTTAACAGGACTTAAGGGAAAAGTATCTTTTAGTTTAAGTGGTAAGGTTAAGAATATTGGGTCTCATAAACTTGATGAGATTTTCCTAAAGAATACTTATATGCAGTCTATCTATCCAGAAGATACAAGAAAGGCATTGGATGTCTTCTGTTTATATGAAGCTTCTGGTGAATATTTTGATATCAGTGATCCAGCACATATCAAAAGAGCACCTATTACTATTAACAGTAAAAAACAGGGTACTTATTATACCATTACTGACCGCTGTATTCATTGTGGCAAATGTGAGACTATTTGTCCTCAAAGTTGTATTCATAATGAAGTCATTGACACGTCACAATGTTTACACTGTGGGGCCTGTTTAGAGATATGCCCAGTACAGGCAATCGAGTTTAAAGGTGTAAAGAAACGTCGTAAGGAAGATGTCTGCTTAATGAATATGTGTATGATTGAAGATGATAAAGGACATGTCTTAGTACAGAATAAAGTCAATGATTCTTATACTGGTATTACTTTCCCTGGTGGTCATGTAGAAAAAGAAGAAATATTCAAAGATGCTATGATTAGAGAAGTGAATGAAGAAACAGGTCTTACAATTAAGAATCCATATTTATGTGGTTTATATCATTGGTATAAGCATTCTATTCATAATATTATTCTAGTCTATAAGGCAAGTGAGTATGAAGGAGTTCTTCATTCAAGTGATGAAGGAGATGTATATTGGATTGATAAAGAAGATTTTCTAAATCAGCCACTTGCAACAGGTATGGAGTATGTATGGGATATTGTTCATAAGAAACATCAAGAATGTATTATGTCTAATATGGGAGAACATAAAAGAGGGGATTTATTCTAAATAATAACTTTTGATAATTTTCATATGGTGTAAATCGTTTTCATTTGATGAAAATTAATTATAATGATTTTTATTATGTATATAATACATACAGAAAAGATGAACGGAGGTAAAGGAAATGGGTTTTCCAAAAGGATTTTTATGGGGTGGCGCAGTTGCTGCCAATCAGTGTGAAGGTGCTTATTTAGAAGATGGTAAAGGTTTATCAGTACCAGATATGTTACTTGGTGGAGATGTAAATACTCCAAGAACATTCTTACCAAAGACTGATAAGACTGCGTTCTATCCAAGCCATGAAGCAATTGATTTCTATCATCATTATGCTGAAGATATTGCTTTATTTGCAGAAATGGGATGGAATGTATTCAGATTATCAATCAACTGGGGTAGAATTTTCCCTAATGGTGATGATGAAACACCTAATGAAGAAGGTTTAGCTTTCTACGACAAGGTATTTGACGAATGTAAGAAACACAATATTGAACCTTTAGTTACATTATGTCATTATGAAATTCCTTGGAACATTGTGACTAAATACAATGGTTTCTCTGATAGAAGAGTGGTTGATATGTTCGTTAAGTATGCAACTACTTGTATGAAACGTTATAAGGATAAGGTTAAATACTGGTTAACATTCAACGAAATCAATATCGCATGTATGGGTGAAGGTGGATTAGGTGACCTTTATGGTTTAGGTATCATGGATCCAGAAGATGTAAACTCTGATGAACGTATTCCACTAAACAAATTAAAATCTAACCCTCAAAAAACATTTGAAGCATTACATAATCAGTTTGTTGCAAGTGCATTAGTTGTGACAGAAGGTCATAAGATCAATCCTGATTTCATGATTGGTAACATGATTGCTCATACAACTTTATATCCATTAACACCAAATCCAAAAGATATTCTTGCAGCATTTAATGAAGATAACTTTAAGAATAACTTCTGTGGTGATGTACAGGTTCGTGGTGAATATCCAACATATATGTTCAGATATTTCAAGGATCATGGCATTGATACTTCATTTATTACTGAAGAAGATAAGAAGATCATTAAAGAAGGTGTTATTGACTTCTATACATTCTCTTACTATATGTCTAACTGTGTAACAGTTGATGAAAATGCTGAAAAGACAAATGGTAACCTTGCAACAGGTGCTAAGAACCCTTACTTAAAGGCTTCTGACTGGGGATGGCAGATTGACCCTGATGGATTAAGATATACATTAAATATCCTACATGACCGTTATCCTCATACACCATTAATGGTTGTAGAAAATGGTTTTGGTGCATTTGATAAGGTAGAAGAAGATGGTTCTGTACATGATACTTATAGAATTGATTACTTCAGAGATCATATTAAAGCAATGGATGAAGCTATCGAAGATGGTGTACCACTAATCGGTTATACAACTTGGGGACCAATCGACTTAGTGTCTGCAGGTACTGGACAGTATGCGAAACGTTATGGTTTCATCTATGTAGATAGACATGATGATGGAACTGGGGACTTCTCTAGAAGCAAGAAAGATTCATTCTTCTGGTATAAGAAAGTCTGCGAATCTAATGGTGCTGATTTAGACTAATACAAAAAGACGTAGCTCATATATTGATATGATGACCTCCCAGTAGACAGTGCAAATAATTAAAAGCACTGTTTGCTGAGGAGGTTTTCTTATGGGAAGAAAAAGTAAGTTTTCAAAAGAACAAAAAATTGAAATATGTAGAAGATACTTAGATGGCAGTGAATCAGTTACTAGTCTAGCTGAAGAAATAAATGTATGTATAACTACAGTTCAAAGGTGGATTAGAATCTTTCAAGCATATGGCGATTCTGCATTTGATGAGAAGACTGCAAATGAATCATATACCAAAGAGTTTAAAAGGAAGGTTGTAGAAGCATATCTAGCTGGGGAAGGTTCACTAAGAGATATCGCAGTAAAGTATAAAATTCCTGCATGTGGGACAGTACTTGTATGGGTAAAGTTATATAATGATCATATAGAGTTAAAGGATTATATTCCTGGAGGTAAAGAAATCTATATGACAAAGTGCAGAAAAGTTACAAAAGAAGAAAGAATAGAGATAGCAAAGTACTGTATGGAACACAATCTTGATTATTCGGGTACGTGCAAAGTATTTGATGTGACATATTCAAATGTATTTAACTGGGTAAGAAAGTACAAAGAAAAAGGTGAAGAAGGCTTATCAGATAGACGTGGACGCCGTAAAAAGGATGAGGAGCTAGATGAGCTTGGCCTTCTAAAGAAACAGCTGAGAGAAAAGGAACGTGAGCTTGAAAGAGCTCATCTGGAGATTAGACTGTTAAAAAAAGTGGAGGAGATAGAAAGGAGAGGATATGCAGAACAAGCAAATTCGAGAATGAATATCGGTCAATCAAGGAAATCAAGGAAGAAGACAAAGAGGTAAGCCTATCAGCTATGTTTGAGATATTAGGTGTAAAGAGGGCGAATTATTATAAATGGCTTAAACATAACAAAAGCGAAAGAGATCTTGAAAATGAGGAACTGGCAGACTTTATAAGAAAGTATGATGAGAAGTTCAATCATACGCTTGGCTACAGAATGATGACAGATAGAATAAACAGAGATGAAAACAAGAACTATAATGACAAGCAGGTCTACAAGGTGATGAAAATACTTGGCATCAAGTCAATCATAAGACCAAAAAGAAGAAGCTGTACAGTCAGAAAAAGCAACAATACAGCCAAGAATAATCTTAAAAGAGACTTTAATGCATCAAGACCAAATGAAAAATGGGTAACAGATGTCACTGAGTTCAAATATGGAAATAATGAAAATAAGCTATATCTAAGCCTGATACTAGATCTTTATGACAGATATCCAGTAGGATATGCAATTAGTGACCATAACGATAATAAACTTGTCTTTGATATATTCAGATCAGCTGTAGACGCTAATCCAGGAGCACATCCGTTATTTCATAGTGATGGAGGTTTCCAGTATACGAGTCCTGTCTTTGTGCGTATGCTTAAGGATAATGGCATGGAACAGAGCATGTCCAGAGTTCACTGCTGCATTGATAATGGACCAATGGAAGGATTTTGGGGAATACTTAAATGTGAGATATATCATTATGGCAAGAAATATGAAACAAGAGAGAAATTAGAAGTGGCAATAAAAGAATGGATAAGATATTACAGTCATGAAAGATATCAAAGAAGATTTGGTGTGAGAACACCTTATGAAGTAAGAAGTGAAGCATTGTGCAATGAGAATCCAGTTCAGTATCCAATACCTGAGAACAAGGCGATACAGAAATATAAGGCGGCACATTATGGATAAAAATATGCCTGCCACTACGTGGCAGGCATAGGTACATGTTTTTAATTATTTCACCTGTCTACTTGACAGGGGCGGTTCATATATGAGTTACGCCTTTTTTCTTATTCATCAAAAATATTTACAATTTCACCATCAAGAATACGATTCATATTCTTAACGGCACAGAAGTTACCACACATAGAGCATGTATCTTCTTTTTCAGGTGCTGCTTCAGCACGATAACGTCTTGCCTTTTCTGGATCAATAGAATACTTGAATGTTTCTTCCCAGTCTAACTTCTTTCTTGCACATGCCATCTTATTATCTAATTCCATGGCACCAGGAATACCCTTCGCTATGTCTGCTGCATGTGCGGCAATCTTAGATGCAATAATACCTTCCTTAACATCACCTAGATTAGGCAGACGAAGATGTTCTGCAGGAGTCACATAACATAAGAATGATGCACCATAAGTGGCTGCAATGGCACCACCGATGGCAGCAGTAATATGATCATAACCAGGGGCAATATCGGTTACTAGAGGGCCTAATACATAGAAAGGTGCACCTTTACAGATTGTCTTCTGGATTTCCATATTAGCTGCAATCTGATTTAAAGGCATATGACCAGGACCTTCAATCATCACCTGCACATCTTTATCCCATGCACGTTGTGTTAATTCTCCTAATGTCACTAATTCACCAATCTGAGCCACATCAGTTGCATCAGCCAAACATCCAGCACGACAGGCATCACCTAAACTCATAGTAATATCATATTCACGGCAGATATCTAATACTTCATCATAATGTTCATAGAATGGATTTTCTTCTCCAGTCATAGCCATCCAGGCAAACATAATAGAACCACCACGAGAAACAATATTCATTAAACGCTTATTATTCTTAAAACGTTCATACATAGCTCTATTAATACCACAATGAATAGTCATGAAATCAACACCATCTTCTGCATGCATTCTGACAATATCTAACCATTCTTTTGCAGTGATATCTTTTAAAGCCTTATGATAATAAACTACAGCATCATAAATAGGGACTGTACCAATAATGGCAGGACATTCTTTAGTTAATCTTTTTCTAAAAGTACGTGTATCACCATAAGAACTTAAGTCCATGATTGATTCAGCACCCATCTTGACTGCATTATTAACCTTTTCAATCTCTACATCCATGTCTTTACAATCTCTAGAAATACCTAGGTTCACGTTGATCTTAGTCTTCAACATTGAACCAATACCACTCGGATCAATAGAAGTATGATTCTTATTACATGGGATAATAGCCTGTCCTTTCGCAATATACTCACGTAATACTTCTACATCCATAGATTCTTTTGCAGCTACAATTTCCATTTCAGGTGTAATAATACCCTGTCTTGCAGCATCCATTTGTGTTGTGTAACTCATACACTTCCTCCTTTAAACAATAAAAAAAGGTATACCTGAGCATGTATACCTAAAAAAAACAAAATTCCTACGCCGGCATTATCCGTATCAGGTTTTATGGGTCGAAATCCGATCGTATTTCTTCTCAGCCGTCGCGTCAGCTCCCCTTTTTTTATTTGGTTGATAGTGCTATATTACATCTTATATAAATAAAATGCAACGCTTTCATTGAAAAAATGTTACAAAATTATTGTGAATTTTTTGACAAATAATGTAATAATGAAAACATTGTTATAATTTTAAATTGCGGTAAAATATATTCAAAGAAAAGTAGTTGTATAGGAGTAAAAAAATGTATAGATTATCAAAAGATGATGTCAAATTATTGAATAACTTATTATTGATGAAAGATTTGAATCCAGAAGATGGTTATTCTAAAGAGAAAGTGATTGAATATGTTAAAGCAGATAGAGAGTTAAATGAAGCAGAACTCAATCAGATTCGCAATTATGTGTTGGATAAGAATCTTGAATATAGGTTTAAGGAAAATGATGAACCGAATGAATTAGGGTATGCAACTGAAGAATTAGGTGATAAATTATATTATATTATGGAAGAAGAAAGTGATAAATAGATGTTTATGCTTCCTTTTTGGTTCTATTTATTATATGATTCTCATTGAGGGAGGACTTTTTAGAAGAGTCCTAACTTCTTAAGTAATGTGTATATCACTAACAAAGTTGTCAGCTGGATTAGTGATATCATTAGCTCTATGAATCTTGTTAATAGGTTTATAGAGTTTTTTGCTAGAAGTATTTCATTTTATCTTATGACATCTTGTCAACAAAATATCACTTATTTATTGGATTGATGAGCTAATAATGTAAAGATGAAACATATTTACGAGAGTTTGGTTTCTATTTCTGAAAATTATAGAAATCACTTTCATTTCTATTTATAATTATTAGAAAGAGAAAAGGAGATAAGACAATGTTTAGAGACGACTTTTTATGGGGTGGCGCAGTAGCTGCTCATCAGTGTGAAGGTGCCTGGCAGGAAGGCGGAAAAGGAATCAGCTGTACAGATGTAGAAACAGCGGGAGATAACGTAACAGGAGCACCTAGACGTTTAACAGATGGTGTTCTTCCTGGAGAAGATTATCCAAACCATGTAGGTGTAGATTTCTATCATCATTATAAGGAAGATATCGCATTACTTGCTGAAATGGGATTCAAGGCATTTAGAACTTCTATTGCCTGGACAAGAATCTTCCCAAGAGGAGATGAAGAAACACCTAATGAGGAAGGTTTAAAGTTCTATGATGATGTATTTGATGAATTATTAAAATATGGTATTGAACCAGTCATCACATTATCACATTTTGAATTACCTTGGGCACTCGCAAAAGAATATGGAGGATTTAGAAATCGTAAAGCCATTGATATGTTTGTGAAGTTCGCAAAGGTATGTTTTGAAAGATATCAGCATAAAGTAAAATACTGGATGACATTCAATGAAATCAATAACCAGGCTGATCCGACTCAGCATAACTTAATCCAGGAAGGTGCTGTATTATTAAAAGAAGGTGATGATGCTGAATATTTAATGTATTTATCAGCACATCATGAATTAGTCGCTTCAGCACTTGCAGTTAAGGCAGCTCATGAAATCAATCCTGACTTAAAGGTTGGCTGTATGATTGGTATGAATGGTGTTTATCCAGCTTCTCCTAAACCAGAAGATATGATGAATGCATTAGGTGCTATGCATCAGAAATATTGGTATACTGATGTACATGCAAGAGGACATTATCCAAACTATATCTTAAAGAAGTTTGAAAGAAAAGGATATGATTTCATTACTGAAGAGGATAAGAAAATCTTAAGTGAAGGTAAAGTAGATTACATTGGATTCTCTTATTACATGTCATTTGCAACTAAGTATCAAGGACGTAATGAAAAGACATTTGATTACTGTAGTGAAGACTTTGTAAGAAATGAATACTTAAAGGCTTCTGACTGGGGATGGCAGATTGACCCATTAGGATTACGCTGGTGCTTAAACTGGTTCTATGATCGTTATGAACTTCCAATGATGATTGTAGAAAACGGTTTTGGTGCTTATGATAAGAAAGAAGCAGATGGTACTGTAGATGACCAGTATCGTATTGATTACTTAAAGGCACATATTGAAGCAATGAGAGATGCAGTCACTTATGATGGTGTTGATCTTTTAGGTTATACTATGTGGTCTCCATTTGATATCGTATCTGCTTCTACTGGTGAATATGATAAACGTTATGGTTTCATCTATGTTAACTATAATAATAACCATGAAGGGGACTTCTCTAGAAGTAAGAAGAAATCATTTTACTGGTATAAACACGTTATTGAAACAAACGGTGAAGAATTATAATACTCAAGAGATAGCTGCGGCTATCTCTTTTTTAGCAGTCAAATTTGACAAGTGCTAAATAAAGACTATAATTATCAACAGGTGATAAAGATGCGTAACTATGTATTTGATTTTACTCATTCCTATAAAGGGGATTATCCACAGTTAACTTATTATGATTGTAGTGACATTGAAGGAACACGCTTATTCTGTGACGAGCAGGCAGAAAAACAATTAAAAGAGATGATAAGCAAGAATGGTATTTCTGGTATTCATTTTATTGATTCAGGTGATTATCATTACATCACTAAATTGATGACTGATTTTATCCATGAACCTTTTGATCTTGTTTTGATTGATCACCATACAGACATGCAATCTTCTATTGTAGGAGATATGCTTAGCTGTGGGAATTGGGCTAAAAAAGCTTTACAAAACCCTTTCCTTCATCGTTTATACTTAATAGGACCAAGTAAACATGATTTAAAATCAGCGGAACAGAATAAAGTATTAAGTTTCAGTATAGAAGAACTTGAACAAGGTGCTACTATTCCTCTTGAAACGAAATATCCTGTTTATATTTCTATAGATAAGGATGTCTTAGATGAAAGATATGCCATGACGAACTGGAATCAAGGAGACATGTCACTGGGGATGTTAGAGGATGTATTAGCGCACTTCCTAAAAAACTGTGAAGTAATTGGCATTGATATATGTGGTGATGATCCTGATATCGATGATTATCCTACTTATATAAAAGCTGAAAGAATCAATAATCTTTCTGATGATGCACTTTATCAAACTGCTATGAAAATACTTAAAAGGAGACAAAAGAAATGAGAAAAGATTTTGGTGCACGTGCACTTACTTATCCACAGCCTGTCTATATGATTGGGAGCTTTGATAAGGATGATCATCCTGATTTAATGAACGCAGCATGGGGTGGCATTAGCGATACAATGGAAATTTCATTGAGTCTTTCTAGTGGACATAAAACAGTCCAGAATATTTTAAAAACACAGGCTTTTACTGTCAGTATTGCAGATGAGGATCATGTAGTAGCGTGTGATTATGTAGGTGTTGTGTCAGGGCATAAGGAACCCAATAAACTAGAAAAAGCAGGTTTTACTTATACGCCATCTAGTAAAGTACATGCACCTATTATCAATGAATTACCTATATGTCTAGAATGTCGTCTCAAGGACTATGATTTAGATACAGAAATCATGAAAGGTGAAATTGTCAATGTATCTGTAGATGAACGTGTCCTAGATGAAACAGGAAGAGTCGATGTATCTAAAGTAAAACCTATTACTTTTGATCCCTTTAATAATCAATATGTAGGTTTAGGAAAAGTTGTTGGCCGTGCTTTTAAAGATGGTCTTAAACTAAAATAAGGACTCGTATGAGTCCTTTTACATTAGTCTTTTTTAACTGTATGTAATTTATCTAATAAACCATTCTTTTTAAATGTAGGTGCTAAAGCTAAATATAGTGCTGAAGAAATCACAATCGCAATTACTGCATTAGTAATAGTAGTCACTGCATTCCAAGATGCAAGTGCTAAAGCAGCTTGAGAAGGTGCACCAAGTAATACTGAAGTATAGAAATAAGAGAATAGTGGTTCAGCAATCACATTAAATAATAAACCTGCAAATGTAGAAGCAACGACACCAATCACTAACTGCTTACCTTCTAGTTTTTGGATCTTGAATACTCTATGTGCAACTAGACCTGTAATAACCCCAATACCAAATTTTAAGATAAATGTCTTTGGTGCGACTACTACATAAGTAGGATCAAGTAAATCACCAATACCCATACCAACTGCGCCTGCAACTCCACCAGGAACACCACCTAATAATAAAGCAGCCAATACACAGAATGTATTTCCTAAATGGAATGAAGTAGTTCCTCCTGGTGTTGGAATCTTAATCTGTAGGAATGTGAAGGCGATATAAGCTAAAGTCGCCATCAATCCTGTTACTGCAATTTTTAATGTTTTATTGTCTTTCATATAAAACTCCCCCTTTGATGAATAACACTATACATACATTCTGACATTATATAAATACTCAGTTATCAACTAAAAAAATAAGGTCAGTTTTAAAACTGACCTTATTCATGTACGATTTTTCCAAATAAGAAACGGATCAGAGGACCACAATAGAAAATCTGGAATAATAATGCGACAGGGAAGTTCATGGATGTTGTCTGGAAATAGACTGAAGCATCGATGTTTTTGAATAATACAGTTGCGATTAAGCTCATGCATGGACACATGATACAAACAATCATACAAGAAATGGCAAGAGTAATCACGATAGGACGATCTGTAGGCTGTACAAAACGGAAAGCAAGCTTATGAGCTAAAGAATCTACAACAAGTAGTTCTAAAAAGAAAGCGACAGGCCACATGATAATCATTTCGTGGAAGGCAAGTAAAAAGACCTGGTTTGTCATTCCTCCGATATTTAATGAGATGTTGAAGAGAATCATGACATACACCATTAAGAATGACATCATCGCTGTAAATAATAAATTTTGTTTAAATGTTTTAGGCATTGGAAAAATGCTCCTTTCTTGAAATTACACAAAAAAACAACACTTAATATAAGTGTTGTTCGTTATCAAGCTATGCTTGTGCGTTTCCAATAATACCCTAAATCAATATTCTTTTTTTTTTGCATGACTTACTTTAATATATTTTAAGAAATATGTCAATAAAGTATTTTTTCTAATATTTCTATAGCCTGAGGTAATTTATCTAAATCGATAGAAGAGTAGTTCATGATGAAGGTATGTGATGTATGAGGTATATTCTTAAGATAGTAATGAGAAATAGCTCTTAGATGGATTCCTTCTTCTTTTAATTTATTGATAAGTGTTTCATCAGACATATGTGTATGAATCGTAATAAGAAAATGAAGACCTGCATCTTCCTTGGAAATAGTAATCATATCCTTTAAACTACTTTCTTCTAACATTTTTACAATCGCATCACGCTTATTATGATAATGGTTACGTAATTTAGTAATATGCTTATCAAAATAATGTTCATTAATAAATGATGCAAGAGTATATTGTTCGAAGTTAGAGACTGTACAGGCATAAAAAGAGAGCTTCTTATTATAGAGTTCTAATAAATGATGAGGAAGCACCATATAACTAATACGAATAGTAGAAGCAAGAGTCTTAGTGAAGGTATTCATATAGATGACCTTCTCACTTAAATCAATACTCTGCAGGGCAGGAATAGGCTGTCCACTTAAACGTAACTCACTGTCATAATCATCTTCTATAATATAGCGATGTTCCTTCTTATTTGCCCATCCAAGTAATTCATAACGTCGAGATACAGGCATAATAATACCAGTTGGGAAATGATGAGAAGGAGAGATATGCGCAATATCAACATCTAAATCTTTTAATTGGTTGACCAGTATTCCCTGCTCATCCATATCTATAGGAACACACTTAGCCCCTAAACTAGAATAAACATCTAATATTTTATTATAACCAGGATTCTCTACGGCATAGACAAGATCTAAACCTAATAATTGTACGAGTAATCCATATAAATATTCAGTACCCGCACCGATAATGATTCTTTCTGGTTCAACATCCATATTTCTGAATTCTTTTAAATGATGAGAAATCGCTTCTCTTAATTCATAAATACCACCTACTGGAGGATTAATCATTAGTTCTGATTGGTGTTCATTTAATACGTCCTTCATAAGTTTTGACCAGGTTGTGAAAGGAAACAAATGGGCTGGTGTCTGATTAGAAGAAAAATCACACCAATAGGATTCTTTCTTAATAGAAGGTTTATGAATCATTTTGGCAGGAATAAGGGGTGTCTTATTATTAATCGGAGATACATAAAAGCCTTTCTTGGGTAAAGAATAAATATATCCTTCAGCCATTAACTGCGCATAGGCATTCTCTATTGTAATAATACTAATACCTAGATTTTTCGCAAATGTACGCTTAGAAGGTAACTTCTCATCTGCTGTCAGATGTCCCTCTAGAATATCGTTCTTGATAAATGTATATAATTGCTGGTAGAGAGATTTATGGTTATTTTCATCAAAACTATATGTAAGCATAAATTCATCCTTTCTTTTCTAACCATTATAGCGTAATCATTTGAAAAAAAGAAGAAAACAGCATAGAATAGTCATATTAATGGAGGATAATCTATGGCGTTAACGGCTAAAAGAATTACAGAGAATTTTAAGGAATTAGAAGATCTTAATAATGAAGCATTCCCTAAAGAAGAACGTGTCTCTATTGAGAGAATGATTGATTTATCTCAAACAGGTATATCCGATCTTTATGGTGTCTATGATGAAAACACATTTGTAGGTTTCTTTATGACAATGACATCTGATACATGTGTTTATTTATTCTATCTTGCAATCTGTTCATCACTTCGTTCTCATGGGTATGGAGGACGTACTTTGAAACTAATGGATGATCTCTATCAAAGACAGATTGTGTTGGATATGGAACCTTTAGATGATCAAGCAGCTAACTATGAACAGCGTTTAAGACGTACTAAGTTTTATGCGAGTCATGGCTATCGTTCTAGTGGGTATCATTTATTCTACTGGAATCAGACATTTGATTTATTATGTACAAGAGGTCCTTTCCTAAAAGATGACTTTATTGAGATTACTAAAGAACTTCAAAGAGTTGTGGATGAATCAGGAGAAGGGGACTTCCATCCAAAAATGTTGAAGGCAACCTATGATATTCTAGATGTTATTGATTTATAAGAACCGAAAGGTTCTTTTTTTTCATTTCCTAACACTTAGGAAGTCAAATTGAATGCATAAAGCACTGTAAACCATTACAATGAAGGTACAGGAGGTTATACGTATGAATAATAGACAGCAGCGTATTATAGATATCCTTTATGATTATGATGAATGGGTGACAGGTAAAGAGCTTGCTTCTATGTTGTCTGTATCAGATCGTACAATCCGTTCTGATATTGAGCATATTAATAAAGAGTATGAATGTACTCTTATAGAAGCCAATCGTCGTAAAGGTTATCACTTAGACGAGATGCTGACAAGTGTCAAAGGAATTACGACAAAGTCAGTCATTCCTCAGACATCTCAGGAACGTGTATCTTGGATCATTAAGGAATTATTGTTTAAACAGGAAATCAATCTCATTGAATTACAGGATCGTATTTACGTCAGTGGTTATACGATTGATAATGACTTAAGAAATATCAGACGTATACTCAATGAATATCCTTCTTTAAAAGTGGTACGTGTAAAGAACCACATTCGTTTAGAAGGTAATGAAAATGAGAAGCGTTCTGTATATAAGCATCTATTAGAATCAGAAATCAAAGGAAATTTCACAAATATCAGTGCCTTGTCTCATTTATGGAAGGATTTTAATCTCATTGATGTAGTAGAAATCTTTAAGAATGTCTGCGCAAATAATCATTATAAGTTCAAGAATGTCAGTCTTCCTATGTTGATGATGCATGCGGGTATTGCGATTGAACGTATCAGAAATAAGAATTATTTATATGAAACACAGAGTGACTGTACAGGTATTGATTTAGAGTATCGTGTCTCAAAGGATTTCTTTGAAGAATTATCACAAAAGTTAGGTATTCCTTATGTTGAAGAAGAAGTCGTTAAGTTTGCTTTCTTATTAGAAGGAAGAGGCAGTCATGTAGACTTAAAAGCAGAATCACAACAGTTAGTAGAAGAAGTATTATTAGACATTAAAGATTGTTTTGATATTGATTTTAGAGATGATGAAGAACTTTGCAATAGCTTAGTTATTCATATGCAGTCTTTGCTTGATCGTATTAAAGTAGATAAACCTAATACAACAGCTTATTTAAAGGAGATTAAAAGACAATATCCTCTAGTCTTTGAAATGGCGATACATGCCAGTGATGTCATTTCTAAAACTACAGGTAAACCTTTAGTAGAAGATGAAATCTCTTATCTCGCTTTACATTTTGGAACAGCCTATGAAAGACATATCAATACACAGAAATACCGTGTAGTCATGATTATTCCCCATAATCAGATGCTGGCGAAAGCATGTATGGATAAGATTGAAACACGTTTTAGAGAACGTATGGAAATTATTAAAGTATTCCCATTCTTTGAAAATAATATGATTTCATCACTTCATCCTGACTTGATTTTAACTGTTGTACCTTTACAGCATGAATTGTCTATTAAGACAGTATCAATTAGTTTATTTGTGAACTATGAGGATGAAAGTCAGATCTTCCAGGCACTCAATCAATTAGATAGAGAAAAATATCATGATCAGTTCTGTCATATTGTAAAGAAGCTTATTGGGCAGGAAACATTCTTTATAAAAAAAGACATCGCATCTAAGGAAGATGCCATTAACTATTTATGTGACAATCTGATTCAGTTAGGCTATGCCACACAAGAATATAAAGAAGATGTTTTTAAAAGAGAAGAGATGGCAGGAACAGCCTTTGTGCAGGGCTTTGCGGTACCTCATGCCATTACAGTACAACCATTACGTTCTACAATATCCGTCATGGTCTTAAAGAATCCCGTTAAGTGGGGTAAGTATGAAGTGCGTCTTATTCTCTTATTATCTATCAGTGAACAGGATAATCAGATGCTGCATACATTCTTTGATTGGTTATCCAATGTACTCATAGACTATAACCAGCTGATGCAGTTTATCGAAGCAGACAACTATCAACAATTTATGAAACTAATGACAGCGTGAGGTAACATATGAAAAAACAACAACAGACTATTGCATCATTACCAAGACGTTTTGGTGCATACTTATTAGATTGGTATATTGGTGCTCTTTTTACATCATTTCCTATCGCAATTGTATCACAGAAAATCTATGGCACAATGAAGAACCAGAATCTACTAAAGTACCCTCATCAGTTAGGACTGATTTGTGGGTTACTCGCATTACTAGGCGCAATTATTTATTATGTCATTATTCCTTTAGTGATTAATAAGGGACAGACAATCGGTAAAAGAATATGTCATATTAAGATTGTAAAGAGTGATGGCAAAGATGTAGGCCTTAAAGAACTGATAATTAGAGAAGTATTAGGAGCCATTATTATTGAAGGAGTTCTATATTCTGCAAGTACAATATTACATCAGGTATTACAGATCAGTTTAGGTATTAGTTTAGTTAAGCCGATGATGTATGTTGGCTTTGCGATTACAATCGTGAGTGCCATTTTATGTTTAGTGAATAAGAAAGAACATTTAGCATTACATGATTATCTAGCACGTACTAAAGTAGTGAATTTTTCCTAAATAGAGGAAATCGCATTCACCACCTGAAAATAAATATAAGTTTATACTATGAATTGTGAGATGGAGGAAATCACATGGAAGATTTAGAATTATTAAGTTTTAACATTATTTCTGCAGTGGGTACTGCAAAGTCACGTTATGTACAGGCAATGTATCTTGCTGAGAAGGGTGATTTTGATGAAGCTCGCGCAAAAATCAAAGAAGGAGAAGAAAGCTTTGTGAAAGGTCACGAAGCACATGCATCACTTATCCAGAAGGAAGCATGTGGTGAAAAGCCAGTTCCAACAATTCTTCTTATGCATGCGGAAGATCAGCTTATGAATGCTGAAACAACAAAAATCATGGCTGAAGAGATTATCAAACTATCTCAAAGAATTAAAAAATTAGAAGGAGGAGAATAGGATGAAAAAGGTTTATTTATTCTGTAGTGCAGGTATGTCTACTAGTATTCTTGCAAGTAAGATGCAGGAAGTTGCAAATAGCCATAACCTACCAATCAAGGTCGCTGCTTTTTCTCATAACAAATTAGGAGAAATCGTTAAATCTGATTGTCCTGATTGTATTTTACTTGGTCCACAGGTTGAATATCTTTATGACGAAACAGTAGCTAACTTTGGGCACCTAAACATACCTATTTCTGTAATCGACCAGGATGATTACGGTATGATGAACGGTGAAAGAGTACTTAAAAAAGCTATTCTATTAATCAAAAAAAACAATAAATAATAATTAAAGGGAGTACTTAAAGTATGATGAAACAACTTGAAAAGTATTTAATGCCTTTAGCGGAAAAAATCGGGCGTAATAAATACTTAATGTCAATTCGTGATGGTTTCTTAGTATCAACACCATTACTTATTGCAGGATCAATTTTCTTATTAATCGCAAACTTTCCAATTGCAGCTTGGACAAAATTTTTAGAATCAACAATTATCAATCAGAAAACAGGTGAGTCACTTGCTGCATTCTTATCAAAGCCATCTGATGCAACATTCACTATCATGGCAGTATTTGCGGTAATGGGTATCGCTTATTCATTTGCTGGTCAGATGAAGACAAACAAGATCTTCGGTGCTGCCTGTGCACTTATGTCATGGTTCTTAATCATGCCATACTCAATCACTGGTAATGTTGCTGTAGGATCTAAAACTATTGAAGCAACTCTTTCTGGTATCCCATTAGGATGGGTTGGTGCTAAGGGTATCTTCGTAGGTATCATTACTGCATTCTTAAGCGTACATATTTATGCTTGGGTAGAAGGTAAAGGCTGGACAATCAAGATGCCAGCTGGTGTTCCACCAACAGTTGTAGAATCTTTCTCAGCATTGATTCCAGCAACATTTGTAATGACTTTCTTCTTCCTAGTAAACTTAATGTTTGGTTTCTTAGGAACAAACGTATTCCAGATTATCTTTGAATTCTTACAGACACCATTACTTAACCTTGGTGATACATTAGGGGCAATGGTTGTTGCTTATATCTTCTTACACTTATTCTGGTTCTTCGGTATTAACGGTGGATCTGTAGTAGGTGCTGTATTTAACCCAATTCTTCAGACTTTATCAGCTGAAAACATTCTTTTCTTCACTAAAGGACAGGGTACAGGACATATCATCTGTCAGCAGTTCCAGGACTTATTCGCTACATTTGGTGGATGTGGTTCTACATTATCATTATTAATCGCAATGTTATTATTCTGTAAATCTAAACGTATTACAGACTTAGGTAAACTTGCTTTAGTTCCAGGTATCTTTGGTATCAACGAACCAATCGTATTCGGTTTACCAATCGTATTAAATCCAACTATGCTTATTCCATTCATGTTAGTACCAACAGTAAACATCATTATCTCATACTTCTGTATGGCTCTTAAGATTGTTCCAATCTGTTCAGGTATCAACATCCCTTGGACTATGCCACCAATTATCTCAGGTTTCTTAGCAACTAACTGGGTAGGTGCACTGCTTCAGGCTGCCCTAATCGTTATTGGTGTTATTATCTATATGCCATTCATCAAGGTACTTGATAAGCAGTACTTAAATGAAGAAGCTCAGGCTCAGGCTGCTAAAGAAGAAGACGACATTGATTTAGACGACTTATCTTTTGACGATCTATAAGAAGGAGAGATGAAACATGAAAATCGTAATGATTTATGACCAGATCCAGTCTGGTAAAGGGATTAAAGATGATCACATGGTACCTTTAGGACTAGTAAAAGAATCATGTGGACCTGCTATTATGATGGAACCATTCTTAAAACAGGTAAATGGACATGTTGTATGCTGTTTATATTGTGGAGATGGATTCTATGAAGCAAATAGTGATGAAGTTAGCCGTAAACTTTGCGCAATGGTAGAAAAAATCAAACCAGATGTTGTTGTATGTGGTCCATGTTTCAACTATCTTGGCTATGGACGCATGGCTGCACGTGTCGCTTACGATATTAACGAAAAAACTCATTCACATGCTATGGCTGCAATGAGTATAGAAAATGAAGAGACAATTAATGAATATAAAGACAAGGTTCATATTATCAAGACACCTAAGAAGGGTGGTACTGGTTTAAATGAATCATTAGAAGGAATCTGTCAGCTTGCCAAGGCAATGTGTGAACAGAAAGACGAAGACATTGTTGCTTCTAAATATTGTTTCTAAATTAACTTGAGGATACGTGAGGACGTATCCTCTTTCAATAAAAGGAGGATATTAATATGTACGGTATTATTGCTACTTGGAGAATGGCTTTAGAAGGTATTACAAAAGCAGATGAAATGTTAAAGAATCATGGAGATGCAGGAGATGCAATTGTTGAAGCTGTTAAGGCTGTAGAAGATTTCCCATATTATAAATCAGTAGGTTATGGGGGATTACCTAACGAAGAAATGATTGTTGAATTAGATGCGGCTTATATGAACGGAAATACTCTTTCTGTAGGATGTGTTGGTGCAATCAAAGACTTTGCTAATCCTGTAGAAATCGCAAGAAAATTATCTCATGAAAAGGTCAACAACTTCTTAGTTGGTGCAGGTGCTGAAAAGTATGCATCTAAGAATGGTTTTGAAAGAAAGAACATGCTCACTGAACGTGCTGAAATTCATTATCATAATAGATTAAAAGAAATGACTCAGGAAATTAAACCTTATTCTGGTCATGATACAGTAGGTATGGTCTGCTTAGATGAAAATGCAAAGATGACTTCTGCGACTTCTACAAGTGGTTTATTTATGAAACGCTCTGGTAGAGTAGGTGATTCACCTGTATCTGGATCTGGTTTCTATGTTGATAGTGAAGTCGGTGGTGCAAGTGCAACAGGACTTGGTGAAGATGTGATGAAGGGCTGTGTCTCTTATGAAATCGTAAGAATGATGAAAGAAGGTATGCACCCACAGGCTGCATGTGAAAAGGCTGTTAATACATTCTCTAAAGAATTAATCAAACGTCGTGGTGAAGCAGGAGATATGTCTTTAATCGCTATGAATAATAAAGGTGAATGGGGATGTGCCACAAATATTGAAGGTTTCTCATTTGTAGTTGCAACTCCAGAACTTGAACCAACTGTATTTGTAGTAAAGCATGAAGGTGAACATAGTGTTTTTGAAAAAGCAAGTCAGGAATGGCTTGATGATTATATGCGTACAAGAACAGCCCCATTGGTAAGAAAATAATGAATGAAGAAATACTAAAGGCTGTTGATGAGATTGCAGATGAGATGATTGAAGGCATCAAGCGTATTGTACGTATTGATAGTGTAGAATCTGAGGCTGTGAATGATGCTCCTTTTGGAGAAGGTGTACGCCATGCACTTGATGAAACACTCCAGTTATCTCGTGATCTTGGATTTGAAACAGTGGATGTTGATCATTATATCGGTTATGCTCGTTATGGTAAAAGTGATGATTATGTATGTGCCTGTGGTCATTTAGATGTTGTACCAGTAGGTGAAGGCTGGAAACATCCACCATTTAGTGCTTATGAAGAAGACGGCGTGATTTATAGCCGTGGTATTCTAGATAACAAGGGTCCTATTCTTTCATGTCTTTATGCCTTTACTGCTTTAAAGAGACTTGGCATAAAGCCTGAAAGAGAAGTACGTATCATCTTTGGCTGTGATGAAGAATCAGGATTTGAGGATTTAAAATATTATTTAGATCATGAAAAAGCACCTATTGCCGGCTTTACACCAGATTGTAAATATCCTGTTGTTTATGCTGAAAGAGGACGTGCTGTTATCAAAGTGAAAGCTGATCTAGATCATTTGATTACTTTTATGAATAAGTATATCTTAAATACACAAAATAAAGGTGAAAGACTTGGTATTGATTATAAGAATGATGAGTTTGGACAATTAGAAATCCGTAACTATCATTTAACTAAAGAAGACTTCAGCTTTTCTATTAGTTATCCAGCAGGAATTACACTAGAAGAAATACTTGATAAACTCAATCGTATTGAAGGGTATGAGTATGAAGTCGTGTCTCATTTCAAGCCTGTTTATTTTGATAAAAAGGCACCAATGGTAGAAATCATGAAAGAGACATATGAATATGTAACGGGTAATGATGGAACTCCTGTTACTACAACAGGTGGTACTTATGCGAAAATGATGCCTCATATTGTCCCATTTGGACCTTCTTTCCCAGGACAGAAAGGTATTGGACATAATCCCAATGAATGGATGACAAGAGAGGATCTTATTACCAATGCAAAGATTTATGCTTTGACACTATATCAATTATCTAGAAAGGAAACAGAACTATGATTGAAGTATGCTGTGGAAGTTATAAGGATGGCCTACGTGCTTACAAGGGTGGAGCCACACGCATTGAATTAAACAGTGCCCTTTATTTAGGAGGTTTAACACCCTCTGTGGCTTCATTAAAACTCTTAAAAAGAGAAACAACATTGACTATTATTTGTATGGTTAGACCTCGTGGTGCTGGTTTTACTTATGATGAAATAGAATACAAACAGATGTTATTAGAAGCAGAAGACCTATTAGAAAATGGCGCAGACGGTCTCGCTTTTGGTTTTTTAAACAGTGACCATACAATTAACGAAAAGCGTACAAGAGAATTTGTAGAACTTATTCATAAATACCATCGTACGGCTGTATTCCATCGTGCCTTTGACTGCTGTGATGATTTAGATCATGCGATGACTCAATTGGTTGAACTTGGCATTGATCGTGTTTTGACAAGTGGTGGTCAGCCAACTGCGATAGATGGAGCAGATAAGATCAAATCATTACAAGAAAATTATGGTAAGGATATTGAAATTCTTGCAGGAAGTGGTGTGAACTATAATAATGCATCATCTTTAATGAAACATACTGGTGTCTCTCAGGTACATTCTTCTTGCAAGAATTATGAAGAAGATCCTACAACTTCAGGCAAGTCTGTCACTTATAGCTATTATACGGACACACATGCTAATGATTATGAAAGTGTGGACCAGGAAAATGTCGAAAAACTTGTCAGCAGCCTACAAAACAAATAAAAGATATATTATTACTTTCTTTGCAGTGTTCTTTTCGGCACTCCTACAAACATTTGTTCTTCAGACATTTTTGAATCCTTCTAATCTATTATCAAGTGGTTTTACAGGTGTTGCGATTCTAATTAATCGTATCAGTATGCTTTATGGGTATTCTTTATCTATTTCCACACTTGTGATTGTACTCAATCTACCTGTCGCAATTGTATGTTATAAGACAATAGGCAAGAAGTTTGTTTTCTTCTCTTTCTTACAAGTTATCTTCTTCAGTATTTTCACAAGGGTATTATCTTTTGATCCATTATTTGATGATGTGATCTTGAATGTATGTTTTGGTGGATTCCTTTATGGCTTTGCGATTGCGATTGCCTTAAAAGGTAATGCAAGTACAGCTGGTACGGACTTTATCGCTTTATATGTATCTAATAAAATGAACAAGTCAATTTTTGAATATATATTTGTTTTCAATACATTAATGTTATGTGTATTCGGATTTATGTTTGGCTGGGTTCATGCAGGATATTCTATATTATTCCAATTCCTCTCAACTAAAACGATTGATACATTCTATAAGCGATATAAACGTGTGACTTTAGAAATTACTACCATTCATCCTGAAGAATTACGTCAGGCGTATATTGCACAATATCGTCATGGCTTGACTATGCTTCATGGTGAAGGTGGCTATAGTGGTCATCCTCTTACTATGATTCATACTGTCGTGTCAAGCTATGAAGTACAGGATATTGTGGTTTTGATGAAGAGTATTGACTCTCATGTCATTATCAATATATTACCAACAGAAAACTTTGTCGGTGGATTCTATCAAAAACCACTCGATTAACAGGCTTCGGCCTGTTTTTTTTTGCATGAAAAAACCTCTCATATGAGAGGTTAGATGCTTAATTCTTCTATACTACAAGTGTTTTCTTCTTTGAAGTATTCTTCTGTTTCCGCAATGACTTCTTTTCTAAGTCCAATTAAACCGATGAGGTTAGGGATTGCCATACATCCATTGACGATATCTGCAAGAATAAAGATAAATTGTAATGACATAAATGGACCAATCGCAATAAGAATAATGAAGATGATCTTATAAATTTTGATAGAACGAATACCTGCAAGATAATACATACATCTTTCACCGTAGTAGTTCCATCCAATAATTGTAGTAAAGGCAAAGAAAATCAATCCAATATTTACAATATATTCACCAATAAATGGAATAATAAGTCCTCTATTAAAGGCAAGTGATGTGACTGCAGCTCCTTCTAAACCACTTGTATTTGCACCAGTGATTAGAATTGCAAGACCTGTCATTGTACAAATGACCATTGTATCAATAAAAGTACCAGTCATAGATACAAGTCCCTGTTCTACACATGAATCAGTCTGTGCAGCAGCTGCCGCAATAGGAGCACTTCCTAAACCACTTTCGTTGGAGAAAATTCCTCTACTAATACCCATCTTCATCGCAACACCCATACCAGCACCAAAGACTGCTTTGATATCAAAAGCTGAAGCAAGTACTATCTTTAATACATGAGGAATCATTGGAAGATGTGTTAATAGAATAAGTACAACACCACCAATATAAAATACACACATAAATGGAATTACTTTTTCAGCCACTGCCGCAATTCTATGAATACCACCGATTGTGATAAAACCAACAAGAAGAGTAAGAATAATCGCACTGATCCAATAAGGTACATGGAAAGAAAGATGCAATGCATCAGAAATAGATCTTACCTGAGTGAATGTACCAATACCTAAATAAGCAACAGCTACACCAAAGAAGGCAAATAGACTTGCTAGAAACTTATTGTGTAAACCTTTTTCAATATAGTACATCGGACCACCGGCAATCTGTCCATTTTCATCCTTTGTACGATATTTGATTGCAAGAACGCCTTCTGCATACTTAGTGGCCATACCAAAGAAAGCTGAAATCCACATCCAGAATAATGCGCCAGGACCACCTGCAGAAATCGCTGTTGCTACCCCTACAATATTACCTGTTCCAATCGTAGAACTTAAGGCAGTACACAATGCCTGGAAACTAGAAACGTCTCCTTCATGATTTTCATTCTTCTTAAAAATCAAAGAGAAAGCTTTCTTTAATCTTACAAACTGAATAAACTTTAAATGAGTAGTAAAATAAATACCTGTTCCAAGTAATAACAGGATAAGGGGCATACCCCATACGAGATTGTTGACTTGAGTCAAAAATTTGGTCATAAAAAAACTCCTTCTAATAAATTAGACGGAATTAATAGTGAAAAGTATAAGTCACTGTCCTTTTACCTGAGAGTGTTACTCCTTCGGTGCTCATTATGAGTCTCTCCAGTGATTCGTCCAATAGCGATCCTTTTACCTGAAATCTTCCATCCTTCGGTGTTCTTACAAAGAATCTCTTTCGCTACTATCATCCGTTCTTTTACAAGAAAACATTATAAACAGAGATTATTATAAATTCAATGTTTTTTTATTTTAAAAGCTTTTGTATAATAAGAAAAAAGGGGAATAAATTTATGAATATTGTATGTTATGGGGATTCTAATACTTATGGATTTAACCCTCTTGATGGGGGACGTTATGAAACATGCTGGGTGGATATAGTAAGAGCGAATTATAAGGATGATTTTGTCGTCAATGCAGGACTCAATGGAAGACTTGCGGAACCTAGACAATTCTTATATGATGTTACTTTGCGTCAATATGCACCTATTGGATTATTAGTTATTATGCTAGGGACAAATAATGTAGACCATTTAGAATCGGTAGAACATATTACAGTAGGTCTTCATGTGATGTTAAGACGAGCTTTGTCTAAAGCCGAACATATATTACTTCTTGCACCACCTTATCTACGTAATGATGAAGAAAGATATCAAAGAAGTAAAGAACTCAATAAGAAGTTAAAAGTACTTGCAGATAGCTTTCATGCAGATTTTATTGATGTAGAAGAAGTAGTAAGTGAACTTGCATTTGATGGTATTCATCTTACAAAAAAGGGACATGAACAGTTAGGAAAAACAATTGTAGACTATATAAAGAAATCCTTATAATGGATTTTTTTGTATGCTCAAAAATGCTATACTTTAACACTGGGGGGATTAAGATATGACAAAGAATATGACAGAAGGACATCCATTAAAACTCATTATGATGTTCGCATTGCCTTTATTATTGGGAAACATATTCCAGCAGACTTATAATATTGTGGATACTGCAATAGTAGGTCAGACACTGGGCGCCAATGCACTTGCGGCAGTAGGCTCTACTACTAGTGTACAATTTTTAGTATTGGGATTTTGTATTGGTATATGCTGTGGTTTTGGTATACCTATTGCCCAGTCATTTGGTGGCAATAACTTATCTAAGATGCGTGATTTTATTTATCATAGCATTGTATTGACTATTATTATTGGTGCTTTGTTAACTGTAGGATGCTGTTTATTATGTATGACAATTATTCATATATTACAGATACCAGCTGAGATTGCATCACGTTCTTATATATATTTATTAATTATATTTATAGGATTACCATGTACATTACTCTATAATCTATGTTCAAGTATATTACGTGCAGTCGGGGATAGCCGTACACCATTCTTATTTCTGGCTTTTTCTGCTTGTCTCAATATTGTGTTAGATTTATTTTGTATTATTATTTTAAAACTTGATGTCGCAGGGGCTGCTCTTGCGACTATTGTGTCACAAGGTATCAGTGGCATCTTATGTCTTATACTCATTAAGAAACGTTTCACAGTATTACATATAGAAAAAGAAAACAAAGTAATAAAGTCATCCATCGTTAAGAATTTACTTGGGATGGGACTTCCAATGGGATTACAGTACTCTATTACTGCGATTGGCTCTATGGTCATGCAGGGAGCCAATAACTCTTTAGGCGCCACTTATATGTCTGCCTTTGCGGCAGCGGCTAAAATCAAACAGCTTGCCATCTGTCCATTTGATGCATTAGCCACAGCAGCTTCAACTTTCGCAAGTCAGAACTATGGTGCAAAGAAATATGATCGTATCAAAAAAGGTGTCATACAAACTGTTGTTGTAGGTATTATCTATGGCGTGATTGTAGGAATCTTATTGATTCTATTTGGTAGAATTTTCTCAATGTTGTTTATTTCATCAAAATATAGTGCAGTCCTTGATGCATCCGCAAAATATATTACCTATATGGGATATTTCTATTGGGTTCTGTCAATTCTCAATGTATGCCGCCAGACAACTCAGGGGATTGGCTATTCCGGACTCGCAATATTCTCTGGTGTCATTGAAATGATTGCGAGATGTTTTGTATCATTGGTATTTGTACCAATAGCTGGTTATACCGCAATATGCTGTGCTGATCAGACAGCCTGGATTGTTGCAGCACTCTATTGTGTATTCACTTTTAGTTATTGTTTTAAAAAGATTCAAGAAGAATGACGATATTCAAGAGGTGTCATATGATACCTCTTTTTAAACTGTGTATTAAAATAGCTAGGACGACTAAAGCCACACATTTTTGAAATAGATACAATAGAATAATCTTTAGATAATAATTCAGTACTATGCACTAAACGCAGTTCATTCAAATAAACTATAGGAGAAGTATGAAGATATTGAGAAAAAATACTACAGCATCTTGAACGACAAATAGAAACCGCATCTGCCATATCCTGGATGGTGATCTTTTGAGAAAGATGATCTCTCAAATAATGAATCATTTCTAACATCTTATCATAATCGTCTAGTGGTTTACTTTCTGGAAGAATTGTACTAGCTAAATGGACAAGCTCTGATGCAGAAGAGAGAATTAAAAAGGGATTCATTTCTGGAATATTAAGTAAACCATATAACTTAGTGATGAGTGCATGAATTGTATGATCATGAATAACTATATAAGGGGCATGATTATGATTAAAGAATGAATCAAAATAACTTAAAAGTGATTCATGCATACTAAAAGTTTCTCTTTCGATAGAGACAGTCATTAAATGAGCTGTAGAAGAAAGTCTTGCATGAATAATATGAGTATTAATCATAAAGGCTTCGCCTTTATGAATAGTAATTAAATCTCCATTAATTAAATAGGATACTTCTCCATGAAGACAATAAATGAACTCTAAAGAATCGTGATCATGATAAATCATATCATTTTCTGTATTTTCAATATGCTGGGTATGGATAGGAAACATGATAAAACTCCTTATAAACGATAGTGATATTATTATAAGTATAAAATAGATATTAATCAACAAAAATATACGATAATGATATAAAAGAAAGAAAATGCAATGATTATCAAGTGAAGTTGATGTACTCAATGAATGTAAACGGTGACATTTCATAAAAATAGACTTCTAAATATACAATAATGATATAAAAAGATAATAAGAATGGATTATAGTTCTGCAAAATATACGATGATGATATGTTTGTGTAGAATGTTAAGAATATGTTATAATTTTGTTCGAGGAGCTGATAGGATGAAAGAAGAATTATTTGATGATTTAATATTAGAAAGAGGTTATGAATATGCCCAGGAAGGGGCAGTGGATCATGTACGTAAAGTAGGAGAAGTGATCTATGCCACTGTTCATGGGACAGAGGATTATCATGTAAAAATAGATGATAATGATATGTTCTGTGATTGTCCCTATGCTAAAGAGGGGGCGCATTGTAAACATATGGCTGCTGTTTTGTATTATTTAGACAGTCATCCTGTTTATGATGAACATACAATTATTGATGCATTAAGTGAGAAGCAGGCTAAACAACTATTAAAGAAAATATTAAAAGATCATCCAGAATACTTCAATCAACTACCGCAGGTAGAAAAGAAAGTAGAAATCAAAGAAAGTGTGGAAGAGGCTTTTAGGAATCATCCTGATGTTAAATCAGCTCGTAGTTATATTGTAAAATGTATGAATGATTATATGGATATATATATACTTATTCATACATTTAAAAATTATTTGGAAGATAAGGTCGTATCTAAATCTTTGATTGATTACTATAGTACACTTGATATTAAAGAAGCTATTTCATTTGTGAAATCATTGAAGACAGATAAGCCTTCTATTAAAAAGATGTATCAATCTTATTTGAAGGATTTATACTTAAAAGATAATGATAGAGAATCTTATTTAGATATTTTATGGACACTAGTAAGAGAAGATGGACAGATAGATTTCTATCGTGAATTAAAAAGACAATATACAAAAGAGGAATGGATTCCATTAAGAGACGATCTTCTTAATAATCTTCCACCTCGTGCAAGACTTGATAAGATTTACTTAGAAGAAGGTATGTATGATCAGTTATTGAATCTTGTCATTCAAACACCTGGCTTGTATATTCTTGAAGAGTATTATCATGATTTGTTGAATTATCCTGAACAGCTATTAAATAAGTATTTAGAGGAACTTAAACCTCTTGTAGGTAAACAGGATATCACTCATTATCTCGAAGAAATAGAAGAAATTCCGGGAGGAGTGCAGTTTATTTCTTTAAATCAATTGAGAAAATAAGGCGTTTTAAGCGTATAAAAAGAGTAGGGAGATATAATCTCTCTACTCTCTTAGTTTTTCTAATCCCATGATAAAGAAACTGATGATTAATAATAAGCTTGATACCCAGATAACATGAATAGATTTTCCTTGGGAAAATAAACCACCAAATCCTGCACCAAGTCCAAAAAAGAAAATAATTCCATAATAATAGAATGCACGTCTAAGTGATGCTTTATTATGTGTTTCTGTATAATCAGCTAAAGCACTTGTGCCATTACGAATATTTCCAATACACATTGTAGAAGCATAAGAATAACCACTTACTTTTCTAAATGTCTGTACCTGAAGCGCACAAGAGAATGAGACAAGAATAGTCGCTAAGCTATCTAAGTGATGGGGAATAAGTCCAACAAAGAATAGAATCACTATTTCTAATACAAGTATACCCTGTCTCCAATGCATCTTTTGTGCATATTTAAAGCGAGAATGCACAATATCGGCAATAAATATTCCTGATGCAAAGGCGATTAAAGGTAACAAATACTTTAGGGCAATCATCCATTCTCCACTCATGATATGATTACTTAATAATACGACGTTACCTGTCTGGGCATTAGAATAAACACCACCACGTGCAAAATAAGTATAAGCATCCTGAAAGCCACCAGACATGGCAAGGAAGATACTATTTATAAAAGCTTCAGACATCTGTCTTTCACGTAAAAACCATTGAATAAGTTTGTCTTTCATAACATACTCCGTTGTAAATTTAAATCAAATGCATTATACTGAATGAACAGAAATATGTAAAAAGTATTTTTGATATACTGATGATATGATTATTATATGGGAGGAAACTTATGGCAAACTATGATTATTACAGGATATTTTATTATGTAGCACAATACCAGAGCTTCACAAAGGCAGCAGAGATGTTAAGAAACAACCAGCCTAATATCACCCGTTATATCAATAACTTAGAAAGTGAACTAGGCTGTAAACTTTTTATTCGATCTAATAGAGGTGTTAAATTAACACCTGAGGGAGAAAACTTATTTGAACATGTTGCCATTGCTCAGGAACATTTAAGACTAGGAGAAAGTGAACTACAAAAAGAAAAAGAATTAAATAGTGGTTTAATTACTTTAGGTGTCAGTGAGAATGCATTACGTATATTCCTTCTAGATCATCTAGAACGTTTCCATGAACAATATCCACATGTTCGCCTGCGTATCACTAACCATACTACACCTGAAGCATTAGAATCATTAAGAAATGATTTATGTGACTTTTCTGTTGTTACAACACCAATAGACTTACCACATTTATTACAGGTCTTGGTACTCGATCATTTTGAAGATATTCTCATTTGTGGGAAGAAGTATAAGGAATTCTCATTAAAACATCATTCTTTAGATGAATTCAAAGACACACCTTTTATATCTCTTACAAGTCAGACAGGGACAAGAAATTTCTATAACCAATATTTCTTAGATAATGGTGTTTCTTTCCATCCTGATATTGAAGTCTCTACAACTGATCAGATTATCCCTCTTATTGTTCATAATTTAGGTATAGCATTCTATCCTAGAAAACTAGCTCAGCCATACTTAGATAAAGGAGAAGTCTATGAAATCCCGTTGTTTCAATCATTACCACATCGTAAGGTCTGCTTAGTGAAGGATCCTAATAAATCACAAAGCATCGCTTCTAGTAAATTGATTGAATCACTTACACATCGTTAAGGAGGAACCATGCCACTAGTTATATTTATGATAGGTACTTGTTTTGGCAGTTTTATATCTTGTATGTCACATCGTTATATGACTCACGAATCAATACTTGGAAGAAGTCATTGTGATTATTGTGGACATACATTACATGTATTAGATTTAATTCCAGTCTTATCTTATATATTACTTAAAGGACAATGTCGTTATTGTCATCATAAACTCAATAAGAGTCTGCTTGTTCATGAACTAATAGCAGGCTTTTTATTTGTCTTATTTTATATTCATGATGGATTAAGTATTCTTTATTTATCTCATATCGCGTCTCTTACATGCTTTTATATTATTTCTATTATTGACTTACATATCTATGAAATACCTGACATATATCTTCTTATTAGCTTGTTAACTAGCTTTAAGACTATATATCTCAAAGAATCTCTCATTCTCCTATTATTTCTTATACTATTTGTTTATCTATTTTATAAGATAACTGGAAAAGAAGGACTTGGTGGGGGAGATATTAAGATGTTAGGTGTATGTAGTCTTTCTTTAGGTATTTATCAAACGTTAAGTATCTTATCCATTGCCTGTTTCTTAGGAATCATTTTCTCTTTTATAAAACAAAAGAAGATGATTCCCTTTGGTCCTTTTATTGCACTTGGATGGTTAACTATATCTTTATTTGACAGTTTCTTCATCATGTAATACTATTTTTGTCATAGGAGGTGTTCTTATGGCGTCACTTTTTGAAGAAACATTTAATGAACCTCTTCCATCAAGACTAAGACCTGATAATTTAGATGAATTTGTTGGGCAGACTCATCTAGTAGGAAAAGGAAAAATACTTAGAAGACTCATAGAAACTGATTCTATTTCTTCAATGATCTTCTGGGGACCACCAGGAGTAGGTAAAACAACACTTGCAAGAATTATTGCTTCACATACACACTCTTCTTTTATTGATTTCTCTGCTGTGACAAGTGGTATTAAAGAAATAAGAGAGGTGATGAAGCAGGCAGAAAACAATCGTGTCTTTGGTGAAAAGACAATTTTATTTGTGGATGAAATACATCGTTTCAATAAATCCCAGCAGGATGCTTTTTTGCCTTTTGTAGAAAAAGGAAGCATTATTTTGATAGGGGCTACAACTGAAAACCCATCATTTGAAATCAATGGAGCTCTTTTATCACGTTGTAAGGTATTTGTCCTCAATGCACTTGAAGAAGAGGATATTGTTTCATTACTCAAACATGCCATTTCTAGTCCTAAGGGATTTGGAAACATGAAGATTGATATATCGGATGACTGCCTTCATCTTATTGCCTCTTTTAGTAATGGTGATGCAAGAAATGCGTTATCTACTTTAGAAATGGTTATTAATAATAGTGATGAGAAAGACGGAATCATACATGTTTCTAAGACCATCATTGAACAATGTACACAAAAGAAATCTCTTTTATATGATAAAAAGGGTGAAGAACATTATAATCTCATTAGTGCCTTACATAAATCTATGCGTAATTCAGACCCAGATGCAGCTATATATTGGCTTGCTAGAATGTTGGAGGCAGGAGAAGATCCTCTTTATGTCGCAAGAAGAGTGATTCGTTTTGCGAGTGAAGATATTGGTTTAGCAGATCCTCGTGCTTTGTCTATTGCGAATGATGCTTATACAAGCTGTCATTATATTGGTATGCCTGAATGTTCAGTTATATTAACGCAGGCTGTTGTTTATATGTCCATGGCACCTAAATCCAACTCTTTATATGTTGCCTATGAAACAGCTAAAAAAGATGCCTTAAAAGAATTATCTGAACCTGTGCCATTAGTTATTCGTAATGCACCTACAAAACTTATGAAGGAACTACATTATGGGGAAGGCTATCAATATGCTCATGATACAAAAGAGAAGATTACAAATATGCAATGTCTACCCGATTCATTAAAAGACAGGGAATACTATCTTCCAGGCACTCAAGGTGCAGAGAAACAATATAAGAATAGATTAGATGAAATCAAGAAATGGAGAAAAGAAAATCAATGAGTTATTGCATAAAATGTGGTCATGAATTAATAGAAAAAGAAAATGGAATAGATGGTATGGTACCTTATTGTCCAAACTGTCAGGAATTCAGATTCCCAATGTTTAATAGTGCAGTCAGTGCCTTGGTACTTAATCCCAAAAAAGATAAAATCCTTCTCATTCAACAGTATGGACGTAAGGATAATATCTTAATAGCTGGATATGTCACAAAAGGAGAAAATGCGAAGCAGGCTCTTTTTAGAGAAGTCAAAGAAGAAACAGGTCTTACTATTTCTTCTTATGAATTCAACGACAATGAATACTATGCACGCACTAATACATATATTAACAACTATATCGTTGTCGTAGAAGATGAATCATTCCACTGCAATGAAGAAATAGATTATGCAAAATGGTATGATCTAAAAGATGCAATAAATATCATTAAGCCTGATTCTTTAGCTCAGGAATTACTGAGAAGATATCTCTATAAGAGAGAACACAATCTTGTTTTCACAAGATAAAAGACGACTATTTGAAGTAGTCGTCTAGTAAGTCATTTTTAATTGTGAATGTAGGGTTTCCCATATAACCAGGTGCTACTTCAAATTGATCAAAGCAAATGACAAGTTCACCTTGTTTATTAATATAGTAGCTTTGATTCTTCGAAATACCTTTAAAACGAGGATTATCATTCTTTTGACACCAATATACTTTATTGGTGTCTTTTTTCATTTCTGCTTTCATTTGTTTAAGTATCTCTTTAGAAATTACTTCTTTATAGTCACTATTCTTAAAATAAGCAGAAAGAGGGATACTCTTTCCTGTGGATTTGTTGATTGTATAATAAACGTTCTTTGTGTAACTATCTGCATGTGCTTTATTTAGCTCTAATTTAAGAGTAAATAACTGGTCTGTATTATAGACAATCTCATGATTAATAGAATAATAACTTCCGTTTTTTTCCTCTTTTGAAATAAAATTCTTAATAGTAGATGCCATCTTTTGATTTACTACATCAAGCGCTTCCTGTTTATTATTATCTGCAGTTGTAATCCATGGGACATGGGACTTATTGACATCTACAGTAAATAGGTTGGACAGAGTGAGTCTATTTGGTGTATTGGTATCTTTATTGAGTTGATGATTGATCAGTATAAGTATAGCTACAAGGACAATAAAAGAAAGTCCTATCTTTTTCCAAAATGTTAGTTTATGCATAGTATCACCTAACTCACATTATACACAAAAAAACTGTTCTTGCGAACAGTTTACTCACCAAATGAGATACCAACAAGCTTTGCGCTTTGTACGATTTCTCCTTCAGTATCTACATATTTTAATTTTCCTGCAGTAGCTTCTAATGGAATATGTGTAACATGATTTCCTTGTAATACAACATATTCACCATAATGTTTCTTAATGATGAGTCTTGCACCTTCTACACCAAAACGTGTAGAGATTTCACGATCATAACTATTAGGATTACCACCACGCTGTGCATGACCAATACATGATACACGAATCTCAGCATCAATTTCCTGACTTAATTCATCAGCTACTTCATAAGCTACAGAACGACCATTTCTTGCAAGTACTTTTGCTTTATAGTCTTTTCTTTTCATTAGTGCATCTGCTTCAGAAATAGCCCCTTCTGCACAGGCAATAATCGCATAATTCTTTTCATTCTTTAATGTTTCTTTAACCTTTTTCGCAACAACTTTAATATCATATGGAATCTCAGGTAAGAGGATAACATCAGCGCCTGCTGCAATACCGGCAGATAAGCAGATATGTCCTACCTTATGACCCATAACCTCAATCACAAAGACACGGCTATGACTTGCGGCTGTTGTCTTGATTTCATCTAAGTAACGTGTCGCAATGGCTGTGGCAGAAGAATAACCAAATGTATAATCTGTACCCCAGGCATCATTATCAATAGTCTTAGGTAATGCAATTACATTTAGTCCTTCCTGTGATAACATATTAGCACTTTTAATAGAACCATTACCACCTAGTACAACTAAGCAGTCCAATTCAAGTTTCTTATAAGTATTTTTCATTGCTTTGACTTTATCAAAACCATTTTCAATAATACGCATACGTTTGAAAGGACATCTTGAATTTCCAAGAATTGAACCACCTACGTTTAGAATATCATAAAAATCTTTAGGCTTCATTTTTTTGTATTTTTCATACATTAATCCTTTATAACCATCAATAAAGCCAATGATTTCAACATCTTTCACATTTCTATAAAGAGTTAAAGCCAACCCACGCATAGTTGCATTAAGGGCTTGACAGTCTCCTCCGCTTGTTAAAATACCAACGCGCATATTATACCTCCCTTATACTTTTTTCTTAAAGAAGTATTCCTGACTATTGATCTTCTCTTGTTTATTCTTTACACGTTTATATGTACCATCATTTAATAAACGTGATGCTTTCACATTATCATGAAGCATAATATCAAACATATTAAGAATAGTCTTCTTAATACGAGGATCATGAATTGGTGCACCCACTTCTACACGTCTTTCTAAGTTACGTGTCATTAAGTCTGCAGAAGAAATATAAACTTCAGGATCCTTATCACCAAAGATATAAATACGAGAATGTTCCAAATAACGTCCGACAATAGATATAACTTGAATATTTTCTGTATAACCCTTTATACCAGGAATAATACAACAGATACCTCTAACGATTAATTGAATCTTAACACCAGCCTGACTTGCTTCTACAAGCTTTTCAATCATTTTCTTACTTGTCACTGCATTACATTTAAATCCTACATAAGCAGGTTTACCAGCCTTTGCAAGTTTAATTTGTTCATCAATCTTTTCAAAGATTTTTGAAATCATACAATGTGGTGCAACTAATAATATATTCGCATTATGATCTGTTTCACCTAAACATAAATGAGTAAAGAGTTCATTGGCTTCTTCACCAAAAGCATGTTCTGAAGTCATTAAACAGAAATCTGTATAAAGTTTAGAAGTCTTTTCGTTATAGTTGCCAGTACCAATCTGAGTCAAATACTTGATACCTTCATCAGTACGATAAGTGACAAGACATAATTTAGAGTGTACCTTTAATTCACTTAAACCATAAATAACATGACATCCAGCACTCTCTAACTGTTTAGACCAGGCAATATTGTTTTCTTCATCAAAACGTGCACGAAGTTCTACTAGAACTGTCACATCCTTACCATTTTCTGCAGCACGAATCAAACTCTTAACAACCTTAGAATTCTTAGCCACACGATAAAGAGTCATCTTAATACTGATTACTTGTGGATCACGACTTGTTTCATCTAAGAATCTTAAGAATGGTGCCATAGATTCAAATGGATAAGAAAGTAATATATCATGCTTTAATACCTGTTTAATCATTGGTACAGTATTTTCTACAAGAGGTGAATTACGTGCTTCAAGTCTCTTATAGAATAATTCTGGATGTCTTGACTTCAAATAATCCTGTAAAGTGAATACAAATGAGAACTCTAATGGACTCTCAACTTCAAAGACCTGACCACTAGAAAGATCTAAGAAATGTTTCAACATATCTACTTCAATCTCTTCTAGACCTGGAGACATCTCCATTCTTAAAGGTGCAAGCTTTCTTCTTTGTTTAATAAGAGTTTCCATCATTTCACGATAATCTTCATGTTCCTGTAAAGAATAATCATCCTCTTCAATATCAGCACTTCTTATAATACGAATTATAGAAGCATTCTTTACTGTTTGTCCATGAAAAATCATAGGAAGATTTTTTTTCACAATTTCTTCTGCCAAAATAAATTTACCAGGCTTACTAGGCAAAGCAATTAATCTTTCATCAAAAGCGGCAGAGCATGAAACAATACCCATCTTTCTTTTACCCTTTTTACTTTCTAATTGTGTCACAATGTAGAGTTCACCATTATTAAGGAAAGGAAATGGCTGTCTTTTAGAAACAACTTGTGGTGATACAAGTGGAAGCATTTCCTGGGTGAAATAATGTTCGAGAAATTTTTTATCTTCTTTATCTTTAATATCATCATAACCTACAATCTCTACACCATATTCTTTCATCTTTTCAAGATTTGATGCATAGATCTTATCTCTCTTCTTATATAAATATTTCACCTTTCTTTCACATGCTTTAATCTGTTCAGATGATGTCATATTTGTCTTATTTTCTTTTAAAGCAGGATAAAACAAAGCCTGATCAAATAAGAATCCCATACGTACTCTAAAGAATTCATCTAGGTTCGTCTGGAAAATTGAAATAAAAGTCAGACGCTCACCTAACGGCACATTTTCATCTTTGGCCTGCATAAGAACACGGTCATTAAACTTTAACCAAGATAATTCTCGGTTATCTTTATATATATTCATAATTAATCCTCCCGTCTATATACTCATTATAGCGTTAATTCTAGCATTATACTAATAATAGTGGGATTTAGTTTAAATAAAATTTCTGTAAAGATAGTGTAAAATTTGTTCATTTCATATATTTTGTAAGAATATAAAGCTATTTTTGGACATTTTCCTAAAAATGCCTAAATGAACATTGGCCAGTTTTATTGACTTTTATCAGTAACATTCTAAAATGAGGATTAGTGAAAGAGAGAGGATGTTGATTATGAATACATTAGATAAAGTATCACATGCAGCTGAAAGAAAAGCAATGGAGGTTGCAATTGACCATATTGTGAAGGGGTTGGATAAAGACCGTACAGGAGAATATTTGAAGCTCATTGACTTGGCTGAAAAGTTCTATGGTAAAGGGCTTAGTAAAGAAAGCTATGATGCTGCGAGAAAGGCTGTACAGGATCCAAACAACAAATGGGTGAATTATATCAATAGTGTGATTGATGATGCCAATCCAGAATTTATCAAGAAGACAGCTTTAAATCTTGGCTATGAAGCATTCTTTAGAGGTACAAAAATAATTCGTGAAAACAGAAAGAAATACAACTGTAATATCCCTTGGTTGATTCTTTTTGACCCAACAAGTGCTTGCAATATGCATTGTAAAGGATGCTGGAGCGGTACTTATGGACATAAGAGTAACTTATCTTTTGAAGATATGGATAAGATTGTCACACAGGGTAAGGAATTAGGTGTCTATCTTTACTTATTAACTGGTGGTGAACCACTTGTAAAGAAGAAAGAAATCATTAAATTAGCTGAAAAGCATAATGATGTAGAATTCGCAATCTTCTCAAATTCTACTCTTATTGATGATGCGTTCTGTAAAGAACTTGTTAGACTTGGTAATATTACATTCTTATTATCAATTGAAGGTACTCCAGAAACAAATGATGCAAGACGTGGTGCAGGTCATTTTGAAGCCGTTATGAAGGCTATGGATCTCTTAAAGAAATATGGTATTGTCTTTGGTACATCTATCTGCTATACAAAATATAATGTAGAAGCAGTCACAAGTGATGAATTCTTTAAGATGATTACTGATAAAGGGGCTCGTTTTGGTTTCTACTTCCACTATATGCCAGTAGGAAACAACGCAGTTACTGACTTACTTCCTACAATGGAACAAAGAAAATATATGATTGATCGTATTAGATATATCCGTTCAGATAAATGTGATATTAACTTCTATCCAATGGATTTCCAAAATGATGGTGAATATGTTGGTGGATGTATTGCCGGTGGTAGAAACTACTTCCATATCAACTCTAATGGTGATGCTGAACCATGTGTATTTATTCATTATTCAAATACAAATATTCATGATAATTCAATTCTTGAAATGTTGCAGTCACCTTTATTCATGGCTTATCATGAAGGACAGCCATTTAATGAAAACCATTTAAGACCTTGTCCAATGTTGGAAAACCCATCATTATTAAGAGAAATGGTAAAACGTACAGGTGCACATGATACAAATATGGAATCTCCTGAAACAGCAGACCACTTATGTGATAAATGTGAAGATTATGCAAAAGAATGGGCGCCTATTGCAGAAAAATATTGGATGGATCATAAGCATCCACATCCTAAGTATGAAAACTATGCACCTAAGAGAATGGAAGAATTAGGCTTACATAACGAAGAATAACTATGGGGCAGTAGAAATACTGCCTTTTAGTATGCAATAAAGTTATAATGCCCTCCAATATTGGTATTTTACTTTTATTTCTTTGTTATTTAGAATGATGTCATGGAGGTAAATTATGACATTCACAAACAAGGATTTAAAAAACATGATCATCCCATTGTTCTTTGAACAATTATTAGTTATGTTAGTAGGTATTGTTGATACTTTTATTGTAAGCTTTGTGGGAGAAAGTGCGGTATCAGGGGTTTCACTTGTAAACTCATTTAATACAATCTTTATCTATTTGTTTACAGCTCTTGCATCGGGTGGGGCAGTTGTGATCAGCCAATATATTGGACGTAAAGAACAAGAAGCCACTAACCGTGCTTCAGGACAGTTATTGATGTTTTCTATTGTCTTCTCATTTATATTGATGATACTTGTCTTGATTTTCAATGAATCACTTTTAAGACTCTTATTTGGTCGTGTAGAGAATTCTGTCATGCAGGCTTGTATCACTTATTTAAGGATATCAGCTTATTCTTATCCAGCCCTCGCTATTTATAATGCAGGTGCTGCATTATATCGCTCTATGGCTAAAACATCTACAACTATGTATATTTCTATTGCATCTAATATTATTAACTGTATTGGAAACTGCATCGGTGTCTTTGTTTTACATGCTGGTGTCGCAGGTGTTGCTTATCCTTCACTGATTGCTAGAGTTTTTTCTGCAGTAGTGATCACATTCTTATGCTTCAATAAGACACTGACTACTTATTATGAAAAGAAGCATATACTTGTATTTGATGCTAAGATGTTGTAAAGAGTATTGAATATTGCGGTTCCTAATGGAATTGAACAAGGAATCTTTCAGTTAGTTAAAGTAGCCTTGAGTTCAGTTGTTGCTTTATTTGGAACTTATCAGATTGCAGCCAATGGTGTGGCCCAAAGTATCTGGTCACTTGCAGCCCTAGTGGGTGTTGCAATGGGACCCGTCTTTATTACAGTCATAGGACAGTGCATGGGAGCAAAGGATATAGATAATGCACATTATTACTTTAAGAAGCTGATGAAGATCACAGTTATCTTCTCTATTATATGGAATGTATTCATTCTTCTCATTACTCCACTATTCCTACAATATTATCAATTATCATCAGAAACTAAGCATCTAGTCTTTGTTTTGGTTATTATTCATAATATTTTTAATACGATTGCGTTCCCATTCTCTGGACCACTTTCTAATGGATTACGTGCTGCTGGGGATGTTAAATATACAATGATTGTATCAATCTTAAGTACAGTAGTTATAAGAGGAATACTTTCTATTATATTTGGTATTACATTCAATCTAGGTGTGATTGGTATTGCCTTAGCAATGTGTGCTGACTGGTCAATGCGTGCTATTATATTCCATTTACGTTATCAATCAGATAAGTGGACACAATTTAGTGTAATTGAATAAAGAGACATTTTCGTCTCTTTTTTGTGTATAATAAACTAGAGGTGGTTATACATGCAGAAAATAATGATTGTAGAAGATGATGAAATTATTGCTTCTTCTATAAAAAAACATCTAGAAAAGTGGAACTATGATGTGTTTGTAGTGAATGATTTTGAAAATGTTTTAGAAGACTTTAGAAACTATGAACCATTACTTATATTATTAGATATCTCTCTGCCTTACTACAATGGTTATTATTGGTGTCAGGAAATAAGAAAAGAATCAGAAGTGCCTATTATCTTTATTTCTTCTACAAGTGAGAATATGAATATCGTTATGGCAATGAATATGGGGGCAGATGATTTTATTAATAAACCTTTTGACTTAACAGTACTCACGGCTAAGTTACAGGCAATACTTAGACGTACCTATTCATTTAATAAAACACAAAATGTCTTGAACTATCACTCACTGACTCTTGATTTATTAAAAGGTGTCATTAGCTATCATGAAGACTCTATAGAACTCACTAAAACAGAACTTAAGATCATGCAGATTTTATTTGAACATGCCGGACAGATTGTCTCTAGAGATACAATCATGGAAGCTCTCTGGCAAAGTGAAGCTTTTGTAGATGATAATACATTAAGTGTAAATATTAATCGCTTAAGAAAGAAATTAGATGCTTTTTCTTTACCACAGCTTATTCATACAAAGAAAGGGATAGGGTATCAGTTATATTATGAAGACATACATTAAAGACCATTATCGTTATTATCTTGTTTATCTGGTGATGATTTTCTTGTTTGATCTGATCCTCTTATTATGTGATGTTTCTATTTCATTGCTTTATTATCCTACCTGTTTATGTTTCTTTTTTGTGATTGTTTATTTTAGTTATGACTATTATAAATATAATAAGAAGCTAAAAGCACTTCATTATGCTTTACATCTTGATCATATTTACTTAGAAAATATTCCTGTACCAGAGAATGCTTTAGAAGATTCTTATTATTCTCTTATAGAAAAGATTATCCAGGCTAATATTGTCCTTAATAATCAGAAGGATACAAGCTATCATGAATTATCTGATTATATGACACTCTGGGTTCATCAAATTAAAACACCTATCGCAGGACTTCGACTACTCATACAATCAGGTGAGTTATCTCCGAGACTACTTTCCATGCAGATATTACGTATTGAACAGTATGTGGATATGATGATGTACTATGTCAAGATGGGACATATGAATCAGGATTTAAAAATTGGTCATTATAAAATAGGGGATATCGTAAATGGAGTTGTCAAGAAACAATCCTTATTCTTTATTCATAAGAAAATATCTTTGAATCTAGAAGAACTAGATGAAGAAATAGTTACGGATGAGAAGTGGACTTCTTTTATTATTGAACAGATTTTATCCAATGCCTTGAAGTATACTAAAGAAGGTTCTATTCGCATTTATATGAAGGGATATACATTATATATAGAAGATACAGGAATTGGTATCAAGAAAGAGGACTTGCCTCGTGTCTTTGAAAAAGGCTTTACCGGTACAAATGGACGTATTGATAAGAAGGCGAGTGGATTAGGCTTATATCTTGTTAAAAATATATGTGATACTTTGGGGTATCCTATTCATATAGAGTCTGAAGTAAATAAAGGCACAACTGTTTCCGTTTGTTTTGAGAAAAAACCTCTAAACGTAGAGTAACTTACAAAATTGTAAGATTAGAGACTTATTCTGTAAGGTGAATCAATGGCAGATATGTTTCAAAATAATTAAACTATAGTTGTAACGAAGGAGGAAAACATATATGTCATTATTAGAAGTTAAAAACTTAAAAAAAGTTTATACAACACGTTTTTCATCTCAGCAGGTCACTGCTCTGTCTAATGTCTCTTTTTCAGTAGAAGAAGGCGAATATGTAGCGATTATGGGTGAATCAGGAAATGGTAAGACAACACTTTTAAATATCCTAGCATCTCTGGATACACCAACAAGTGGAGAAGTATTACTTAATGGAGAAGATATTACTAAAATCAGTGAAAAGCATATTTCACAGTTTAGAAGAAAGAATCTTGGATTTGTATTTCAGGATTTCAACTTATTAGATACATTCTCTTTACGCGATAATATCTTTTTACCTTTAGTTTTATCTAAAGAAAACTATGATGTAATGGAAACTAAATTGAATCACTTAGCACCACAGCTAGGTATTGAATCACTGCTGGATAAATACCCTTATGAAGTATCAGGAGGACAGAAACAAAGAGCTGCTGTTGCAAGAGCTTTAATTACTCATCCTCAGATTATCTTAGCTGATGAACCAACAGGTGCCTTAGATTCTAAATCTACAGATGATTTATTGAATATCTTTGATCATGTCAATGAAGAAGGACAGACCATTGTGATGGTTACTCATAGTACCAAAGCAGCCAGTTTTGCGAAACGTGTCTTATTTATACGTGATGGACAGGTCTATCATCAGATCTATAAAGGAGATAAGACAAACGAAGAAATGTATCAGGCAATCAGTGATACACTTACACTACTCCAGACAGGAGGTAAGTAATTATGTTTTATTTAAAACTTGCCCTGACAAATATTAAAAAGAATGGAAAAATCTATTTCCCATATCTTATTACAAGTATCTTTACTGTCATGATGTTTTATTGTGTAAAGTTCTTAGGTGGAGATAATGGCCTAAGAAAAGACAGTGAATCAGCAGCCATGATGATGAGTCTTGGCGTGTATGTTGTGATTATATTCTCAGTCATATTCCTATTATATATAAATAGCTTCCTCATGAAGAATCGTAAGAAGGAACTTGGACTCTATAATATATTAGGAATGGAAAAGCGTCATGTGATGTTGATCATCTTTTTTGAAACATTGATTGTTTATTTGATTTCTTTAGGATTTGGTGTATTAACAGGTGTTCTATTTAGTAAGCTTATGATGCTTATTTTAGTGAAGATACTGGCTATTCATACATCGATTGTATTTAGTATTGATATCAATGCGATTTTGATCACAACTCTTCTCTTTAGTGTTATTTTCTTTGTCTCATTTATGATCAATGCAGCTTCTATTCGTTTCTCTAATCCAATCCAGTTATTAAAGGGTGGAATGGTTGGAGAAAAGGAACCAAAGACAAAGTGGTTGATGACTTTAATAGGTGTCATCACACTAGGAGCTGGTTATACAATTGCCTTGTCGATTGAAGATCCAATCACTGCCCTTGTCTTATTCTTTGTGGCAGTTGTACTTGTTATTATTGGTACATATGCGCTTTTTACTGCTGGTTCTATTGTGATTTTAAAACTATTAAAGAAGAATAAGAAGTATTACTATCAGACAAATCATTTCATCAGTGTGTCTCAGATGATGTATCGTATGAAGCAGAATGCAGTGGGACTTGCAAGTATCTGTATTTTATGTACATGTATTCTTGTCATGATTTCTTCTACATATACTCTTTATAGTGGCGTTTTTGATACTGTGAAAAAAAGTGTTCGTGCTGACTATAGTTATAAAGTAGGGAATATGGAAAAGGTGAACATGGATGAAGAAATCATCAACCTTGAAAAGGATATTAAAACATCTCTTGCTTCTAAAAAAATCGGTATTTCTCAAATGGCTTCTTTAAAGTATTGTCAAGTATGGGCTTCTCAAAATGGAACAGTCTTTACTGCGCCAGGAGAAGGTGGTAATAATAAATTACTCACTATCCTAGGTATGACATTAGCTGATTACAATCGTATTTATAATCATCATGTCTCTTTAAATGATCATGAAGTACTTTATAATTCTAATTATCATTTTAATCATGATTCAATGATGTTGAATAATCAATTGTATTCATTAAAGATGGTTAAGAATGATCCTTGGTTTGTGAAGGATGATATTGCGAATATAGATTCTGATAGTATCACATTTGTATTCAAGGATGATGCAGCTTTAAAACAGGCACTTACATTTGAACATCATTCTTCCCCTTCTTATTCTTATGAAATATTAGTGGATTATAAAGGTGGTTATTTCAATTCAAAGGCTGAAGAAGTCATGCGTAAAACAACAAAGAATTTCACTTTGAAAGTCAGTGAAAAGAATGATGGTGAAATCAGTTATTCTAATATGACTCGCTATGACAACTACCAGCTATTCAGTCAGATGTATGGTTCGTTATTATTCTTAGGAATCTTTCTAGGTGTACTCTTTATGATGGCAGCCGTATTGATTATGTATTATAAGCAGTTATCTGAAGGCTATGAAGATCAGAAAAGATATGAAATACTACAGAACGTAGGATTGAGTAAAAAAGAAGTTAGACAGGCTATATCTTCACAGGTATTGATTTTCTTCTTCCTTCCTCTTGTAGTGGCAGTTATTCATATGTCCGTGGCTTATAAGATGCTCTTAAAGATGTTTAAGGTAATGATTCTTAATGCTCCTCAGACATTTATTGCATGTACTGTTGTCTCAGTGATAGTACTTGCTATTCTTTATACTATTGTTTATTTCTGTACAAGTCGTACATATTATAAAATTGTAAGAAAATAAAAAAAGGCTTTCGAGCCTTTTTTTAGTAGTTTAAGAAGTAATCGTTGATTACTTTTTTATCTTTTGTGATTGTGAGAGAAAGCATTAATAGAATACGTGCTTTATAAGGAGATAGGTTATTAGCCCCTAGACATACATGCTTAGGATCAAAATAATCATCCTGGAAGATAATACTGTTCGTTACACGGCTCGCACGTACAAAGATAATACCCTGATCAGATAATTCTTCAATACGTTGACGCCATTCTTTAGAATAGTTTCCGCTTCCTGTTCCGACAATCACAATACCTTCATTATTTTGTGCAAGGAAATCAAGAATATCAGGAGAAGCACCTACATAGTAGTCGGCAATTGCGACATGAGCTAAATCGTTGATTGGTTTACGTGAAAAGACGGAATAAGTTGTATGTCTCTTTAATGGCTGAGAAGAGAAATAGACTTCATCATCCTTCATATAACCAAGATTGGCGAAAGCTCTCTGGTCGAAGGCATCAATCTTATAGTTACTGATCTTCTGGATATCTCTACCGGAGAAAATAGTACTTGAAAATAAGCACATTACACCACGACCCCAAGCTTCACTATGACTTGCAAGCATAATGGCCTGGAATAAGTTAAATGGTCCATCGGCACTTGTTGCAGTTGCAGGACGCATCGCACCAGTTAAAACAACAGGTTTTAATGTATTGACTGTTAAGTTTAAGAAGTAAGATGTTTCTTCCATTGTATCAGTTCCATGAGTAACGACAATTCCATCAATATCCTGCTGATCTGCAAGTTTATTAATATGTTCAGTTAAGAGCAACCATCTTTGATCATCAATTTCATTAGAATCAACAGAAAAGAGATTATCTAAAACAATCTCAACACGATCTCTTATATCTGGAATAGAAGCTAATACTTCATCTACAGAAATAGTACCTGCTTCATAATTTGTTGTTTTACCTGCAGCACCACTTCCTGCAATCGTACCACCTGTCGCAATAATCGCAATTTTTTTCTTTTTCATATTTTTTTACACCTCGTCAATAATTATATTTTAAACAAAACTTGAATGCAATAATCTCTATTCAGGGTGTTCTAGAATATGCTTCAATGTTTTAGAATCTGTTACAGAAACAATCCCATACTCATACTCAACAGCATTTTCTTCTTTCAATTTCTTCATAATACGTGATACAGTCACTCTATTCATATCTAAACATCCTGCAATATCTTCGTGTGTATAAGGAATGGATTTCTTTCCGTTATCTGTTTCAATAAGAAGAAAGTCAGCCACCTTTTGTGTACTATTATAGTTCACTAATCTTTCAATTGTATGTGTCAAATAGTTGCATGTAGAAGTCAGATGCTGAAGCATAAGGATCATGAGATCATTATTTTTCTGTAATATAGGCATCAAATCAGTAATATGACAACGGATGAATTCTACATCAGTAATCGTGGCCATATTCGCTTTACGTACAGAATGGTTTAAAAAAGAACCATCACCAAAAATACGTCCTTTCTTTAATACCTCCAAGGTAATTTGTTTTCCCTGTGAACTGCTTAAATAAGCACGTACACGTCCTTTGATTAAAAGATAGATATCATTTGCATCATCACTCTCATAAAAGATAACTGTCTTTGAAGGCAATACACAACGTTCACCTACTGATTCAAATAAATAAAAATAGTTTTCTGGAATAATGATATTCATATGTCCTCCATTGTAGCCTAGGCTACTGTATTGTCTCTTTTTATCATTATAATATTCCTGGGTGATGAAAATGAAGGAAAAAGTATTATCAATGGTAAAAATCTTGGTTGGTGTCGCTTTGACTGATATAGCACTTGGTATGATTGTATTACCACAATCCTTCGCTGCAGGAGGCGTCACAGGTTTATGTGTTATTTTAAGTAAGATGATTCCATTACCAGTCTCAATTCTTGTATTAATTTGTAATGCAATATTATTTATATTAGGTTATATATTTATTGGTAAAGAATTCATTTTCAAAACATTGATCGTCAGCATTATCTTCCCATTTGGGTTAGATCTATGTCAGAAATATAATTTCTTAGCTGAAATGAGTTCTGATCCTTTAATGAGTGCTATTCTTGCAGGTGTCCTTATTGGGGCAGGGGTAGGACTTGTACTTTTAGGTGATGGATCTTCTGGAGGTTTTGATATTATTGGTGTCATCTTACAGAAGTATTTCAAAGTCCCTGTTTCTATCGTTATGAATGTATGTGATATTACAGTTATTTTTATTCAGGTGGCTTCTAATCCTTTTATGAAGAATGTATATGGTATTCTTGCGATTATGATCTGTACTATAACAGTCAATAAAGTATTGGCATATGGTCAATCACAATGTGAAATCATGATTATGAGTCATGAATATGAAAAAATCAGAGAACGTATTTATAAAGAAATTGATGTTGGTCTCACTTTATTAAAAGCGGAAACAGGTTATTTAAGAGAAGATATGCAGGTCATTCTTGTAGTCACACAGTATAAGAAAATTGCGATAATTAAGAAAATCTCTGTAGAAATAGATCCTACTTCCTTTGTTTTTGTGAGTGATGTTCATTCAGTCATTGGAAAAGGATATACATTATCACGTTAAGACCTACGGGTCTTTTTCTTTTTGTGCTACAATAGATGCAGGTGATGAATATGTTAGAAGAATTAATGATGAAGATGATTGAATTTGACTGTGGAGATCCTAAGCGTATCCAACATTTCATAAAGGTACATAGCTTTTCTAAATTAATTGGTGAAAAAGAAGGATTAGATGCACATACACTCTTTGTATTAGAAGCAGCCAGTATTTTACATGATATTGGAATACGTGTATCAGAAGAGAAATATGGCTTTCAAAATGGAAAGTTACAGGAACAAGAAGGTCCTACACCTGCAAGAGAAATATGTACTTCTTTAGGATTTAAAGAAGATGATATAGAAAGAATATGCTTCTTGATTGCCCATCATCATACATATACTGATGTTGATGGAATTGATTATCGTATCTTGTTAGAAGCAGATTTTTTAGTCAATGCATTTGAAGATAATGTTTCTATAGAATCTATCAAACATGCTAAAGAGAGTTTTTTTGAAACAAAAACAGGTAAACATATATTAGATACAATGTTTAAGTCATAGTTTTTCTATGACTTTTTTTGGAGGATTATTATGTGTGGACGTTACTATCTAGATGAACAATTGAAATATGATTTAACAAGATTGGTCATTATTCCTGATGGACATATATTTCCTTATGGAGATATTCATCCAGGAGAGGAAGGCTTTATTATTTTGAAGGGTCATTATGGAGACTATAAGACATGGGGTTATCCATTAAATCAAAAACGTGTTTTTAACGCACGTATAGAAACAGTATTAGAAAAGAAGATGTTTAAAGAAGATGCAGTAAAAAGAAGATGTATTATTCCAATCAGTGGTTTCTATGAATGGGATAGAGCGCATGCGCAATATCGCTTTACTAATCATCATATTCTTTATCTTGCAGGCATCTATCATGATGACTATTTCACAATACTTACAAAAGAAGCAGAAGACATCATGTCAGGAATCCATTCAAGAATGCCTGTCATTGTTTCATTTGAAGATATAGATTTATGGCTTGATGAAGGAAGAGTATACAAAAAAACCAAAGACTCTTTAGAAGTCCTTGGTTCTCATAAACAAATCTCATTAGATGATATCAGTGACATCAATCCATGATTCCTGATGGGCGTATTTTTCTAATTCTGGAATAGTGAGCTTAATAGCGCTATTAGGACTGCCACATGCTGGATAAACATGATCGAAACGTTCTAGAGACTCATCAAGATAAACTTTAATACCTTCCTTTAACCCAAAAGGACAAACACCACCTACTGGATGACCAGTTAAAGATTCTACTTCATCCCCATGAAGCATTTTAGCTTTTTTATGAAAGAATGATTTATATTTCTTATTGTCGATTCTTGCATCTCCGGCCATTACAATCACAATGACTTCATCCCCAACATGAAAAGACATTGTTTTCGCAATTTCCTGTTCTTTACAGCCAATAGCTTGTGCTGCAAGTTCCACAGTCGCACTTGATACAGGAAACTCTACAATATGTGTATCCATATTATATTGTTTGAAATAATTTCTAACAGAACTTAAAGACATAATAACTCCTCCTATCAACATATTAACTAGATATGTTTATAAGAATTATACCATAAAGGTTGAGTTTTTCAATAAACTCAGCCTTTATTTTCTTCTTGGATAGAAAGAATCAAAGCACCTAACAATCCATATTCCTTGAAATGTTCAATAAAGTGAATATCTGGAAGATATTCTTCTGGAAAGTATTTCTTTAATAATTTTCTTAACTCATGTTTATTAGTATATTTACATGATACGATCAATATTTCAGGATCATAGATAGAAATGACTGCAGCAGCCTGGTAGGCAAGGAATTTTAATTGTTCCTCTGGTGTCTTTTGAAATTGTTCTTTGTTAAATGGCAGATATTTGGCTTCTCCTGCTATCTTATGCGCTCCTTCTATTAATTGTCCTTTAAAAACAGAACCTATACCACAAGGACTCCCCATGGATGGCTGATAAAGAAATGAGATTGTCTGGTATTTATTCTGTGAAATATAATAACCAGATACAAGGGTATTGACATCATTAAATAAATAGAAACGTTTATTTGGATAACGTTTATTAAGTGGTCCTAAGACATTGATTCTTTGTTTATGAAAGTCCATATAACCATCTCGAATGATTCCCGGAAGACTAATTCCAATAATAGGAATATCTGGATGAAAGAGTAATACTGTATCAAGGATATCAAAGAGGTCATTTACTTGAAAATCAAACTTAACGACTTCATTATCTAATAGTGTTTTGTTGTTAGGATCAAAAACACGATATATCATTCTTGTACGATGACTTGTGCGTACTGTCGCGATGGTTAAAATCTTTGTCTGGTGAGGCATGGGTCGACTAATGACAGGCAAACGAGCTGTAGTTGGATGACGACGAGACGATAAATGTTCATCTAAGAATTCTAATAATGCGCCCGCATCATATTTTGCGAATATTGTAGAAGGAATAGTCAGTACTGTCTTCTTTTTAAAGCATGTTTCTAGTTTTGTCTTTTTAGAACTCACCTGTGGTGCCACAAGAATCACATCATAATTCTTCGCAATATCATAGAGTTCATGATAAGCAATCGCATCAAATTCATAGTTCTTAGATAAAAGTGTAGTCGCTTCATTGAGTTGTGCGGCAAACATACCTGTTGTGAGGCCACTTGTACATGTTAAAAGAACACGAATAGGAGGTTCATTGATCAATTGTTTAACACATTGAAGCATTTCTGTATATAAAGAAATAGCATGACTCATAGTATGCATTTGAAAATGAAGATAGAAGTCTATCTTATCAGTGACAAGATTTGTGACTGATAATTCAATCAGGTTATGGTCATTAAATACTACTTCGGCATGACAATAAGGAGTTGTAAGAATGACTTTTTTACTTTCTTCTTTAATATCACAGCCCTCGATAGACTGAATAAGAATCCATTCCTTGAATAATAATGTATGTATATCTCTTAAAAATTCATCCATATTAATCACCTCAATAAAAGTATATCAAAACAATACTAAAATGAGATATTTTTTAATATATTGAAAAAAGATGATGGATTCTTGTCAAAATAGTTTTGAAAAGATGATCAGAATTAGAAAATAATGTTTCTTTTTGCATTCTTATACTATAATACTTAAAAGAGATTACACTATAATCTATTGATATAGGAGAAGACATATGGGGAAATATTTATTTTTTGATATAGACGGTACTTTATTAAGTGATGTTACACATACTGTGCCACAAAGTGCAATAGAGGCGATTAAGAAAGCAAAAGAAAATGGACATCATTGTTTCTTTTGTACAGGAAGAAGTTATTTTATGACAAAAGAAATATCTATGATTGGAATAGAAGATGCAATCATTGCGAATGGCGCAGCGGTTGTTCGTGATGGTAAGCCAGAATTACAGAAAATCATTTCAAGTGATGTTGTAAAGAAAACACTTGAACTTATTGAAGAATTAGGTGGAGGCTATCAGATCATAGATTGGAAAAATGGCTATCAGAATCCTTATACACATGCTATGTTTGAAGAACAGTTCAAAAAGAAATTTGATGAACCTGTTGAAGAAGTGTTTAAGAAAAAGAGTATGAAGACGATGGCTGAAATAGAGAATAATCCAATTCTTAAGATTGATGCAACTTTTGATACAGTAGAAGCAGCTGAGAGATTCATGAAAGAATTAGACCCAAGCTTGACTTTTATACCAGCTGGAGGCTATACATCAACATTTGGTGCAAAGGCTGGAGAAATGATGATTAAAGGTGTATCTAAAGGGGTTGCTATTAAGGATTTTATGGAAGCTGTTGGTGAACCAATAGAAAATGCCTATGCATTTGGAGATTCTACAAATGATATAGAAATGTTAGAAATGGCAGGCACTGCCATTGCAATGGGCAATGGGGCTGATTTGGCAAAAGATGTAGCTGATTATGTGACTGATACAGTCGATGAAGATGGACTATATAATGCGATGAAGCATTACAAGTTAATATGATTTATTATGGAAGAGAATGCCAGATTTATGGCAATCAAGATGCTGACGTTTATATTTTTTGTTTCTTTCATGACTGTACTTCAATTGTAGAATCATTAAAGAAAAACTATTGTCTTATTGCACCAGTTATTAATGATTGGAACAGTGAACTCTCTCCATGGCCTGCTGATGGTTTTGGTGGAAAGGGTGAGGAACTTGAAAAGTGGATTCTTTCAACTATGAATTCTTCTCATCATTATATTATTGCGGGCTATTCACTTGGTGGTTTGTTTAGTTTGTGGATGTATGGAAGACATGAATCTTTTGTAGGATGTATAAGTGCATCTGGTTCCTTATGGTTTCCAGGCTGGATCAACTATCTTCATACCATTAATAGAAAAGCAGTAGTATACTTGAGTCTAGGTAGAAAAGAATCAAAAACAAAGAATAAACTCATGTGTACAGTAGGACAAAACACAATAGAAACTTATCAATATCTAGCCAAGAATAACAGATGTATATATATAGAAGAGAATGGGGGTCATTTCACTGAACCAGATCAAAGAATGATCAGAGGATTTAAATGGTTTTTTGAAAATTTATCTATCTTTTTTGAATAAACTATGTTAGAATACACACGGTCGCAAAGACATTTTAAGAAATATGCGATTAATGCCCATTAGAAAATGATTTTTTTGATTGACTTATAATCTAATTTTCATTATAATGGGTGATGCAGTTATAGAGGGTGATCAAGGTGAAATGGAATCGTAATTGGTTGGTCAAACAGAAAAACGGAAAATTTGATTTCGAAGAAACGATAACGTTTCCTAAAGAAATGTTCTATAACTTATCTCGAATCAATGATTTGAAGGATGTGGAAGTTACAGGATCAGGCAACTTCAATAGTAGTGAAGAACGTCTATATGTAACATACCATGTTCAGGGAACAATGGTTGTTCCTTGCGCTATATCATTGGAAGATGTCGATTACCCATTTTCTATTGATACAGATGTTGTGTTTGCGTTTTATAAGCCTGAAGATGATGAGGATGTTGTAGAAGCAAGAAAGGATGTTGCTGATCTTACTTCTGTTATATTCCAGGAAATCATGATGGCTATTCCAATGAGAGTTGTGAAGGAAGGCGCAAAGATGAAAACGAGCGGCTCAGGCTGGAAAGTTATGGATGAAAGCGAAGTAGTCGCAAAAGAAGAGGATACAATCGATCCCCGTTTAGCAAAACTCAAAGATTATTTCAAGGATCAGGAATAAGGAGGTAGAACAAGATGGCAGTACCATTTAGAAGAGTATCAAGTACAAGAAGAGACAAGAGAAGAACTCATGACAAATTATCAGCTCCTGCAGTTGTTAAATGTCCAGAATGTGGTGAATTCAAATTAGCACATAGAGTTTGTGGTCATTGTGGTTATTATAATGGCGTTAAAGTTAAGGATGTAAAATAATTCCTTTAGAGAGATGAAAATCTCTCTTTTTTTTATTTTTTTATGCGGTTTTTTAGCATTCTATGCTAGGAAACCTTTTTTTGTGTTTAAAATCCATAAATTTCTTGTCTGAAAGTGCATTGTAAGTCTATAATAGTGGTAAGAATTGTATGAAAGTGGATAATTGTGGAAAGGAATGGTGAGTAAGGTATGTTCTTTGGTGAATATCAGCACAATCTAGATACTAAAGGCCGTTTGAGCATCCCTGCAAAATTCCGTGGTGAATGCGGAGACCATGTCTATATCATGAGAGGCCACGAAGGCTGTCTAGATGTTTATACAGAAGAAGGATGGCAGACTTATTATGCAGAATTGAAGAAGTTATCAAATAAGAAGAAAGAAGAGCGTGCTTATTTGCGTATGGTAACTTCTCGTATGAGCTGCAGTGAATTTGATAAATTAGGTCGTATCAATATTCCCCAGGTATTACGTACACATGCTCATCTAGAAAAAGAGTGTACAATCGTTGGTGCTGGTGAACATATTGAAATATGGGATACTGCTAAATGGGATGCATTCTATGATGAATATGATGACCAGTTTGATGACTTATCAGAAAGAATATCAGAAAATGAGGAATGATAAATATGTTTGAACACTATAGTGTATTATTAGATGAAACAATCGATGCATTGAATATAAAAGAAGATGGTATTTATGTGGATTGTACTCTAGGAGGAGGGGGACATAGTTCTCGTATTCTAGAAAAATTGACAACAGGACATTTATATTGTTTTGATCAGGATACCAATGCGGTAGAAGCTGCAAGAGAAAGATTGTCAAAAATTTCTGACAACTTTACTATTATTCATGCAAATTTCAAAGAGATTAAGGCAAGACTCTCAATGGAGGGCGTTTATAAGGTAGATGGTATTGTATTTGATTTAGGTGTATCTTCTCCACAATTTGATAATGCGGAAAGAGGATTTAGCTATAATACAGATGCAAGACTAGATATGCGTATGAATCAAGAACAGCCTTTAAGTGCTTATGAAGTAGTGAATAATTATTCTTATCAGGATTTAGTGACTATTTTATATAAGTACGCGGACGAGAAGTTTGCGAAATCAATTGCGAGAATGATTGAAAAGGAAAGACAGGTTAAACCTATTGAAACAACCTTTGAGCTTGTAGAAATAGTAAAAAAGGCTATTCCAGCTCGTGCAAGACGTACAGGTGGGCATCCTGCAAAACGCACTTTCCAGGCAATTCGTATTGAAGTGAATGATGAATTAAATGTATTTGAACGTGCTTTAACAGATTCATTAGATCTACTTAATGTGGGTGGACGTGTGGCAGTCATCAGCTTCCACTCATTAGAAGATAAAATTACAAAGTATATGTTTAATGAAAAGACTGCGGTACCGGATTTACCAATGGGGATGCCAGTTATTCCAGAGGAATACCAGCCTCGTTTTAAGAAGGTTACAAGAAAGCCTATAGTGGCAGATGAAAAAGAATTATCAGAGAACAGACGTTCTCATTCAGCTAAATTAAGAGTAATAGAAAGGATACGTGATGAATAATGAAAAGAAGAAAATCAAGATTTTTAAAGTTTACAGAAATGCTGCTTGCGTTCTCTTTTGTACTATTTTTGGTAGGTAGTATTTATTTGAATTCATATGAATCACAACTTAATGCGAAAATCAAAAAGACACAGGATGAAATATCTAATGTGCAGTCAGATATTGATGCTTTAGAAATGTCTAAACAGGAATTGGCTTCTTTCTCACGTATGAAGGATGTTGCTACTAAGAAAGGTTATGATTATCAGCCTAGTTCTGCAGCTGCTGCAGTGGTAGGAGCTGAAGAATAATGAAGAGATCTAGAAATAGAAGCGGTCAGGTCGTTATGCTTGTATTTCTCTTTATGATGGTTATACTCGCAATCAATGTCTGTTACTTATGTACAACAGGTAAGACAATGATCAGTAACGTCAATGTAAGAGACTTTGCGAAGAATCGTGGAGGAGGACAGGTCACTAAGGTTGTTCAGGCAGCACGTGGGACTATTTATACAAGTGATAACGAAATAGTTGCTTCTGATGTAAAGAAATATAAATTAAGGGCTATTCTTGCAAAAAGATTAGATGCTAAAAAGAATCCTCAATATGTTGTAGATAAAGATCAAACAGCTGAAGAGTTAGCACCTATTCTAGGTGTATCTAAAGCAACAATTTTAGATCGTTTGAATCAGAATACATATCAGGTAGAATTTGGTAATTATGGCCGTAATTTATCTTCTATCACAAAAGAGAAGATTACGGCATTGAAACTACCTGGTCTTGAGTTTGATGAAATTACATCTCGTAATTATCGTTTTGGTGATTTTGCAAGTTATGAAGTAGGCTATGCAGCTGTAGCTGCAGAAACAGATCCTTATAATATTGTAGGTCAGATGGGTATTGAAAAGACTTATAATAATTGGTTAAAGGGTGCAAATGGGCAGAGAGTTTATTTAGTAGACTCTAAGCATAATACTCTTCCTAATGGGGTTATTTCTGATAAGAAGGCAGTAGGTGGAAATGATGTTTATTTAACAATCAATTCAACACTTCAGACAGAATTAGATTCATTAATGAAAGATATGCAGGAAAATACAAAGGCTAAAAAAGCCTGTGCTGTAGTTATGAATGTCAAAACAGGGGCTATTCTTGCAGTATCTAACTATCCTTCATTTGATCCTAATAAACGAGATTTAGCTAATTATAACGATACATTCTTAAATGAAGCATTTGAATGTGGTTCAGTTTTTAAACCATTTGTCTATGCGAATGCATTAACAGATGGTGTATTAGATTTAGACAGCAAATATGAATCTGGTACATATGATTATTTATCTAATGGCCGTGTTATTGCGACAATTCATGACCACAATAAAACCGGATGGGGCCGTATTACTTATCGAGATGGTTTATATCATTCTTCTAATACAGCTATTTGTCATATTCTTGCTGAACATACAAATATGTCTAGCTTAATTGAAGATTATAAGAATCTTGGATTATTCCAGACGAGTAAGGTAGATGGCTTATTCTCTGGTAGTGGTGTAAAGGGTTATGACGGTAAAACAAAGAGCTTAGAATATTTCACAACAGGATTTGGTCAAGGTTCTTCAGTTACTACACTACAGCTATTAAGAGGTTATTCAGCATTTGCGAATGATGGTCGTACAGTAGAACCTTATTTAGTAGAAAAGGTAGTCAATCCTACAAATGGTAAGACACTCTATAGTGCTAAGACTTCTTATTCTAAGAAAATCTATTCTACTGAAGCAGTGGCTCAGATGAGAACACTTTTATATGGTGTCGTTAATATTGATGGATCAACAGGTCGTGATTATAGAGATTCATCTGTAGAAATCATTGGTAAGACTGGTACTGGCCAGATTGCAGAAAATGGTGCTTATTCTGCTTCTAAGCATACACATTCCTTTGTCGGTATGGCACCTTATCGTGATCCTGAAGTAGAAGTTATAGTCTGGTTCCAGAATGAAAGTAGCGGTACTAACTATTCTGGAGATCTAGTCAAGAGTATTACTAAATCAGCTTTAAATATCTTAAGCAAAGATACTGAAAAGGTAAATTCAACACCTTATGTATTAAATAACTATATGAATCAAAGTACATCATATGTTGAAGGTATCTTAAAGAAACATTCGCTTACACCAATACTCATTGGTGATGGTTCTACAGTGGTAGGACAATATCCATCAAGTACAACAGAAGTTACAATGGGTTCTAAAGTACTTTTATTAACAGATGGACAGAAATATACAATGCCTTCAATGCTTGGCTGGTCTCGTAAAGAGGCTGAAGCCTTTGCATCACTCACAGGTGTTGAAATTAAAATGAATGGTTTGGGCTCTATTTATGCCCAAAGTATTACAAAGGGAACTGAATTAAAACAAGGCACTGAGATTGAGCTTTATGCGAAATAAGTGACATTGTATTTACACCCATATTATGCTACACTTGTGGGGTAAAATAGAGGGAGGAAATTTTCATGTTTCTATTAATGATCAGTTTTATAGTGGCATTAGCACTTGTATTAGTGGCCATGCCTAAGGTTATACCTTACTTACATAAATTAAAGTTTGGACAGGTAGAAAGAGAAGAAGGGCTTGCTTCTCATAAGAAAAAAGGCGGAACACCTACAATGGGTGGTGTCGTATTTATCATAGCTACTGTGATTGCGGCTTATATCTGCCATTATCAGAACTTTATGAATCCAAATGTTAATCTATTAACATTTGCATTAGTAGGATTTGGACTTATTGGATTTATTGATGACTACTTAATTGTTGTACAGCATAGTAATAAAGGGTTGAAGCCTAGTTATAAATATGCAATGCAGTCAGTTGTTGCGATTGCATTCTATTTCTTAGCAAAAGCTTATTTACCTAACTTCTCAACTGAAATTATTATTCCTATTGCACATATTAGTGTTAATCTTGGTTGGTTCTATCCAGTCTTTGTTTATTTCATGTTTACTGCAGAATCTAATGCAGTGAATTTAACAGACGGATTAGATGGTCTTGCAACAGGACTTATGATTATTGCATTAACACCATTTGTTGCATTTGCAATTTTAAGTAAGAATATTGAAGCAGCAATATTTGGCGCTGCACTTATGGGAGGTCTCACTGGATTCTTAGTATTTAATGCACATCCAGCTAAGATTTTCATGGGTGATTGTGGTTCTCTTGCATTAGGTGGTATTCTTGCAGCGTTTGCAGTTATCACTAAACAGGAACTACTTGTATTGATTATTGGAATCGTACCTCTAATTGAAACATTATCTGTATGTATTCAGGTTATTTCATTTAAGACAAGAGGTAAGAGAGTATTTAAAATGGCTCCTATTCATCATCATTTTGAAATGTGTGGATGGAGCGAAAATAAAGTTGTTGTTACTTTCTGGGCAGTTGGATTTGTTGCAGGTATTATTGGATTATTGTTAGGGGTGTTATAAATGTTTAAAGGCAAAAAAGTACTTGTATTAGGACTTGCAAAAAGTGGTAAGGCAGCAGTTGAATTATTAAAGTTTATGCATGCTGATATCACTATCAATGAATCAAAGAAAAAAGAAGATATTCCTGAATATGACACATATGTGAGTGAAGGAATTGAAATGGTTTGTGGTGGACAGCCAGATGAATTATTTGAAAGAGATTTTGACTTTGTAGTTAAAAATCCAGGAATCAATTATCATGCACCATTTATCCTACGTTTAAAAGAACGTGGTATTCCTGTTTATACAGAAATTGAATTAGGTTATAAAGTGGCTAAAAAGCAGCATTATATTGCGGTGACAGGAACAAATGGAAAAACGACGACAGTGACTTTGATTTATGAAATCTTAAAGGCTGCAGGTCGCAAGGCACATATTTGCGGTAACTACGGTATTCCTTATTGTGAAGTCGTATTAAATGAACATTTATATGAAGAAGAAGGACATGATGTGGTAGTAGAAATGTCTAACTTCCAGCTTATTGATATTGAAGAATTCAAGCCAGAAGTGGCTACAGTTTTAAACTTAACACCGGATCATCTTGATTATATGGATTCTCTAGATGAATATTATGCATCTAAGATGCGTATTTATATGAATCAGGATGAGAATGATTTATTTATTAATAATAGTGATGATGAAACTTTACAGTCTTATTTAGCACAGTATCCTGTTCCATCACGCATTGAAACATTCTCAGTTAAAAGCTTGGCAGATGTAGAACTTAAAGACAATGCGATCTATTACAAGGGTCAGAAGGTCATTAGTCGTGATGAAATCAAGATTGTAGGTTTACATAATGTTGCGAATATGATGGTTGCGATTGCAGCGTGCAGAGCAGTAGGTGTAAGTCTTGAATCTATTCATGATACTTTAGCTGCATTCAAGGGTGTAGAACATCGTATTGAGTTTGTAAGAGAACTTGATGGCGTACGTTATTATAATGACTCTAAGGGAACTAATACAGATGCAGCAGTGATTGCGATTAAGGCATTTGAAAAACCAGTTATTTTATTAATGGGTGGTCATGAAAAGAATCTTGATTTAAAAGATGTAAGAGAACAAAATCCTCTTATTAAGACACTCATCTGTTTTGGTGAAACAAAAGAACGTTTCTCTAAAGATATGCAACATCCTCATACAATCGTAGTAGATCATATGAAAGATGCAATTTTAAAAGCAAAAGAGATTGCTGAAGAAGGCGATGTTGTATTGCTTTCTCCTTCAACAAGTTCATTCGATGAATTCCATAGTTATGTTGAAAGAGGAAATGTCTTCAAAGACATCGTGAACAAGTTATAGGAGTGAGTTAAATGAAAATTATAGTAAGTGCTGGTGGAACAGGAGGACATATCTATCCTGCTCTTGCCTTAGTTGATTATATTAAGAAATGTGATCCTGATACTGAATTCTTATTTGTAGGTACAACAGATAGACTAGAATCTCAGATTGTACCTCAGATGGGTTTAGCATATCGTGGTTTACATGTAAAAGGTCTTGTAGGCAATCCTTTACAGAAAGCTAAAAATGCTTTGATTTTCTTAAAATCTTTAAAGTCTTCAAAGAAGATTTTAAAGGAATTTAATCCAGATATCGTTATTGGGTTTGGTGGTTATCCTAGTGCATCTATTGTCTTAGCAGCAAGTCAGAAGGGCTATAAGACTATGATCCATGAACAGAATTCTATCATTGGTTTAACAAACAAAATCTTGATTAAACGTGTAGATGAAATTATCTGTTGTTATGAAAAAGCCTTAAAAGCATTTCCACAGGATAAGACAAAGTTACTCGGTAACCCTCGTGCTTCTGTTGTATCTGAAGGAGTACTCAAGGATGTTCATGATCTTTACAATATTGCGCCTGATAGAAAAGTTATGGTGATTGTTATGGGATCACTCGGTTCAGCAACAGTCAATGCTGTAATGAAGGATGCATTACATAAGATGGATCATAAGGATTATGATGTACTTTATGTAACAGGTAAGACTTATTATGACAAGATGAAGGAAGAACTTAAGGACTTAAGTGATTCTATTCATGTATTACCATATATTGATGATATGCCTAGTGTTTTACATAGTTGCGATTTAGCAGTGAGCCGTGCAGGGGCTACAACTCTTGCTGAAATGACAGCATTAGGTACTGCTTCTATTATTATTCCTAGTCCTTATGTAGTGGCTAACCATCAGGAATACAATGCTCGTGAACTTGTAGCCAAAGGGGCTGCTCATTTAATTCTAGAAAAAGATTTAAATGCAGATGCATTTGTAGAAGTTGTTGATCAATATATGAACAATGAAGAAATGCGTAAAGAATTATCTAAAAAAGCACTTGCTTTAGGTAAGCCTCATGCATGTGAGGATATTTATAAAGAAATTTTAAAATTAACTGGAGGACGCTAATATGGATGTGAAGCAGGTATATAACGATCTTGTGTCTATGAATATAGGCAAAGTCATTGAGAATGAACCTATGTACAAGCATACAACCTATAAAGTGGGTGGACCTGCCAAGATATTCGTTAAAGCAAACGATATCGATTCACTTATTCAGACTTTAAATTATTGTCGTGATCATGATATTAAGCACATGGTTATCGGTAATGGCAGTGATCTCCTATTTAGTGATAAAGAATATGATGGTATCATTATCTCAATGAAATCATTTGATGATGTGAAGATGAATGGTAGCACTATTGTGGCACAGGCGGGTGTCTCTATGATTGCCTTAGCTTATTCGAGTGCCAAAGCAGGATTATCAGGATTTGAATTTATGGGTGGTATTCCTGGTGATATGGGTGGTGGTATTTATATGAATGCTGGTGCCTATAAGTATTGTATGGCAGATGTATTTGTAAGTGCACGTGTGCTTGATGATGATTTAAATATCATTACATTAAGTAAAGAAGATATGGAATTCTCTTATCGTCATTCAGTGTTACAAAAGCATCCAAACTGGATCATTCTTGATGCAACATTTGAAATGACAGCTAAAGATCCAGGAGAAATCCGTAAGGTATTAGATAAGCGTAAAGAACGTCGTATGAGTACACAGCCATGGAATTTTGCATGTGCAGGCAGTGTTTTTAGAAACCCTGAAGAAAAACCTGCCTGGCGTTATATTGATGAAGCAGGGCTGCGCGGTTATGAAATTGGTGGTGCACAGGTATCACCTAAACATTCGAATTTCATCGTAAACAATGGATATGCAAGTGCAAAGGATATACTTGATCTCATTAAACTTGTAGAAAAGACTGTTTATGAAAAGTTTGGAGTCAAGCTTCATAAAGAAGTTATTTTAGTGAATTGGGATTAAATATGGACAAGAAACCCGATTTTGTATTTAATGAATATGATCGCAGCCCATCACGTGAGTTAATTGAGAAAAATAGACGAAGAAGAAAACTAAGAAAGCGCCGTCTGACACTTCTTGGTATTATTCTTTTAATAGTTTTAGGATATATGATATCTCCATTATCAAAGGTTATGTCTATAAAGGTCACAGGTAATTCACAGCTTACAAAAGATTTAGTTGTAAAAGAATCAGGTATTACAGATCATACCTATCATTTCTTGTTGAATAATGACACGATTAAAGATAATCTGAAGAAGACAGGTCTTGTCACAAAGGCTTATGTTACTCATAACATCCTTGGTGGTGTTTCTATTGAAATTCAAGAAGCAACTTTGGTGGCATATATGGAACTAGACAATAAAACCTATGTCGTTACTGAAGAAGGTAAACTTATTCAGGTTGTTGAAGGTATGAATTATACAGGACTCAAACAGATTCCTAAGATTTCAGGATTTACTGATATCAAGGCAGTAGAAGAACTTGCAAGTCAGTATGTTGCTATTCCTGTTACGATTAGAAATGCTGTAAGTGATATCGTTTATTCTCCAGAAAAAGGATATGATGATCGTGTGGCTTTAATACTTGATGATGGAAAGAAATTGATTGTAGATATCCAGGGTATGAAGGATACATTGTCTCCATCTCGTTTTGATTACTCTGCTTATATGCAAAGTAAAAATGATGTATGTGTATTCTCTTTTGAGGGAAGAAATTTATACATGACTAAATGCGAGTAAACCTTACGAGTCATATATATGTAACTCGTGATAAGTAGTCTATAAATCGTTTTCATTGTTTTATAATTATGATAAAATAAGATTATATGTAAGGAGAGTGTCTATGAAAAGAATATATGCTGTTTTAGACATCGGTTCTACGACACTGAAGCTACTTGTCGCAGAGTTGATGAGCACTAATATTAATATACTCTTCACGAAGAAATTAGCGAGTCACGCCATTGAGGGTGGCTTGATCAAAAATGAAGAAGTACTGGTTGATGAAATTAGATCAATTATTAAGGAAGCAGATGCTGAATTGAATACAACAATTACATCTGTTGCACTTGTTCTTCCTAGCAATTATGCAAGAACATATCAAACTAAAGGTATTACAAAAGTGAATTCACCTCAGGATAAAATTGAGGTCAGTGATATTGTACGTGTTTTAAAGATTGCACAACGTTTTGAAAAGAGCAAGAAAGAAGAAATTGTATCAACTATTCCTGTAAAGTATCTTTTAGATACAAAAGAAGTGGATCATATGCCTCTTGGTATGCGTTCTGCCTCTTTAAAGGTAGAAGCACTTGTGATTACTACAAACAAGAAGGTATTGTATTCTTACCTGATGGCTGTAGAAAAAACAGGATTAGATGTTATTGATATTACGATTGATGCATATGCTTCTGCAAAAGAAGCGTTTGATGCTGTATATCTTCAAGAAGGTGCAGTGATGATCAATATCGGACATGATCATTCCACTATTTCTTTCTTTGAAGAGGGCTATTTGAAATATTTGAAGACTGTACCAATAGGTGGTTATACCTTAACTTGTGCTATTGCAGATGCATGGCAGATTTCTATGGAACAAGCCGAAATATACAAAGTGAAATACGGCACATGTGAAAATGGTCTTGGTGAAGAAGATATTATCCATACTACTATCGTAGATGGGGTAGAAAAGAATTATACACAGAGGGATTTGTCTGAAGTATTACAGACAGCTGTGTGGGAAATGATGGCACAAATTAAACACTGTTTAGATGCTATCAATGATGGACGTACTTATGAAACTGTTGTTGTCGGCGGTGGAGGAGAATTACCTTGCCTGAATTTAATTGCGACAGATGTATTAGGTACACCTGTAAGATGTTATCGACCTGAAACAGTAGGCGCAAGAGATATGTCTCTGGTACCGTGTTTAGGTATGTTATATTGCTTAGATGATCGAAAGGAATTGATAGGTGAAGATGTTGTATCACTTGTTCTTCCTGATTTATCAAGCACGATGAGTTTAAAGGTGAGAGGTCTAACGATGGCTAAGACTGAAACAACTCATCATAAAGGCAAGTTTAGAAAGTTTTTTGATTCGATATTAAGTGATGATTAAAGTGAGGGCAGGACAATGGATGAAAATTTAGATTTTGTGAAGGTTGCAAAAATAAAAGTTATTGGTGTAGGTGGCGGAGGAAACAACGCCGTTAATAGAATGGTGACTGATGGAGTCAAAGGTGTTGATTTCTATGTAGCAAACACTGATGCACAGGTATTAAAAGGTATTACAGGTGTGAATAAGATCTTCTTAGGAAGAGATATTACACAGGGATTAGGTGCTGGAGGAAATCCAGAAATCGGACGTAAAGCAGCTCAGGAATCTGAAAATGAAATTAGAGAAGCTTTAGCTGATGCAAATATGGTCTTTGTTGCTGCCGGAATGGGTGGTGGAACTGGTACTGGTGGTGCGCCAGTTGTTGCAAAGATTGCAAGAGATTTAGGCGCATTAACAGTAGGTGTTGTCACTTCTCCTTTCACATTTGAAGGGCCAAGAAGAAAAAGACAGGCTTTTGCAGGTTTAGAAGAATTACGTAAGAACGTAGACTCTATTATCGTTGTATCTAACGATCGTCTTCTTGAAGTAATTGGTAATCGTCCAATGAATGAAGCATTCAGAGAAGCAGATAACATTTTACGTCAGTCAGTTCAGACTATTACTGATTTAATTGCGATTCCAGCAATGATCAACCTTGACTTTGCGGATGTTAGCTCAGTCATGAAGGACCGTGGCGATGCACTTATTGGTATTGGTATGGCTGAAGGTGAAAATAAAGCACAGGAAGCTGCAAAACGTGCTGTATCATCTCCATTATTAGATGTATCTATCAACGGTGCAAAGGATGCAATCGTCAACATTACTGGTGGACCAAGCATGTCATTATTTGAAGCAAGCGAAGCATTTGCGACTATTACTGAAGCTATTGGCAATGATGTCAATGCAATCATGGGTGTAGCTTCTAATGATCAGTTAGATGATCAGATTATCGTTACTATCATTGCGACTGGTTTTGAAGAAGATCAGCCTGAAGAAGAAGTTGTAGTAACTCCAAAACAGACATATACAGTACATGGTAATAAGACAACTACAGTTGTTGAAGATGATGATGAAGATCCATTACCAGGCTTTATTAGAAATAGAAAAATTTAAGCTAACATTATGTTAGCTTTTTTACGAGGGGGAATTCTTATGTATAAATTTGGTTTTGTAGGCATGGGTAATATGGCGAGTGCGATTGCGCAAGGTTTTGTAGAATCTGGATTTATTCCAGGTAAAGAAATATGTGCTTATGATTTAAATAAAGCTCAACTAGATAAAATGAGCTCTTTTGGGATTGTAGCTCTAAATGATGCACATGAGGTCGTAAAGGAATGCGATTTTGTCTTTTTATGTGTTAAACCCCAGGTGATTGAATCAGTAGTAGCTGATATCAAAGGAGATTTAAAAGGTAAAGCAGTTGTTTCTATTGTACTTGGCTATGACTTTGATAAATACAATACACTATTAGATGCATCTACAAGACATCTAACAGTTATGCCAAATACTCCAATGGCAGTAAGAGAAGGCATGTGTTTATTAGAACAGACTCATTCTTTAACTGATGAAGAATTTAGTACTATTAAAGATGCTTTCTCATCAGTAGGAGAAATAGAAGTCGTACCAAACCACTTAATGGGTGTAGGTGGTGCATTATCAGGGTGTGCACCTGCTTATATCTATATGGTGATTGAAGCGTTAGCTGATGGAGCTGTTATGCAGGGCATGCCAAGAAAAATGGCTTATAAGCTTGCAAGTCAGACAGTACTTGGATCAGGAAAGATGCAATTAAAAACAGATCTTCATCCAGGCATCTTAAAGGATAATGTCACTTCACCAGGCGGTTCTACTATTAGAGGCGTAAAAGCTTTAGAAGATGCAGGTATGCGCAGTGCATTCATTAATGCGATTGAAAAATCAATGAACAGATAAAACATAGCCTATAGACGCTAAAATAGCGTTTATAGGCTTTCTTTTACATTTTTTCATAAAAAATGAATAAAAATCAAAAAAAGTCTTTACAAAGGAAATGAATGATGGTAGTATAAGTGAGCACTCCGGTGAGGGGCGCAGACAGAACATTGAAAACTGAACAGATACACGTCAGATTTATTTGAAAACATTTAATTGATGAGCTGAACATCAGCTCTTCACATATTCAGTGGAGAGTTTGATCCTGGCTCAGGATGAACGCTGGCGGCGTGCCTAATACATGCAAGTCGAACGAATCTTCTTCGGAAGATGAGTGGCGAACGGGTGAGTAATACATAGGTAACCTGCCCCTGTGCGGGGGATAACAGGAGGAAACTCCTGCTAATACCGCATAGCCATGAGCACCGCATGGAGCTCATGCCAAATATCCTTTCGGGGATAGCGCAGGGATGGACCTATGGCGCATTAGCTGGTTGGCGGGGCAACGGCCCACCAAGGCAACGATGCGTAGCCGGCCTGAGAGGGCGGACGGCCACATTGGGACTGAGACACGGCCCAGACTCCTACGGGAGGCAGCAGTAGGGAATTTTCGGCAATGGGGGAAACCCTGACCGAGCAACGCCGCGTGAGCGAAGAAGGCCTTCGGGTCGTAAAGCTCTGTTGTAAAGGAAGAACGGCGCATACAGGAAATGGTATGCGAGTGACGGTACTTTACCAGAAAGCCACGGCTAACTACGTGCCAGCAGCCGCGGTAATACGTAGGTGGCGAGCGTTATCCGGAATCATTGGGCGTAAAGAGGGAGCAGGCGGCCGCAAGGGTCTGTGGTGAAAGACCGAAGCTAAACTTCGGTAAGCCATGGAAACCGGGCGGCTAGAGTGCGGAAGAGGATCGTGGAATTCCATGTGTAGCGGTGAAATGCGTAGATATATGGAGGAACACCAGTGGCGAAGGCGACGGTCTGGGCCGCAACTGACGCTCATTCCCGAAAGCGTGGGGAGCAAATAGGATTAGATACCCTAGTAGTCCACGCCGTAAACGATGGTCACTAAGTGTCGGGGGTCAAACCCCGGTGCTGCAGTCAACGCAATAAGTGACCCGCCTGAGTAGTACGTTCGCAAGAATGAAACTCAAAGGAATTGACGGGGGCCCGCACAAGCGGTGGAGCATGTGGTTTAATTCGAAGCAACGCGAAGAACCTTACCAGGTCTTGACATCGATCTAAAAGGGATGGAGACATCCTCATAGCTATAGAGAAGACAGGTGGTGCATGGTTGTCGTCAGCTCGTGTCGTGAGATGTTGGGTTAAGTC
>OLFU01000122.1_pt1 | contig 85196 bp, 75 predicted proteins | sample 1605161 | NCBI WGS metagenome assembly OLFU01 (sample SAMEA3888914, study PRJEB22519) | human gut metagenome | biome: human gut; feature: human-associated habitat; material: faeces | place: Denmark | collected 2011
GGCGGCCGTACCGTTGGCGCTGGCGTTGTTTCCGAAGTAGAAGAGAAATAATTTTTCCGGCATAGTAATGCAAAATACAAGACCGGTCAGCTTATGGCCGGTCTTGATTTTTAAGACTGATTGCTAAAGAAACGCTTTAGAGTAACTAAGCACTGTTTGTGCAGAAAAAATTTGCGTCAGACGGATATTTATAGTTGACATAAAGTGTTAACTGTGTTACTCTATATTAGCGACAATTTGTGATTGGTTTTATTATTATGTACGTAAGCGAGGTGTAACTAAATGCGTAACCTGATTACTTTGGCTTGCACTGAGTGCAAACAGAGAAATTACCAAACCAACAAAAACAAAAAGAACGATCCTGATCGTATCGAGCTCAATAAATATTGCAAGTTCTGCAAAAAACACACTCTGCACAAAGAGACCAAATAATATTGGCTTGTGCGTAACCGGGTAGTAATAGCAAGGATGTGACAAGATGGCCGTTCCGGAAACTACAGACACTGAGAATAAGGGATTCAGCATTACAACCTTTCTTAGTGAAACTAAAGTAGAATTAAAAAAGGTTACCTGGCCTACCAAACAAGAGCTTATTGCTAACACTATAGTGGTAATTATTGCAGTTGTTTTGTGCGCAGCTCTAATCTGGATTATTGATTCCATCTTTAGTATGTTATTCCGCATGATTTTGCAATAATGAGCTTTAAAGCTTAAGTAAGGAGGGAAGGGGAAGCGTTGCTTTCCGTTTATTCATGGAAGAAGAAAAGCAAGGAAAACATTGGTATGTAATCCATACCTATTCTGGCTACGAAAATAAAGTGCGCGCAAACCTGGAACGAAAAGTTCATTCCTTGGGTATGGAAAATGAAATTTTCCGTATTGAAATACCTACGGAAAAAGAGGTTGAAATCACTTCGGATGGCAAGAAAAAAGTTGTTGAGCATAAAGTTTTCCCAGGCTATGTACTGGTGGAAATGATTGTAAATGAACGCAACTGGTATGCTGTCCGCAATACTGCAGGTGTAACTGGTTTCGTCGGTTCTGATTCTACCCATCCGACTCCGCTTACAGCTGAAGAAGTAAGGCAGATTATGCCTTCGATGGGTATGGATGTTGAAGCAACTGAAAAACCCGCAAAAATTGATTTTCAGTTACATCAGAGAGTCCGCATCAAGACTGCGCCCTTCATGGATTTTGAAGGCACAATCAGTGAAATCAACGAAGAAAAGGGTAAACTGAAGGTACTCGTTGATATCATGGGGCGCGAAACTCCTGTTGAAATTGACTTTACACAAGTTGAAGAAATTGAGTAAGGAGGTGTAATTAAATGCCGAAAAAAGTCGTTAAAATGGTAAAATTACAGGTACCGGCTGCTAAAGCTACTCCGGCTCCTCCGGTAGGTCCTGCACTTGGCCAGGCTGGTGTTAACATCATGGCCTTCGTTAAGGAATTTAACGCACGTACCGAGAAACAAGTTGGCCTCATCATTCCTGTTGAGATCACTGTATTCGAAGATCGTTCCTTTACTTTCGTAACCAAAACCCCTCCGGCTGCAGTTCTGCTGAAAAAAGCTGCTGGTCTGGAAAAGGCTTCTGGTGAACCTAACAAAAAGAAAGTTGCTAAACTGGGTCGTGACAAAGTTCGCGAAATCGCAGAAAGCAAAATGCAAGACCTCAATGCTGCAAACGTTGAAGCTGCTATGAGAATGGTAGAAGGCACTGCACGTAGCATGGGTATTGTAATCGAAGACTAATTTTAAGTAGTCTTCTCAATTTAGTGGGAGGCAAAAGCCGCTTGTACCACATAGGAGGATTTTATAACAATGGGCAAAAAGTATGATGACGCTTTGAAATTAATCGAAGCTGACAAATTCTACTCTCCGAAAGAAGCAGTAGCTCTGGTTAAGAAAACCGCTGCTACCAAATTCGACAGCACTGTTGAAGTTGCTTTCCGTCTGGGTGTTAACCCTAAATACCCTGATCAGCAAGTTCGTGGTGCACTGGTTCTGCCGAACGGCACTGGTAAATCCAAGACTGTTATGGTTTTTGCTAAAGGCCCCAAAGTTGCAGAAGCAGAAGCTGCCGGCGCAGATTTCGTTGGCGGTGAAGAATATGTTGATAAAATCAAGAACGGCTGGATGGCATTTGACGTGTGCATCGCAACCCCTGATATGATGGGTCTTGTTGGTCGTCTTGGTAAAATCCTTGGCCCTCGTGGTTTAATGCCTAACCCGAAGGTTGGTACCGTTACCATGGACGTAACCCGTGCCGTTAAGGAATCCAAAGCTGGTAAAATCGAGTATCGTACCGATAAATCCGGCAACGTACAAGCTCCTATCGGTAAAGCATCCTTTACTGAAGAGCAACTGTTACAAAACTACATGACTTTGGCTGACACCCTGGTTAAGGTTAAACCGGCTGGTGCTAAAGGTCAGTACATGAAAACTATCACCATGTCCTGCACCATGGGCCCTGGCGTTAAAGTTGATGTCCTGAAAGCTAACAGCGACAAATAATTGTAGTTTTACTTAATTTTACTAAATCAGAAGATAATCGGGCCATAGACAGCAGGTGCCACGTGCGTAAGTTTTAACTACGCCTGCCGAGGCTGGAGCGTGAAGATATATTAGACCTTCCGACCTCCGGCTACGGCCGAGAGGTCTTTTTGATTTAATAAAAACATCAAAAAAAGGAGGTGCAATCTAAATGGCAGTTATTAGACCTGAAAAAGTAGCTAAAGTTGCTGAAATTCAAGAGTTACTTTCTAACTCCAAATGCACTATTTTAGTTGACTTCTGCGGTTTAACTGTTGCTCAGGATACCGAGCTGCGTCGCAAAATGCGTGAAGCTGGCGTTCACTACAATGTAGTTAAGAACACTCTGCTGCGTATTGCTGCAGAACAAGCCGGTATTGAAGGTCTGGAACCTTCTCTGGAGAAAAACACCGCTATCGCTGTTTCCCCGGAAGATCCTGTTGCAGTTGCAAAAATCGTTTGCGAATTCGCAAAAGAAAACAAAGAACTGAAAGTTAAAGTTGGCGTTCTTGATGGCAAAGTTATCGGTGCTGAAGAAATCAAAGCACTGGCTTCTCTGCCGCCGAAAGAAGTTCTTATTGCCAAGATGCTGGGCAGCATGAATGCTCCTATCAGCGGTTTTGTCAATGTACTTCAAGGTACTATCCGCAATGTCGTATACGCTCTGGAAGCTGTACGCAAACAAAAAGAGTCCGCTTAATTCGCGGCGTGCTGCATAAGGCAGCTTAAAAAATAAAACTTACTTATTATTGGAGGTAACTATAATGAATAAAGATCAAATCATCGAAGCTATTGAATCCATGACCGTACTCGAGCTGTCCGAACTGGTTAAAGCTCTGGAAGAAAAATTCGGCGTATCCGCAGCTGCTCCGGTAGCTGTTGCTGCTGCTCCGGCTGCTGGCGGCGAAGCTGCTGCAGCTGAAAAAACTGAATTCGACGTAATCCTGACTTCCGCTGGCGCTTCCAAAATCGGCGTAATCAAAGCTGTTCGCGAAGCTACTGGCCTGGGCCTGAAAGAAGCTAAAGAGCTGGTTGACGGCGCTCCGAAAGCTATCAAAGAAAAAATCTCCAAAGCTGACGCTGACGCTCTGAAAGAGAAACTGGAAGCTGCTGGCGCAACTGTAGAAGTTAAATAATCTTGCTGCTACGCTAGTAGCACAATAGATTGTTGATTCGTCTGCAAGCCGACTCCCGATGCACTTAGGTGTGTCGGGAGTTTTTTGATTATAAAAAGCTTTTTAGATTGTATACCTGTATCTAAATTTCAAATTTACCAGCATTTTGTGATATAATTATATCAAGTCTTAAAATAGCAAACGAATTGAGGTATAAAAAATGCAACGTAATCCATATAGTGCCGGGGCGGTAAAGTTTAGCTTTTGGTTCCAGGAGTTCCGCAAGGCGGTTTTTATGCTTGCTGATGGAGCAAGCCTTGCCGAGATTAAGAAGCTTAGCCAAGAAACTAATATTTTTGCTGCATCATCACCGGAAAGAGCAAAGCTTATTATGAGTAATGTAGCAAAGCGTATTGAGGCATTAGATCCTTCGTTTATACCACTGTTTGTGCGTAGTGATGTTGTGGGCCAGAAGCTACTATGCCTGATAGCTTGTATGTGTACAGATACTCTGTTTTTCGATTTTGTTAATGATGTTATTCGTGTAAAACTGGCATTAGGATTAAATGAGTACGGTGATAGCGATGCCAGAAAATTTTGGGATGACAAGCAGATACAAAGCGATAAGGTTGCTAATTTAACGGAGGCAACAAGAAAGCGTTTGCTAAGCACCTACAAGCAATATTTATATAATGCTGGAATTACAGATGGCAATGTGGGATCGAGAAAAATTATTGTTCCCATCATCTCAGCTGATATTGTTGCATGGCTGCGTGAGCATGATTTGCAGCCGGCTTTGGCAGCGCTGACAGGTGAATGATATGAAAAAAACATTTGAGCAACGAGTTGATGAGCTTGAAAAGATTATGGAGAATCAATCTTTCTGGCTGCGTGATGGCAGGGCGAACGAGGTTAACTATTGGGTATTTGATTATCCTGCCAGCAAGGAGCTGGCGGTGCGCGAGGTTGTTAAGCGTTTGGTAAAGCGCAGTGAGCAAAGCTATCGCGAATATCAACTTGTGGAGTATGATATTTACGACTACATAATTGATACGCTTCAAAAAGAAGGCTATCTTGAAGCAACTTACATGCTGGAAGAATCTGCAGGTATGCATGTTGTAATAGATTCAGTGTTTGAACTACTGCAGTTTAATGAGAGAGATAATTGGTTTATTAAGCATGTTCAGGAGCATACGCCAGACAATGCTATTGTGCTGCTCACTGGAATTGGGAAGGTTTATCCTCTTTTGCGATCGCATAAGATTTTAAATAACCTTAGTATGGCATTTCGCAAGGTTCCTGTAATTCTGTTTTTCCCAGGTGTGTACGATGAACAAGAGTTACGACTGTTCGATGAACTTAAGGATGATAATTATTATAGGGCTTTCCGTTTGGTTAGGTAAGCAAGGGGGTACTAAAAGATATGTTGATTAAAGATATGTTCCGCAAGCCTATTGACCGTAATATTCAAGGTGTCATTGTTGTTGGCGAGGATGGCTTGAATGACGAGAAGAATGAGCTGGAAGAATACGTTGTTACGCGTGAGCTGCAACGCCATTTCAAGGAATTCTATGAGAATTACAAGCAGGGTATTATCGGTAAAACGAGAAAAAATGGTGTTTGGATTTCCGGCTTTTTTGGCAGTGGTAAATCGCACTTTCTGAAAATGCTATCCTATCTTCTGGAAAACAAGCTGGTCTCCGGCAAGAGAACCTTAGATTACTTTAAAGAAGACAATAAGATTCAGGATGCTATGGTGATGGCTGATATACAGCTTGCTGTTGACACGCCGACAAAGGTTATTCTTTTTAACATTGACTCGAAAAGTGAGCAAACCTCAAAGCAGAGTAAGGATGCTATTGTTAATGTTTTCCTCAAGGTCTTTAATGATATGCTGGGCTTTTATGGTGCTCGTCCGGCGATTGCCGACTTGGAAAGGGCTTTGACGGAGGATGGCTGTTATGCAGCTTTTGAAGATGCTTTTTTTGCTGTCAGCGGTCATACCTGGAAGGAATACAGACATAGATTTAACTATGAGCTGATGCATGTGGCGCAGGCATTGGTTGATATTCATTATCAGAATATGTCAATGGATGCGGCTACAGCCTTGTGCAAACAGATTATGCTTACCCCCTATCAGATAAGCATCGAAGATTTTGCACGCATGGTACGAGCATGGTGCGATAAGATGGGCAATAATCAGCATATTATCTTTTGTGTCGATGAGGTAGGACAGTATATTGGCGATGATTCGCAAATGATGCTCAACCTGCAGACGATGCGCGAGGAATTGGGCAAGGAATGTCAGGGACGTGCCTGGGTAATTGTTACCAGTCAGCAGGATGTTGACTCTATTATGGAGATGACAGCGCGTAAGGGTACGGACTTTTCTAAGATTCAAGGTCGCTTCGATACTCGTCTGTCCTTGTCTTCCGCCAACGTAGATGAGGTTATCAAAAAGCGTCTGCTGGATAAAACGGAACCGGCAGAGCAGACATTACGCCTGCTTTATGATGAAAAAAAGGTAAGCATAAAGAACAAGATTAAATTTGACAAAACACCGGAGATGAAGCTTTATGAAAGCAGAGAGAATTTTGCTGAAATCTATCCCTTTATCCCGTATCAGTTTAATCTTTTGGGTAAGGTTCTGAACTCTATCCGTACTCATGGTGCTTCAGGTAAGCATTTATCTGAGGGCGAGCGCTCTATGCTGGCGCTGTTCAAGAAGGCTGCAGAACGCTTGCAGAATAAAAATGATGGTGCTTTGGTGCCTTTCTATATGTTTTACGATGCATTGGAAAACTTCCTTGATTCAGTGCACAGCCGTGTAATTTCTCAGGCCTTAGATAATAAGAATATTAATCCTGCTGGCGAAGCAGATTGTTTTGCTGTAAACGTGCTCAAGGTGCTGTTTCTTGTTAAGTACGTTAAAGAGTTTCAGGCAACCACTATTCCTAATATTACCAGTCTGATGGTAGATAATGTTGATGAAGATACTTATGAGCTGCAGCAGCGTGTAGAAGCTGCTTTGAAGGTCCTTGTTAAAGAAACCCTGGTGCAGGAGCATAGCGGTAACTACGTTTTCCTGACAGAGGAAGAGCAGGAAATAGGTCGCGAGATTGAAAGGCAGAACGTTGAAACAGGAGAGATTCAGAATAAGATTTCTGATTTGATTTTTAATGATCTGTATGCAGAGGCCAAATATAAATATAATTCCTTTAATGGTCGCTATACCTTCTGGTTTAATCAGTTGGTTGACAACAGACCGCATAAAAATAATCAGAACTATGATATCGGCGTGCATATTCTGACTCCGTATTTTACGGATTACGATGAGCATACACTGAATGCTATGTCTGGTGAAGGCAAGCAGGTGTTAGTAGTATTGCCGGCCTTTGGCTCTTGTATTTCGGAAATTAATCGTTATTTAAAAATAGAAAAGTATTTGCAGCATAATCCCTTAGGCAGGGGTGATCGTTTTGCTACAATAAAAGAAGCTAAGTCACGTGAGCTGCGTGAGCGCATGGATAATGCACGCCTGTATCTGCAGGAAAGCCTGCGTGATGCTGATATCTATGTTAACGGTTCCAAAGCGCAGATTAGCAGTAAGGATATTACTGTGCGTATAAATGAGGCTTTGGGTAAGCTGGTGGATACAGTGTATTTCAAGCTGAAATATATTGATACAGCGATGGGAGCTGCTAATGTTCTTGGTATGCTGCGCAACGATAAACAGGGAACTATAGCTCTGGGTGAGGCTACTATTCCGAATCATCTGGCACTGGATGATGCGAAAAGGTATATCGAAAACAATACAAGGATGCATAACAAGATTTCCTTGAAGACAATTAAGGATTACTTTACTAAGGCGCCTTATGGTTTTATCAATGATGACGTTGAGTGGATAGTTGCCAAGTTATTTAAGGACGGGGACTTAGGAATTTACTACCAGCAGCAGAATGTAACTTTGCTGAACCATACTGCAGAACAGATTACGGAGCTGCTGACGAAGAAAGGCTTCGTGGAAAAGGTTATGATTGACCTGAAGCCTGTCGTGCCGAAGAGCAAGCTGAAGACAGCAAAGGATGTGGCGAAGGAGCTGTTTGGCTATACAGTTATTTCCGATGATGCTGACAGGATTATGAGTGAAATCCAACAGGAAACAAAAAGATTATTAAGCCGTTTCTGTGAGCTGAAGAGCGAGTATTATGACAAGGCTAAATATCCGGGCAAGGATATCGTACAGGACGGTATTTCTGTTTTGTGTAAGCTTAGCAGCCAAGATAATACGCTGGATTTCTTTAATCATGTTGCAGATAATGAAGATGAGCTGGAGGAGCTTGGCAGCGATTATGCTCCTATTAAAGAGTTCTTTAAGGGCGAGCAGAGGAAAATTTTTGAAAATGCTTTGAAGAAGCTGAAGATTTATGAAGACAGCAGGGTGTATATTGTTGATAGTGAATTAGAAAGCATTGTTACGCAGATGCAGAATATTGTCAGCGTTAAAGCTCCGTATGGTATGATTCGCCAGTTGCCTGATTTAATCAGCAAGTTTGATGATAAGTATCTTGTTATATTGGAAGAAAAAACTGAACCTGTACGTAAAGCAATCCTAGATAACAAGAGTCAGGTTATGGATCATCTTGCCGGTAAGCCGTATGCAAAAGTAAAAGAAGCTCTTTACGCTAGTGAATTCCAAAGACTTTTGGATAAGGCTGAGAGCAGTAATGATGTTTCTCGCTTGCGTAGCTTGGGCGATCAATCCGATGCGTTGAAGGAAAGATTATTTAATGAAATGCATGAGCTGGATGAAAAATATGCGCCTAAACCTGAACCGCCTCAGCCAACACCTAACCCTAATCCTACTCCTACTCCAAAGCCGCCTGAACCGAAGAAAGAGGTCGTTAATACATTCTTGAAGCATGTTGTACATACTACATCATGGCATATTGAATCTGAGGCTGACATAGACAAGTATTGTGAGCAGTTAAAGAGACAATTAAAAGAAAATATGCGCGAAGGCTTAATTTACAACATTAAATTCTAACAGAAAAGCTCCTGCTTCCGTTGGTGGAGGCAGGAGCTTTTGTGGTATAATAATTAGTGATTAGTGTATATAAAAGGACGGTGAGCAGATGAAGCTGGAAGAAATTTTTGCAGGGGAATCTAAAAATTTGGAGTTCAAGGAAAGCCTGCCTGTTAAAAGCAGCAAATATATGAAAACAATCGTTGCTTTTGCTAATGGGCAAGGTGGCAAGCTTATTATTGGTGTTGAAGATGATACGAAAAAAATTGTTGGCATTGATAAAAATGAAGCTTTTAAGATTATGGACGCTATTGCTAATGCTATATCTGACAGCTGTAAGCCTGCCATTATTCCAGATATTTATATGCAGACAGTTAATGAGGCGACGGTTATTATTGTGGATATAGAGGCCGGTCGCCAAAGACCGTATTATCTTGCCGCTGAAGGTTTGCAGCATGGCGTTTATGTGCGTGTTGCCGGAACCACCAGACCAGCAGATGAGGCGATGGTAAAGGAATTGTTATTTGAAGGAAATAATCGTTTTTTCGATAAAACTGTTTGTCTTGGCTTGCAGGTAAGCGAGGCTGATATAGAAAAGCTTTGCTTTGATATGAAGCAAGTAGCTTTGCGAAATTGTCGAAGTGATGAAGAAAGAGCTTTAGTTAAGGATGTTACGCCTAAGCAGCTTTTATCTTGGGGGATTTTAACAGAATATGAAGGAAAGCTAGTGCCGACGAATGCTTATGCGATTCTTACTGGTGCTGATATCTTGCATTGCACTTTTCAATGTGCTGTTTTCAAGGATAATGAGCGTGTCATTTTTGTAGACAGACGTGAATTTATGGGAGCTGTGCAGGATATTATTGAAGATGCTTACCAGTTTGTGCTACGTAATATTCATCTTGGAGCAGTGATTGAAGGCTTATACAGGCAGGATGTGTATGAAATTCCACCTGCTGCTATTCGTGAGCTTATTATTAATGCAGCAGTGCATCGCAGCTATCTTGATAATGGAAATATTCAGGTGGCCATTTTTGATAATCGGTTGGAAATTACTTCTCCTGGCAAGCTGCCTCTTGGTCAGACTATCGAAAAAATGCGCGAGGGTTATTCCAAAGTGCGTAATGAGGCGTTGGCGATGGCGTTTAGTTATATGCATTTAATTGAACGTTGGGGTACGGGAATGTTGCGCATTGCGAAGATGATTAGAGAAGCAGGTTTGGGCGAGTTGGAAATTCTTGGTGGCGAAACGGAGCTGCGCTTTAATATTTATAGAAAACAAGCTACGGAACAAGCTCGTAAGACAGAACAAGCTAGTGAAGAAATTACAGAACAGACTGCGGGACAAACTCCGAAAGCAGAAGAAAAAACAGAACAAGCTACTAAACAAGCTCATGAAGCAGAACAAGCTATAGAACAAGCTCAAGGGACAGAATCGCTTAATGATATTGAGTTTGGTAGCAATGAAAAGCTTGTATTTGGTTTGTTAAAAAATACTAGCGATATAACAATTAGTGATATAGCTGATAAGTTAGGCTGGAGCAGATCTAAGGTTATCTATTATATTGAGAAGCTTAAAACTAAAAAAATTATCGAACGCGTTGGAACTAGCCAAAAAGGCTATTGGAAGGTTTTAAACTAACACAAGGAGATGCACACATGGATAAGACAGCAATAAAAAATTATGCAATCTGGGCAAGAACAAAGCTCATTGAGGATATAAAATACAAGGCAAGCCTGCTGGGTATTACGGAAAAGGGGATTGCAGACGCTTTGCCGCAGTCCACGACGCAGGAGCAGTATTTTGATATCGGTACGAGAGAGCCTTATGCTATCAGAGGCGTGCAGATTGCGCAGCGCCGGAGCCTTGCGGAGGCTATCAAGAAAAAGGCGCAGGAGAGCGATTATCTGACTGCCTATAACAGCATAATCGAAGAGGTTGCCTATACGTGGTTCAACCGTTTTATTGCTGTGCGCTTTATGGAGGTTAATGACTATCTGCCATGCAAAATCCGTGTGCTGAGCGCAGTAGATGGCCGTCAGGAGCCGGATATTGTGCAAAATCCTTTTGATGCGAAGCTGGATTATACGAGTGCGGAAGAAGAGCTTATCAGCCAGCATCAGATGAACAACGAGGGCGACAAGCTGTTTAATATGCTCTTTGTTAAGGTGTGCAATGATTTGAGCAAGGTACTGCCGCAGCTGTTTGAAGCGGAGCAGGACTACACAGAGCTGCTTTTAAACATCTCCTATACGGATCAGGACGGCTTGATTTATAAGCTGGTGCATGACATTCCGGAAGATAACTTTGATGTGAACGCAGTGGATGAAGAGGGCAAGCCCGTTGGTCAGGTTGAGATTATCGGCTGGCTGTACCAGTATTACAACACAGAATTAAACAATATAGTTTATGATGGTAGTTACTCAAAGAAAAAGTTATCTAAGGAATGGATTCCTGCTGCTACTACCATTTATACTCCGGATTGGGTTGTTAAATATATGGTAGAAAACAGCCTGGGACGCTTATGGTATGAAGGACATCCAGAGAGTACTCTTCTAAAAGAAAACTGGAAGTATTATCTTGATGAAGCGCAGCAGGAAGAAGCAGTGCAGGCTGAGCTGACAAATATTAAGGAAGAATATGCCAAGCTGCGTCCGGAAGATATCAAAGTTATCGATCCTTGCATGGGCAGCGGACACATCCTCGTCTACGCCTTTGATGTGCTGATGCAGATTTATACGCAGATGGGCTATACGGATAAGGATGCGACGCTGTCGATTTTAGAGAACAACTTATATGGATTGGATATAGACAAGCGAGCTTTCCAGCTGGCTTATTTCGCTGTGCTTATGAAGGCGCGTCAATATCACAAGTTTATATTGAAAAAGCAGCCGCAGTGCCACATTTACGCGATTGCAGAAAGCAACGGCATTAACATGAAGCATTTGGCTTATTTTGGTGCGCAATTAGATGAGCTGGCAAAGCCTGTGGCCTTGAACCAGATGCAGGAGCTGATTGCAACGCTGCATGATGCCAAGGAATATGGTAGCATCGTCAGCGTAGCAGAATATGATTGGGACTTGCTGCGCCAATTTGCTGCAGAATTTGATATCAGCGGTGAAATGGGCCTTTTTGATAACTCTTTTGGCATTGAAGCAACTCAGCAGCGTCTGCAGGAGCTTGTTGCTGTGGGAGAGGTGCTGGCGCAGAAGTATGAGGTTGTGGTGACGAATCCGCCGTATCTTGGCAGTTCAAGATTTAATGATAAATTAGACGCTTATGTAAAAGAGCACTTTAAAGACGAAAAAAGTGATTTAAGCATGGTAATGTACAGGCAATCTCTTGATAGTTATTCTGTACATAATGGATTGGTAGCATTTATTACTACATCATCTTGGATGTTTTTATCTAGTTTTGAAAAATTACGTAGATATATTATGCAAAATAAATCTTTTGTTTCAATAGTAGATTTTGGTTCTGAATTATTTGAAGGAAAAGTAGGACATAATGTTATCACTTCTTGGATTACACGCAACGCTCAAATAGATGCTAATTTATTAGGAATTAGGCTTGTTGAATACTGTTATTCACGGCGCAACGAAAAGATAACAGAGTTTCATAATAGAAGAAATTGGCATTATGTGAAACAATCAAATTTCGCTAAAATTCCAGGAGCGCCTGTGGCGTATTGGGGGAGCGAAAATGTATTAAAGATGTTTGACAATATTACTGTTGGTAAAATTTCTGATACTAGATTAGGAATGGCTACAGCTGATAATGATAGATTTTTAAGATTTTTTTGGGAGATAAATTATGGAGATTGTGATTTAGAATGTAAATCTATTGAAGAAAATATTACTTCAATGAAAAAATGGTTTCCGTATGCTAAAGGTGGAAATTACCGTAAATGGTATGGAAATAATGAGCGTCTTGTAAATTGGTTTAATAATGGTATATCAATAAGAAGTTTTACAGATGATAACGGTAAGATTCGCTCGCATAATTATAATTTAGATTTTATCTTTAAAAAAGGAATAACATGGAATGCATTGTCCTCTAGTAAGACATCTTTTAGATGTTTAAATAATGCACTTTTTGATAATGCTGGAAGTTCGTTGTTTTTACACAATGATGAAGACTATGAAATGATGTTAGCTTTTTTAAATAGTAAATTAACTATATTATTATTACCTATGATAAATCCAACACTAAATTATCAGCCTGGGACTATTGCTTCATTACCTTTCGCAAGAGCTGAACAAACAAAATCAGTTGTAAAGCAAAATATAGCCCTCTCCAAATCCGACTGGGATGCCTTCGAAACCTCATGGGATTTCACCAAACATCCTCTGCTCCGCAACAAACTCACCATCAGCGAAGCTTACGCCGAATGGGAGACAGAGTGTAACGCTCGCTTTGCACAGCTCAAAGCCAACGAAGAAGAGCTCAACCGCATCTTTATCGATATTTACGGCTTGCAGGATGAATTAACTCCGGAGGTGGAGGATAAGGACGTAACTGTGCGCAAGGCTGATTTGCAGCGCGATATCAAGTCGCTGCTTTCTTACGCCGTAGGCTGCATGTTTGGCCGCTATTCGCTGGATGTAGAAGGCTTGGCCTTCGCAGGCGGCACTTGGGACGAGAGCAAATATGTAACCTTTAAGCCGGACGAGGACAACGTAATCCCCATCACTGATGAAGATTATTTTGAGGATGATATCATAGGTCGTCTGATTGCCTGGCTGAAGGTTGTTTACGGCGCAGAAACGCTGGAAGAAAACCTGCGCTTCATTGCAGATGCACTTGGCACGTCGGGTGATACTGCGCGTCAGAAAATCCGTAACTACTTTCTGAAGGATTTCTTCAAGGATCACTGCAAGATTTATCAAAAGCGTCCTATTTATTGGCTCTATGACAGCGGCAAGCAGAACGGCTTTAAGGCTCTCATCTATATGCACCGCTATAACGCCGACACCTCCGGCCAGGTGCGTGCAGAATATCTAGGCAAGATGGAAGAAACCTACGAAAGCGAAATCAACCGTATGCAGGATATCATGGATAATGGCGCTGGTCGTGAAGTGGCGCTGGCCGGCAAACGCAAGGAGAAGCTGCAAAAGCAGCTGCATGAATGCCGTGACTATGATGCTGTGTTGGGACATATTGCTCTTGCAAGCATCGCTATTGACCTCGACGACGGCGTGAAGGTGAACTACGTCAAGGTGCAGACTGCAAAGGACGGCAAGCTGCTGCCGATATTGGCGAAGATTTGATAGGGAAAGGAGCAGGATCATGTATATTGATTATTTGTACTTAAATAATTTTACTGTTTTTAAAACGTTGAACATTGAGTTTAGCAAAGGTGTGAATATTTTTATTGGTGAAAATGGTACTGGTAAAACACATTTGCTGAAGATTTTATATGCAGCCTGCAAAGCAGCAGAACCACAAATTTCATTCCCTCAAAAACTGGTTAACTGTATGCTGCCAGATAATTATCAAATTTCTCGTCTAGTTAACAGAGACGCTAAAGATGCTAAAATAGTTATTTCTGCTGAAGAACAAGGGCTGGAAGAAAAAGTTAGCACTCAACTGCATTTTAGCAAGCATAATAAAAAATGGAATGCTACTGTAGATGATGAAGAAGAATGGGAGCAGAAGCTAAATAAATCTAATGCCATTTTTATTCCTGTCAAAGATATTCTCTCTAATTGTTACCAGCTTAATTCAGCAGTAGCAAGAAGAAACGTTAAATTCGACGATACATATATTGATATCATTGATGCAGCAAAGGTTGATGTTGGTAATACTGTTGAAACCAATATGATTTGTGAAGATATAGAGCAATATGGCTGGCAGGATAGGCTTTTGAAAAAAATTGAAGCATTAATTTATGGCAAGGTATTTTATGATCCTCAGAAAGATGGTTTTTACTTACGTAATGCTAATAGTAAATTAGAGTTTAATCTTGTAGCCGAAGGTATACGCAAATTAGCTTTGCTATGGCAGCTGTTGAAAAACTCTGCTTTGGAGAGAGGTTCTATTTTGTTTTGGGACGAACCAGAAGCCAATATTAATCCTGCTTACTTACGCAATATTGTAGAAATCTTGCTTGCTTTAGAGCGTCATGGCGTACAAATCTTCCTGAGCACGCATAATTATATGCTGGCAAAATATTTTGAAGTGTTGAAAGACGACAGCGATACAGTGCTCTACCATTCCTTGTATAAAACAGAGCAAGGCATTGGTTATGAATGTGGCGAAGCATTTGATGATTTAAAGAACAATGCGATTATAAATTCCTTTGATAAACTTCTTGATGAGATTTACGACATGGGAGTGAGCAAGCATGAATAAGGTGTTTGTGGAAGAAAATGGCGTTTATCAGATAGATTGTACAAAAGCTATTTGGGCAACTGATGCTGTACATGAAATCTATCGTGCGAATAAGGTAGGCTTAAAGGATATAGATTTCATTATTGAGCAAGAAGACAATATCCTGATGTTAGAATACAAAAATGCAGCTATTGGCAGAGCAGTAGAACACGGAAGTAATTTTGATCCTAATGCTGAGAAAATAATCAATAATATACCTGAAAAATATTTTGATACTCTGCATTATTTGAATTTATTGGGAAAAACTAAGAGAAAGCACTACGTTTGGGTTTTAGAATATCCTCACGGAAGTTCTGTTACACGCAAAATGCTGCGCAATAAGATAATGAAACAGCTGCCATTTCAGCTACAGACGAGTTTGTCAGATAAAGTTAAGCTTATAGAAAGCTTTGATGTGCTGTCTATTGCAGAGTGGAATGAAAAGTATACTCAGTATCCCATTAATAAGGTGGAAACTACAGAAGAATAGTATTGTATAAAACCTAAAAAATAAACAGGTGGTAAGATGGCTTCATTAAATTTAAACCAAATTGAAGAAAAACTAAATAACGAATTTGCAGGCGAAGGGCGCAGACTAGTGTTCTGGTACGATGATAAGGCAGATTTTGCTGACGAGGTGGATAACCTTCAGCTGAAAAACGCAAAAATATATCATCTGACGCCAACCAATCAGTTCCGCACTAAGGTTCTTCTGGAGCGCGAGGATACGCAGAGTAATTACCTGTTGTACGCGCCTTTTGCTAAACCTGAGGTGTATTGCAACCACTTGGAGGACACCCTGCTGTACTCCAAACGCTTCTATGCTGACAGAATCTCTTTGATTTGCGCAGATCTGGGGATTGACGAAGCCTTTAAGCCTGTTTTAGAAAAGTACAGCAAATATTTTGCTGCCAAAGAACGCGTGGAGCGCTTCTATAGCCTGGGCGTAGACAGCTATGATGAAAAGACGATAGAGCTTGCCCTGCTGTGCTGCATCTGCAAAACGCGCGTATTATCCTTTGAGGAAGTATTAAGCAAGATTCTGCTGGTAGAGGATGAAGAGAAGAATCCGTATCTGGAGGAGATGGCGAAGTATAACCTGCAGGAAGCATTTTGGCAGCAATGCAGCGACAGCTTTGGCTATGCGCTGACAGATAAAGCCTTGGACAAGCTGCTGCTTTCCCTCTTTGTTACCTATGCAGATAAATACATCGCTGGTAAAATTCCTGCCAGCTGGGAGCCTTTCATGTGCAATAAGCAAGGCAGCGTAGTAGTATTCCTGGATAGCTTTATGAACAACGTGCAGTGCCGTGACAGGTATGCAGCGCTGGCAAGCTATGCAGCAGGAAAATTGCAGGCAGAAACGGCCTTAACAGCTTTGGGAGCAGAGGCTGTGGTACAGCTTGATGCTTTTATTGACTGTGATAAGGTTATAATCCAATGGCTTGTAGAGCATCTGCTGTTGGAGGATCTGTCTGCCTGCTTAGATGGTAAAAGCATAAAGGAAATCTGTGAGCTGCGTAGTAAAATGCATTTTGCTGATAAAACGAGAGCGCAATATGCCCTGTGCGCAAGTGCTTATGAGCTGATAAGAAACGTAAGGTATCAGCCGGAGCAGGGCTTCAATAATATTCTTGAGAAGTATCTTCATGAGGACTGGCAGGTTGACTATTGGTATCGCCAATTCTACACTGCTTATGACAGCTTAAAGAACGCATCTGGCTTTGGCAAGCTGCAGCAGCTTATCGAGAATATTTATAGTAATATTTATCTGGGAAAGCTATTACCGGCCTGGAACGAAGACGCTGTTCAGGCAGCAGCTCAAAAACAAGCTCCTTTGCAGCGTGATTTTTATAGCTGCTATATAAAAAATGAACGTGACCGCATCGTAGTGATCATTTCTGACGCTTTACGTTACGAGGTTGCCAAGCAGCTTGAGCAGAAGCTGCAGCATGAGGAACGCTGCAAGGAGGAAAAGCTGGAAGTGCAGCTTGCTCTGCCGCCGTCGTATACAGCGCTGGGAATGGCAGCGCTTTTGCCGCATGAACAGCTGGCGATGGATGAAGGCTGTCGTGTGCTGGTGGATGGGCGCCGGTGTGCTAGTCTGGATGAGCGTGAGAAGCTTTTGCAGGCGGCAAATTCTGCAAGCCTGTGCCTGCAGTTTGATGAATTGAAGAAGATGAAGCGTGATGAGCTGCGCAGTACCTTTGCTAATAAGCAGGTTGTGTATATTTATCATAACCAGATTGATGCGCGTGGCGATGCAGCTAAGACAGAAGATGAAGTCTTTGTTGCTTGTCAGGAGGCTGTGGATGAGCTTTATACGATGCTGTGCAGGTTACCTGTAAGCGCCAGCATAGTGAAGTTTATTGTTACGGCTGACCATGGCTTCATCTATCAACGTCATGCTGTCAGTGAAAATGAAAAGATACCTGTAAATGGAAACAATGCTATGGTAAATCATCGTTTTGTCATTGGTGAGGCACCGCAGGGAAATGGCGCTGGTGCGATTAGCCTGGGAACAGTGCTTGCTAATGATGATGCCAGGTATGTTTCATACCCAAGGGGAGCGCAGATTTTTAAAACCGCTGGCGGTGGCACGAGCTATGTGCATGGCGGATCGTCGCCACAGGAAATGGTGGTACCGGTGCTCTGCGTGAAAATGGATAGAGGTCACGTAGAAACAAAGCAAGCAGAAATCAAGCTGCATACCTTGCTCAAGAAAATTACCAGCAAGGACGTTAACCTTATTTTTGTACAGACTGAGCCTGTCAGCGAAACAGTGAAGGCTGCGTCATATAAGCTTAGCTTTGTTGATAGGAATAATAAGCCTGTTTCTAACGAATGCCTGTTGACTGCAGATAGCGCAGACAGCGATGTGTCGCAGCGCATGGTTACAGCAAGATTTTCTTTCATTAACACGGAATACGACAGCCACGCTTCTTATTATCTGGTAATGAAGGATGCGGATACAGACATAGAAAGGTTGCGTCAGGAATTTGTTATTGATATGCCTTTCATGGGTAACTTTGGGTTTGATTTCTAGAGTGGAGTTGAGATAAATGGATACGCAAGACATCCGCGAGATTATAAAGGATAAGCTGCGTCAGAACTTTGCTGGCAAGATAGTACGCAAGGATTTGACAAAAAAGATTAAAGAGGGAGCTAATGTTCCGGTTTACGTGTTGGAATTTTTGCTGGGACAATATTGCAGCTCTGATGATCCTGAGCTTATCGAAAAAGGCGTTGAAAGCGTTAAGCATATTTTGGCAGATAATTTTGTACGGCCGGATGAAGCGCAGAAGATTTTGTCGCAGCTGCGTCAGCGTGGCAATTATACAGTGATTGATCGCATTACGGTAAAGCTTGATATCAAAAAAGATGCTTATTTTGCTGAGTTCTCCAATTTGGGTTTACGTGATGTACCTATTGAGGAGGATTATCCTGCTAAATTCGATAGACTGCTTTGCGGTGGCATTTGGTGTATCATTCAGCTAAACTATGAGTTTGACGATGAGGATTATCGCAGTGTAAATCCGATTCAGATTGCAAATCTGACGCCGATTCAGATGCCGCATATTGATATTGAAGAATTGAAGGCAGGCAGAAAGGCTTTTTCACAAGAGGAATGGCTGGATGTGATGCTGCGTTCTACAGGTATGGAGCCTGACGCGTTGACAGAACGCGAAAAATGGCTTTTGCTGGCACGTATGCTGCCATTGGTAGAAAACAATTTTAATATGTGCGAGCTTGGTCCGCGCAGTACTGGCAAGTCGCATCTATACAAGGAGATTTCACCAAACAGCATACTGGTATCAGGTGGTCAGACTACGGTTGCCAATCTGTTCTATAATATGGGCAGCAAAACAGTTGGTCTGGTTGGGATGTGGGATTGTGTAGCCTTTGATGAGGTTGCCGGTATCAAGTTCCGTGATAAAGATGGCGTACAGATCATGAAGGATTATATGGCATCCGGATCTTTTGCTCGTGGCAAGGAGGAGAAGGCAGCATCTGCTTCTATGGTGTTTGTTGGCAATATTAATCAGAGCGTTGATGTGCTGTTAAAAACCTCCAGCTTGTTTGATCCTTTTCCGCCAGAGATGGGGCAGGATACAGCCTTTTTGGATCGTATGCATTGCTATATTCCTGGATGGGAAGTACCAAAGTTTCGTCCGGAGCATTTTACGGATGATTATGGCTTTATTACAGATTATCTGGCAGAGTTTTTGCGTGAGCTGCGCAAAGAACAGTTCAGTGATGCTTTGGACAGATTTTTCCGCCTGGGTAAGAATTTGAATCAGCGTGATACTATTGCTGTGCGTCGTATTGTCAGCGGTATGGTTAAGCTACTGTATCCTGATGGAGACTTCACTAAAGAGCAGTTGGAAGAAATTCTGCGTTTTGCTTTAGAGATGCGTCGTCGTGTTAAAGAGCAGCTGAAAAAGCTTGGCGGCATGGAATTTTATGATGTCAACTTCTCATATATAGACAATGAAAGCTTTGAAGAAAAATATGTAACTGTTCCTGAGCAGGGTGGTGGTAAACTGATCCCTGATGGAATTTGCAATCCTGGGCAGGTGTACACAATAGCACAAGGGCGGTCTGGTATGATCGGGGCATTTCGTCTGGAATCGCAGATGCTGCCAGGAAACGGAAAGTTCCAGCGTACAGGTTTGGGTTCTGATCGAGAGGCGAAAGAGGCTACAGATACTGCATTCAATTTCTTGAAAGCTAATTGTAGGCGCATTAGTGGTAACATAAGTATTACAACCAATGATTTTATTATTAACTATCAGGATCTGCAGGGACTGGGAATTACTAGCAATTTGGCTTTGCCGTCTTTGGTAGCGATGTGCTCAATTGCTTTAGGTAAACCAGTTGTGAGCTCTTGCGCGGTACTTGGCGAAATCAGCATAGCCGGCACAATGCAGAAGGTTGATAATTTGGCTGATACGCTGCAGGCATGTCTGGACAGTGGTGCGAAGAAGGTGCTTCTGCCGCTCACGTCAGCAGCAGATTTGGGAACTGTACCTGCTGAGCTGATAGGAGCCTTTAGTTTAATTTTTTATAACAGTGCTGAGGATGCGGTATTCAAGGCGCTGGGAGTAGAGTAAATGAAAAGAGGCGGTCACAGAAATGCGACCGCCTTAGTTTTGTTATACTTACCTCGAATAGTATGGCTCAGTGGATTTCTTCTTCTGTTTTTGCTTAGATTGAGTCTTACTATTATTAGTTTTGGGAAAAGAAAAATTAGGAATATAGTTAGCAGGATCTGCGTAAGTTAATTGTAGATTGATGATATCAGTTTCTAAAACTTTTGTTATGCTTTTGTCTATTATATTTGTCTCTAGTGTTGTTATCGCGTTAAGAGTTTTTTGGGTTGTGGTGCTAAGTTTTATGCTTTCGGTATATTTTGCCCTTGCAATGTTGTAGTGGGCACGTATACGCTTAAGTGCAAAATCAAATCTTTGTATAATAATTTGTTGATTATCTTGATTGTAACTGCTGATTTCTTCGTTTATTTTATTTATAGTCGCTTCAAAAAAATTACGCGTTAATTCATCGCGATCGCTGATATCCGTTGATGGTATCCTTGAAAGTTTTGAGCATAAGACCTTGTAACGTAGTTTATATTTTTGCAGTTTGTGCAGACGACCTCTAAAAGCAAAATCCTTACAACAGTTAGTCATGGTAGTTTTGTTCTTATAAATTTTATCAATTATATTTTGCTGATTATGCGCTTTAGTTAAAATTTTGGTGAGCTTTGTTTTGACTTTTCTGATTACGGTTAAGCAGTGATCTGCGTCGTAAGTAGCAATATCGCTTTTTGATAGTGAATCTAAATATTTTAGTCTCTTTTTTAGGAGCGGAATGTAGTTTTTCTTCGCATAAGTTTTTTCAAAGCTGCTAAGATTAGGACACCACAGTGGGTTATACCAATCCTGATAAGTAACCTGCAGATTATTAATGCAGATATTATTACGGCTCAGAATTAAATGGTAAGTATCAGTAATGCTTGTATTAAATCCTTTTGACAGGAGTTCATGCGCTATTGGACCAAGATGGATTTGCGGTAATAATTGATAGTTATTTTTTAATCCTTGCCTGTCAAACTGATCGAAAAGAAAAAAGTTTATTTCGTTAAGGTGTTTGCTTAACAGTTTTTGATTGACTATGTTTTGCCAAGTTTTTTTCCAATAAGGTATATTTTCGGATCATCGATGTAATTGATTGTTACCGTGCGAGTACGCCATAATGCTTGTTTGCCTTTGCCTGGACGGTACAGGAAACGTTGGTTGCCGTTTTTGTCGACCAATGGAACTCTTTGATATTGAGGATTACCGTATTTATCCAAAATTAAACTACCATCTAAATTTTTACTTAAAATTTTATTGCCGTTATCATCAGTCGCATAAAGAAATTCTTTTTGTTGTTTTGGACACATATCAAAAGAGCCATTGGGGGCGTATGGACGAGGTGTAATCATAAGGTGTGCGTGGGGATTTCCAGGCTTAGCGTGTATGTTAATTTGTGCTCCATACCCGTGATGAATAAAATCACTGATGAATGTGTTTAATGATGCTATATTTTCATCGAGAGTAAACTCGCGTGGCAGAGCAATTTCTATATGTTTGGCATATTGAGCCTTAGAAGATTTTTTTAGTTCTGCAAATTGCACATCATTCCATATTTTTTCTGCTTTCTGATGCTCCTTTGGTGCTTGAGGTGGAAAAATAATATTGTGGTACACAACTTCGGGAGCTTTTGCTAAATAATTTTTGATTTGTCCGTCTAAATGATCTTTTAACTTTTGTCCTGACCGATAAGCTGCTGCTGCCACTGCCGATTGTCCTTTACTGCGTTTTATGCTTCCAACACGTAGATAGGCAATAGCCATTTTAGTTACCTCCGTAATATTATAATAAAATATTTTTATTATAATATCACAGTAAAGTTAAAAAAGAGTTATCTGGTAATCGCCAATCCATATTGCGCATTAGTGATTTTTTTATCAATATCAGTAGATTAAGAATAACGTTTTATTAACAAAACTGTGTTAGACTCTAATAAAGATTGATTTAAATCTTTATTAGAGTCTAAAGTAAATGGAGGATCTTATAATGAACAACAATGTTGATGAACAACTTAGAAGAATGCGCGAACGCTTGGCGCGGATGGAGAAGCGAGTTGCAGAAACTCGTAGGAAAAATGAAACCAGAGTTAAGTGCGGTATTGCGACTGCTTTGCTCAGAAAGATTCAACTTGATGAATTGACTAAGACGTTGGATCAAACTAGTCAGTGTGAAAGATTTGTTGATTACATAGATAAGAAACTGTTATTTAAAATCGTAGTTACGCAGGATTGGACGGCTGATGCAAAAAAATATATTGATGGAGAGGAAAAATCTTTTGATGAGTTTATTGATCAGAATGATGAATAAATAATAGAAGATAGCTTGAATTTAAATAGAGAGCCGCTTCGGCGGCTCTTTTTTTCGCGGATAACTAGGCGGTGAAATTATACTTATCACCCGTTGCGAATAAAAAAAGATTTAAAAGCTCAACAGCAATCTCTTCGCAATTATCATAGTCATTACTTTCGAGTAATTGCAAATACGTCCACGATATTCCTTGCATAATAATAAATTCTATTATGCAGAGTTTGAATGGATTTTTGTTAGGAACTAGGCACATAAATCTCCAAATACAGTCAAGCATTTGTTTGGACGCAATTTTTTTGAAAGAATCTATAGTCTTGTAAACATTATCATAATTAGATTGGTTAATAATGTTCGTGAAATCTAATTTATCGAAACCATTAGCTTTAGCACGTCTCATTTCATCAACGATATTTGTAACTAGAATAGTAATTTCAGCAATTTCTTCGTTACCATATGGACATATATACTTTTCGTAGTCATATCCACTCACAATATAACCATAGTTACCATTATCTGTAGAAGCAACATTAAGATTGTCAAACATGTACTCAATAAGCTTTTTCTTTTCAATTTCAGTAAGGGGGACAAAATTCGTTCTCATATCATATTCACCTCGTTGTATAATTGGGCACTTCAATTTTCCAGATAAATCGATACAGTTAGAAACTTAATTTCGTTGTAGTTGCTTGATATATCTTGAAATGTTTTGTTTATATAATCTGATAGCATTTCACGATTAGTAATTTGTTTTGTACAATGAGCATCAATGCAGAAATTTTTTTCTGATGTATAATCAGTATATATTTTTCTTGTTATGCCGCTTGCGTACTTACCGATTAACGCAGAAAGTCGAAAAAGTACAGATGCTAACATTAAAGCCTCGTTCTTGGCATCTTCTATATTGGAAAAATTTGGATAATTGAGATCTATGGCAATAAAATTTTTACCATGCTTTTTTTCTTCAATTATTATATTGATCATTGGAATCTCCTTTAAAATCGGTGGATTGATTGAATGGAATTGATGGATTTACAATTTAGTTTTTCTGTGATATCTGACTAGTGTTGCCTTACTAATGCCAGTCATAGCTTCTACTTCTTTGTAGCTGTGTTTTTCTAATAATGTAATTGCTAATTGGATTTTTTCTTTTGGAATTGGTGGTCTGCCTTCGCGAAATCCATCTCTTGTTCTGGCAATTGCTTTTCCCGCTTGTGTGCGCTCAATAATCATACTGCGTTCAAGCTCAGCAACAGCGAGGAGTGTTATTATAAAAAAGTTACCCATGCTGGTGTTTTCTAGCAGGCCGATATTCAAGACATGGACTTTGACATTTTTCTGAAATAGATTTTTGATGAGTTCAATTCCTTCGGTGACATTGCGAGCAAGACGGTCAAGTTTAGTTACCATAAGCGTGTCACCTGGCTGAAGTGTAGCTATTAAATTTTGAAGTTTTGGGCGACTTGTAGTTTTGCCTGTATATTGTTCTGAAACAACTTTTGTAGCACCGTTAGCTGTGAGGGTAAAGATTTGTTCTTCTATGGAATTTCCTTTTAACTGCGTTTGGCTTGATACGCGAGCGTAGCCGTAAATCATCAAAATTACTCCAATCATAGAATTGTTTTGAGCATAAGTAATGAATACGCTGTAAACTTTAAAATACGTTAAGCTAGGAGAGTAGTCATTACTTTAAAGTTTTGAGTAACTGACCTTAGTTGTCTTTGTGAAGGTCGTTGTGGCAGTCGCTGTGGAGCAAGTATAATTTTTCTAGGCAGGATTCTGCATACTCAGGATTTTTGAAGTAACAGAGTTCGCAGTTCGGCGTCTTAGCCGATATGCTACCTTGCTTGCGAGGACAGTGTACAGAAATTTCCGTGTCAGGAAATTGGCAAAAATGATCATAGCTGTTATGATGCACGCACGTACCTAAGGTATAATGCAAAAGTTGTTTTCCGCATTTTGGGCATCGACCGTGTTGGCGATAATAAAGGATCTTACGCAAGAAGCTATTGCTTGTGCAGTGTAAGAATGAGGTGAATTTTTCTTTACGACCTTGATAGATGTGAACTTCTTTCATTGTCTTATAGGAAGGATTGGGAATAGTTAGAGGAAGTATAATCATTTGTTTTCTCCGTGTAATTATAAATCTTGTTTATCAACTTTTTTATCGTAGTGTTCGTGCCAAAGTTGGGAGATAAGTTTTTCGCTTCTTTGATTGCGTTCAAAAATACATTCTGCATTTTCGGGAATATAACCACCAATCATCAAATCAGAGCAAGCTTTGATGCAATCTTCATATTTGGGCGCAGCGATGCAAATATCGAATTCTACGATTTGGTCATCTTCATGGTAGGTAACTTCACACACCTTGCATATAGATTTGTTTTGATGTGATGTTCCAAGAAAAGTAATTGACATCATGCTTTCAATTTCTTCAGCAAGCGTTTTTTCACTTAAGCAAAAAAGTACCTGCATTGATAAAAAGCATAGGCCAGACTTGTTATTGAATTTTGAATATATTTTGTTTACTTCTTTATTGGGTGGGTTCATTTCAGAAATTCTCCTTTATTAAATTTATGTTTTTACACTTTCATTTCTTACGCAAAAAAATTGCCTGTGACTGGGAAGCAGGCAATTTTTTGCGAATATCATTGTTATCTTTTTAGCTTTTTTATGGTTGCGTCTTCTAACTTAGTGGAAAAGTTTGAACTAAATCCTTTGCGATTATTATAGTTTCACCTTCGTGGCGATGAAGTGGACGTAAGTTTTTCTTTAAAGTTGACATAAGGGGAACGAAGAGAAATGCTTAAGGGAGAACGAGCATGTCATACTGGAGTAGCTACGGTGCGATTAGCTGCTAGAAGGTTTTGTGATGTTCTATATTCTGAATTTTGCAGGACAGAAACGTATCGTTGAAAAGCTTGATAAGTTATAGACTTCATGTTATCCTTTAAAGAAAGAGTAACTTTAAGGCTTATAAAAAATTTTATGTTTGATTTTGTTATATAGTGAAGTTGTGAAGGAAAAAGACGATGGATAAATACAGCGAATATAAAGATTTGGCACCGATAAGTAATGCTGAAAATGTTGAAGAATATCTAAATGCCTTAAAATGGGCTTTAGAGCAGAAAAAGATAACAAATATTGCGCTTGCCGGACCGTATGGCTCAGGTAAAAGTAGTATTATAGATACATTCTTAGAGAAACATAAAGACGAAAGTTTTTTTCAAACTGATACTTTGGAAAACAATTCTTGGATAATAAACAAAATAAAATCTTGTATCTTACAACGCGATAAAGTTTGTCGATTTAATGAAATTAGTAAGAAAATTTCTATGGCTACTTTTATAGAGGCTAATAGTAATAAGAAATGTAAAAATGAAGCACATGAAAATGAAGATGAAGCAGCTAAAAAGATTTGTATTAGTGCAGATGAAGTTGAAAAAGGTATATTGAAACAGCTTTTTTATACCATTAATCCTCAAAAGATACCGCAAAGTAGATATAGAAAACTACACCCTATAAATTTTAGTAATATCATAACTAAAGTTGCAATATATTCCGTTATTGCATTGATGTTCATTTTTATATTTTATTATGAAAAAATGGCAGACATATTTAGTGGAATTAGTGCAGTATTATTATTGACTGAGATGTTATGGGTTAAATATATAGCTGCTTTTATTATTTTGCTTTTTAGTATTTGGGCAATTAGTAAAATTATTTATGATTTTTCAAGTAAATATAGTATTAAAGGTATAAAATTATCATCTAATGTTGATATACAAAAAGAAGAAGGAGTAGGGGAATCAGTTTTTAATAAAAATCTAGACGAGATAATGTATTTCTTTGAGACAACAGAGTATCGTTTGATTTTTTTCGAGGACTTAGACAGACTGGATGATAGGACTATTTTTGTTCATTTACGCGAATTGAATAATTTGTTGAATTGCAATGAGAACATAAAGGGAAAAGTAGTTTTCATATATGCTGTTAAGGATGATATTTTTACTAAAGAAGACAGAACTAAGTTTTTTGATTTTATTATTCCAGTGATACCTGTTATTAATTCTACAAATTCTGGTGAGGTATTATTACAGTTTTTTGAAGAAGCTAAGAAACATAAGATTGAGCATAATGTGTCGCAAGAATTTATATTGGATGTCGCACCATATATTGCAGATATGCGTATTTTGCGTAATATATATAATGAATTTGTTGTTTATAAAAGAATTTTAAGAGATAGCCAAGGAATGGATTTAAAAGATGAGCAGATGCTTGCAATGATAATATATAAAAACCTGTATCCGAATGATTTTGCTGCTATTCAGAATGAAGAAGGGTTAATTAAGCAGGCATTTGAGGATAAGTATAAGTTTGTCAGTGAGAAAAAATCTATATTACAACTTAAAATTGATAAAATTTCTAATGATATAACTAATTACAAACAAGAAACATTAAAATCTATAAAAGAAATAAAAATAGCTATGCTGGCTAAAATTGTCAATGATAATGGTATTGCAGATTCATTATATGATGGCAGATATGATTATACCGTTAAACAAATATTAGAAGATGAATTTGAATTGAAAAATCTTGTAAATCTTAATCTTAATATAGTATATTATCATCCTTTTGGAAGTGACTATAGATCTAATATTACAATAGATGATTTCCCTGAAACTATTGCTCCATATTTATCTCGAATAGAGAAATTACAAAAAGTTTCTAAGATAGGTTATGATAATTTACAAAATCAGATCAAAGTATTAAATGAACAGAAGCATGATTTATCTAAGAAGACCTTGCATTATATTTTGAAAAAATATAATGATTTTGAATTCAATGATAATATATCTGGAAATAAATTACTAATATTCCTTCTGCGTCGAGGTTATATTGATGAAAAGTATGCTAATTATATTAACTATTTCAAGGGAAATACTATAACCAAAGATGATATGAACTTTATTCTTGCAGTAAAAAATAGAGAACCTAAGCCTTTTGATTATAGTCTTACTAAAACAGAGATGGTGATACAGCGTTTACAAGACTATGAATTTGAAAGAAAAGAAATTTATAACTTTGGTTTATTAGAGCAGTTATTAGCAAGGGGGAATGATAATGTAAAACTAGAATTATTCTTTAAGCAATTGGCTGATGAAACAAAATTGAGTTGGGATTTTATTGATGAATTCATTGGTAGAACCAATCATCTTGCTGAGTTTATAAAAGGATTATCTAGAAATTGGACTGGAATGTGGTTGTTCATTTCTAATAAAAATACTATTAGCTATGAGCGACAGATGTATTACTTATGTTTGCTGTTAGCTAATATAAATGCTGACGATATTTCCCAATATAATATAGACGGTTGCATGGAGAAGTATTTTGAAGCTCATGCTGATATTTTGCAGAAGTTGCAGGAACAGCTGAGCTCTGAGAAAATTAAAGATATACTCCTGCAGTTAAAGCCTAAATTTAGTGAATTGAATATAGATGGCATTGAGGATAAAGAGATCCTTGATACTGTATTTGACAATGCTATGTATGAGCTAAATTTGCCTATGGTGAAAAATGTTATTAAATTTAAAAATAGCACGTTGATAGATAGTTTTGAAGCGCAACCATATAGTGTAGTTGTGCGATTAGGATATGATTCAATGAATAAATACATTCATAACAATATTAAACAATATATATCAGATATCATTTTAAAACAAACTAATCCGGAAGACGAATTTAATGACATTTTAAGTTTAGTACAAAAAATGTTTGAAGAAGATGAATACGAGCTGATTGTAGAATTAATTAAACATGAAACATTTAAAATTGGGACTATTAGTAAGTTGTTAGGAGATAAAATAGATGAAAACAAGGAGCAGGTACAGTTTATTTGGAAGACAATGTTGGAAGCTGAAAAAATCACTGTATCATGGGGAAACATTATAATTTACTGGGTTAATTATAAAATAGATGATTCTTTAAAGAATTTTATAATTAAAAACATAGATTCACTTGTAAAAGAAAATAAATGCTGTTGTAACGATTCGTTTATTAGTGAAATTATCTTGTGTGGTTTGCCTATTAGTGTATATGGAGTTCTATTACCTGTTTTACGTATGAGGGACTTTAGTATGAGTTTAACTGATATCCCAAAAGAAATTTTAGGAATAATGGTGCGTTGCAAGTACTTTGCTTTCACTCCTGATAAATTTAGTGAGCTTAAGGGTATTGATGAATCTTTGGCAGTTAAGTATATCTCATTGAATCAAGATGAAGCTGTGGAAAAACTAGATGAGTCATTTATGGATAGGACACTACTAAGAGAATTGTTAGTAAATGACGATATTACGATTCATAATAAAAATGAACTGCTCAGGATGTTTGCTGTAAAATATATGACTGAGGAAATTGCAGAACTAATGAATCAAGAGGGATTAAGCATCACAAGAGATGTTTTTGAAGCTGCGTGGAACTGTTTAGAGTTAGGTAAAAAGAAAGTGTTGTTTTTCCTAAATTTAGATTTGTTTAAAGCAGATGATTTTGAGAAATATTTAAGAGAGATAGGAGGAGATTATGCAGGTTTTAGTGATGGAAAGAATTCACATAAAGTAGTACTTCCGTATACAGAAGAAAATCTAAACTTATTTAAACAGTTAGAGGAAATAAACTATATAAATAAATTTAATGAAGAAAATAGTAAAAATGGAGAGAAAACCCTTACATGTTACACAAGAAAAAGAAGGTAGGTATATGTTGCTATGTAAAAATATAATTATCTTTTAAGGATATATGTACTTAAGCAGTGAATAATTTTTTTACTTTTTATCTCAAAAACTATATAATATTTGAGACAAAAATAGGAGGTGATTTGGTGCAGAAGGATAGTATAATAACGCAATTTTACGAGCGAATTAAAGAACAATGGCATGAAGAGGTTTATATTGTAAGCGACTTTTTAAATCTTGGAGAATATCACACAGTAAGAAAAGCAATTATACGTTTAGAAGAATTAGGAAAAATAATGCGTGGTGTTTATTATTATCCACGGTATAGTGCGTTGATTTAGGATGATGAATACGAAGCTCCTTATCCTATGGAGTAGCAGAAACGCTAGCTAGAAAGTATAATTGGACTATTGCTCCATGTGGTGATACAGCACTTAATTAGATTGGTTTATCAACACAGGTTCATGCAAAATGGAGCTATATAAGTGATGGTCTTTATCATGAATTTCAGATTGGAACTATTACCATAGAATTTAAGCATTGTAGTAACAAAGAGGTTTCAAAGATATTTAGGCAAACAGCGACTATAATACAGGCACTGAAATCAATCGGCAAGGAGCATATTACTGATAGACATTTAAACATAATCAAGAATCATCTAACTGCCGACGAAAAAGTGAATATACTTAATGAAGCAAAGCAGTCTTCGGTGTGGATATATAATATAATGAAGAAAATATGTGAAAGAGAGTCAGAGGTGACAACATGAAGCTAGAAGAAATCCTTGCAGGTGAATCTAAAAATGTAGAATTTAAAGAGAGCCTGCCTGCGAAAAGCAGTAAATATATGAAAACAATCATAGCTTTTGCTAATGGACAAGGTGGCAAGCTAGTTATTGGTGTAGAAGATGATACCAGAAAAATTGTCGGCGTGGACAAGGATGCTACCTTTAGTATCATGGATTCCATATCGAATGCGATATCTGATAGCTGCAAGCCTGCAATCATTCCGGATATCTACATGCAAACGCTTGAGGGAGCGACTGTCATTATCGTTGATATTGAGCCTGGTCGCCAAAGGCCTTACTATATAGCTACCGAAGGCTTGCAGCATGGCGTATATGTGCGTGTTGCAGGAACGACGAGACCTGCGGATGAAGCTATGGTAAGGGAATTACTTTTTGAAGGTAATAATCGCTTTTTTGATAAAACAGTCTGCCTTGGCTTGCAGGCGAGTGAAGCTGATATAGAAAAACTGTGTCAGCAGATGAAGCAGGTTGCCTTGCGGAATTGCAGAAGTGATGAAGAAAAAGCGTTAGTGAAGGATGTTACTGCTAAGCAGTTACTGTCATGGGGAGTTTTGGTAGAACATGAAGGGAAAATAGTTCCGACTAATGCTTATGCAATTCTTACAGGTGCGGATGTTTTGCATTGCACGTTCCAATGCGCTGTTTTTAAGGATAATGAGCGTATTATTTTCGTGGACAGGCGTGAATTTACCGGACCTGTGCAGGATATAATCGAAGATGCCTATCAGTTTGTGCTACGCAATATTCATCTTGGTGCAGTAATTGAAGGCTTGTACAGACAGGATGTTTACGAAATTCCACCTGCTGCTATTCGTGAGCTGATTATTAATGCAGCAGTGCATCGCAGTTATTTGGATAACGGCAATATTCAGGTGGCTATTTTTGACAATCGTTTAGAAATAACTTCTCCTGGCAAGCTGCCTATTGGTCAGACTATCGCCAAGATGCGTGAAGGTTATTCTAAGGTGCGTAATGAGGCGTTGGCGATGGCTTTTAGCTATATGCATCTAATCGAACGTTGGGGTACGGGTATGCTGCGCGTGGCGAAGATGATTAAAGAGGCAGGCTTGGGGGAGCTGGAAATTTTGGGCGGAGAGACAGAACTGCGCTTTAATATTTATCGTAAGCAGGCAGCGGGACAAAGTGTGGGACAAGTACTTGAAATAGATGTACGAGCGGGACGAGATGCGGGACAAGCACCTGAAATAGAAGTACAAGCGGGACAAGATACGGGACGAATATCTGAAATGGGACAAAATGCGGGGCAAATTTTAGCAACAGAAGAAAAAAGCTTGTTAGATATTTTGTTAAGCAATCCTGAAATAAATGTTAGAGAAATAGCGCAAAAGCTTGGTATGAGTAAATCAGCGGTATCTAGGTTAATGCAAAAGCTGAAGGATAAAAAAATCATTGAGCGAGTTGGTTCCAGTCAAAAAGGCTACTGGAAGGTAACGATAGGTGAGAAAGCCAATGGATAACACGCCCCAATCCTATATAAGCTAATGTACGGTAGCGCCTTCGCTTTTGTTTCTAACATAAAAAATGACATTCTAACATAATTGTGTTATAATGATAAAAAACATGTTAGAAAGGAGATACGGAGGATGGAAACTTTTTTGAGTTCTATATTTGCTACAGCTGTTAAGATTCGTGAGTTTAATGATTTCAGTAACCTTAGTAGATTGCTTATTGATAAGTATAGATATACTCTGGTAGAGTTAAATGAAGCAAAATTTTTGAGCATAACTCCGTTATATGATTTACCTACTATTCCTACATTAGCTAAGCAGATGAAAACAATTCAAAAGGCCAAAGGCTTACCAGTAGTTTATCATCCTAAGAATCTAACTCCTTCTAAGATGAAAGGATTATTGAAGCATCAAATACCGTTTATCGTGGATATGAAGCAGGTTTATCTTCCGTTCTTAGGAACATATTTGCAAGCAGTAGCTGAAAGAGAAGTAAATGATAGTGATGTATTATCGTTGCCAGCGCAGCTTTTGACAATGATGTATTTGTACGCCAACGGAAATTATCTTTATATTAAGCAAGCTGTTAAGTTTTTACCTTATTCGGCCATGAGCATAACGAGAGCTGTACGTGAGCTAGAGGCAATGGACTTGTTTTATGTTAGCAAGCAGAAGCAAAGTAATATATTACATAGTCAGTTATCTAAAAGGGAACTTTTTGATGAGCTTGTTGACCGCCTTGCTTCACCAATTTGGAAAAAAGGATATATAAATAATGAAGACATCACTCAAGCTATGGTGCTGGCCGGGGAAGATGCATTAGCTGAGAAAAGTATGCTTGCTAATATTTTACCCGTAAAATATGCTATATATAGGAAAAATTTTGATGAGCCTTTGCTGAAACGAGAGTTAATAGATTCTAAAAAGCAAAGTGAATTGCAGCTATGGTTGTATGAGCCGTTACTGTTTTCGCAGTCAAATATACCGGATCCTATATCTATAATACTATCGTTAAAGAATGTTCATGATGAGCGTGTAGAACAAGCAGTAGAAATGCTCATGGATGAAGTATGGGAGGGACAACATGGTACCTGGATTAAGCAGTTTTAGGGAATGGTTTAGTGACTTTACCGACCAATATGTTATTATTGGCGGTGCTGCTTGTGACATATATATGGAAAGTGAAGCTAGTACCTTTAGGGCGACAAAGGATTTAGATATTGTGTTGATTGTAGAAGCACTTACGCCGGAGTTCGTCAGCAAGTTTTGGCAGTATGTGCAGACGGCTGGATATCAGCATATTGACAAGAGCAAGCAGAAGCCAGAGTTTTACAGATTCAGTAAGCCTATAAGCAAAGAATATCCTGCTATGATAGAATTGTTTAGCAGACCGCCGTATAATGTGGAGTTAAGCTTTGCTGCTAATGTTGTTCCTATTCATGTTGATGATTCGTCAATCAGCTTATCAGCTATTTTGCTGAATGATGAGTACTATGAGTTCATGAAGTCTGGCAGGATTAGTATTGATGGTATAAGCATTTTGGATTATCAATATATCATTCCGTTTAAGGCAAAAGCTTGGCTAGATTTATCTGAGAGAAAAATTTCTGGCGAGAGTATAGACAGCAAGAATATTAAGAAGCATAAGAATGATATTTTTCGTTTGTCTGCTCTGCTTCTAGAAGGTAAGTCCTTGAGTTTACCTGATAAGATTGCTGAGGATATGCTGGAGTTTATTACAAAGGTAGCTGATGAGCCTGTCGATATGAAGAGCTTAGGACTCAGAGGCATGAAAGTCGAGAGCATGTTGGAGCTTATATGTAAATACTATATGTTGCGTTAGAAAAACAGCTGGTACTGCCGTGATACTATCAGATTGTTGATTCGTCTGCAATCCGACTCCCGATGCACTTAGGTGTGTCGGGAGTTTTTTGATTTTCTGCCTCAAAGAATATATAATATTTGCAACGGAACCGGGAGGTGAGTAGGGGATGCAAGTTAATTATCAAGGCAATCGCGACGCAAAAGTAGTCTTGCTTCAAATAATAGGAGAACACGAGTTACCATTGCTCGAAGAGGAGCTTTCTCATATAAAAGCTATAACGCAGAGTACAGATTTTTTGTTTATTACAGTGCAGGTTGATAGCTGGAACGACGACCTTTCACCATGGGTGGCAGAGCCGATTTTTGGAGATGCTGCATTTGCCGGCAATGCGGAAAAACTTCTAACACGTATAAAAAATGAAGTAATTGTTCCGTTATTAAGTGAGCATCAAGATATAAAGATTTTTGCGGGCGGCTATTCCTTAGCCGGATTATTTGTATTGTGGGCGGCTTATCAAACAAATTTATTCGAAGGTATAGCAGCAGTATCTCCGTCTGTGTGGTTTCCTAAATTTGTTGATTTTGTACATAACAACAAAATATTAACCAATAGAGTCTATTTAAGTCTTGGCGATAAGGAAGCAAAGACACGCAACCAAATTCTGGCACAGGTGGCAAATGATATTTATGATGTGTATCGCTCATTAAGAGATCATGGGCTGAGTTGTATTTTTGCTTGGAACAAGGGAAATCATTTTAAGGAACCTGCTTTGCGTATGGCAAAAGGATTTGCATGGTTGATGAGCTATGAAAAGATTCACTCATATGAATTTTTTCTTAAAATATTTGAGCATGATGAAGTTTTTCTTGTTGATGAAACCTTATTTTATTTTGATGATGAGCCTAAAAATCAACAGGAACATTACCTTGGCTGTTTACGTGAATATGATAAACCATATTGGGTGGGGTATTGTGACATACCTGATGGTCAGGAATTCTTGACTGCCAAAGAAATGTTAGAAGCTAAAATCTTTGAAGGCAAGTCAATTAAGGATAGATGGGAACATGTTGTGATTGTCAATATAGGTGGATTCTGTTGGGAGGATTGGCTAGATATGTATATGAATAAGCTAGGTGGAATAAGTGATTTAAAGTAGTATTTATTTGCAAGATAATACATTAATAATTGACTTGGATTTCGGCTGTAAAGTAATTAGCGATATCACTTGTAATATATACTTTCACCTTAGCTCAGCTTTCTAATAAAAAAATTACATTCTAACATTCTTATGCTATAATATAAAAAATGACCTACTATATTGCTGTGTAAAAATGATTGAGTTTTTATAAAGGAGTTTCATATGCTTACAGACGAAAAACGTAAAAAGCTTTTGGCCGGTGCACTGGCGGTAGTTATGCTGACAGGTGTTGCAGGCTGTGGCAACGATAAAGACAGTGAGTGGAAGAATGATAACTCTGCTCAGAATAATCAAGATGAAAAGAAGGATGAAGATAACGGCGGCGGCTTTTTTCATGGCTTCTTTCCCTGGTACTTCATCGGCCGTACCTTTGGTGTAGGCCAGATGGCAGGTGTGCGAACTGCGCCTGCAGCTAACCAGAAGCAGAATACTGCACCCGCAGGCTCGTCTACTAATCCTAAACCAAACGCTAACACCGCCAATGGCTCTACTGTGCAACAGGGAACTGCAGGAAGCACGCAAAGTTCTAAGCTCGGCAGTACGGGCACTACAGGTAAAAGCGGTATCGGCAGTGGCATGAGCCGCTCCAGCGGCAGCGCAATTTCCTGAGGTGATGAAGATGTATAAATATCGTAAGCCTGATACCTGGCTTGATAAAATTGATTTGAATATTATGCCGTATGTGGATGCGCCGGAGTGGGAAAACCGTTATCCTACTATCAGCGCGCTGCTCATGAGCAATGCCAATAAGCGTGAGCTGCAGCGCATCAGTGCCGGCCTTACAGCAGCATTGTCACGCCTGGCAGAGGCTTTGCGTACCAATAATAATGGCGCAATGCCCTTTAATCTGTTTAATATGACGGATAAGCTCACACCGTATATCCTTGCGGATAACTCGGATTATGTGAGCTATATCAGCCGTCTTGACTTTGTAAAGAATACTGACGGCTGCTATAAGCTGGTAGAGATCAATTCGGATACTCCTTGCGCCTTGCCGGAAACATTTTATGCCAACAAGGTAGCGGAAGCATATTTTGCTAAGGAGTACGGCCTGCATTTGCAGCCGCGTTCGGATGGTGAGGAGCTGGCAGAGCCATTTTTAAAGCTGTTGGAACAGCCTAAATATGCAGATAAGGATGTAGTACGCATTGCTTTTGCTGCTGATAAAAGCTACAGCGAGGACTGGGCTAATGCCAAATTTTTATTTGAGCGCGTGCAAAAGGTGCTGCGTGAACGCATTTTGAGCAAGCAGCCATTCGTTTGTCGTCTTGTCGGCCTGGATGAGCTGATTGTACATGATGACGGAGTTTACATTCCCAATGAAATCTTCAAAAGTAAGGAAGATAAGCTTGATATACTGTATCGTCTGCATCCGCTGGAGCTTTTGATGGATGATGAAAGCGAGGATGGCTATCCTGTTGGCTTAAAGCTTATGGAGTTAGCTAATTTCGGTGCTGTTGATCTGGTTAATCCGGTAAAATCCATTGTACTGCAGAATAAAGCACTGCTGGCACTGGCATGGTATTTATATCAGCATCGTCTGTTCTGGACACCGCAGGAGGAAGAACTGTTGGCTGCGCATTTAACGCCGACCTATTTGGACAGCAAACCGCTGGCTGGACAGCGTTATATTAAGAAGCCCATCTTTGGTCGTGAGGGTGCAGGCATTGCTATTGTAGAGCCTGATGGTGCGCTGAGCTACGAGGCGGAGGAATGCGATGACTGCGATTTGATTTACCAGCAGTTTGTTCCTTCAGCAGATGTACAGCAGGAAACAGATAACGGTGAGGCAACCGGCAAGTATACTTATTCCTGCTTTGTCATTAACGGTAAAGCGTCGGAGACCTTTGTGCGTTTGCAGCCGGGAGAAATTACCGGCGTGGAAGCATATTTTGTACCTGTTCTCGATGAAAAATAAGAATTTGAGGAATATCCGAAATGAATATCCAAGTATATCAATCTTTTTTGACTGTTGTACAGTGCCGCAGCTTTACGCAGGCTGCGAAATATCTTAATTTTACCCAGCCTACAATCAGCAATCATATCAACGCTTTGGAAGAAGAATATGGCGTTATTCTTTTCACCAGAGATGGCAAAAACGTTTATCTGACGCAGGCCGGAAAAAACTTTGTGCCGATAGCACAGCAGCTGATGGCTGATTATCAGAAAAGCCAGGAGGTAATGCGCCAGTTTCAAAAGAAGAATTACAGTCTGAAAATAGGCGTTTCTACCCAGGGCATAAACTTTTATCTTTTGCCTGTGCTGCTGAAGCTCAAAAAGGAATTTCCCGAGCTTGATATAGAGGTTAACCGCTGTATGACGGTCGAATCGACAATAAATGATGCTTTTGTACAAAAGCTGTATGATTTTGCCTTTGTGCATATTGATGTGCAGCCGCTTTATACCAAGCGTGTACAGCTTTGGAATCAGCCGATGGTTTTTGTAGCCTCCAAAGAACTGTATGAACAGATGGGAGAAAACAATAATATTTATGATTATCCCTTTATTGCCTATCCTGCAAGCGAGGTATATTATAAGCATCTGAAATCTAAGGTTGATTTCACGCGTCTGCAAAGTATATTGACCTTCAGTGATTCGGAATCCGTGCTGATGGCAGTTGAGCAGAATCTCGGTATAGCCTTGACACCGCGGGTAAAAGTAATGAAGGAACTGGAGCAGGGGACATTAGTCGAATTCCCGGTCAAGTATTCGGGAAATATGCCTATTTCGGTTCTTTATGATTATGAATTTAACTTTACCTTGCCTACGAAACGCTTTTTGGAGCTTTTAAAAGAGTCGCAGGAAAAGATAAAGGGTTAATTTACTTTCTGTTCTTTATATAAGAATAATTTATCAAAATACTATAACAGGAAAAGTAATCTTATTGACTTTTTAATTTAGGACTTCTTCAACGTGTTTGAAGAAGTCCTAAATTTTTAGTATAAAAAAGCGCATAAGTAAGCAAATGTCCACAAATTATAGTACAAATTTTGTATACAAAATACAGAACGGTGAATAAATTGCTTATGTATACAAGAAAAATTCCAATAAGTATAGATAAAGAAAAACTGTTGAGATAATTAAGCTATAATGATAAAATTTTTATAGATAGCGTTGCTTGCGCAAAATTAAGCCGGCTATATGACCGGCAGAAATGAGGGTATTATGTCAAAGGATATGCAAAAAACTGAAGAAAAAACAAATAGGCGTATGCCAACCTTTACGGAATCCGTTATTCCTATTATTGCCATGATGGTTATTCTGACTGTCGGCAAAGGTTATCTGGGTTACGCAACCGAGCCGCTGCTGCTTTTGGTAGCTGCTATTGCCGGCCTGATTGCTTACCGCGTTGGTGTTACCTGGGATGAAATGATGGACGAAATCTGCCAGAAGATTGCCAAGGGCATGCCGGCAATCCTGATTCTGACCTGCGTTGGTGCGCTGGTTGGTACCTGGATGGCTTCCGGTACTATCCCGATGATGATTTATTATGGCGTACAGATTGTAAACCCGACCTTTATGCTGGTAACAGCTTTCCTGATTACTGCAGTTGTATCTATCGTAACCGGTACCTCCTGGGGCTCCGTTGCTACCATGGGTGTTGCACTGATGGGTATCGCCAGCACTTTGGGTGTAAACCTGGCAGCTACTGCCGGTGCTGTAATCGCCGGTTCTTATTTCGGTGATAAAATCTCCCCGCTGTCCGATACCACTAACTTGGCACCGGTTGCAGCAGGTTCTACTCTTTATGAGCACATTGCTCACATGTTCTGGACTACCGTTCCGGCAACTATTATTTCCCTGGTTGTTTATGCTTTCGTAGGCTTAAAGGGCAATATCGGTGGCGATGTTTCTTCCGAAGCAGTAAGCACTATGCTGACTCAGTTAGATGGCATGTACAACTTTAACATTCTGCTGATTCTGCCTGTACTGCTGATTCTGGCAGGCTCTATCTTTAAAAAACCGACTCTGCCGGTTATGATGGCTTCCACTGTTCTGGCTGGCGCTGAAGCGTTGATTTTCCAAAACATCAACCTGAAAAATTTGCTGCTGGCTACCGTAAAAGGCTTTAAAATTTCTATGCTGACCACTCCCGGCTTTGACCCTGCTACTGCTGCTCCGCAGATTATCAAGCTGTTGAACCGCGGCGGTATGGCTGAAATCATGGGTACCACTCTGCTGGTATTCTGCGCATTCTGCTTTGCCGGTATTATGAGCAAGGCCGGTTGCCTGGAAGTAGTTCTGCAAAAAATCCTGACCTTTGCTAAGAGCACCGGCGATCTGATTGCTTCCACCGTTGCTTCCTGCATTACCATGGGCCTGTGCACCGGTAACTCCTACCTGTCCATTCTGATTCCCGGTGAAATGTTCCGTGATGCTTATAAAGCAAGAGGTCTTGCTGCGAAGAACTTGTCCCGTACTTTGGAAGATGCAGGTACCGTATTTGTACCGTTGGTTCCCTGGTCTGCAGCAGGTGCTTATATGACCGCCTGCACCGGCATTGAAACTCTGGATTATGCACCATGGGCAATTCTCTGCTACACCGGTTTCATTATCGCTCTGTTCTACGGCTACACCGGTATCGGTATTGCTAAGCTGGAAGACGAAAAGAAATAAGCCGGTTGCGCAAGCAAGTCGGCAGTACTGAGCAACTGCTTAGTACACAATGAAAGGAAAAGTGACACATTTTGATTAAGTTAATTAGAAACGCTGACGTTTATGCACCTGCGCATCTTGGTAAAAAAGATGTGCTGGTTATTGCAGATAAGGTAGTGCGTATTGCTGATAAAATTGAAGGCTACGAAGGTATGCCTGAGGTTGAGGTATTTGATTTTAGCGGCAAAAAGCTGTTGCCAGGTTACATTGATATGCATATGCATATTACCGGCGGCGGCGGTGAGCAGGGCCCTGCTTCCCGCGTACCCGAAGCAATGCTGAGCCAGATTACCAGCTGCGGTATTACAACCGTTCTGGGCCTTCTGGGTACAGACGGCGTAACCAGAAGCGTAGAAAACCTGGTGGCTAAGGCACGCGCACTGACGGAAGAAGGCATTACCGCTTACTGCCTGACCGGTGCTTACGGAATTCCTTCACCGACCATTACCGGTTCTATCGAAAAAGATATTATGATGGTTCCGCCTATTATCGGTACCAAGATTGCTGTAAGCGATCATCGCAGCTCTAATCCTCAGGGACCTGAGCTGATTGAGGTTGCTACCGCAACCCGTCGCGGTGGCCTGTTGGCCAACGTTGCCGGCCTGGTAACCATGCATATGGGTTCCGGTGTTGGTAAGCTGGACCCGCTGTTCTACGCACTGGACCATTCCGATGTTCCTGCAAAGAACTTCCTGCCGACTCATATGCTGCGTACTCGCGAGCTGATGGAAGAAGGCGCAAAGCTGGTACGTCGCGGCGGCTATTTCGACATGACTGCCGGCAGCACTGATGAAGATATGGAAATCGGCGCTGAGCAGATTATGGAAATCCTGAGCTGGGAGGGCATGAGCACCGATCATCTGACGATGAGCAGTGATGCTTTCGGCTCTCAACCTAAGTTCAATGAAAACGGTGACTGCATCGGTCTGACCTACTGCTCTCCTAAATATCTGCATCTGACTATCAAGAGTTTGGTGCGTCGCGGTCTGCCGTTGGAAGAGGCTATCAAGCTGCTGACCTCTACACCTGCCGAGCTGCTCGGCAAAACCGGCGTAAAAGGCTGCGTTGCAGTCGGTGCGGATGCTGACCTGCTGGTGTTGGACGAAAACCTGGATATCGACGCATTGTTTGCTAAAGGTCAGGTTGCACTTCTGGATAAAGAGATTGTACTTAAAGGCCGCTTTGAATAAGCTGCGGCTATGTAAATACAGACACACTGAGTATGGTGTGTCTGTATTTTTTTGACAAAAAATCTTGACAAGTTGCGTAATTTATGATAACATATCATACTACATCATTATTATTTTTGCAGGTGTAAATTTTGACAACAAATACTGCCGGGTCAGTGGTTGAACGGCGTATCTTGCTTATAATGAAAGATGAGGCAGATCATCGAAGACAACTGACAAGGTCCTTGTGGTAAGAACCTTGTTGTTTTTTTTGTCACGCATGATTCGCCGAGTTTAGTGTGCTGATAATACAAGAAGGGGTGAGGAATTACATGTTTAAACCGGTTCCAGTAGGTGATAGGACTCGGTATAGTTATGCAAGAATCAATGAAATTTTGGCAATGCCTCATTTGATTGATATCCAGAGAAAATCCTACGAATGGTTCGTTCAAAAGGGCCTCATGGAGATTCTGCATGACATTTCTCCTATTAAAGACTTTGCAGGTAATCTGGAGCTTTCCTTTGAAAGCTTTGAATTAGGAACTCCTAAATACAGCGTTGAAGAGTGCAAGGAGAGAGATGAATCCTATTCTGCACCGATGAACGTTAAAGCACGCCTGATTTTCAAAGACAAGGAAAAAGGCGAAATTAAGGAATCCTCTGTATTTATGGGCGACTTCCCGCTGATGACCGATACCGGTACCTTTGTTATCAACGGTGCTGAACGTGTTATCGTCAGCCAGCTGGTGCGTTCTCCCGGCGTTTACTATAGTGTAACTATGGATCCCAGCGGTAAGAAGATTTACGGTACTACTGTAATTCCTAACCGTGGCGCTTGGATTGAATATGAAACTGACATTAATGATATTATTTCTGCTCGTGTAGACCGTACCCGTAAGGTTCCGGCAACCGTGCTGCTGCGTGCTCTGGGCTTGTCCTCTAATGATGAGATCCTGGCTTGCTTCGGCAATCATCCTGCACTGCTGGCAACTCTGGAAAAGGATACTACCACTAACAGAGATGAAGCTATGCTGGAGCTTTACAAGAAGCTGCGTCCGGGCGAGCCTGTTATTCTGGAAAACGCCGTACAGCTGATTGAAAACACCTTCTTCGACAGCAAGCGTTATGACCTGGCTAATGTTGGCCGTTATAAACTTAACAAAAAGCTTGGCTGGCGCAACCGCCTGAGTGGTACCGTACTGGCTGAGGCTATTGCTGATGAAGAAACCGGCGAAATCATCCTGCCGGCAGGCACTAAGATGACCGATGAAAATCTTGATAAGATTGCAGAAAGCGGCATTTATAACGAACGCGGTCTGCGTGCTGTCAAGATTCAGAACCATGAAGAAGAAATGCTTCTGATGTTCACCACCGGTATCGATGAAAAAATGCATACCGTTACCAATGAGGATGTATTTGCTTCCTTTAACTATTTGCTGAACCTGATGGATGGCCATGGCACCGGCGATGATATTGACCATTTGGGCAACCGTCGTGTACGCTGTGTTGGCGAATTGCTGCAAAACCAGTTCCGTATCGGTCTTTCCCGTATGGAGCGCGTAGTAAAAGAACGTATGACCATTCAGGACAACGAGGTTATTACCCCGCAGGCTCTGATTAACATCCGTCCTGTTGTTGCTGCTATTAAGGAATTCTTCGGCAGCAGCCAGTTGTCCCAGTTCATGGACCAGAACAACCCTCTGGCAGAGCTGACTCATAAACGTCGTCTGTCTGCCCTCGGCCCCGGCGGTCTGTCCCGTGAGCGCGCAGGCTATGAAGTCCGCGACGTACACAACTCCCACTATGGCCGTATGTGTCCTATCGAGACGCCTGAAGGTCCTAACATCGGTTTGATCGGTTCTTTGTCCACCTATGCTGTTATCAATGAATACGGCTTTATGGAAACTCCGTACCGTGTTGTTGATAAAGAAAATAAACGTGTAACTGAAGAAATCAGATACATGACTGCGGATGAAGAAGATAAATATATCGTAGCACAGGCCAACGAACCGTTGGATGATGACGGTTACTTTCTGGGCGAGCGTGTAACTGCCCGTGCTAAGGATGATGTCCTGTCTATTACTCCTGATAAAGTAGACCTGATGGACGTTTCTCCTAAACAGGTAGTATCTATCGCAACTGCACTGATTCCGTTCCTGGAAAACGATGACGCTAACCGTGCTCTGATGGGTGCGAACATGCAGCGTCAGGCTGTACCTCTGCTCTGTACTCAGGCTCCGATTATCGGTACCGGTATGGAATACAAGGTTGCTTCTGACTCCGGTGTCTGCGTTCTGGCTAAACGTGCCGGCGAAGTTATCCGCGTAGTAGGCAACGAAATCCGTGTACGTGCAGAAAACGGTGAAGTGGATGTATATCCGCTGCTGAAATTCAAACGTTCCAACCAAGGTACCTGTGTTAACCAGCGTCCTATCGTTTTCAAAGGCGACAAGGTTACCGAAAAGCAGATTCTGGCTGACGGTCCTGCTACCGATCATGGCGAGCTGGCTTTAGGTCACAACGTAATCGTTGCTTATATGCCTTGGGAAGGCTATAACTACGAGGATGCTGTTCTGCTGAACGAGGATTTGGTAAAGGCTGATATCTTTACATCTATCCATATTGAAGAATATGATTGTGATGCCCGCGATACCAAGCTTGGTAAAGAAGAAATTACCCGCGAGATTCCTAACGTATCCGACGAAGCTCTGAAGGATCTGGATGAGCGTGGTATTATCCGTATCGGTGCCGAAGTACGCCCCGGCGATATTCTGGTAGGTAAGGTTACTCCGAAAGGCGAAACCGAGCTGACTGCAGAAGAACGTCTGCTGCGTGCTATCTTCGGTGAAAAAGCACGTGAAGTACGTGACAGCTCTCTGCGTGTACCGCACGGCGAAGCAGGTAAGATTGTCAGCGTTAAGGTATTCAGCCGTGAAAACGGCGATGATCTGCCGCCGGGAGTAAACGAACAGGTTCGTGTACATATTGCCCAGAAACGTAAGATTTCCGAAGGCGATAAGATGGCAGGCCGTCACGGTAACAAGGGTGTCGTTTCCCGTATTATGGCACGTGAGGACATGCCTTTCCTGCCGACCGGTGAACCGGTACATATCGTACTGAATCCGTTGGGCGTACCTTCCCGTATGAACATCGGACAGGTACTGGAGAACCATCTGGGCTGGGCAGCACGTGCGCTGGGTATGGAAATTGATACTACAAACCTGGCAGCTAAGCTGAATGCCGTTGAAAAAACCGGCGCAGCAGAAGGTACTCTGGAATTTGAAGCAGCCTTCAAGGAAGAGCTGGCTAATTCCGAAACCGCTAAGAAATTAGAGCATTACGGCTACGATTATGAAAAATATGGTATGCCGGAAACTGTTGAAATTGATAAATTCGGTGGCAAGAGCGTAAAAGCAGTACAGATTTCCGTACCTGTATTCGACGGTGCGCATGAGCAGGATATTGCTGATGCACTGGAGCTTGCAGGCATTGATAAAACTGCTAAGACCACTTTGTATGACGGTCGTACCGGTGAACCCTTCGATAACCCTGTTACCGTTGGTCTGACCTATTACCTCAAGCTTCACCATTTGGTTGATGATAAGATCCATGCCCGCAGCACCGGCCCGTACTCCTTGGTTACCCAGCAGCCGTTGGGTGGTAAAGCACAGTTCGGTGGCCAGAGATTCGGTGAGATGGAAGTTTGGGCGCTGGAAGCATACGGCGCTGCTTACACTCTGCAGGAAATCCTGACTGTTAAGTCCGATGACGTTGTTGGCCGTGTTAAGACATACGAAGCAATCGTTAAGGGCGAAAATGTACCTGATCCAGGTATTCCTGAATCCTTCAAGGTACTGGTTAAGGAATTGCAGTCCATCGGTCTGGATATCAAGGTTCTCAACGAGGACGAGGAAGAGGTTTCCTTGCGCGATGATGAGGATGATGATATTGCAACCACTGCTCGCGAGGTTGATTTAGACATCAACGGCCAGGTTGTTGAAAACGCACCTGAAAAGCCTGTTGATGATTATGCTGATAATGACGCTACCGAGGATGATAGTGATTCTGGGGACATCATTGCCGATATGGGTAATTTCACTATTACCGATAATCCCGATGGTGACTTAGATGATCCGACTAATATGTAAGAGAAGGGAGCGAATGATTCTTGATCGACGTAAATAATTTTGTGTCTATGCGTATCGGTTTGGCTTCTCCGGACCAGATTAGAGCCTGGTCCTACGGCGAGGTAAAAAAACCCGAAACCATCAATTACAGAACCCTGAAGCCGGAACGGGATGGCCTGTTCTGCGAAAGAATCTTTGGCCCTACTAAGGATTGGGAATGTCATTGCGGCAAATATAAACGCATCCGTTATAAGGGTATTATCTGCGACAAGTGCGGCGTTGAAGTTACCCGCAGCAAGGTTCGTCGTGACCGTATGGGTCACATCGAACTGGCTGCGCCGGTTTCCCATATCTGGTACTTCAAGGGTATCCCCAGCCGTATGGGCTTGATTCTGGATATTTCTCCGCGTAGCCTGGAAAAGGTTTTGTATTTTGCAAGCTTCATCGTACTTGACCCGGGTGAAGGCACCGACCTAGTTAAAGGCCAGCTGCTGACCGAGCCTGAGTACATGGAAAAACGTGATAAATATCCTGAAGCAGGCATCCGTGTAGGTATGGGCGCTCAGGCTATTAAAGAGCTGCTGGAAGCTATTGATCTGGAAGCTTTGACAGAGCAATTGCGCCATGAAATGAAGGAGCTGAGCGGTCAGCGCCGTGTACGTGCTATCCGCCGTCTGGAAGTAGCCGAAGCATTCCTGAAATCCGGCAATCGTCCTGAATGGATGATTATGGATGTAGTTCCGGTTATTCCGCCTGAACTGCGTCCTATGGTACAGCTGGATGGCGGTCGTTTCGCAACCTCCGACCTGAACGATTTGTATCGCCGTGTTATTAACCGTAACAACCGTCTGAAACGTCTGCTGGAGCTGCATGCGCCCGATATCATTGTCCGCAATGAAAAACGTATGCTGCAGGAAGCAGTAGATGCTTTGATTGATAACGGCCGTCGCGGCCGTCCGGTTACCGGCCCCGGCAACCGTCCTCTGAAATCCTTGTCCGACATGCTCAAGGGTAAACAAGGCCGTTTCCGTCAGAACCTGTTAGGTAAACGTGTTGACTATTCCGGCCGTTCCGTAATCGTTGTAGGTCCTGAGCTGAAAATGCATCAGTGCGGCCTGCCGAAGGAAATGGCTCTGGAGCTGTTCAAACCCTTCGTTATGAAGCGTTTGGTAAACAGCGGTGAAGCAACTAATATTAAGAGTGCTAAGCGCATGGTAGAGCGTGCTACCAACGCTGTATGGGACGTTCTGGAAGAGGTAATCAAGGAACATCCTGTACTGCTGAACCGTGCACCGACTCTGCACAGACTGGGCATTCAGGCTTTCGAGCCTATCCTGTCCGAAGGCCGTGCTATTAAGCTGCATCCTTTGGTATGTACTGCTTATAACGCTGACTTTGACGGTGACCAGATGGCTGTCCATCTGCCGCTTTCTGTTGAGGCTCAGGCTGAAGCACGTATGCTGATGATGTCTGTAAACAACATCCTGGCACCGAAAGACGGCAAGCCTGTTGCTGTTCCTACACAGGATATGGTTTTGGGCTCCTACTATCTGACTATTGAAAAGACCAGCAAGGATGACCCGAACGTTAAGGGTGAAGGAACCCGCTACAGCAGCGTGGACGAAGCTCAGCTGGCTTACTTCCACCATGCGGTAGATCTGCAGGTACCTATCGAGGTTTATATTCCCAACAGCGAAATCTATGATGAAGAAAAGGGTGCAGCTGTCGGTGAAACCGGTATGTCTTTGGTAGTTACAACTGTAGGTAACACTATTTTCAATGGCGAGCTGCCTCTGGAAATGCGTTACTATCATAAAGAAAAAGATCAGGTTGTTGAAAAGCGCCTGGATGCTTCCGGTAATGTTGTGGAAACAACCGTTGAAGTTGAACGTTGGCATCTCGGCAAGCTGATTGACAAGAAGGAATTAGGCAGACTCGTTGCTAAAGCTCACAAGCTGTACGGCAACCTGCGTACTGCCGAGATTCTGGATATTGTTAAGAAAATGGGTTACGATAATGCTTGTAAATCCGGTATTTCTATCGCAACCTCCGATATTCAGATTCCTGCTGAAAAAGAAGTTATTCTGGAAGCAACCGAGCATGAGGTTGATAAGGTTGAGCGCCTCTTCCGCCGTGGTTTGATGAGCGATGACGAACGTTATCGTAAGGTAATTGACCTGTGGAACGAAGCAACCGATAAGGTTACCGATAAGCTGATGAAATCCACCATGAACAAGTTCAATCCTGTTTCCATGATGGCTGACTCCGGTGCCCGCGGTAACAAACAGCAGATTCGTCAGCTGGCCGGTATGCGTGGTTTGATGGCCGATCCTTCCGGTCGTATCATTGACCGTCCTATCAAATCTAACTTCCGTGAAGGCCTGACCATTTTGGAATACTTCATTTCTTCTCATGGTGCTCGTAAAGGCTTGGCCGATACCGCACTGCGTACCGCTGACTCCGGTTACCTGACTCGTCGTCTGGTTGACGTTGCACAGGACGTAATTGTCCGTGAGGATGATTGCGATATCGTTGGTATGAATCTGGTTAAAGAACGCAGCCGTCTGAGCAAGGCTGTTCTTGGTGCAAGCCAGAACAAAATCCGCGAAAAGGTTATGGGCCGCACTCTGGCTTCCGGCGTACTTGACGCAGAAGGCAACCTGATTGCTGAAGCAGATACCAACATCACCGAAGAGCTGTTTGCTAAGCTCAACGATGCAGGTGTTGAAGAAATTAATCTCTATTCCGACGAAGATATGAATGGTGAGGATATCGAAAATGTCCGCATCAACATCAGCGATACCTTTGCTCATAATGTGCTGAAGGAAGCAATGATGCATAACTTCAACGGCAAAGAGATAGCGGCAGATATTGTTAACGGTGCAGGCGAGGTGCTGGCACATACCGGCGAAACTATGACCGAAGACATTATCAACGCTGTTCTGGCTGACGGTACCGTTAAGGAGCTGCGTATCCGCAATAACGAAATTGCCGGCATTGAGGTTGAGGCAATTACCGAAGGCAAAAAAGAGAAAACCATCATTGAAACCCTGCATGACCGTATCATTGGCCGTAACCTGGCTGAGGATATTCTGGATGAAAATGGTGAAATTCTTTATCATATCAATGAATATGTTACCGAGCCTATGGCAGAACGCATCTGCCAGCTGCGTGAAAAGGTTAAAATCCGCAGCGTACTTACCTGTAAGGCTAAATTCGGCGTTTGCCGCAAATGCTATGGCCGCAACCTGGCAACCGGCAAGAACGTTGATGTTGGTGAGGCAGTCGGCACTATCGCCGCACAGTCCATCGGCGAACCTGGTACTCAGCTGACCATGCGTACGTTCCATACCGGCGGCGTTGCAGGTGCAGACGATATTACCCAAGGTCTGCCTCGTGTCGAGGAGCTGTTCGAAGCACGTAAACCGAAACATCCTGGCATTCTGTCCGAGGTTGCAGGTCACGTACATATTACCCAGGAAGGCAACAGCCGCAAGGTAACCGTAATGGCACTGGATGGCGAAAACCAGGAATACCAGATTCCTTATGGCGCTAAGCTGTCTGTTGTTGAGGGTGAGGAAATCGCTAAGGGCGACCGTCTGACCGAAGGTTCTCTTAACCCGCATGACGTACTGCGTATCAGCGGCGTGAAGGCTACCCAGAACTATCTGGTATCTCAGGTAGTAGGCGTTTATAAGTCTCAGGGCGTAGATATCAACAGTAAGCACATCGAGGTTATGGTTCGTCAGATGATGCGTAAAATCCGCATCGAGGAATCCGGTGACACTACAATGCTGCCGGGTGAAGACGTTGATGTGGCAGAATTTGAAGAGCAGAATACCGAGATGCTGGAAGCAGGCAAGACTCCTGCAGAAGGCCGTGCTATCCTGCTGGGTATCACCAAAGCTTCTTTGGCTACCGACTCCTTCCTGTCCGCTGCTTCCTTCCAGGAAACCACCCGCGTACTCACCGATGCCGCTATCAAGGGCAAGGTTGACCCGCTGCTGGGCCTGAAAGAAAACGTTATCATCGGTAAGCTGATTCCGGCAGGTACCGGTATGAGCCGTTATCGTGATATCAAAGTTAAATATAATGTTCCGATGCCCGAAGTTGCAACTGCTGAAACTGCAGCAGAAGAAACTCCCGATAAGGAATAACGTATAAGCAAGCGCGCCTCAAAGCCTCAAGCTCTGAGGCGCTTTGCTCTCTGAGGAGAACTATTTTATGCTGATAAAAAAATTCCCTGTTCCCTGCCGCGTGGATTATGTTCCTTCTCCCTATGAGCCGGATGAGGACGGCGTGCAGGATGTCGGCTATTATAACGGCAAGCTGAGTGACGGCCGTGCCTATCGCCTGGAATGCTGGCGTATGGACGATATGCTGATGCTGACGGTGATGTTTTCCGACTGCTGTCTTGAAGGCTACAGACGTGAGGATATGGCGCTTTTGCTGGAGCTGGAAGATATCGTATGCTTTACCAGTACCAACCGTAAGCTGCAGGCCACACGCACGGAGGATGACCGCGGACAGACTGTATGGGCCATTAATATTATGTTGGCCAATAAAAAAGGCACATATGCGGAAATTGTGCCGTCATTGAACAGATATATTATGTAAGACAATCGCTGCTGAAGGCAAAGCTTTGGCAGCGATTTTTCAGTTAAAATTAATTTTACATGCCTATACTGCATTATGATACAATAGCAGTAACGGAGGCGGAAGCAATGAAAATTTTATTAGCTGAGGATGATATAAATTTAGGCAAGCTTTTGAGCATGCTGCTGAAAAAACAAAATATAACTGTGAACTGGGTGCAGGATGGCGAGGCTGCCTACGATGCTGTGTATGCTGTATGACTAGTATGTATGTTTTTTCATATGTAAGTCTACTTAGCGTTTAGTATGTATTTTCCCAAGAGATATACTTTTAGCATGCTTTAAGCAATCTGTTTTGCTTCAAAAGTTACACTCCCTTATGTATTCGTGTATACATAAAAAAAATTTGAAAAAAGGCTTGCGTTCTTCAAAAAGTGTGTTATAATAGCGTACATAAGTAAATAACGAGTGGATGATGTATATGGGAGAAGGCACTGCCTACCGAAGGAGCAAAACTCTCAGGTGCTTAATTTTAAGCAGGAACCGTATGCTGACACAACTCTGGAGAGTCCCTTAAATGGGCGCCGAAGGTGCAAAGATGTCTTCTGAAATTCAGAAACGTCCTTATCTCTCAGGCCAGTGGACAGAGCAAAGCTTATGTGATGGCGCTATTGCCTATCATATGTCATTGACTTTTACCGGAGTATTTTTTGTATACTCCGGTTTTTTATTTGCTTATAAATAATTAATGGGAATTTAAAGGGAGATGTTTGAATCATGTTGGAAATTTTGAATGAAATTGATGCGTTTGTCTGGGGGCCGCCGCTTCTGGTACTTTTGGTTGGTACCGGTATTCTGCTGACCTTCCGTCTGAAGCTGCTGCAGGTTTTCAAGTTGCCGCAGGCTTTGGGCCTGATCTTCAGTGCCAAGAACGATGGCAGTGGTGACGTAAACAGCTTTAAAGCATTGTGTACTGCACTGGCTGCAACTGTCGGTACCGGTAACATCGTTGGTGTTGCAACCGCAATTAAAGCCGGTGGCCCCGGTGCTTTGTTCTGGATGTGGATGGCGGCATTCTTCGGTATGGCAACCAAATATTCCGAATGTCTGCTGGCTGTAAAATATCGTACTGTCGATGCTAACGGCAATATTTCCGGTGGCCCGATGTACTACATTGAAAATGGTTTGGGTAAAAAATACAAACCTTTGGCTGTTATGTTTGCCGTATTCGGTGTTCTGTGCGCATACTTTGGTATCGGTACCTTTGCTCAGGTAAACTCCATTGTTGAAATTACCCAGATTTCTGCAGGTATTCCTGTTGTTTACACCGGTATTGCTCTGACTGTTGTTGTTGCTGCTGTAACCATCGGCGGTTTGAAATCCATCGCAACTGTTGCTGCAAAGGTAGTTCCGGCTATGGCTCTGCTGTACTTCCTGACTACTGTCGGTATCATGATTGTTTTTGCAGACCAGGTTCCTGCTGCAATCGCAACTGTACTGAATTCTGCTTTCACTCCGACTGCTGCTCAAGGCGGTTTCCTTGGTGCAACCGTTATGCTGGCAATGCGCAGTGGTGTTGCCCGCGGCGTATTCTCCAACGAATCCGGCTTAGGTTCTGCTCCTATCGTAGCTGCTGCTGCTAAAACTAAATGGGCTGCAGAGCAAGGCTTGATTTCTATGACCGGTACTTTTATTGATACTATCATCATTTGTACTCTGACCGGCTTGTCCCTGGTTGTCAGCGGTGTATGGTGCGGACCTCTGAACGGTGCTGCAATGACTGAATCTGCCTTCACCATGGCGTTCCCTGCATTTGGCAGCATTCTGCTGTTGGTTGGCCTTGTACTCTTTGCTTTCACCACTATCCTTGGCTGGAACTACTACGGTGAACGTTGTGTAGAATATCTGATGGGCGTAAAGGCAATTCTGCCGTACCGCATTATTTTCATCTGCCTGATTGCCTGCGGTCCTTTCCTGAAGCTGGAAGAGATTTGGGTATTGGCGGATATTGTTAATGGCTTGATGGCTATTCCTAACTTAATTGCGCTGATTGCTTTGTCCGGCGTAGTTGTTGCCGAAACCAAGGCTTATCAGAAGCATCTGGCTGAAGAAAAGAATAAATAAGTAAGCCTAGTATTTCATCTTTATATAGCAAAGCGGCGTTGTGCGACTCTCCCCAGAGTTCCCACAGCGCCGTTTTGTTATTAAAAAAATCAATAAACATACTTTAGTTTACAGTTTTGCATGTATGCGTGTATACATTGCTGTAAGCTCTTGAATTTTGTTTAATATGTGTTATAATCAGATACATAAGTAAATAATGAGTGGATGAAGTACATAGGAGAAGGCAATGCCTACCGAAGGAGCAAAACTCTCAGGTGCTTATAAAAAGCAAGAACCGTGTACAGACACAACTCTGGAGAGTCCCTTGAATGGGCGCCGAAGGTGCAAAGATGTGCGTATACACATCCTTATCTCTCAGGCCAGTGGACGGAGCAAAACAACAATTATAGCATAGCTATCAGGGCCGCTGACAAACCGGAGTATCAGATAATCATACTCCGGCTTTTTATTTACTTAGGGAACTTTGAAAATGAGAGGGGAAATCATCATGTTGGAAACATTGAATGCAATTGATTCGTTTGTCTGGGGTCCGCCGCTACTGGTGCTGCTTGTAGGTACCGGCATTATGCTGACTATTCGTTTAGGCTTGCTGCAGGTATTGAAGCTGCCGCAGGCATTGAAGCTGATCTTCTGTGCCAAGAATGATGGTCACGGTGATGTAAACAGCTTTAAAGCTCTGTGTACTGCTCTTGCTGCAACTGTTGGTACCGGTAACATTGTCGGTGTTGCTACCGCAATTAAGGCCGGTGGCCCCGGTGCATTGTTCTGGATGTGGCTGGCTGCCTTCTTCGGTATGGCAACCAAATATGCGGAATGCCTGCTGGCTGTAAAATATCGTACTGTCGACGCTAACGGCAATATCTCCGGCGGTCCGATGTATTACATTCAAAACGGTCTTGGCAAGCAATATAAACCATTGGCTATGATGTTCTGTATTTTCGGTATCATGTGCGCGTACTTCGGCGTAGGTACCTTCGCTCAGGTAAACTCCATCGTTGAGATTACCAAAATCTCTGTTGGTATCCCGGTTATCTACACTGGTATTGCTCTTACCGTATTGGTTGCTGCTGTAACCATCGGCGGTCTGAAATCTATCTCTAATGTTTCTTCTAAGGTTGTTCCCGGCATGGCAGTAATTTACTTCTTTACTACCTTGGGCATTTTAGTTAGCTTTGCGGACCAGGTTCCGGGCGCTATCGCACTGGTTATTGAAAGTGCCTTCACTACTACTGCTGCACAGGGCGGCTTCCTTGGTGCAACTGTTATGCTGGCGATGCGTAATGGTGTTGCCCGCGGCGTATTCTCCAACGAATCCGGCTTAGGCTCTGCTCCTATCGTAGCAGCTGCAGCAAAAACTCATTGGCCTGCTGAACAAGGTCTGGTTTCCATGACCGGTACCTTCATTGATACTATCATCATCTGCACCATGACCGGTTTGTCCTTGATTGTTACCGGCGTTTGGAACGGCGATCTCAACGGTGCTGCCATGACTAATGCAGCCTTCAGCTCTGCATTCCCTGCCTTTGGTACTTGGTTACTGTTGGTTGGCCTGGTGCTCTTCGCCTTCACTACTATCCTTGGCTGGAACTACTACGGCGAACGTTGCGTAGAATACCTGATGGGTGTTAAAGCAATTCTTCCGTACCGCATCGGCTTCATCATTCTTGTTGCCTGCGGCCCGTTCCTGAAACTGGAAGAAATCTGGGTTATGTCCGATATTGTTAACGGTCTGATGGCTCTGCCTAACCTGATTGCTCTGGTTGCTCTTTCCGGCGTAGTTGTTGCTGAAACTAAAGCATATCAACAACATCTCAAGGAAGAATCTGAGCTGGTTCCGGCAAAATTAGCCGAAGAAAGCAATAATTAAGTTTTCCCAATTAATTTAATATAGTGCAGCGGCACTGTGAGACTCTCCCCAGAGTTCCCACAGTGCCGCTTGCCTTTGCGCTTGCACAAAAGTTAGCGGTATGCTAAACTAACCTTAGAGAGATTACTTACAATCTTTTAAATCAAATGTATCAGGAACCAACTACGTGTATATTTTTCGGTGTGCCGGTTGGTTTGTCGGTAGATGAAAGGAAGTGCGCAATGAGTATTATCGGTAATATTATCTGGTTTTTATTTGGCGGTATTTTAGCAGGCATTATCTGGTATCTGGTAGGTCTGTTATGGTGTTTGACGATTATCGGTATTCCGGTAGGACTGCAGTGCTTTAAGCTGGGACGCTTGAGCTTCTTCCCCTTTGGTAAGGACGTAGTTTTGAGCGGCGAAACAACCTCATTGCTGTTAAATATTTTTTGGCTGATTTTCGGTGGTATCGAACTGGCAATTACGCATGCTGTTTTTGCTGTGATTTTGTGCTGCACGATTATTGGCATTCCCTTCGGTATGCAGCATTTTAAGCTGGCCAAGCTGGCACTGCTGCCGTTTGGAGCACAGATTACGGATAAATAAGCGTTAATTTTTAATGCAAGAACAGTTTATGCAAGGATTTTATTCACGATTTCTTCAAAACTTTGCCCTTGCTATGTCACAGCATTATAGTATACTATGAGTGTAGCAAAAAGTTGCTACACCCTTCCCATCAAATTCATCATAAACAGCTTTCCTAAGAGAAACAGCCTGCAATATCCCCTGCAGGCTGTTTTCTCGTTTACTAAAGCTCGTGTTGCTTTGTTAGCATTAAAATTGAACGTTTTGATTTATAAAAATAAGCCGTAAACGTGCTTTAGCGTTTATGGTTTACTTTTTTAGCATTATGGTTAACCTTACAATAAAAGAAGGTTGACTAATCTTTTTATCACGTATATAATTATTAAGTACACGAATTTATGATGGAGGCACTGTTGTGATTAGTATAAAGAATTTGAAGCATTACTATACAGATGCTGATGGCAATGAGGTAAGAGCACTGGACGGCGTAAGCCTGGAGATTAAGCAGGGCGAATTTGTTGCTGTTATCGGCGCTAACGGCAGCGGTAAATCTACGTTGGCACGTCATTTGAACGCTTTGCTGCTGCCGACTGACGGCACTGTGCTGGTAGATGGCATGGATACTGAAGATGAAAACAAAATGTGGGATATCCGCCAAAAGGTGGGCATGGTGTTCCAAAATCCTGACAACCAGATAGTTGCTGCGATTGTGGAAGAGGACGTGGCCTTCGGTCCGGAAAATATCGGCGTACCGGGACCGGAAATACCGAAGCGTGTAGCAGATTCATTAGCTGCTGTAGGCATGACGGAATATGCCAAGCATGCACCGCATCTTTTGAGCGGCGGCCAGAAGCAGCGTGTGGCTATAGCAGGTATTCTGGCGCTGCAGCCGGAATGCATTGTGTTGGACGAGCCGACTGCTATGCTCGACCCGCAGGGACGCAAGGAAATCGTGGGTACTGTACGTAAGCTCAATGAAGAAAAAAATATGACTATAGTTTATATTACGCATTACATGGTGGAAGCACTGGCTGCTGACCGCGTAGTTGTTATGGAAAAAGGTCATATCAGATTTATTGGTACTCCGCGTGAGGTTTTCAGCAGGGTAGATGAGCTGGAGGCTTTGGGACTGGAGGCTCCGCTGGCAGCGAAGGTAGCCAGCGAGCTGCGCAAAAGCGGTGTAAAGCTGCCGCAGGATATTATTACAGATGAGGAGCTGGCGCAGGCATTATGTCAATAAAACTTTCTAATATATATCATACATATTCCAAGGGCACGCCGTTTGAACGCCTGGCGCTCAATGATGTGTCGTTGGAGATTTCCAAGGGCGAAATAGTTGCCATTATAGGACACACCGGCAGCGGCAAATCTACCTTAGTACAGCATTTAAACGGCTTGCTGAAGCCGGATAAGGGAAGCGCAAGCATTGATGGCATTGATATTACTGCTAAGAGTGCAGAGGCCAAGACTGCACGCCAGCAGGTTGGCATGGTATTTCAGTATCCCGAGCATCAGCTGTTTGCGGAAACTGTTTTTGAGGATATCGCCTTCGGCCCGCGCAATAAAGGCTTTGCCGAGGATGAGGTAGAAAAGCAGGTGCGTGAGGCTATGGCCTTCGTCGGTCTGGATTATGATACCTATGCGCAGCGCTCTCCGTTTCAGCTGAGCGGCGGCCAGATGCGCCGTGTAGCTATTGCCGGCGTGGTTGCGATGAACCCGGATTATCTGGTTTTGGACGAGCCTTCCGCAGGCTTGGACCCGCGCAGCCGTAATGCAGTATTTAAGGAAATCATGTCACTGCACAAGAGCCGTGGCATTGCGATTGTGCTGGTAACGCACAGCATGGAGGAGGCAGTAAAATATGCTGACCGCCTGCTGGTTATCAACGCCGGCAAGGTGCTGTTCGACGGTACTCCCGCAGATATTTTCAAGCAGCATGCCGATGAACTGGTCAAGGTTGGCGTAGATGTGCCGCAGGTTTACAAGCTGGCGGATTTACTGCGCAAAAACGGCCTGGCAGTGAAAGAGAATATTAAAGACGATATGAGCCTGGTTAAGGCGATTAAGCAAGCAAAGGGGTGGAAATAATGCTGACAGATATAACCTTAGGACAATATTTCCCCGGTAACTCCTTTATCCATAAGCTTGATCCGCGTACTAAGCTGTTGGCTACCTTGATTTATATTATTGCTATTTTCTTTGCGGTAACGCCGTTGGCTTATGGCATTTTGACCGCCTTTGCAGCTGTGGTAATTCTTATCTCGAGAGTACCGTGGATGCTGGTCTTCAAATCTCTGAAGCCTATCTGGATTATCGTTATTCTGACGATGCTGATTCATATGTTTACAGCTCCCGGTGAGCATATTGTCTTTACCTGGAAGTTTTTGAGCGTAACTGCCGAAGGTATCGACATGGGCGTAAAGATGGCAGTTCGCCTGATTCTGCTGCTGCTGTTTTCTTCGGTGCTGACCTTTACGACATCACCGATTGTATTGACTGACGGTATTGAAAATCTGCTGCGCCCGTTCAAAAAGCTGGGCGTACCGGCGCATGAGCTGGCTATGATGATGACCATTGCTTTGCGCTTTATTCCGACATTATTAGATGAAACAGACCGCATTATGAAGGCGCAGACCTCTCGCGGAGCTGATTTTGCCAGCGGCAATATTTTCCAGAGAATGAAAAATATGCTGCCTTTGCTGGTGCCGCTGTTTATCAGTGCCTTCCGCCGTGCCGACGAACTGGCAGTGGCTATGGAAGCACGCTGCTATCGTGGTGGCGAAGGACGTACACGTATGCATGAGCTGGTATATGCCGGCCGCGATTACCTGGCCTTTGCACTGATTATTGCGCTGGTGGTTGGCCTGGCAGTACTGCGCTGGGGGAATATATGCGTACAATAAAGCTGGTCGTAGCCTATGACGGCAGTGCCTATCATGGCTTTCAGAAGCAGAAGAACGTGCAGACTGTGCAAAATGTTTTGGAAGAAGCGTTGACCATGCTGTGCGGCGAAAAAGTAGTAACTGCAGGCAGTGGGCGCACGGATGCAGGCGTGCATGCTTTGGCGCAGACAGTGACCTTTACTACGAATGGTCGCATTCCCTGTGCTAATCTGGTGCGTGCGGCGGCAAGCCTGCTGCCGGAGGATATCGTGGTTGTGAGCGCCGAGGAGATGCCGGAAGGCTTCCACGCGCGCTTCGGCGCACAGTGGAAGACGTATCATTACAAGCTGCTTGTCAATGAGCACGTCAATCCCTTTATGGTGCGTTATGCCTGGCAGCTGCGTCAGCAGCTTGAGGTGAAGGCCATGAACGAAGCGGCGGAGCTGCTGCTGGGAACGCATGATTTCAGTGCCTTCCGCAGCAGCGGCAGTGTTGATACTTCGCCGATAAAAACAATTTATGCTGCCAAGTGGCAGCAGCAGGGAGAAGAGATTCTTTTCCGCATCAGCGGTGACGGCTTTTTGTATCACATGGTACGCAACATAGTCTGGTCCCTGGTACAGGTGGGAATGGGCAAGCGCACGGTGCAGGATTTTGCCGCCGAGCTGACGGCACAGCGCTGTGAATTCCTGAACGAGCCTGCTCCGGCACAGGGATTATACCTGGCGGAGGTCGGTTATCGGGAGTATCCGCAGCTTTAAGGGAAAAACTCTTGGAAAATGCTAAAATTTTAACAAAAATACTTGACTTAAACTCTTAAGTTGCGTATAATATATCTACGTGATTTTCCGCTTGATTTCACTAGCCCCGAAATACGGTGAGAAGATCGCAACGAACTGTATATTTGGAAAATATCTAGGAGGGACACAAGCGATGAAATCTTTTATGGCTAATCCGTCTAACATCGAACACAAATGGTACGTTGTTGACGCAGCTGATAAAACTCTGGGCCGCCTGGCTGCAGAGGTTGCAAAAGTCCTGCGCGGTAAACACAAACCGACCTTTACCCCGCACATGGACACCGGTGATCACGTAATCATTATCAATGCAGATAAGGTTGTTCTGACCGGCAAAAAACTGACTCACAAAATTTATTTCCGTCATTCCGGTTATCTCGGCGGCGACAGCTATGTAAAAGCTGGCGACATGCTGAAGAAAAACCCTGTAAAAATGGTAGAGCTCGCTGTTAAAGGCATGATTCCGCACAACAGCCTCGGCGCTCAAATTTTCTCCAAACTTCATGTATATGCTGGCAGCGAACATCCGCATGCAGCTCAAAAACCTGAAGTAATGGAAATCAACGTTAGATAATATCCGGGAGGGAACAAATAAATGGCAGTAGTTACTTATAACGCAACTGGTCGTCGTAAATCTTCTGTTGCTCGCGTTCGCCTGGTTCCGGGTGAAGGCAACATCGTTATCAACGACCGTGAATTGAACAAATACTTTGGTCTGAAAACCTTAGAGCTGATTGTTAACCAACCGCTCGAAGTTACCGAAACCAAAGGTAAATATGACGTACTCGTTAACGTAAACGGCGGCGGCATTTCCGGCCAAGCTGGTGCTATCCGTCACGGCATTGCTCGCGCACTGCTGAAAGTTGACGCTGAATTCCGTCCTGCACTGAAAAAAGCAGGCTTCCTGACTCGCGACCCGCGCGAAAAAGAACGTCGTAAATACGGCTTGAAGAAAGCTCGTAAAGCTAGCCAGTTCTCCAAACGTTAATTTTTGGTTTACTGTCAAGCACCAATCACAAACACAAATCGCACAAATTACTCCGCAACTGTTTTGATTGCGGAGTTTTTGTATTTCCGGGCTAAGCTGATTCGGATTGAAAATGTAATTTTAACTAAGCGCTTTGTTTCAGTAGTCGTAGTAAACGAAAATAGCACACCTCATAATGCTTTCGGTATTTCAAAGGAATTTACGGTTTATGAATATAAGTTGCCTCATCAAACAGTATAATCAGATATTTTGGAATTGTGCTTTGCTCAAATGTTAATAAGTTTACATAAAGAAATGCTCGTGATTAAAATTATATAAAAATGTAATTTTCGCTTGTCAAAAACCTATGAAACATATATACTAAAACAAATCGGTCTATTTTCGGACTGAAATAGTATATATGTTTTGAAAGGGGTATTGTTTTGTTTACAAGTATGTTTTTTTATTTATTCATCTGCCTGTTGCTTTTTGGCATTGGTGATGTGTTGGGTGTTGCAACAAAAGCAAAGGTATCTGCTGTATTTGTCAGCCTGATGCTTTTCCTTGTTGGTTTTATGACAGGTGTTCTGCCGCCGGATATTATTAAGCTTGCCGGTCTTACCGACATTGGTAAATGGTCTTTGATTTTCGTAGTATTCAGCATGGGTACCAGCCTGAATATTAAGCAGCTGATTGCTGAATGGCGCACAGTTGCAGTTGCTGTTTTATCCATGATTGTTTTGATTGCCGGCAGCGTTGTTCTGATTCCCGTAATCGGCTATCAGGAAACTATTGTCAGCATTCCTATTATCAACGGCGGTATCGTTGCTACTCAGATTATGACCAGCGCTGCTATGGATAAAGGCTTTGCTATGGCTGCTGCTTTGGGTACTGTTTTGTACGCTGTGCAAAAATTCTTTGGTACTCCTGTTGCTTCTTACTTTGGCCTGCGTGCTGCTAAGGAAGCATTGGCGGAATTCCGTCGTACCGGTGTTAATCCTTATGCACCGAAGGAAGAGGTGCATGGCGGTGCAGCTCCTAAAGAAACCTTCTTTGAAAAACACAAAAAATTCTATGGTCCTTTTGCTTCTCTGACTATCGCAGCCTTATTCAGCTGGCTGGCATTTGTTATCGGTAAATATACCGGCCTGAGCGCTACCATCTGGGCTTTGATTTTAGGTGCCGTAATGGGCAGCACCGGCCTTGTTCCGCCGAAAATCCTGGATCATGCAAAATCCTCCGGTATCTTTAACGTTGGTGTATTTGCGGTAATTATTCCTTCTCTGGCAAAAATTAAAGTCAGTGATTTGCTTGTATTGAGCTTTAATACCATTATGGTATTTATCGTGGTATTTGCTGTACTTTTCCTGTTCTTCTATATTCTGCCGCTGTGGAAAATCCTGGGCAACAGAAACCTGGCTATGGGCGTAGCCGTAATGCAGCTTTTGGGCTTCCCGGCAACCTATCTGGTAGCAAACGAAATTGCTATCGCTACAGGCGAAACGGAAGAGGAAAGGCAGGTTGTCAACGATGCCATTATGCCGAAATATCTTGTAGGCGGTTTTGCTACCGTTACTACCTTCTCGGTAATTACTGCCGGTATTTTAGAGAAATTCTTGTAAGTTGGTAAAGGAGAATAGCAATGAAATTTGATGCACAAAATTATCCGTATGCTTCTAAACGTAGTGTTGTTTATGCTAAAAACGGTATGGTATGCGTAGGTAATCCTACCGCTGCTTCCGCAGGTCTGCAAACCTTGCTTAAGGGCGGTAACGCAATTGATGCCGCTATTACTGTTGCAACCTGTCAGCCTGTAGTTGAGCCTACCGGTAATGGCCTGGGCAGTGACTGCTTTGCACTTATCTGGTATAAGGGCAAGCTGTATGGTATTAACGGCAGCGGCCCAGCTCCGATGGCTGCTTCTATCGCCGCCCTGAAGGAACGCGGCTTTGATAAAATTCCTCCCTATGGTGTTGAGCCGATTAACGTTCCGGGTGCTGTAGGCGCATGGATGGAAATTCATAAAAAGTTTGGCAAGCTGCCTATAAAAACTGTTATGGAACCCTCCATCAACTATGCGGAAAACGGCTATCCTGTTTCTCCGAACATGAGCCGCCTGTGGGAAGAGGCTGACGGCTTCTATACTAAATATAAAGACAGACCGGAATTCAAAGGCTGGTTTGATACCTTTGAGCCTAACGGACATTGGCTGCAGCCGGGCGAAGTATTCAAGAATCCCGATATAGCTAAAAGCCTGCGCCTGATTGCCGAAACCTATGGCGATGCTTTCTATAAAGGTGAACTGGCAGATAAGATTGACGCATTTATGCAGGAGCATAACGGCTTTCTGCGCAAGAGCGACCTTGAAGCATACAAACCGGAATGGGTTGAACCGCTGAGCGTTAACTATCGCGGTTATGATATCTGGGAGCTGCCTCCTAACGGTCATGGTATTACAGTACTCATGGCATTGAACATTCTCAAAGGTTATAACTTTACCGAACGCGATACTGTAGAAACAATGCACAAGCAAATCGAAGCTATGAAGCTAAGCTTTGTTGATACTAAAGAATATGTTGCCGAGCCTTCCTACATGAAGGTTACTGCCGAGCAGCTTTTGAGTGAGCGCTATGCCGCAGACCGCCGTGCTCTGATTAATGATAAAGCGCTTGAGCCGGTTGTAGGCGACCCGCGCTACAGCAGCACTGTTTACTTCTGCACCGCTGATGCCGAAGGTAATATGGTCAGCATGATTCAGAGCAACTATCGTGGCTTCGGCAGCGGTATCGTTGTACCAGGTACTTCTATTTCCTTTAATGACCGTGCCGAGAACTTCTCCTTTGATGAAAACCATCCGAATGCTTTGCAGGGTGGCAAGCGTCCGTATCACACCATTATTCCTGCCTTCATGACCAAAGATGGTCAGGCTGTTAGTGCCTTTGGTATTATGGGGGGCTTTATGCAGCCGCAGGCTCATGTTCAGGTGGCTATGAACATGATTGATTTCGGCCTGAATCCGCAGCAGGCGTTGGATGCGCCGAGATGGCAGTGGATTGGCGGTAAAACTGTAGAAGTGGAACAGGATACTCCTAACCACATTATCCGTCAGCTGCAGCGTATGGGCCATAACGTTGTGGTTCAGCCGGATCCGTATCATATGGGCCGCGGACAGATTATTATCCGTGATGAGGATGGCGTGCTGTGCGGTGCAACCGAAAAGCGTACAGACGGACAGATTGCCTGCTTCTGATTTAACAGCAGCTTAATAAAAAACTATTTCCCCGGTATTGCGTGTTTGCGCAATATCGGGGATTTTTGCAATGCTGAAGAAGTTAAGCCTGCCGATATCTGTATTAAAAGAAGAAGCTCTTTAAATTTTGCAATATCTTTGTGAAAAATAAAAATAAAAAAAGGATTTTAGATATACTTGCAAGAATTAATAATAGTTACGAAGCTGTGTGAAGGAGTGAAAGCAAATGATAGTAGGCATAGGCTGTGATATTATCGAAATAGAACGTATTGCCCGGGCAATAAAGAGCGAATCTTTTATCCGGCGAGTGTTTACTGCTGAGGAAGCTGCCTATTGTCAAAGAAGAGGACAGCAAGCGGCAGCAAGCTTTGCAGCACGCTTTGCTGCTAAAGAAGCAGTGCTGAAAGCATTGGGAACCGGTCTGCGCGAAGGCTCGCTGCAGGAAATAGCCGTAGACAACGATGGGCTGGGCAAGCCTTTAGTACAGCTTAGCGGTCACTTTGCAATGCTGGCAAAACAGCTTGGAGTAAAAAATATACAAATCAGCCTGAGCCATAGCAGAGATTTTGCTGTGGCCTATGTGATAATGGAGGATGACAAATGAAATTAGTAAATGTACAGGAAATGAAACAGCTTGATCAACTGGCGACAGCGGAATATGCTGTACCGGGAATCTTATTGATGGATAATGCAGCGCAGGCTGTTGCCGATGCTGTTAATGACAGCTTAGATGAGCTGGATGGCGAAAGCGTAGTTGTTTTTTGCGGTGGCGGCAATAATGGCGGCGATGGCTTCGGTGCTGCCCGTTGGCTGCAAAATTATGGTGCAAGAGTGCGCGTTTTTGTCGTAGGCAAGGCACTCGAGGCTGTGACCGGTGATGCTGCGGCAGAGCTTGCAATGCTGCAAAAAACTGATGCTAAGGTAGAGGCTATTGCCGGCGAGGATGACTGGGTAGTAGCAGAGCTGGCTGCCGCAAAGGCTGATATTTTGGTTGATGCTTTAGCAGGAACCGGCTTTCATGGCGAGCCGGAGGGCGATTTGCTGCGTGCCTGCAGACTGATGAATGACAGCGAAAAATATATTGTAGCAGTTGACGTACCGACAGGTGTAAATGCAGACAATGGTGCTGTTTCTGAAAATGCTGTACGTGCGGATAAAACCGTGACGATGGCTTTGTTAAAAACCGGTCTTTTGCTCTATCCAGGCCGTGAGTATTGCGGTGATATTGAGCTGGCAGATATAGGTATGCCTGCAAAAATGGTAGAGGAATGTGCCAGCAAAAAATATCGTCTGACAGACGATATTGTGCGTGAACTGCTGCCGCTGCGTAAAGCTGATGCGCATAAGGGCGATGCAGGACGTGCTGTTATCTGTGCCGGCAGCCCCGGCTTCACAGGTGCTGCTGCTTTGAGCAGCTACGCCGCAGTTAAGGCCGGTGCAGGCCTTGTAGCGCTTTATACTCCGCTCAGCAGCCGTGATGTGCTTGCAGGCAAGCTTACTGAGGTTATGGTACACGGACTGCTGGAGCGTATGCCCGGTATTCTTGGCGGCGGCGCAACAGGCGATGTAGTTAAAAATGCTAATGCTGCCGATGTACTGGCAATCGGCCCCGGCTTGGGTACAAGCGAAAGTACGCAGCAGGTAGTGCGTGATATCCTGCTGCAGGTGCAGGTACCTGTTGTTATTGATGCGGATGCATTGACAGCATTACAGGGATATACGGAAATTCTGACACAGATGCAGGCAGCAAAGGTGCTGACTCCGCATCCCGGTGAGATGGCACGTCTTATAGGTAAGGAAATCAGTGAAATTAATGCTGACCGTATCAATATTGCCGCACAATATGCTCAGGAATGGAATGCTGTGCTGGTGCTCAAGGGAGCACCTACCGTTATTGCCTGCCCAGATGGCACTGTTTATGTCAACAGCACAGGCTCCAGTGCTTTGGCTACAGGTGGCAGCGGTGATGTGCTGACAGGTATCATTGCCGGTCTGGCAGCGCAGGAGATTACTCTGCAGGAGGCTGCTGTGTGTGGTGTTTATCTGCACGGAAAGGCTGCGGATATCAGCGGTATTGATATCGGGCTGGCAGCAGGTGAGCTGGCGCAGTTTTTGCCGGAGGCTCGCTGTGAGGTTTTGAAGGGTAATTAATGCTTTACCGGTAATTTTGTTTACAGACTTCTGTAATTAGTGTTAAAATAAATTGTTGAAGTAAAATCTTCGGTAAGAGTGTGTAAGTTTGCGAGGTGGAACTATTGCGCAAGATTTTCCTGCTGACGCTGCTGGCCTGCTGTATGCTTTTAGGCGCGGTTGCTCAGGCGGCGCAGATAACAGATGTAAAATGGGGTGTCAATAAAGCAGACGTTCTGCGTATTGTTGTTGATGTAACGGATACTGCAGGCTATGCTGTTGATATGGAAGGCGATACGCTGAATCTGACGGTGAATGCTGATAAGGGAGCGCAGGTGCCGCATAGTAAGGCTGTAAAAAGCTCTTTGGCTGATTCCTTGAAAATTGTGGATAAAGGCAGCTATACGGTGGTGCGTGTACCGCTGAAACAGCGCCTGCTGGAAAAAAGCTATAAGGCTTTCGTCTTAAAGAAGGATCCTGCAACAGGCCGTCCCTTCCGTGTAGTGCTTGATGTTACGCCGCGCCAGGCTTCCTACAGCGGTTCCGGTGCTGCAACCACCGTTGTAAGCAACAGACCGGTAGTAAGCAACCGTCCGACAAAAAATAACAGCAGTATCAAGAAAAATACCGTTATAAAAACAAGTACCGCAGCGGATAAGAAAGTGGATAAAAAGAAGAGCAGCAGTAAAAAGAAAAACGATAATAAGAAAAATACTGCTGCTGCCAAAACAGAAACAACAGTAAATAAACCGGTTAATAAATCTGATACTGATAAGCTTGCGGTAATCAAAGGAAACGGCAGGTTCCGCACAAGCGGCGGTCTTGACGGTAAAATTATTACCTTAGATGCAGGTCATGGCGGTAGCGACCCGGGCGCTATCGGCAGTGATGGTACCAAAGAAAAAAATATCACCCTGGCTATTACAAAAATAGTTAAGGAAATTCTGGAAGATAAGGGTGCCAAGGTTTATATGACGCGTACTACCGATGTTGATGTGTTCGGACCTAATGCCAGTGACGCAGAGGAACTGCAGGCACGTGTAAACGTAGGCGAAAAATATAATTCTGATATGTTCGTCAGCCTGCATATTAATTCTTCGGTCAATAAAAATGTTGGTGGTTTTTCTACATACTACTATCCGAAAACCGATAATGATTTGCGCTTAGCCCAAAATATCCAAAATAAGCTGGCAGCTAATTTTGGTGTAGATGATTTGGGTGTACGTCAGGCAAACTTTTATGTTATCAAGCGTATCAGTATGCCGGCAGTTTTGGTAGAAATGTGCTTTATCAGTAATGAAAAGGAGCTGACCTTGATGAAGGGACAATGGTTCCAAAAGAAGACGGCTCGTCTGATTGCTGAAGGCATTGAAAAATATTTTGCATAATACGGAGGCGGCAAGAATGAGAAAGCTAATTTTATTGATGCTGCTTTTGTGTGCAGTAATAGTAAGCGGTTGCAGTGAAAATGTTCCGCCGAAAGAGGATGCTAAGAATGCGGCAACTGCTGCAGTGCAGGAAAAAAAGGATATCAGCTTTATTGTTTATCGTGCAGCTTCCGATGGCAGCGAAAAGCTGTTACCGGAAAAAATTACGATGAAGGATAACGGCAAAAGTTTGCCGGAAAATGCTTTGATTGCCTTGGTGACTACTAAACCGCAGGACGCGAAGATGGATGATGTTGTACCTATCGGTACTAAGGTGCGCAGTCTTAAAATTGAGCAGGACGGCACTGCCTATGCTGATTTTACGCGCGAGCTGGCAAAGAAGGGACAGGGATCCTATGGTGAGATGATGCTTTGCTACGCTATTACCAATACCTTGACAGAGTTTCCGGAAATTAAACGGGTACAGATTCTGATAGAAGGTAAAAAGGCTATTACCTTGAGTGGTCATATGGATATTGAGGATCCGCTGACGCGTAATACAACTTTATTGTAAAAAACAAAGAAGCGGTACTGGTAAGTCTGGTGCCGCTTTTTCAAATTATTGATTACTATGGCAAGTGTTTTTGCCAAATGTGAGGAGAGTTGGTTATGGAAATTTATTTGCAGGACAGCGCTGCAACCGAAGCCTTGGGAAGACTTTTGGGCAAGCATGCAGCAAGCGGTGACGTTTTCTGCCTGAGCGGTGATCTGGGCGCAGGCAAAACACTGCTCAGCCGTGGTGTTGCTGTGGCCTTGGGTGCTGAGGCTGAGGATGTCAACAGTCCTACCTTTGCTATCATGAATGTCTATCAGGGGCGTGAGCTGGAAATAAGGCATTTTGATTTATATCGCCTCAACCGTCCGGAGGAGCTGGAGGACATCGGCTTTGAGGAATATGCCGGAGGCGATGGTGTAACACTGATTGAATGGGCTGAGCTGTTTAAGGAGGAGCTGCCGGAGGAATATCTGCAGATTACTTTGCTGCATGATGGTGAAGGCCGCCGTGCCGTGCTGCAGGCTCAGGGTGAAAGATATGAAAAACTGCTGCGGGAGGTAGAAGAAGATGCTGACTTTGGCAATTGATACGGCCACTAAGGTGTGCACGATTGCATTATGCCGTGATAAGGAAATTTTAGCTGAATATACGATAAATATGGGGATGACACATAGTGAAGGCTTGCTGCCGCAATTAGAACAGCTGCTGCAGCGTACCGGTGTACAAAAGCAGGATATTGAGCTTTTGGCTGTCAGCATGGGACCGGGTTCTTTTACCGGCCTGCGTATCGGTCTGGCAACGGCAGAGGCTATGGCCTACAGCTGGCAGTGCAGTCTGCACGGAGTTGATACTTTAAAGGCTATGGCTTATAATATTCAGCTTGAAGGCAGGGTGCTGTCACCGGTGCTGGATGCGCAAAAGGGCAATTTTTATCAGGCCTTATATGAATGGCGCAACGGTGAGCTTGTAGAGCTTGCACCTGTTGAGGTTGTCAGTGCGGAAAAAGCATTAGAAAGAATTGCGTTGCAGGGAACCCCTGCGTTGCTTTTGGGCGAGTGCACCAAGCTTGCAAAAAACGGTCTGCCTGATTTTATCAGCGTGGCACCCGAAGCATTGCGTATGCCTAAAGGTAGCTCTGTTGCTTTGGCTGCCTTGGCAGAATTTGATGCAGAAAACGATAAGAAAATTTTTGGCCTGGAGCCATACTATATCAGAAGATCGGAGGCTGAGGAATTGTGGGAGAAGAAGCACAAGCAACAATAAGCTTCAGAACAATGACGGAAGCGGATATTCCGGCTTTGGTTGCCATAGAGGCACAATCCTTTTATGATGCCTGGAATGAAAATATGCTGCGTAATGAAATAGCCAACGAGCTGACTACCTATCTTGTAATGGAATGTGCCGGCAAGCTTGTCGGTTATGCAGGCTTCTGGCTGGTGGCAGGCGAAGCGCAGATTACCCGTGTGGCTGTTGCCGATGAAGAACGCGGCCAGGGCTATGGTACGCGGCTGACGGCAGCCTTAGTAAACAAGGCCTGGGAGCTTGGCGCTACGGCGATGACGCTGGAGGTGCGCGAAGGCAATATTGCCGCGCAGAAGGTTTATCTGACCTGTGGCTTTGCCAGCGAGGGCATTCGTCCAAATTATTACGAAGACAATCATGAAAATGCAGTTATAATGTGGCTGTATAAAGAAGGAGCAGGCCATGAATAAAGAGCAGAAGGATGTATATATTTTAGGTATCGAAAGCAGCTGTGATGAAACTGCGGCTGCCGTAGTAAAGAACGGGCGTGAGGTACTGAGCAACATTATCTCCTCCCAAATCGTTATTCACCGCAAATTCGGCGGCGTTGTGCCGGAAATTGCTTCGCGTAAGCATATCGAGAATATTTTGCCTGTTATTGACGAGGCTTTATCTCAGGCAGGCGTCGGCATGGAGCAGATAGATGCTGTTGCCGTTACCTACGGACCTGGTCTGGTCGGCGCGCTGCTGGTTGGTCTTTCGGCTGCCAAGGCGCTGGCCTGGGCAACTGACAAACCGTTGATAGGTGTCAACCATCTTGAAGGCCACGTATTTGCCAACTTTTTGGCAGATAGTGAGTTGAAGCCGCCGTTTATGGCGCTGGTTGTCAGCGGCGGTCATACGGCGCTGCTGAAGGTTACCGGCTATAACAGCTTTGAGCTTTTGGGACAGACACGTGATGATGCTGCAGGCGAAGCCTTCGATAAGATTGCCCGCGTTATGGGGCTGCCTTATCCAGGCGGTCCGGAAATCGAGCGTCTGGCATTGGGCGGCAATGACCATGCTATTGATTTTCCGGTAGCACGTCTGGATAAGCCTTACGAATTCAGCTTCAGCGGTCTGAAATCTGCCGTAATCAATTATCTGCACAATCAGCAGCAGGCAGGACGTGAGGTGAACCGCAGCGATGTTGCGGCATCCTTCCAGAGAGCTGTTGTTGATGCATTGGTTAAGGAAGCGGTGCATGCAATGCAGCATACAGGCTACAATAAAATTGTGCTGGCCGGCGGTGTTTCTGCCAACAAAACCTTGCAAAACACACTGGCAAAGGCTATAGAGGAGATTGGTGCCCAGCTGGTGCATCCGACGCCGATTTTGTGTACCGATAATGCTGTAATGATTGCTTGCCGCGGTTATTTTATGTATCAGGCCGGTAGCTTCAGTCCATTGGACTTGAACGCTAATCCATCATTGAAATTAGGCTAAACAAGTGTCTTTTATAGTGCATAAGCCTGTGGATATTGTGGATAAACGGGCAATATCTACATATAAGCGCATTATTATTGTGGAAAAACTTGTGGATATAGTGGATAAAATAGTGGATTAATCAGATAAAGCTGTGGAAAGGACAACAGCAGGAAGAAGAGGGGAAACATGCTGAGTAATTTAACAGCAGAACAGAGAAACAGTTTACAAGCTATGCCACAGGTACTCGGTCTGGCGGCAGATATAGCACATGCTGCTGTGACGATTTATCTGCCGGGAGAAAATAAAAAGTTTTTTAATGTTTATAAGCAGGAGCAGCCGATGACGCAGGTGGGCAATGTGCGCCCCGATATGACGGGTCGGCGTGTGCGTGCGGTTGAAGAACCTCTCGTTGCGCGTGTGCTGCAGAAAAATGTGCCTGTTAACGGTAAGCGTGAATGGGCTTTGGGCATGTTCAACAGTCTGAAGGTTTTTCCTCTGCGTGACAGCCGCGGACATTGCTACGGTGCTGTCAGCTTTGAAAGCGCTGCTCCCGATGATATTATTATTGCTCAGTCGCTGGAGCTTTTGTGTAATCTGCGGCAGGATGTGAGCAATAACAGCAACTATCGGCGACTGCTGCCTTCTGACGGCATTATGGTAGTAGATGCCAACAGAGTGATTGTTGCTGCCAACAATCGTGCGCGTCATATGTTTGATGTTATGGATATTTCTCATCTTGTCGGCTGCCGTACTAATGATGTTGCTATCAACTGGCCGTTGGTCGGGATGGTTATGGAAACAGGCACGGCGGAAAGCAAGGAATTTACGATGCATGGCATTTTGCTTTCCATACGTATTCTGCCGGTAATTCCCAGGCCTAAGGCCGGTTGCGCAATTGTCATTTTGCAGGATATCACTGAGCTGCGCAAAAAGGACGAGGAGCTGCTGATAAAATCTGTGGTAATTAAAGAGATTCATCACCGTGTAAAGAACAATCTGCAGACTATCGCCAGTCTGTTGCGCCTGCAGGAGCGTCGCGCGCAGTGTGAAGAAACCAAAATAGTTTTGCGTGACTGTGTTAACAGGGTCAACAGTATCGCTATTGTGCATGAGTATCTTTCGCAGCAGGATACCGGTCTGATAGATGTCGGTAAGGTGGCCAAGGGAATTTATCAGGCAATTATCAGCAGTATGCTGCATCCGGAATTTATCCTGCATGCCGATTTTAAAGCAGATCCTGTACAGCTGCCGTCTGATAAGGCAACAAGCATCGCTTTGATTCTCAACGAATTATTGCAGAATACTATAGAACATGCTTACGAAGGACGCATGAGCGGCAGCCTTAAGGTGCGCTTTGCGGAAGAAAGCAAGCGTTATGTTTTATCGATTGCCGATGACGGTGTAGGTCTTCCGGAAGGATTTTCTTTAAACAGCAGCCGTCAAAGCTTAGGATTGAAAATTATCAAGACTATGGCGGAAGCAGACCTGCAGGGAAGCTTTAGCTTGGCGAATCGTGATGATGGCGGTACACTTGCTTTAGTAACAATTCCAAAGGGGGGACTGGAAGATGTTAAATAAACTGAGAATCTTATTGACAGATGACGAAGCTATTTTGCGTCTTGATTTACGCGAAATGCTGGCGGATGCCGGTCATGACATAGTAGGCGAGGCAGCCAACGGACAGGAGGCAGTAAAGCTTGCTGCGGAATTGAAGCCTGATTTTATTATTATGGATGTTAAAATGCCGATTATGGACGGCATTACGGCGGCAAAAATTATTGCTGCCGATAATATTGCGCCGGTATTGCTGCTGACAGCTTACAGTCAGCAGGATATTGTTGAGCAGGCATCGGATGCAGGCGTTATTGCTTATCTGGTTAAGCCTGTACGTGAGGAACAGCTTTTCCCGGCGATGGAGATTGCGGCCAAACGCTTTCAGGAAATGCATAAGCTTAATTTGGAGCTTGATAAGCTGAAGGAAAGCCTGGAGAACCGTAAGCTTATGGACCGTGCCAAGGGTATCCTCATGGCAGCGCACGGAATGACAGAGCAGGAAGCATATCGTAAGATGCAGCAGTTCAGTATGGCTAAACGCATAAGCTTAAAGGAGCTGGCGGAAAGCATTATTGCAGCTGCGGCCAAAAGACAACAATGAGCTGAAAGGGCAGTGGAAACTGCTCTTTTTTTGTGCCCAAGCAAAAAAATGGGCCTGCGAAGCAAAAAAACAAGGCGCTGAAGCGGAATTTTGAGGGCGTGAAGCAGAATTTGCGACAAATTTGTAAAAAACAGCGAAAAAGTACTTGCAATTTTTCCTAATATGTATATAATAAGAATTGTGGTTAGCACTCAGAGTAAATGAGTGCTAATAACCAAGAAGCAAATTACTCTCACGTAAGTAAGAATACTCGAAAGGGGTTATAAAAATGTTAAAACCATTAGCTGATCACGTAATTGTAGAGGTTGTAGAAGTAGAAGAAAAAACTGCCAGCGGCATTTTCCTGCCGGATACCGCAGTAAAAGAAAAACCGCAACAGGGCAAGGTTCTGGCTGTAGGCAGAGGCAAATACAGCGACAACGGCACTCTGATTAAACCCGAAGTAAAAGTTGGCGATGAAGTTATCTTCGCAAAATACAGCGGAACTCCTGTTAAACATCAAGGTAAGGATTACCTGATTCTTAGCGAACGCGATATTTTAGCTACAATTGAAAAATAAGATAAAAACTGTAATTAATTTGTAATTGAATTTTCAAAGGAGCGATATAAAATGGCTAAACAAATTCTGTTTAATGAAGAAGCTCGTCGTAGCCTGGAGCGTGGCGTAAATGCTCTGGCTGACGCTGTAAAAGTAACTCTCGGTCCTAAAGGCCGTAACGTTGTTCTGGAAAAGAAATTCGGCGCACCGACCATCACCAATGACGGTGTAACCATTGCCCGCGACATCGAACTGGAAGATCCGTTTGAAAACATGGGCGCACAGCTGGTTAAAGAAGTATCCATCAAAACCAACGATGTTGCCGGCGACGGCACAACCACTGCTACCGTTCTGGCACAGGCTATGATTAACGAAGGCATGCGCAACGTTGCTGCCGGCGCTAACCCGATGGTTCTGAAAAAAGGTATCAAAAAAGCAGTTGACGTACTGGTTGACGAACTGAAAAATGTTTCCCAAAAGGTTGAAACCAAGGCTGCAAAAGCACAAGTTGCTTCTATCTCCGCAGCTGACGATGAAATCGGTAACCTGATTGCCGACGCTATGGAAAAAGTTGGCGACGACGGTGTTATTACTGTTGAAGAATCCAAGACCATGGAAACTCATCTGGAAACTGTTGAAGGCATGCAGTTCGACCGTGGCTACATTTCCCCGTATATGGCAACCGATGCTGATAAAATGGAAGCTGTACTGAGCAATCCGTACGTATTCATTACTGATAGAAAAATCACCATGATTGCCGACATTATGCCGGTTCTGGAAAAAGTTGTTCAAAACGGCGGCGAACTCTTAATCATCGCTGAAGATGTTGAAGGCGAAGCACTGGCAACCTTGGTTGTTAACAAACTGCGTGGCACCTTCAAGGCTGTTGCTGTTAAAGCTCCTGGCTTCGGCGACCGTCGTAAAGCAATGCTGCAGGATATCGCTACTCTGACCGGTGCAACCGTTATCAGTGAAGAAGTTGGCCGTAAACTGGACAGCGCAAGCATGGCAGACCTTGGCCGCGCAGGTCAGGTTCGTGTAACCAAAGAATTGACTACTATCGTTGACGGCCTGGGTGATAAAGATGCTATTGCTGCACGTGTTGCTCAAATCCGTGCACAAATTCCGGAAACCACTTCTGATTTCGATAAAGAAAAACTGCAAGAACGTCTGGCTAAACTGGCCGGTGGCGTAGCTGTTATCAAAGTCGGCGCTGCTACCGAAGTTGAGCTGAAAGATAAAAAACTGCGCATTGAAGATGCTCTGAACGCTACCCGCGCTGCTGTTGCCGAAGGTATTGTTGCCGGCGGCGGTACTGCTCTGCTGCAAGTACAGCCTGCTCTGGCAAAAATCAAAGCTACCGGCGATGAGAAGACCGGCGTAGAAATTGTTAAACGCGCTATTGAAGAGCCTGTTCGTCAAATCGCTTACAACGCTGGCCTGGAAGGCGCTGTTATCGTTGATACCATTAAACGCAGCCGCAAAGGCTATGGCTTCAACGCTCTGACCGAAGAGTATGTTGACATGATTGAAGCCGGTATCGTTGACCCGACTAAGGTTACCAGAAGCGCACTGCAAAATGCTGCAAGCATCGCTTCTATGGTTCTGACCACTGAATCCATCGTAGCTGACAAACCTGCTAAGGAAGGCGCTGCTATGTCGGCAATGCCTCCGATGGGCGGCGGCATGCCCGGTATGATGTAAGCTGCAGACCGGATGTCAAAACTGTATAATATAGCTTGAGTAGGCTATAGATAGCACACTCTGTTACTGATTTGGTAGCAGGGTGTGCTTTTTTGTTACATAAAAGCTGCAGTAAAAAATTTTACTGGCATTAGTGTATTCTAATTATGTTTTTTTGCTGGCAAATATGCTATAATAGTTTCATTCTATAGACAGAAGGAGCTGTTGATAATGGGTGAAGCTGCAGCCGAAAAAGATTTTTACTGGAAGCTGTTCAAATCAACCTTTATAATTAGTGCCTTTACTATCGGCGGTGGTTTTGTAATCATTCCGCTGTTGAAGGCCAAATTTGTTGATGAGTATAAATGGATGGATGATAAGGAAGCACTGAACCTTGTGGCGATTGCGCAGTCTGCGCCGGGTGTTGTGGCAGCCAATGCGGCAATCAGCATGGGCTACAAGCTTGGCGGTATCCGCGGTACGCTTACTGCTTTGCTGGCAACTATTCTGCCGCCGCTGATTACCTTGAGCGCTATTTCCTACGCTTATGATGCCTTTGCACATAACCAGTACATTCAGCTTGTTTTGAAGGGCATGCAGTGCGGCGCGACGGCTATTATCATCAATGTAGCGATTGACCTGCTCAAAAAGGAGCTGAAGAAAAAATTGGCACTGCCGCTTTTGATTATTGTCGGTACCTTCATTGCCAATTATTTCTTTAATGTAAATCTGATGTATGCAGTAATTGTGGATGCTGTTATCGGCTTCTTCCTGCTGCGTGACAAAAAGTACGCGTAAGGAGGTAGCGAGATGTATATTTATTGGGAGCTTTTCTGGAGCTTTGTCAAGGTTGGTGCCTTTTGCGTCGGCGGCGGTTATGCTTCGATGCCGTTGATTCAGGCGGAGGTTATTGAAAATCATGCATGGATGACTATGCCGCAGTTTATTGATATTTTTACTATTTCGCAGATGACACCGGGTCCTATCGGTATCAATGCAGCGACGTTCGTCGGTACAAAGGTTGCAGGCTTGCCCGGTGCTATTGCTGCGACTGTGGGGTTTGTTTTTCCGTCGGTGTTCATTGTACTGGCACTCGCAAAATTATTCTTTAAATATGGCGATATCGGTCCTATTCGCGGTATTCTGAACGGTCTGCGTCCTGCGGTTGTGGCACTCATCTGCTCTGCCGGATTGAGCTTTGTAATGCTGGCGCTGTGGAATACTGAAACACTGCCGAAGGATTTTACCAAGGTGGATTTGCTTGGCTGTATTGTTTTGCCGATTTCCCTGTGGTGTATCCGTCATAAGGTAAGCGTTATCCGTACCCTGTGCATGAGCGGTGTTTTGGGCTTGATTTTGGGTATAGCCGGTATCCGCTGATATTTGCTTTAGTAGCGCGCTGCGCTGTGAGCTTTGGCTCGCGGCATGGCGTGCTTTTTGTTATATTGAAGTTAACTTCTGCAAATTAACGGTTGACGCAAACGGAATTCTGCTATATAATAGATACAGTTAACCAACGAATAGTGTCGGTTAACTACTAAGGTTAGGGATGTGAATTACAATGCAAAAGATTATTGCACTGGCCGAGAAGGTTTTGAACGGTCAGGATATTACTAAAGAAGAAGCTGAATTTTTGATTAACGTTAGCGATGATGACACCATGCTGCTTTTGGCCATGGCTGACAAGATTCGCCAAAAATATGCCGGCGATGCTGTTGATTGCTGTGCAATCATCAACGGCCGTAGCGGTAAATGCAGCGAGAACTGCAAGTTCTGCGCACAATCCGCACATTATCATACCGGTGTTAAGGAATACGGTCTGCTGAGCGAAGAGGAAATCTTCAATGCAGCTAAAAAAGCTAAGGAAGCAGGCGCTGTACGCTTCTCCATCGTTACTAGCGGTCGCGGACAGAGCAAGGCCGATGACTTTGAAAATATCTGCCGTACCCTGAAACGTATTAAAGAAGAACTGCACATTGAAGTTTGCGCTTCTTTGGGCATTTTGACTGTAGAGCAGGCAAAAGAGCTGCGCAAAGCAGGTGTAACCCGCTATCATTCCAATCTGGAAACCGCAGGCAGCAATTTCCCGAATATCTGCAGCACTCATACCTATGCTGATAAATTTGTTACCATCAAAAATGCACAGGCTGCCGGCCTGCGTGTTTGCAGCGGTGGCATTTTAGGCCTTGGCGAAACACGCGAGCAGCGTGTAGAATGGGCCTTCACTCTGAAGGAGCTTGGTATTGACAGTGTACCTCTGAATATGCTGACTCCGATTCCGGGCACTCCGTTTGAAAGCAACAAACCGTTGCCGCCGCTGGAAATCCTGCGTGCGTTCGCTGTTTTCCGTTTTGTTCTGCCGAAAGCACAAATCCGTACCGCAGGCGGTCGCGAAGTAAACCTGCGTGACTTGCAGGCACTGGCACTCAATGGCGGTGCAAGCGGCATTATGATCGGCGGTTATCTGACTACTGCCGGCCGTGGCACTGACCGCGATATGCAGATGCTCAAGGATCTTGATCGTCCGCGCAGCATGCCGAATCTTGATTAATAAGTTTTCCATGAATTTTTAATACAATCTTACACCTTAAAATCTCAAAAAGATAAGCAGACTGAGTTGCGAGCAGTCTGCTTATTTTTTTTATGCGTGCGTGATAACGCATTTATTTGCGGACGCACTGCCCTCTACGGCAAAATTTATGATATAATATAATTTACTAATGACTTTAAAGAGGTGAAGCAAAATGCAGTCACACTTTCTTATTATTACCGGTATGTCCGGTGCAGGCAAAACGCAGGTTGTGCGTACCCTGGAGGATTTAAATTTCTTTTGCATAGACAATTTGCCTGCCACTCTGATTCCTAAGTTTGCGGAGTTGTGCCGTCAGACCTCGGAGGAAAAGGTAGCTCTTGTTGTTGATATCCGTGGCGGACGTTTTTTTGATAAGCTGCTGCAGGTTTTGGATGAGATGGAGGCCAGCGGCCAAAAATATGAGCTGCTGTTTTTGGATGCTTCCGATGCGACACTGGTGCGCCGTTACAAGGAAACGCGTCGTCGTCATCCCTTGGGTGAGCGCAATACCTTGCTGAAGAATATTACCTGTGAGCGTGAATTGCTTGATCCGCTGCGCGAAAAGGCTACGCATATTATTGATACCTCGACGCTGACAACGGCACAGCTGAAGGCTAAGGTAACGGAAATGTTTGGCGAGGGCTCTTCTAAAGAGCGTATGGGCATTGTTGTGCGTTCGTTCGGCTTCAAGCATGGTCTGCCGCTGGACAGCGATCTGGTTCTGGATGTGCGTTTTTTGCCGAATCCGTTTTATGTGGAGGAGCTGCGCAATATGACTGGCAACGACCGTCCGGTAGCGGATTTTATCTGCCGCTATCCGCAGACCTTCCAGTATCTTAAGCTGGAGGAGCAGCTGCTTGATTTTCTTGTACCGCAATATATTAACGAAGGCAAGGCACAGCTTGTTATCAGCGTAGGCTGCACAGGCGGACAGCACCGCAGCGTTTTTATTGCCAATAAATTGTACGAATATCTGCGTGAAAAGGGTTACAGCGTTGATGTGACGCATCGTGATATTCCTCACAGAAAGTAAGGGAGGAGCCTAATGGGTTGGATTAGTTGGCTGTGTCCCGGCATTAATTTGAAGCGCTGGCTGCTGCTTTTTGCGGTAGGTGTACTTTTATGTGCTTTGGGACTGGCTTTGTTTTTTAATTATCAGCTGATGGGCAAGGCAGAAGAACTGCTCTTCCAGATGACCTATCTGACAACAGGACGCTATTCAAACGGCCTGATTATGACGATGGGCGTGGGCTTTCTTATCGTGGGCTTTGCTATTATGGTGTACGGAACACGTCGCTTAATCAGTTCGGTAGTATCTGTTGTAGTGCCCGACAAAAACGGTTCATTGATGGAAACGATTTTTATGCAGCGCAAGCTGACACGTGGCCCGGCTATTACCGTTGTCGGTGGCGGTACCGGTTTGTCGACGCTGCTGCGCGGCATGAAGTATATCACCAATAACTGTACGGCCGTAGTAACAACTGCTGATGACGGCGGTTCTTCCGGACGTCTGCGCAAGGAGCTGGGTATTATTCCTCCCGGTGATTTGCGTAACTGTCTGACGGCTCTGGCTGACCGCGAACCGCTGATGGAGCGCCTGATGCAGTACCGCTTCCAGGGTGATTCACCGCTGGCAGGACATTGCTTCGGTAATCTGTTTATTGCGGCGATGGCGCAGGCTGAAGGTGGTATGGAGGCCGGACTCAATGCCACGAGCCAGATTCTGAAGGTACGCGGCAGGGTTATTCCGTCTACGCTGGAGGATATCCGCCTGCAGGCAAGGATGACTGACGGCAGCATTGTGACTGGCGAATCGGAGATTCCCAAGGTGCGCAAGCATATTAAGAAGATGATGATGCTGCCGGCGGATGCACAGGCGGCAAACGGAGCTATCGATGCAATTTTAAATGCCGATGTCCTTATTTTCGGACCTGGCAGCCTGTATACCAGTGTTATTCCCAACCTTTTGGTTGAGGGAATCCGTGATGCTGTTGTACGCTCGAAGGCAATCAAAATTTACATCTGCAATGTTATGACACAGCCCGGCGAAACCGACGGCTACGGTGCTTATGACCATGTGCAGGCGTTGGTTGACCATGTCGGTACACAGTTTTTGGATTACGCTATTGTCAATTCCCAGGATGTTACTTCGGAGCAGCTGCGTCAGTATGATGCTGAAGGCTCGCGTCCTATTAAGCCGGATATTGATAAAATCCGCAGTCTGGGAATTACGGTTGTGCCGGCGCGCTTGATAAGCAAGGATGATCTGGTGCGCCATGATCCGCGTAAATTAGCGCGTGTGCTTATTGCTTTGATTTATCGTCTGCGTCTTTTTGGGCGCGGTATGCAGTTTTTCGATTATTTCTTTATGCGTGCAGGCATGAAGAAGCTGTATAAACAGAAATAAAAACAGACGCTGCAGCCTTGTCGGCTGAGAAGGGAGGAGTCTGCTTGTCTTTTTCCAATGATGTAAAAAATGAATTATCTCGTATAGAAACTAATGATGCAACCGGTGACAAAGCAGAGCTGCTCGGTCTTTTGCGTATGAGCGGTGCAATTGTTATCCGCGGTATGAATATAGGTATCCACTTTTCAACAGAAAATGCTGCTTTGGCCAGACGTGTACTGCAGCTGCTGAAAAGCAATTATCAAGTGCAGACGGAGGTAGTTATTACCCGTTCACGCCGCTTGAAGAAGAATAACCGTTATCAGGTACATGTAGTGCCGGCGCCGCAGGTAAGCAAGGCGCTGAATGAGCTGCAGCTCTTAAGTGTAGAGGGCGATTTGAAAAATCCGCTGCTTTCGCATCACGAAGGCAAGCGTACCTTTTTGCGCGGAGCTTTTTTGGGCGGCGGCAGTATCAGCCGTCCGGCCAGCGATTACCATCTGGAGATGGTGACAGGCAACGAGGATTTTGCGCAGACAATTATTAAGGTTATGCAGAGCTTTTCTTTGAAGGCCAAGCTGACCGACAGAAAAAATGAGTATATTGTTTATCTGAAGGATGGCGAAAGCATTATCAGCTTTTTGAGCGTTATCGGTGCACATAATGCGATGATGGAGCTGGAAAATGTCCGTATCGTCAAAGAAATGCGCAATAATGTTAACAGAGCGGTAAATTGCGAAACTGCGAACCTGAACAAGGTGGTTAAGGCTGCCGTGCGTCAGGTAAGCTGTATCCATTATATTGATGAGCATATGGGGCTGAGCGAGCTGCCTCAGGGATTGCAGGATACGGCGCGTCTGCGACTGCAGTATCCGGATGTATCGTTAAATGATTTGGTGGAATACTCCGGTGGTTTGGGTAAATCCGGCATAAATCATCGTTTGAAAAAGCTGCAGGATATTGCAGTAGGTTTAGGTATGGAATTGGAGAAAGCAGATAAATGATTAAGAAAGTATGCTTAGTATTCCTGGCGCTGGTTGTCGTACTTTTGGCGGCTGCAGGTGTTGCATGGAAGCTTAACGGCGAGCGTTGGCAGCAGGAATATGCGGCCTTTAGGAAAACCGGTGCACCGGTACTGATGTATCACGCTGTCGGTCTGGAAGAAGGCGCAGACTGGCCAAAAACGCTGATCATGAAGCCGGAGCTGTTTGAAGCACATTTGAAGTACCTGAAGGAGCAGGGCTACACGATTGTGACGGTAGCAGAGCTGGCAGAGCGTCTGCAGCAGGGAAAAAGTGTAGATAAGTATGTTGCCTTGAGCTTTGATGATGGCTATAAGAATAATCACAGTGTAGTGCTGCCGTTATTGCAGAAATATGATGCCAAAGGTTCTTTCTTTGTCATCAACAGGGATATCGGCGATGAGCTGCATATGAATGAGCAGGAAATCAAGGACCTTATTGCTGCCGGTATGGAGCTTGGCTCGCATACCTACAGCCATAATCCGTTGGCTGCTATCGATGAAAAATATTTGGTGTGGGAAACGGATACGTCACGTTATTGGCTGAAGAAAAAATTTGACGGCTATATCGTACGTACCTTGGCTTATCCTAACGGCAGCTATAACGATAGGGTTATTGATGCAGCGAAAAAATACGGTTTTTACAGGGCGCTGACTGGCCATGTAGGTGTTAATACAGCGGCGACTTATCAAAAGGCACCTTTCGAAATGTACCGCGTAACCGTTGCCGATGACGGTAACGGACTTGAAGGCTTCAAGAAACGCCTGGAGCATGCATATTTCTTTGGCTTTTTGCAGACCAAGGGCATTGATATCAATATTGTGCGCGACATATTTGTGCGCTAAGGAATATTTAGGGAGGCGGTTGTCTCCCTTTTCTTTTGCAAGTAATGTTAACCGTAAAAATAAAATAGGTTGACAATAAATAAAAACTGGCGTATCCTATAAACTATGAACTGTAACAGAGGTTACAGAAGCTTTGGAGGCGTGTGATATGCATTTAAAAACAAAAGAACTGATTTTATGCGCACTGTTTATTGCGCTTGTAACTGTGGGAACGTTTATTAAAATTCCGGTAGGCACCGATGTCTATACACTGCAGTTTTTATTTACTTTGTTGGCAGGCTTGCTGCTTGGACCGCGTCTGGGTGCGATTGCCGTCGGCACTTATGTTGTCATGGGTCTGGTCGGCATTCCTGTTTTTGCATCAGGCGGCGGCCCCGGTTATATTGCGCAGCCGACCTTCGGTTATCTTCTGGGCTTTATCGTGCAGGCATGGGTAAACGGTGCCTGGGCGCGCAAGGCTAAGCAAATTAATTTCCGTAGCTTGTTGGAAGCAAATCTTGTTGGTATGTTCATTGTTTATCTGTTTGGACTCGTATGGTTCTATGTAGTATCCAATTATATAATCAATGCACCGATTTCCGTGTGGGCAGTTATCTGGTACTGCGGTATTCTGCAGGTTATTCCTGATGTTGTGCTCTGCATTGGTGCGGCGATGCTGGGTGTGCGCGGTTATAAGGCCGGCATCTGGCTGAAGGCATAAAAAAGCAGTCCTTGCAATCTTATAAAAAGGTTGCGGGACTGCTTTTCGCTTTTAATATGCTTTTAAAAGGCCTTTTGCAGGAAAGCGTCGAGGGAAGACTCGTTCATGCTGCCGACTATGCGTGCAATTATATGTCCGTCGGCGCTGATGATGTAGGATGCTGGAATAGCGTCAATGCCGTAGGCTCGTCCGAGTGCCTGATGATCACCGTAGGCAGCGGGGAAGGTGTAGCCCTTGCTTTTAATGAAGCGTGCCGGTTCCTGTTCGTTATTATCTACGCTGAGAATAACAAAATGCATTTTGTCTTTGTATTCGGCGTATTTCTTTTCAATATGCGGCAGCTCGCCGACACAGGGAGGGCACCAGGTCGCCCAAAAGTTGATAAAGACAGGCTTGCCTTTTAAGTCACTCAGACGCATGGTTTTGCCGCTGCCTAACTCTTTGTAGCTGAAATCGGGTGCGACTTCGGCAGATGAGGCCTTCGCAGTGCTAATCTGCGATTTGCTGTCGGCAGTTTTATCGGAGAAGGGACAGCTGCAGCCTGCGGTAAATAATAGCAGTGCAGTCATCGATAAGGTAAGCAGGATTTTTTTCATGTTGACCTCCTTATAAGAATAAGAGAAAAAAGTGTATATAAATTAAAATTTTTTGCCGAGAGAAATTGCCTTTACCGGGCAGACCTTGCGGCATTCACCACAGGCGATACATTCTCTGTCACCTACATGCCGGCAATCCATTTTGCAATGTTCCATACAACGGTCGCAGTTGATGCACTTTACGGTATTAACCTTTATGCCAAAGAGGGAGATTTTATTAAACAGTCCGTAAATAGCGCCTAAAGGGCAGATGAAGCGGCAGAAGGGGCGATAGATGAAGATGGCTGCCAGTACGGTAAGACACAGCAGTGACAGCTTCCAGATAAACAGCTGGCCCAAAAGCTCACGAATCTGTGGCTTGAAAAATGCCAGGGGCAGAGCAGCCTCCAAAGTACCTGCGGGGCAGATAAATTTACAGAAGGCCGGTACGCCGCTGCCGGTGAAATGATAAAAGGCTAAGGGCAAAATAATGAGAAAAATCAGCGCGATAAAATATTTCAGATAGCTGAGCAGATAGGTAAAGCGGTTGCGCTGCAGCTTAGGCGCAGGAATTTTGTAGAGCAATTCCTGCACGAGACCGAATGGACAACCCCAGCCGCAGATAAGACGCGCAAAGATTAACGCAAAGAGCAGAATGAAGCCCAGCACATAGAAGGGAATGCGCAAAAATACACCGCTGAGCGAGCTTTGCAGCGAACCGAGCGGGCAGGCGCCCAAGGCTCCGGGGCAGGAATAGCAGTTTAAACCCGGCAGGCAGATATTCTTGCTGCTGCCCTTCCAGATATTGCCGGTGGTAAAGCCTGCAAAATTTCCGTTATATAGGAGGGCGGTGCAAATTTGTACAAGCTTACGTTTAACCAATGCCGATACACTCCAGACAAATTGTCGCTGCCTTACGCCAGACGGCAAGATATTCTCTGTTGCAGATACCATACGTCAGCATGGCGGCAGCGCTCAGAAGGATTAAAATACGTGTTATTTTCATAGCAAGCAGACCTCCTATATAATTACTAAGAATATTCTAGCATATACAATGAAATTTTACTATGAATGCATGACTATACATTATTGAGGTTGGGTAGCAAATAGCAGAAAATAATATTAAATTATTTCTATCCGCGTATTGCAATGATTTTCTGACAGGTGTTGTATGGATAAAAGCGTATGAACAGGCTATAATAAAACAGATAATGCAATGGAAGAATATAGGTCGCGAAATAGTATTTGTAAATGAGCAATTTAAAAAAATCCTTGCAAAATAGGCAAAAACAAGGTAAAATAAAACAAGTAATAATATATTTTTTTGGAGGTAATCGTTATGCGTAAACACATCAAAACTGTTAATAAAGCAATGCTGAACAAAACTCTGCGTACCGGTGGCTGCGGCGAGTGCCCGGCTTCCTGCCAATCCGCTTGCAAAACTTCCTGCACCGTTGGCAACCAGGTTTGCGAACACTGCAAATAATATCTGAGCTTAATGCAGCTCCCTGTCTGGTGCAGGGGGCTGTTTTACTATCTATGCAAAAAGAAAGGTTGGAATACATGCTGATACATAAAATGCGTCTTGATGATAATATGGCTGTGCTGGATATTAACAGCGGTGCCGTTCATCTTGTAGACGATGTTATTTACGATTTACTCGATTATTATGATGGCAGCAACGATGCTGAGGCTATGGCTGCTTTGAAGGATAAATACAGCGAAGAGGATTTGCGCGATGCATTGGAAGAAATGCACGGCCTGCAGGATGAAGGTCTGCTTTTCAGCCCTTCCTTTGATGTGCCGCCGACTTTTGCAGAAAAGCCGATTGTGAAATCCCTGTGCCTGCTTGTAACTCATGATTGCAATCTGCGTTGCGGTTACTGTTTTGCTGATACCGGTTCCTTTGGTGGTTGCCGTCAGCTCATGAGCAAGGAAACTGCGGAAAAGGCTATCGAGTTTGCTATTGAAGGCAGCAAGAAGCGCCATAACCTGGAGCTGGATATGTTCGGCGGTGAACCGCTGATGAACTGGCCGGTTGTTGTGCATATCACCGAATATGTACGCCGTCGCGAAAAAGAAACCGGTAAGAATATTAAACTGACTTTGACAACCAACGGTACTCTTTTGAATGATGATAATATCAAATTCCTCAACGATAACCGTGTTATGCTGGTACTGAGCCTTGATGGCAAGAAGGAAACTCATGATGCTATGCGTCCGTTCCCGAATAAATCCGGCAGCTATGATGCAGCTGTACGCGGCTTTAAGAAGGTAATTGACAGCCGTGAGGGCAAAAACTACTATCTGCGCGGAACCTATACCCATTTCAGCACCCATTTCTGTGAGGATGTGCTGGATATGACTAAGGTTGGCAAGGAAATTTCCGTAGAGCCCGTAGTAGGCATTGATGAACCCTGGGTATTGACCGAGGAAGATCTGCCGGTAATTTTCGATGAATACGATAAGCTGGCGCGTGCATATCTGGAGCGTCGTCGTGAAGGCAATCCCTTTGACTTCTTCCATTTCAATGTAGCACTTGATAACGGTCCGTGCGTAGCTAAGCGCTTGGCAGGCTGCGGCGCAGGTCATGAATACTATTGCATTACTGCCGATGGCGATATTTATCCGTGCCATCAGTTTGTAGGCCGCGAACAATATAAGATGGGCACCCTGGATACCGGTATTGTTACACCTGAGATGGTGCAGAAGTTCCGTCATACCCATGTTCTTACTAAGCCGGAGTGCAGCAAATGCTGGGCACGCTTCTTCTGCAGCGGTGGCTGCCACGCCAATGCGGATTTAATTAACGGCGATATTACCAAGCCGTATGAGTATGGCTGTCGTCTGCAAAAGAAACGTCTGGAGAATGCTATCATTGTTCAGGCTGTTTTGTCTGCCGAAGCACAGGAAGGCGAGGACCTGCGGCCGCATATTAATAACTTCACTTACGAAAAATAACAGATAGTTTCTCGTGCGCTCTGCGAAAGCAGAGCGCATTTTTACGTTTTCGTCGATAATAGTGAAAAATGCCGGAAAAAAACAAGCAGGAAATTTGCTGCTGAGAAAGAAAAAAATCTCAAAAATTTTTCGGGAGAAAGTGATTTTTTTTACGCAAAATTTGCCGTTTTTCGTTAGAAAATCTAGCTTTTTTTGAACTTTTTTCAAGAAATTTTGATGCCGAAAAAGGCGATAATCAAGCATAGTTACTTTTCCACGAATCCTAGTGTTTCACGAAAAAATGTTAAAAAAGTAACAAAAAAGGTGTTGACATAATGCAGGTCACATGGTATTATATACAAGTCGACGCGATACGGCAACAAAACAAAAGCCAAAATCGCTAGGCACTGAACCTTGAAAACTGAACATAAACCTAGAAAAAAGCGAATGTGCGGGTCGAGCGCGAAAGCGCAAGACCAAGTCAAATAACTTCTTTTTTAAATAATAAGAGCTAGATTAGTTCTTCAATAAACTTTATTGGAGAGTTTGATCCTGGCTCAGGACGAACGCTGGCGGCATGCCTAACACATGCAAGTCGAACGGAGATTACTTCGGTAATCTTAGTGGCGAACGGGTGAGTAACGCGTGGGCAACCTGCCCTCTAGATGGGGACAACATCCCGAAAGGGGTGCTAATACCGAATGTGACAGCAATCTCGCATGAGGATGCTGTGAAAGATGGCCTCTATTTATAAGCTATCGCTAGAGGATGGGCCTGCGTCTGATTAGCTAGTTGGTGGGGTAACGGCCTACCAAGGCGATGATCAGTAGCCGGTCTGAGAGGATGAACGGCCACATTGGGACTGAGACACGGCCCAGACTCCTACGGGAGGCAGCAGTGGGGAATCTTCCGCAATGGGCGAAAGCCTGACGGAGCAATGCCGCGTGAGTGATGAAGGAATTCGTTCCGTAAAGCTCTTTTGTTTATGACGAATGTGCAGATTGTGAACAATGATCTGTAATGACGGTAGTAAACGAATAAGCCACGGCTAACTACGTGCCAGCAGCCGCGGTAATACGTAGGTGGCGAGCGTTGTCCGGAATTATTGGGCGTAAAGAGCATGTAGGCGGTTTTTTAAGTCTGGAGTGAAAATGCGGGGCTCAACCCCGTATGGCTCTGGATACTGGAAGACTTGAGTGCAGGAGAGGAAAGGGGAATTCCCAGTGTAGCGGTGAAATGCGTAGATATTGGGAGGAACACCAGTGGCGAAGGCGCCTTTCTGGACTGTGTCTGACGCTGAGATGCGAAAGCCAGGGTAGCGAACGGGATTAGATACCCCGGTAGTCCTGGCCGTAAACGATGGGTACTAGGTGTAGGAGGTATCGACCCCTTCTGTGCCGGAGTTAACGCAATAAGTACCCCGCCTGGGGAGTACGTCCGCAAGGATGAAACTCAAAGGAATTGACGGGGGCCCGCACAAGCGGTGGAGTATGTGGTTTAA
>OLFU01000126.1_pt1 | contig 84185 bp, 73 predicted proteins | sample 1605161 | NCBI WGS metagenome assembly OLFU01 (sample SAMEA3888914, study PRJEB22519) | human gut metagenome | biome: human gut; feature: human-associated habitat; material: faeces | place: Denmark | collected 2011
GAGCGTCTGCCTTACAAGCAGAGGGTCGGGGGTTCGAATCCCTCAGCTCCCACAATTGAAAATCAACGACTTGCAGCAATGTAGGTCGTTTTTATTTTGTGTGCCTCCGTGGTCGGTTTACACGTTTTTTGCCCGTTTGTGTTAACCAATGTGTCAACCGAAATGACGCATGAAAGCAAACATTGAGGTCATTTGTTACAAGTACAAACCTCTCAAAGACGGAACGCTTCCTTTAATGCTCCGAGTTACGAAAGACCGCAAACGCAAATACGTTTCGCTCGGCCTTTCCCTGCACGAAAAATTTTGGGATTTCGAGAAAAGCAAGCCCAAACGGAATTGTCCCAACAAGGAGCAAATCGAACGGCTGATAGCCGCAAAAACGGCGGAATACAACGATTTGATTGTCGAAATGACCTCCCAGCAACGTGAATACACGGTGGAAACGCTCGTGTCCCATTTTCATAACCAAGTCCGTTGCGCTACGGTGGTCGAATTGTACGATAAACTGATTGACGACATGAAACGCGGCGGTAAACTCGGCAATGCAGGCGTTTACAAATACTCCCGTACATCGTTGCTGAAATTCACGGGGCAGCGGTTGCAAATCCCGTTCAGCGACATTGACGCCGTGTGGTTGCGTCGTTACGAGAATTGGTTACGGACGAGCGGTTGCGGTGATACGACCATCAGCCAACTCTTTCGGACGTTGCGTAGCGTGTTCAACAAGGCGGTAGAATTGCAGTTGGTGAAACGGGATTATTACCCGTTCGATGCCTATAAAGTCAGCAAATTCGATACGCGGACGAAGAAACGGGCCATTGCGAAAGAGGACGTGCGCAAGGTTATTGCACTCGATTTGTCGCAAGGCTATCCCTCCGAACGATTAGCACGGGATATTTTCGTGTTCAGCTATTTCGGAGCAGGGATTAACTTTGCAGACATCGCCCTGCTGAAATACGGGAATGTACGGGACGGTCGGGTGCAATACGTTCGCAAGAAAACGGGCAAACCTATCAATTTTCTGCTGACGGAAGAAATGCGGAATATCATTGCCAAATACCAGCAACAAGGACAGACGGATGAAGATTATATTTTTCCGATACTCGACCGCCGTGTGCATAGGACGGAGCAGCAGAGATATGACCGAACGCATAAGGTGCTGACGAATACGAATCGCTGGTTACGCAAAATCGGACAACGGGTCGGCATCGAACATCTGACTACCTATGTCGCTCGGCATACGTTCGCAACGGTTTTGAAGCGTTCGGGAGTGAATATTGCCATCATTTCCGAATCATTGGGACACTCCGACCTATCGACTACACAGATTTACTTGGATAGTTTCGAGAACTCTCAAATCGACGCGGCAATGCAAAATTTATTGTAAAACGGAGCAAGGACAAACTTTGTAAAAGGGTCTAAAAGATAAACCCTTTTACAATGTCTGTCCTCTTTTCAAGTAAGGATTATCTGCTTCGTGCGGGTAATCCTTTTTTTCTTTTTCGTATATTTGGGTTATCTAACCCTTAAAATATGGATAAGAACACCCAATTATTCCAATATAATTTGGATTGGAAAACATTTCAGCGAGTGCTGTATTACACAAAAAAGTATTATGGAATGGATGCTTTGTATTTCTATGAAGCCAATCCATTCAAACGCGAAGAAGAATTTGTATTAATCTGCTTTCGGCAAGCAACAGAATTTTTTGTACGGGATGAAACAATCGCAAAGTATATTGAACCGATAGCCGAAGATGAGAAAGAAGTACTCTTTTGGGTATTTCGATGTATCGACTGGGCTTTTATCCGAGCAGAGTTAAAAGAACAGGCGGAAGGAGAATCTATTGAGGATTGTATAGATGTAGGAGAATATTACCATCAGGCTATGCGCAAAGAGTTGTTAGGACTCTATTTGTTCTGTAAAGAAACACCCGTCCGTCCCAAAATGACGAACGAAATAACCCTTACTATCAATAAGGGCGTGAAGAATTTTCACCGTAAAATCACCATTCCGAATTACAGTAATTGGATGTTGCGTTCCGCTTTATTGCATTACTGCGAAGAGCATTTAGGCGACATCCATTCCGTCGAAGAAGCCCGAGCAGCATTGAAAAGTTATCAGAAAGCAGGCCGAACGTCGTCAAATCCCATTGCTGACTGCATCATCTATGGAACATATTCGATGTTAAAGGACGTTACGAAAGATTCGAAAGTTACCAGCACGAGACTATGCAAAATCATCACCTGTTTCCTTTATTATCTTGAAATGATTAGTGAAGACGAAGCGGTTGATGAACAGTTGGTAGCAGGACGCATTAAATATATGTTGAAAATGGATAAGAAGCCCCGCTTTATCCCAATGAGTTATTCGGAAATGAACGAAGCAGAACGCGCCGCGTTTGAAGCAGAACTGCACCGCCCATTGCATAACCCGCGTTTCGACGATTTGCTGTAATCCGATTTACATACTCCGATTTTAGAAAGAATAGGTCGCATTTTCGCTGCCTATTCTTTCTCTTTTTTGGTCGTAGAAAGTGGGAAATTTGTGACTGTAATCAAACACGCTGGCCAGCTAAAAGATTATGGGAGCAAGCCGAAAGCCCAAGCAAGTGGAGGTAAAATTAAATTTATTTACAAAAATGATTGATTTAAATAATAAAGCAGAGCAGCAGGTAGCTGCCGATAATATTCAGAAAAAGCCTCGTCGCATCGTAACAATGAAATCAGGTAACAATCAGGCAATGGTACAAACCGTACAGAAAGCGGTTACACATGGAATCGATGCGCTGATTATAACCCCGCGCGTAGATGTGGCAGGGAATAAATATACATGGGTAGGTCTGCGTAAGGGCAAGACCGAATTACAGGGTAAAATCTTGTTCAACTCTCATATATGGAATTACCTGCTGGCGGTCCTGCAAGGCAAGGAATTGCCCGAAATCTCGGAGTATTCCGCAGAGAGCGCAAACTGCGGCCAGCACGAATGGCTGACCGAAGTGGAAAAAGAAATCCGTCAGCATACCCGCAGATACCGTGAAGAATATGTCGAGACCAAAAACGGCAATGGTTATCTTATGCGCAAATACCTCTTTCCCAATGGAAAAGTCATCATGCCCGCAGAAGCGATGACGGATGTAACGGCAATTTTCGAGTAACTGAATGTATAATAGGGGAGCGGGTTACCGCCCGCTTCCCATAAATTTTTAAAATGATTCGTAAAGAATTAAATATCAAAAAGGTAGAGTGGCTCTCGGACGTAATTAAGGAGATTCCGACGAACACCATCCTTAACAAAACAATGACGGGTTGCGGCGCAACGACGCTGGAGATTAATGCCGCCCGTCATTCTATCATCATCGAGCCGAATGTACCCGTTATCGTCGGGAAAAAGGCTCAACATTCGTTCCTTTTTGCCGTGTACGAGGGAACGAGTAAAGAGGACGTGAAAGCCTATCTTGCTGGGGAGCATGACGGCTATCGTAAAATCATTACGACGCCCGAAGGCTTCGACAAAAAGGTATTGCCTGCTATGTATGAAACGAATACTCCGATATTCGAGGATTATTTCCTCTTGTTCGACGAGTGCGAAAAGGCCATACAGGATGTGGGCTACCGCGGGGATATTTACCTGCCCGTCGAGGACTTTTTCAGATTCAGAAACAAGGCAATGGTTTCGGCAACGCCCATCGTTCCGTCCGACCCTCGTTTTGCAGAGCAGGGTTTTGAAATGTTGCGTATCGTCCCGACTTACGATTACCGACAACCGTTAACGGTTTGCATTACCAATAATACGGTCAGGGTATTGCGGATTCTGCTGGCTCGGTTCAACAAGGAGAACGAAAAAACCTGCATTTTTCTGAACTCCACAGACACGACATTGAGCCTTATTCAGACGCTCAAACTGCAAGGACGGTGCAAAGTCTTTTGTAGCGAAAAAAGTGTCAAGAAACTCAAAAGGCAAGATTTCTCGGAAGTGAGCGATAACCTTACGGAGTTGGCTGAGGTGAATTTCTTTACCAGTCGTTTCTACTCGGCGGTGGACATCAAATTGGATTATAAACCGAATGTCATTGTACTGACGGACGTATTCCGCGCTCCTTATTCGATGATAGACCCGCAGACAGAGGTCGTGCAGGCTATCGGGCGGTTCCGTAACGGTGTGGCGCAGGCATACCATATAACGAATACGAGCGACAGCCTGCCCTGTATATCCCGTGAAACGCTCAATCACCAACTGATAAGCGCTGAGAATATCTACAACCAGGTAGCAACTATTAAGACCGAAAACGACATAGAGCGGGATGTACTCCTGCAAGCCTTGAACGGCATGGATTATAAACGGTTCATTACCCGCGACGGAAAACGCAACCATTTCATGTGGGACAATGCGTGGGAGGACGAGAAAATCAGCGGATATTATCAATCTCCCTCCGCATTGGAGGCGGCTTACGCAGATGCACCGTTCCACACGAAGATATATCATTACAAAGCCCCCGTTACAGACGAAGACCGTCTGCGCAGACAGTCGGGAAGATTGAACGCAAAAGAGTTGTGGCAGGAGGTAACGGCGCAACTGACCAAACTGACGGAAGACAAGCCCGAAGCCGAAGCGTCCTATCTGATGGAGGAGTTAGGGGACGAGTTCTGCGTAATGGTGAAAGCGTTCATGCAACTCGGTGCAGAGCGTATCGAAACATTAGGGTACGACAGGCGCAAGATAGAAGCCGCATTGGGCTGTGATGCAGAAAATCGGCTGCTGACCTCCGAGAAGATGCAGCAGGCCGTATATGGTCGGTTCCACACGGACGATATTGTCCCCGCCAACGAAGTCAATACATTTATGCGGCAGTTGATAAACGATAACGGCATTCCGTTCAACAGTCGGGTCGACAGGAAAATAATCGGGCTGTTCTTCGAGTTGGAGGACTGCAAGCAGGGAGGAGCAAGGGCCTTTAAATTCGGACGGAGGAAGTTCGATTTTTAGAGACTGATAGACAGAGGACAGACATTGACAAGGGGTCTATAATTCATACCCCTTGACAATGTTTGTCCTTTTACTGACTGAATTTTTATTGTAGATACCTGCATTGGAACCGATAACAATTACCTATCAACTGAGCGAGCGATGCAAAACCTGCCCGAAAAGGTATCATTGCCTTACTTTATAAAGGCCCTCTATGTACAGAAACAATTATGGATAGTAATAGAACAGGACAAACAGAGAGGAAGAACAAGGAGAATGTCAAAGGTTTTGAGCTTTAGATAAAAGGCTTATTAGTAAATATTTGCGGATTTTGTCTGCAATTTATACCTTTGATTATTAAAAATACATATATGGACTACTCATTTCGATATCAAAATCGGATTCCAACAAATTCCGACAAGGGGCGTATAAAAATTAATCCCCAAGGTCTTCTTATTAAATTATTTCGTTTAGCACATAGGATTGCGCCTAATAAAACCCCTCTTATTAAGAGTTTTCTTTATTGGGTTGACAAACACTGTAAGAGAAAGCCCTTTGGAGCGGAATTATCGTCTGATTATAATATGAATATTTATCATATTACATTTTCGGATTATATTGAAATAGGAGATATATCAACACTAAGGCAAAGACTACTAACCATTGCTGGACAATATCCATTAGGATTTTTATGTAGGGATGCTGCAAAGAGAATTAATGACTTTTTTGATTTTTCTGAAAATTCATATAATACAGCAAGTTGGGGTAATTTATTTAGTATTTCTACCGAAAAAATAAAAAAAATGGATTTAATAGATTATATATCATTCAACTGTTTAAAAGGTAGAAATTCCCACATTTTTATCACATATACTGTTAAGCCCTCGCAATTATGTCGCAATTTATTTACAAAAACATTAATGAGTGCTCAAGATGAAGATGAGATATATCTTTTGTTTAACAATCTATACGATATATTTAAGCGAAAATCTTTGATAAAATCATTCGGGTTAAAACGCCTATATAATAATTATCTATGCGTACAACTATTTAATGAAATTAATTGGCAGTTTAAGGATTTTCTACAAAAAACGGTTCGAGATGGAATATTAAATAAAGATAAGAATAAAACTCTACCATATATAGTAACATATAGTTACCAACCGAATGGACAAGATATTCGATGCAAATTATCTGATTTCATCTCAATCCATCCTAGGGAGATATATACTGATGGCGAGTGCATATCTACTTTTATTGAATTATCAGATAAACCTGTAGAATACAATATAAGCCTAATTATTCCAGAGGAGAAAAAAGAACAAGGAGGTATAACCAAGTTAGATGCAACGAACTTTTACAAAGATTTTATAGCCTTATTTAATCTGCTAATTAATGTTGCGGACAACCACAAATCTCAGATTGTTGCACTTCAAAAAAATGTATACAGATATATCAATAAAAATAAATTATCTCTTTTCTTAAAAGAAGATTTTAAACTGAAAAATCACTTGACTATGGGCAATATAAAATTAACACGCCTACTGCAAGATGTTATGTGTTCAGCATGGATAAACGAATTAAAAGATGAAATGCCTTTACTAAAAAATAAAACGCATGATAATAAAGAAGTTGCGTTTGGCGAGCAGCTTATTGATTCTACACAACGATATTGCGATAGTCTATTACAATCTTACGGCGAACTAAATCAAGTATGCAAAGATGTAAATGAGAATAATATGTTGCAAGCTAATATGAGATTGCAGCGTATTTTGTTATGGCTTGCGCTAATAGGCACTATATTAACCATTTATGGAGCAAACTCACAATACTGCAATGCTAAATTATTATTGGGCTGGAACTACTTAATGTCTATAGGGTACTATATAAGAAATTTTTTCTAAATTCTTACAACTAAATTTTATCACTTTTTATACCCCCCCCCACATATAAAGCTACTCCCTATCAAAGCCCCCTCCCTATTGTCAAATGTAAAACCTTTTGATATATGAAAACACTTGACAGAAAGGCGGCGGAGATTTTCCGCGCATTGTTGGCTCTGCAAACAACCAAAATCGACAACTCGGACGGTACTTATATGCCCGTCTACATTGAACTGATTGGCCGCATCGACAACTACAACTTTTTCTCGCTGGCTCATTACGGCCAACAGAACGGAGATGCCATGCGCGACCCCGAAATGTTGTTTGCCCTGCACAAAGAAACACAGCAATTCATCCCGTACTATTATCGCAATGACTATTGCGGTATCGAGCAGAACAGCGTGAAATGGTCGGAAGATGGCGTCTTTCTGAACCGTCGCTTGCAGGCAGAACACACCGCATTCGCTAATCAATGGCTCCGTAACATAGCCGCACAACAAGGAATCCTATGACAGCACAGCGATTGGTAGAGAACTGCGTATTGACGAATCAAACCGCAGTCGTGGATGAAATGCTGAACAAGCACCTGCTACCCGAAGAATATATCTATCCGTTCCTGGGTGATGTCATGGAATGGTGGTTGATTGATTCGTGGCTGGCCGAACAACTGCAACGTGAGGGAGAGGTTATCATTGAGGAATACGGTTGCTGTTGGTGGGGCAGGTTAGCGAGCGGACAGGCAATCTACATGGATAGCGTTATACAAGAGATAGCCGCAGGATAACGCGCGGAACACTCTATATACGCTGTCGGTCGGTCGGCTGATTATCGGTTACTTGTAATCCTTACGGCTATTACCAAACCGTCAAAACAGATTTTAAGTCGGCATATTCTCGATAATTGTGGGTTGGAATGATTTGCAACTCCCGATTAGAGGGAATATGTCGGCTTATTCTTTATAACAGAATATCCCAAGCAATGAAAAACTTTTTAGAATATCAATCTTGATTTTCTGAAAGTTTAGACCGAAATTTGAATCTGCAACAACACCGCATAGGTAAGATGTTTTGCATTTTCCATGAATATCGTTACTTTTGTGGTAACATATTGAATACACGGAAAGTGTAGCTTGTTCTCGCTAAACGAACGTAGGAAATTCGATTAAGAGAAGAGAATAGGCAAACATCTTGCCGCGTCATATCCATTCGTGGATATAGGCGTGGTGTTGTTGCTTATTTATTCTCAAGGTTTCCTACGACCTGTTTAGCTAAATAAGTTTTCAGCACCACGCTTTCTGTTTTTCTTAAATCCAAAAATTAACCGTCGCGGTGGTGCGTAGCGACAACCTAAACTTTTAAGTTTATGAAAAAAATCTTATTGGCGGTTGCTATTGCAACTGCGGGATTAATGACAAGTTGCGCGGTTTCCGAGCATTTGACATCCAACCGCAATGTCATGCAGACCAACGTTGAATTGTCCAAAAACAATTTCCAAGTGATTGGAACTGCCCAAGGGTCCGCTACGGTTATCCGAGTTTTTGGTATAGGAGGGCTCTCCTTGAAAGCCATCCGAGCGAATGCCTATGCTGAAATGGTCAAAAATGCAAATCTGTCGGGCTCACAGGCATTAATAAATGTAAATACCGAGGTCAAACAACGAGGTGTAGCCCCATTCTATTGGAAAACGGTTATTACTACTTGTGGACAAGTTATTGAGTTCACAAGCACTGAAGAACAAGTATCGGAACATCATGCAGGAACAGCAAAAAGGTTTGTTCCGAGAAAGGCAAACACAATATCAACAACAGAATTGGGAAATACGGACGCCACTGCAAAAATTAAATCCAATACGATATGTTATACTGCCGATAAGGACAAAACCATCTCAGTCGACATAGAAAAACATCCGCAATTTATAAGTAATGAGTATATCGACGGACAAGGTATTTTTACATTTAAGAACAAGATAACGAGCATACCCGAAAAAGCATTCTTTGCTTGTAGCAAACTCGATAGCATTATTATTCCAGAAAGTGTTACGGAAATTGGGGATTCTGCATTTACAAGATGCTCCTATCTCAAAATGATTTATTGTCAATCGACCACACCCCCGACGTTAGGAAACAAGGCATTCTTACATATTTCCCGTGAAGCTAAAATTTATGTTCCTCAAACCTCGGTAGCTTTATACAAATCGGCCAATGGATGGAAAGATTATGCTTCCAAGATTGTAGGATGTGATTTTAAATAATCCTTATCCTGAATCTATGAAACGTATCGTTGCATTGCTCCTGATATGGAGTATGTCCGCTAACATTTTATTTGCCGTACCTTTAAGACGGGGAACCTCTGTCATTGTACGTTTGAGCACCTCGGCAAACAGCAATCGTGATACTCCCATCAGGGCAGACGTGGTAAGCGATTTAACCATTGCGGGAGAGCCCGTTATTACCCGCGGAACTCCTGTCATTCTGTCGGTGAATAAAAGAAAGGCAAAGGGGCTCGGCAAACCTGGCTATTTACAAATCGGGTGTATTTCGACTACTGCCGTTGATGGTCAAATCATTTCATTGTCTGGTGGTATTGAGCAAGACGGAGAGAATCGGCAAGGAGCCGCCATTGGGTTAGGTGTCGGTTTAGGTCTTACATTTTTACCATTGGGAGGATTCTTCTTTTTGTGTCTGAAAGGTGAAAAAGTAGATATTCCTGCTGGTACGACAATATTCGGGGTGACCGTAACGGATAACTATGACATCGACATCTATTGATTGATAAGGGACAGATTTGAGCAAAACAACCTTTCGGCATAAATTAAAGATTTAAAATACTATGAAAAAATTATTTCTTATCGTAGCCGCTATGTTTGCGGCAGTTTCTTTCTCGGCATGCTCCGATGATGATGACAACGGGCACGTTTCGGATAAACCCGTATTAGTTAAACAGTGTATTATTACGGAAGAATACGGAGAGACAGATATTGTCTATTTTGAGTATGATAGTCAAAATCGGATTAGCCATATAAGTTCTGCTGAAAGAACTGATGGCAAGGAAGAGTTTTTATTTTCTTATAACGAAAATAAAATGACTATAACATATAAACAAACTGATTATACCGAGCCTGACCGTTCTTATACCGAAATCTATATATGTGAACAGAACACAGATGGCTATATTGAAAAAGAAACAGACCCTAATAATGATTATACTACCTATTCTTATAAAAATGGGTACTTGCAAAATCAACAACCCAGTTACTCCAACCAACAATATACATATAATTGGAATAATGGAAATCTTGTATCTTATAGCGCAGTTGGAGAATGGACCACAACTATTACTTACTCACAAAGTACTGCAACTCCAATAAATTTAGACTTAAATTTCGTGAATGAATACCGTTGGAGTTATCATTTTTGGGGCCTTTTAGGCAAAAAGAGTAAAAATTTACCTCAAAAATCCGTATTGAAGCATAAAGATTCTGCTAATACCTTAACAAACACTTATCAATACGAATTCAACAGCAATAAAACAATCTCCAAAGTTTTGGTTTCCGAGGTTCAGACAGGCGACCATAACGAGAGCCGAAATTACAGCATTAAATTTGTCTATTGACCTGCTTTAATATTTTAGAGGACAGACTTGTGCAAAAGGGTTAACTTATAGACCCCTCTGCACAAGTTTGTCCTTTCTATTTACTTGCATAAGTCATAAATTTTTCGTATATTTACATCATAATCAAAGATTTAATAACAACATAAATTTTAGCTAAAATGTATAAAACCCCAAAAATTGATTGAGAAGCAAAGACCGAGACTGTCGATGATATTCAGTACTCCTATGTTGCCAAATCCGTAACTTACGCACGGGATTATAATGTCTGTCTGTTTGTAGGACGCAAAACAGCAGAACCTACACCATTGAAATTCACTTATTATTTAGAACTCGACATCGACCCTGAAAAGGATATGTCAATTTGATTCCGCAAACGAGGGCAGGACATAGCAGGATTCTCCTTTCGGTTAGACCCGCAAGATTGAAAAGCAGGGATTCTCGTGCTTCCATGGCCCAACCTTATAACATTTCCCAAGTCCAATCACACCCTCAATTTGTTTGAAACCCATATCAAGAGCGATGCAGTCGTATTTGGCTACACATCATTAGAGGGCAAGCAGAAAGAGTTTCGTTTCCCGCTGACTGGATTCAATGAAAAGTATTTAGAGCAGTTCATATAAAATATATCCTCGGCCATACGGTCGGGGGTTTTTCTTTATAGAAATCAAAGCTACTGAAAATTGCTGAAAACAGACGAACGGCGAGAGGGGAAAATTTTTCGCCGATTTTCTGTTAACAGAGCAAGGACAGACTTTGATAGTTGCAAGGTTGGTCCGTTCCAATTCACTAATTGTTTAACCATGATTGACTATCGAATCAACCAACAAGTCAACCGTATCTATTTTTATCGCTGTAATTAATTGATAATTTGTTTGTTATGGCGTTTTAGAGTACACGTCTGGGGGGCGTGTGGTCGCTGGTTCGAATCCAGTCACCCCGACTGATGGAAAATCCTTGATATTTAATCGAATATCAAGGATTTTTCTTTTGTGATGTATAGCCAGAAAAGTGGCGGTGGTACACAAGTGGTACATAAATGGTCGCCATCCGAAAATTTTAGTCTCAGTCGTTAAGTATTTGGTTGTTGGGTAGTTGCTGTGTTTGGGCCTATACAGTCGCTCCGAACAGGCGGATAATGAATTTTATCGGGGGCATGGCTATATGGACTGTAACCGCGTTGCAGTATCTTCTATCGGAATTTAACAAAGCGACCTGCCAAAACATATTGGCAGGTTTTGCAAATTTACTCTGCCGATGTCCCGATCAGCAACAGTATTGAATAGTCGGTTTCCGCCAGTTTTGCATCCGTGCCGCAGCCCCAGACGATATTAACCTGCGGGGCAAATTCGTGGATGACGGTTAAAAGGCTGCATAGGTCGTCGAAACTAATCTCCGATGCGGGATGATAGCTTACTTTTACAACCACGTCGAGGTCGGCTTCGATGTGCAGGGCTTCCAATTCGGTGCGGAGTTGTTCTGCCAAGACGGGCATTGCACCCTCGACCGTAATTAGGGCACAAGATGCCGCGCTATTCAAAATACGGTCGAAATCGTTCCGGACGATTTGCACCATATCGTCTTCCGATGGGCTGAATTGGATGTTAAGATAGTGTCTGATTTCTTCTTTGTTTTTCATGTGATTTTGTTTTTGGGTAATACATTCCGGCTGTGAATACGCAGGTCGTTTCTGCCGATATGTACTGGTAGATCGCCGTTGCGGCTTGCTTATTTAAGCCCTATACACAGGCTTGAAACAGGCGGTTAATGAATTTTATCGAGTTTCCGGCTACATGAGCCGTAATCGCATCGCAGTATCTTCTGTCGGGATTTAACAAAGCGACCTGCCGGGTTGCGGCAGGTCGGGACAACTAAGAACGGTCGGGATAAAGACTCAGAAAGGATGTGGATAACAACTTATAACTATGTGCTTTATCCTCGACCGGAATTATATACGAGAAATTAATTTTATTCCCAATTACCAATATCATTATCGGCTTCATCTGTCGAGCCGAATTTGATGCCGGGATAACGGTCGAAAACATTTACTTCTTCATCAATTAGATTGATTATTTCCTGCCGGTATTTAATCGTATCGAGGAAGAGTTTGTAGGGGGCACGAACTTCTATGAAAGGGCCGGTACGATTAGAGGATGTCTTGGTAAATCCGGTTTCCAAGATAAACTCGTTGTCGGAATTGGGAATGTAACGGAGTTGCTCGATGTCGCATCTTAATTCGGTTGGATTTGCATGAAGAAATCTCTCCAATTCGTCGAAATCTTCGGCATAACGCTGATATTCGGCTCTGAACGCACGCTGAGCGGTGCGGACATCCTTGATGCGTTCGATGACCTGTGCTTTGCGTTCTTTTAATTCGTTTTCAAAATGGATAGGTGTTGATATTTGGGGACTCATAGTACTTATTGCAGCAAATAGAATCGGCAATAGAGAGATGATTAATCCTGCTATTGCTCTGCCCTTGGGGTTAATGCGGAGGCCTATAATAGAAAATATTAGTCCCAATAACCATAAATTCCCTATTAAGACTGGTAAAATAAGTGTGAAAAACAGACTCTTATCGTTTAATGAATTTATGATGTACCCTTCGAAAGAAAATAATATGAACGACATAAGGACTAATACAAGTCCGGCTGTTCCAATGCGATTATTTTGTATTTGAGTCTGTTCATTATTGTCTGAGCTAATAGTTGTATTCATGGGAAAAGATTATAAGTTGAACGTAAGAACGCTGCGGCATACACTAAAGGTGCTATTAATATTCTTCATGAGAGAGGTAATAATAGACAAAACAAGAGCCGATTAAGAATAGTAACAACATGACTGATGAAATAATTATTCCTGCCGTTGTTAGTTTCGTTTGACGATAAGTTGCTCCAATGCAGGAAATAATAAGGGATGCTGGCGATATGACACCACTTCCAAGAATTGAAAAAAGAGATAGTATAAATCCTAATTTACCCATGTTATACATTGCTTTTTCTGTCGCTTGGGTTGATGTTAAATTTGCTGAAATATTGTTTGTGATTCTTTGCATATAGTTAATTTTTTTATATATTACAATAAAATTGAGGCTATACCGGCAAGGGTTCCGACCAGTGCAACTAAAATAATCAGGTCGATTATTGAAATGATAAAGCCCGTAATCGCTAAGCCTCGCGGGCTTTTGAATATGCCGATGAAAGACAGTATGAATCCCAGAAACCAAACCACCCAGCCTACTCCCGGGAACCATGATAGAATCAGGGCGATAAGAGATAAAACGAATCCGGCGGTTCCTGTCCCGTTAGATTGACGAACGGGCTGCTGAATGATGATCGTCTGGTTATGATCTGTCGGTGATGTGGTTCTCGGATTCGTGGTCGGGCAGATTGGATGCCCGCATTTTAGGCACGACGGGGCGTAACGGGATATTTCCGTCCCGCAGGCCGGGCAATGAATCAATAGCGGTTCTGGTTGTGAGGTTTCGACTGTCGGCAATTCATCCGGTGCCTGCGGAACTTGGGACGGAGCAGTGGGCGAAATAGGCTTTTTACGCAAGTATCGAAACGTGAAAACGAATAAAAGAATGATGATGATTGTAAATACAATGCCGCTCACTCCACCGAGGTATTCCTGCCATACAGGTGAGTAAAATTCTTCCATAGTTTTATTATTAGATAGTAAAGGTAGTGTTACATGGTTGTTTTTCTCCAAAGCGAAGTCGGGGTTTCTTCTCCGTTCATGTTTGTAGACGTAACTTCTCCGATCTTTTCAATCTGCAAATCCCTGCTGTTGTGACCGAGATAGATGCCTATACGGTTTGCGATGATTACATTACGATTCCGGATGTCGCCTTCGTCCGCATGTGCGATCAACATACGTTCGTAATAGTCTTTGAAATCTTGCGGAAAAGGATTGGTGACCCGGTGCGAGTCAAAGGTGGGTTCGGCGATGTTCTCGTAAATGTACTTGTACAACGCATCGTTACCTAATTCTTTGAGAATCGAGTAGGCTGTAATTTTCTCCATGACGGTAAGTGTTTGCGCCACCCAGCCCCGACTTGGCATGATTACAAAAAGAAAGTGTGGAGCTGCCCGTTTTATTCGAATAGAGGTTCTGGAATACCTTTGCTGAAATAAACTGACACAAGACCCCACACCTGTATAGTATGGGGATTAATCTCGCATACCAATACAAGTGATGAGTGCCGTCGTTTACCCTCAGCAAATTGAATTTTCCAGATTCCTATTCGAGGTTAAATCGAAACACTTTCACCAATATACGCCGCTTGCGCGACAAGACAAAGGTAAAAAATATTTCGTAATTGACGACACCCATCGGGGCCTTGTTGTGCAAATTTCGCCAAACATGCTTTCGGGTATTATCTACGCAGGGATGCAGATATAATAAAAAAGCTGGAGCCTTGAAGGGCTCCGGCTTCACTCGCGGCACGATGGGGTTATTTGAAAGTTATATTATACCTTTGACAATGATAAAAGAAAGTAGCTATATCCACATCATCGTGATTTTTGATACACCAGTCAAACATTTCATCGCATTCAGTATGATCGTAATCGGGATGCCATTTACTTACCAAGTGGAAAAGTCGTAACCCTTCTTCGGGCCCAAATTCACTGGCGAGAGCTTGTCCGATGGATTTCCAAACGGCACGTCCAACAGTGATATCAATCTGTTTTTTCTGAATTATTTTTATCAGTGAATATGCCCGTTGTTTTGTGACTACATCCATTTCGGCGTTTCGAGCCTTCTTCACCCTGCGCGGCGCACTGTATTTGTTCGGCTTGTAATACAAGTACGGAGGAGCATCAGGGTTGAAATAGGGGTGAGGGTCATAGCTGGCCACACGCAGCCTTACGACATCGCTGCCACTTTCATCGACGATTAGTGGCGTCCGTTCTTGTATTTCGTCCACGAGAGCATAAAAGTGAGCTTTATGGCGTTCAGGATAAGCTATTCGAAAGATGCAGCATAATCCATCGCCTCCAACAGATAGCCCAGCATAGCATAAACTGCTGATTCTTTCTTTCAACATATTTTTGACCAAGTTCCATCGCCCTTTTACACGGGGGTTTTGTTTCCCATCAATATCGATGCAGATATAGCCGCTATGAAGATGTTGAAGCCTCTTTTTGGCGCGTGTGTCGAATACACCGGCAACGGTTACGCACGGTATCTCGAATTTCTTGATTTTGGCGCGTATGTCCGGATCTTTAGTGCCTCGATATTCGTCTACTATATTTTGGTAGGAGGTCGTTAATAAAAATGTCCATAAATCGACCGTTGCGACAGGGGTTGTGCTAACTACGTTTGCAAAGAGCGAAACTTGAGGCCCAACAATGTCTTCTGGAATCCTAACAACGGTGTTTGTCCTTGAGAGTGTGAGTTTATTGTTTTGGTTCATTGCGTTTGAAATTATCATTTTATCCGATGGTTGTGGATATGATTTTGTTATTCAGTGTTTTGCGTATTGACTTGTTGCCTGTTTCTTGTATGTTTCTAGTCCGGTTATTGCTCTGAGAAATAAGACGGGATGTTTTAAGTCCCGTCATTATCCGCTTTCTCGTCATCATCTTTCCCGCCCCAATTACTCTCGACTTTTCTATCATATTTTTGCGAGTTCACATCCACCTGCTTCCGCCAACTGACGAAAGATTGCATAATACGTGTTGGTGTCTTTGTAGGCGGTTCCTTCTGATAGAATGCATAATCCATCAATACTCTGAATGCTCTTAAATGGAGCCGTTCCGGCATTAATTTAATAGATTCGTAAAATGAGATGAAACACACAAAGGATTCTCGGGGTTTTTGTCTCCGGCGCTTCTTGGGAGCTTCCTCCTGTAGTTCGATAAATTCATTCAGTTCGTCTTCAGAAATGTCGGCCAGTGCTTCCAAAGGGTTAAATTCTGTTTTCATAAATTTTTTAATTATTAAGTTTTTTTAATTGTTCTTTACAGTATTGCCCGACGGTGGGGATTGAATTCTCTTTCATCCAGTCTTCGATTTCCTGTCGGATGAACACCAAGCGCCGTCCCCCGTGGGCGGGTCTATGAAATGGGATGAGTCGTTGATGTGTGAACTTGTAGATCGTGGCCTTTGAATAGCCTGTAAGTTTAATCACATCATTGATGCCCATAATTTCTGGTGGAGGTGATTCCGGCTTATTAGGATAAGAGTTGGGGCGATTGCCGAAGCCGAGGCTCACGCAGAGTTCGATAAATTGCTTTACCGAGAGTCCCGCGATGGGGAAATCATCCCCGAATTTTGAGAAAGAATTAGTATGCATAATCTTAAAAAATTAAGTTATGCACTCCTAATACGAATGGATATTTTGACAGTATTTTGATTTTATTATAAATATTCCTTATAAATATTGATTGTCAATATTTTGTGTATTTTTATTTTGAAGATTTTATATCGTTTTTTTATGGATTAGACAAAAAATATGACTGGTGTTCCCAGTCATATTGTATTGATTATAAGATGTAATGTAGGAAAAGATACTATTGGCTGAAGTTTTTTTGCTTTTTTTATGCGGTTTTTGTGTCGTTTATATAATTTATCCTGTTATATGAATTTTATATCCTGTTATATAAATCTATGCCGACGAAATATTTTTTCTAATTCTCTGAAAATACATTTGTCTTTTGGGCTATGGTTGGCAACAGTTTTAACTTTGTTTGCCATATGCCAGACTGTGTTATAGGAGTTGATTTTCAATTCGGTCATGAGCCATTTAACAGATACTTTTCGGGGGTAAAACGATATTGCATAGATGACATAGCTCCATTTAACTAAATCGATGCGTGTCTTGAAAAATATTGTCTCTTGCAGGATAGACCATTGTATACTGCAATGATGACAAAGAATATTTTTTGAAGCGTATTTGCTTCTGCTGTGGGTGTTGAATCTTTCGCATTTAGGGCAATATGTTCTCTTCCAAATTTCATTGTAAATTAGGTCAAGGATGTCGTTTTCAGAACCTACTCTTTCTGAAAAGTCATCGTAATCTACTATGTCTTCGTACATTAGAATCCAAAATAATTTTGCAACTTGATTATGCCGTCCTCATGCTTTTGTGGATTTTTCCTTTTCAGCTTTCTAATATTGAGTAGCTTCCATTGAACCGACGGATAATGCTGGAAATCTTGGTATTCCGATGCGTCCCAATCCGGCGTCCCGTCCTCGAATCCGAGTAAAAATGCTTTGTCGGTCGGTGTCAGATGGTCGTTGATATACTCGACCAGTCGGCGGCGGGTCGCTTCGTACTGCTCGTAGGTGAACGGCGTTGAGGACATGCCCTCAAATTGGTTGGTCAGGGCGTCGCGCTGGTCGTTGAAATTAGGATTAAGGGACTCCAAGATCGGGCGGTCGCTTCCCAGCAGGCAGAAGATGAAACCGCGCTTGATCTGGTCAAAGTCTTTGATATAATCGAGCATCAGACTTACATCGAACAGGTCGCGCGGGTGCTGGCGGTCGAGTGCCGCCGTGATCTTGCCACCGTAGAGTTGTGACAGCGGAACGATGCGGGCTCTGCAGAATACGCCGAAATCTTCTTGGGCGAGGTCGCATAAGGGCAATTCGATGGGCGGTGCGATAATGCCGCGCTTCACGTCGTTTACCTCTACTTTGACGAAATGCCCGTTATGGGTGCAGATCAATTTGTTGGGAACTTCGCGTATTGCAATGCCCGGTATTGCAGCCTCGATCTTTGCCTTTATCGCTTTCAGCCGTTCTTTGATCTGGGCGAGGCTTGCTTCCCGCGGCTCGACGGGAATATAGGTCAGGTCGATGTCTACCGAATATCGCGGCAGATTTTGCACGAACAGATTGATTGCCGTGCCGCCGTGAACGGCAAAACATTCTTCCGTCGAAATAATCGGGATAATGCGGAGCAACAGCCGCACGCGCTCTTTGTACTCTTGGTTAATCATTTTTTCAGTTCTGCCGGAATAGTGATTTGGTACTTCTTATCGTAAACACCTCCTTTGGCGATTACCCGCTTGCCGCTGCCGAGGTCTATCTTGTCGAGGTCGAGGGTCTCGAACCACGTATGACGGGCCTTTTCGGCCATAAAGAGGAACAGCCGTTTCACTTTGACGGAACGGCACTCCTCCAACAGGCGTTGTACATTCTTCGGCGGGAGTATCGACAGCATTTCCATCACATAATAGAGGTCGGTAATGTCGTAATATTGCGGAGTGAGATGCAGACACTCCATGAACGCCCGTTCCGGGGTAGAGATCGGCAACTCGAAAACCCCTTGTCGGGTGGTGGTGATTCCGGTATCGGAATTGAATATTTCGGTGGTAAATAGCCGGAGCGTCACACCCCAGTCGTATTTTCTGAACCAAAGCGGTAAATACTCCTTTTGTGGCGCAGACAGCGAAACGGTTGGCCTGCCCATCGGGAGGTAGTGCGAATATCCGTGTATTTCCAGTGCCGACATGGCTCCGATTGTCAGATGTTTGTCAGCCTGTGTATTGAGGCTGTATATGGCTCCGTATAATGTCGGCGTATCGCCCGTGCGGATCATTGCACCTGTACCTATGGGGGTCAGCCAAGCGGATTTTATGTAACGGTGCTGTAAGTCGTTGGAGATGTTTTTGAGTTTCATCCATGACGACAAATAGACTGCTCCGGGTGGGAGGGACTGTAATAGTTGGTTTATTTTTGTTTGCGGTGTCGTACTCATAGTACAAATATACAAAAAATAATAAACCTAATTAGCTCTCATTAAATTGAGTTGCTTTAAACTATTAATTACATTATCCCAAAATTGGCGATATGATTTTAAGTCCATTAGCTGGTCTATATTAATTAATTGTCCTAATGGAGCATATAATTCTCCAATTCCAAGATTGCGTCTACGTCGCTTTACGATATTTTGTCTTGCAATTCTAATTGCATTTTCGATAGCTTGTTTGGGATTACTAATACTCTCTGGGTCCTTATTTAGATTTAATTCTGTATCTGAAAGCGTTGTTCCAATTTGTTGTTTAAGAAGTCGTTTGTCTGCCAATATCCATGCTTCCGTCATGTGAACAGGGATGAGATTTACTAAAATTTTTGAGCAAGAGTCATTCTCCTGTTCCAATAAGCATCTCTGCGCAGGAACAAATTTAGTATTTAAGGTGTTGTCAATACTTGAACTATCTGCGTCTGAGTGTACGCAGATTATTGTAGCACCATATTCTTGTTTGGCTTTTTGAGCAGCTTTTAATACTTGCTGTGTGAAATTCAGGCCTGTTTTATCGATGGTTATAACATGAAGCTCTATATCAATTTCGCCATATGCTTGTATTGCAGCTCTTTCATATGTTTGTTGAACAATATTTTCTAAAAATCGAATATCTGTTGTCCCTTCAGTATATAGACATATATTAAGAAAAACGTAGTTCCCCATATTATTCTTCTTCTATAGTAGTATTCGACATATTTAGTAATGATTCAACAGTTGAGAGAGTGGCCTTTAGTTCTTCATTACTGTAAATATTGTATTTCCACTCTAATTGTCCGGTAGTGTCGGATTTGATATTATCAAGTTCCTTTACAACTGGAATCATGCGAGTAATATTGATTCTAACTCTGGATTGATCAATATTGGTTGTTCGTGATCGCATTTGGGAATAGTATATTGAAACATGATCGTTGTGTTCCCAAGCGAAAATGTCTTTAACAACAACAGGAGAGTGGGTGTTAATAATTACTTGGCGTAGAGGTGCATGCTGGTCTGAAAAATCAGTGGAAATATTATATAGCAAGTGAGCCATAGCATTGATCCTAAAAGGATGAATCCCATTTTCTGGCTCTTCATAGCATATTATTCCTTTTACTTTATTATCATATTCAATTATACATAAAGCAAGTAAACGTAAAGTTCCCTCCGATAAAACTCTGGATGAAAATATTTTACCATCCCTTTGTTGCAGGTAAATTACATATTGATTATGTTCTACATCATCGATAACATCAACACCTGTAAATTCGGGAATGAATCGGTTTAGCTCTCTTGAGATTTCTATCAATGAATATTCATCTTCCTGTTTTATTCGATAAAGTACGGCAGCCAAATTAAGTCCAGATGGGGTGAGTTTATCAGCACCGGTATATTTACTGGTAGGTTGTCTTAAATGTTCCGGGTTGAAGCGTAAAAACCGCCAATTTTCCATTTCATTCTTTGCTGCTAATATATGGCGGAAATCAATAGTTCCTATGCTACTTAAAACTGTTTGTGTCGCATTTATTAATGGATAAGTCCGTTTTTTCCCTCCTGCTACGCCATCTTGGGGGACATAAGCCGTAAGTTGACCTTTATTATTTTCTGTATAAATATAGGGGGTTCCTCGTTTCCCTGTAGTCACTTTAGGCCGCCAATTTCCTCTATCTTGTGCTGAAATAAGCTTAACCCATTGGTCGTCATCATGCTTGATCGTTTCAAGCCGTTCGTTAGTAACAATTAGATCGTCAATGCCATATTCCCCCGTTACACGTTGTATTGTCAATGAATATTGCAGACGTGTATATTTTAATTTGGCAGATGCTCCCCAAGCGTCTGTAATATTTTTGTCCACCAACATATCGACCTCAAAGGTCATTTGGCTAACATAATGTTGTTCGTCGTATTTGGTGAATAGTTCAATAAAATCCCCTCGTTGGTCTCTAAATATTTCTTTTAAAGTCTTTTTTCCACTTGCAATTGCTGATAGTAGTTCTAATGCATCGAATAAATTACTTTTTCCCGAGGCATTAATTCCAGCAATAACTGTAAATGGAGTAAACATCATTTCAAAATTATGAAATGACTTAAAACCATTGATTTTTATATGAGTAATCATATTGCATGAATTTTTGTCAAATATACTAAAATTACAGAACTTTTGCCGCCTCGTTGATTACCTTGTTGTCGAAGCTGTCGAGGTAGGTGTTGGTCGTTTCGAGGTCGGCATGGCCGAGCATCTGCGAAATGATTTCGCGCGGAATTTTATTGTATTGCAAAGTCATTGCCATTGTATGACGGCTCACATAGCTTGTCAAATGATAGTCGATGCCGAGTTCTTCGGCCAACGATTTCAAATATTTTTGATATTTGGCGTAACGGCTTCGGATATGGTTGTATAGTTTCTCGCCCGTATAGCCGGAACAGGTAATGATCGGTAACAAATAGTTATCGACGGTTGGCGAGGCCGATTTCAGCCGTTCGATCAATCCTTGAATCTCCGGCGTGATATGGATTCGGATGGCGGTTACGTTCTTTTGGTGCTTAATCTTGTTGCGTTTGTAGACGATGTAATTCCCGTCGGCCAGTCGTTGAACATGATCGGTCGTAAGGTAGGCCATATCGACGAACGACATTCCGTAGCAGTAATAGGAGAACAGAAAGAGTTGTCGTGCGTATTCGTTCTGCGGATTCTGTGCGGGTGTATCTTTGAGTTTTTGCAAGTCTTGAGGCGGAAGATAACGCTTCTCTGTCGCTTCTTCCAGCTTGGCGATCTCGAAGCCGCCTTTCCCGAAAGGATAGGCTGCTTCCGAACCGACGCCTTCTCGGTTCGCTTGATTCAAGATTGCCCGCAATGCTTTGAAATAATATTTGCGGGTATTGCCTTTGCAACCCCGTTTTTGGAGGAATGTATCGAAATTGCGTACATAACGCAGGTCGATGTCGGAAAACAGCCGTTGATTCAACTTGCTGTCATAGTATTTAAGCAATCGAAGCGTCTCGAAATAGCATTTGGCATTGCCCGTATGTCCGGTATCCCGAAGCGTTTGGACATGATTTTCAAGATATGCGCAGAATTTGCCCTGCTTGGAGGGATTCAAAAATGCGTCCTCAAATTGATTCAGCGTCCAGTCAATGCCGTCTATCTCGAATTTCTCGATAATCTCGCGGGCGCGGGCTTTGACTTTGTCCAAAAAGGCATTGTCCTGAATCCGTTTCTTATTGGCCTCCCGCTGCTTTTCGCCTTTCAGATTCCGTTCGATGATAAGTCGTTCGGCCGAATTGTCCCAATAGGCCGGATTGACGTATAATTTCAGACTGATGCGCTTGCGACTGCTATTTTTAGTGACGCATAATTGGAGAATGTGATACCCCATTGAGTTGGGTTTGTATTTCCGTAAAACGATGCGAACAGAGTAGGCCATTTTCCGATGCAAAATAATTGGTGGTACAAAAGTGGTACAAGAAAAATCGCAATAGATGACAATAAGTCAAAATCGCAATTCTCTGTACATGATGTAAATATACTAAAATAAAGTTAATTACTTTTATCGGAAAAAATAAATTTCACCTCTGGGGGGCGTGTGGTCGCTGGTTCGAATCCAGTCACCCCGACTGATGGAAAGGCTTGGTAATCTGATGATTGCTGAGCCTTTTCGTTCGTTGGCGGTTGACTTTATTCGTGGCTTTTGACCCCGTTTTTACGTTGGTTTACACGGTCTGTGTAAACCGTGGTGTAAACCGCCAAAAGGCTATGGACGCCACTATTTCAGTTATTTGTTTCAAAAGCAAGACCCTCGCCAACGGGGAACATCCGCTCATGTTGCGCATTACGAAAGACCGCAAACGGACGATGAAGAGTTTAGGCGTGTCGGTGCATCCGTCTAACTGGGATTTCGACCGCAACGAGCCTAAACCCAAGTGTCCCGACCGCAAGTACATCCAGCAAATCATTCTGAAAGTCAAATCCGAGTATCAAACCAGGTTATTGGAGAAAGCCGCCCGCGATGAAGACTATACGGCTGAAACGCTCGTAAAGGAATAATTCCGTGGCCGGCATTTCGCGTCCTGAAAAAGAGTTGAATACGTTTAAAGAGGTTGTTTTGTCCTCGGGAGAGAGGAAGGATGTCGGGGTGATCGTTGCGGAGGACGATCTGAAGTTTTGCAATTGAATCGGTGTTCCCGGCAGTTCTGAAACAAGTTTAATGCGGCCTTCGGGGCATATTTTTCTGCACTGTTTTGCTGCATTTCGACCGGCAAATACGGTAAAACGAATGTTTTATCGTCCGTTTGGGCGTATGTATTGCTCGCTTGTGGATTAAATGTTTGATTAATAAGTGTTTGTTGTTCGAGCTGTTTTGGGGGATTGAAAAGATTGGAGTAAAATATTTGGTTATTAACGCAATAATCCATACTTTTGTGTAGTGAAAAACGCCTCTGTTTTTTTTGAGGTGTATCTTTTTACAAGGGGTTTCGGTGTCGTCCCTGGGTCAGGGACAGTCGCATCAGGTGTCGGATTACAAGTGGCCAGCCCCCGATTGCCTCGCTGAAAAAACCGTTTTCACAAGCCGGTTTTTGCCTGCGGGGGATTGTAAAGTATGCCCTTTAGCAAGCTATATGTTCGACAAGAGTGACGAAGAGCACTGGTATGCACTGAAAGTCTTTTACAACCGGGTGTTCGATGTCGAAAGGCTTCTCGCACAGGACGGTGTAAAAACCTACATTCCTTTACGTTCCACAGAAACAACCGTCGGCGGCAGGACGATTCGCCGACGCGAACCGGCCGTTTCATCGCTGATGTTCGTCCGGCAGGCGGAACGTGCGGTGCTCGAACTGATGCAGCGGGCGAAGGCTACCAGTCCGCTGATGGTATATTTCGATCGGGAGACCAAAAAACCGGCCGTCATTCCCGATCCCGAGATGGAGGCCTTCATGCTGGTCACGTCGACCGACGATCCCGGGCTGGAATACCTCCCCGAAGCGCCGGCGGAACTCCGGCGGGGCGACCGGGTCCGCGTTACAGAGGGTGTTTTCAAAGGGGCCGAAGGCTATATTCGGCGTGTCAAGGGCAACCGGCGGCTGATCGTCTCGATCGAGGGTGTCGTAGCCGTGGCGACAACCTATATTCCCGGCTGTTTCCTGGAAAAAATCACGACGGACTAAACCGTTTCACCCGATTGGGGCTGCCTGAAATCCGGGATTTATCGTTTCCCGTTCTATTCGCAGGCCGTATTTCGATAGTTTTCATTTTTGCGTCATTATAATCGGCTTACCGCTGTTCCGGCAGGGGTAGTTGCCGCGGGTTCTCTTATGTTCCGGCTGTCCTGCTGCAAAGGATGCCGATAACTTTTCACGCCTCCGTATGCTTCAAGTTATCATGTCCCGTTTTGGGATTGAAAAATACCTATCGTCACGGTATTTTTCGTCGTGGCTGATCTTGACGATCGACACGGTCGTGTCTGTAGTTTCGACCTTGATCGCCTACCTGTTGGTTCGCGGATTGTTCACGAATCCGGTTTTCACGGTATGGTACGGTTTCTGGCTGTTGGCCGGTTCGTGTGTTTTGAGCGTTTTTTCGTTCATCGTTTTCCGAACGTTCCGCAGCGTCATCCGTCATACGACGCTTCGGGAAATCTGGAAACTGGGCGGTGCGGTTCTCTTCAAGGACTTGCTGATGTTCTTCTACGTGCTTCTCCTTCCCCAAAAACCGTATCCACCTTATGCCTCCCTTTCCATGGGTTTCCTGCTGGACGCTTTGGTGACTTTGTTCCTTCTGCTGGCCCTTCGTCTTTGCATGATCGTCGTCTACGACCTGATCAAGCTGAAGCAGTCCCGCCGCGCGAACAGCCGTCAGGTTCTGGTCTACGGCACGGGAGACAAGTCTGTGTCTCTGGTCACGCGTCTTCAAAACTCGCCGCATTACCGCGTCGTCGGTTTTCTGACCTACGGGAAGTCCCTGCGCAAGCATACGATCGCGGAGTGCCCGGTCTACTATTTCGAGAATCAGCACAGCGTCGAATACCTGCGGGACCGAGTCGATGTCGACGCGATCCTTTTCGCCACCAATGACGATGCGCAGCAGGAGCAGGAGCGTCTGATCAGATACTGTACGGAGCAGGGGGTCAAAATTCTGATCGCCCCACCGATCGACGAGGTCATCGACGGGAAGATTATGAAGCAGTCGATCCGGGAGATCAAGATCGAAGACCTGTTAGGCCGTCCCGAGATCCGCATTTCGATGGATGAGATCATCGCCAACTTCCGCGGCAGGACGATCCTGGTTACGGGGGCGGCAGGTTCCATCGGCTCGGAGCTTTGCCGTCAGCTGGCGACGTTCGGGGTGAAGGAGCTTATCCTTTTCGACAACGGGGAGACCCCGATGCACAACCTTCGCCTGGAACTGGAGGAGCGCTATCCGGCATTGAAATTCATCCCTGTCATCGGCGACGTCCGGATTCCCGCCCGTCTGGACTTCGTGTTCCGGACGTACCATCCGCAGGTGGTGTTCCACGCTGCGGCTTACAAACACGTCCCGCTGATGGAGGAGAACCCATGCGAGGCGGTTCTGGTAAACGTCGCGGGAACGCGCAACGTCGCTGACAAGTGCATCGAATACGATGTTGAGAAGATGGTTATGATCTCGACGGACAAGGCCGTGAACCCGACGAACGTGATGGGTTGCACGAAGCGCCTTGCGGAGATCTATGTGCAGTCGCTGGGTCTGTCGATCGAGCAGGGCCGCACGCCGGGGAAGACGCGTTTCGTCACCACGCGCTTCGGGAATGTGCTGGGCTCGAACGGTTCGGTCATTCCCCGCTTCAGGGACCAGATCTCCAAGGGCGGTCCGGTGACTGTCACGCATCCGGACATTACGCGCTTCTTTATGACGATCCCCGAGGCGTGCCGTCTGGTCATGGAGGCCGCCACGATGTCGACGGGCAATCAGATCTTCGTCTTCGACATGGGCGAATCGGTTAAGATCGCGCACCTGGCGCGGCGGATGATCTCCCTGGCGGGCTTCGAGCCGGAGAAGGACATCAGGATCGAATACACGGGTCTGCGTCCGGGCGAGAAACTGTACGAGGAGGTTCTGTCGAACAAGGAGAACACGCTTCCGACGACGCACGACCGGATACGTATCGCCAAGGTTCGGGAGTATGACTACGGGGAGGCCTGCGGCGTTGCCGAAGAGCTGGAGACGCTGTCCCGAAAGGTGGAGATTCCCGACATGATACGGCTTATGAAGCGGACGGTTCCCGAGTTCAAGTCGAAAAACTCGAGGTTCGAGGTATATGACAAATAATCTTCAAGTGCCACGATATGGCCATTGATCAGCCAGAAGTAAGTATTGCGCTGGATTATATGTAACAATCCGTTTGTATTTAAGCAACGCTTGTTTTTAGATTGTTATTCTTTTGATTATTTAGTTTCTTGATTAGTTGCACACTTCTAACGGCGTGCTGCTACTATCTTAATCAGGCATCAAAGATATTCTTCCTGGTATTGACCATATTTTCTACGCAACAGTATTGAGGCATTATGTTTATTATCCACTGTTTGTATGAATTACGCTCCCCGATGCCCTTTTCTGCAATAGCACCATTTTCAATTCCAAATATTTAAGAAAATTTAACCATATACTTCTATTGTTATTTCTACTGTACAGGTAATCTGATTAAATCGCTTGTAAAGAGCTTTTCGTGGTGTCGTTCAATACGGCCATCAGAACCAAATTAATCCGCGAGAATATGAGAAATTTTGAAGACCTCCAAATTGCTGTAGCCGGTACCGGTTATGTCGGTTTGAGTATTGCAACTCTTTTGGCACAACACCACAAAGTGACTGCTGTTGATATTATTCCTGAAAAGGTGGAGAAGATTAACAATCGTATCTCGCCGATACAGGACGAGTATATTGAAAAATACTTCGCAGAAAAGGAACTCAACCTTACTGCAACCCTTGATGGAGCATCCGCTTATAAAGATGCAGATTTTGTAGTTATTGCTGCACCTACCAACTATGACCCTGTAAAGAACTTCTTCGATACACACCATATTGAGGATGTGATTGACCTCGTTCTTTCTGTTAATCCAAAGGCGACAATGGTAATCAAGTCAACGATTCCTGTTGGCTATTGCCGTTCACTCTATGTGAAATATGCTCAAAAGTTTGCACAGATGGAACCTCTTGCAGATGGCAAACGTCGTGAGTTCCGTTTGCTGTTCTCTCCTGAATTCCTTCGAGAGAGTAAGGCACTCGAAGACAATCTCTGGCCTTCACGTATCATCGTTGGTTATCCAAAGATGATGTCAGAGGAATGGGAGGAAGAGAATGAGGCAATCCGCAAGATTCAAGGCAATCACATGGAAGAGTCTGCCGAGATATTCGCAAAGCTTCTTCAGGAAAGTGCCATCAAAGAGAATATCGACACTCTTTTCATGGGATTGAAGGAGGCCGAAGCTGTAAAACTCTTTGCCAACACCTATCTTGCTCTGCGTGTCAGCTATTTCAACGAGCTCGATACCTATGCAGAAGTGAAGGGACTTGATTCAGCTGCCATCATCCAGGGCATCGGTCTCGATCCTCGGATCGGTACTCACTATAACAATCCATCGTTCGGCTATGGTGGTTACTGTCTGCCGAAGGACACAAAGCAGTTGCTCGCCAATTATGCAGACGTGCCACAGAACATGATAACTGCTATTGTAGAGAGTAATCGTACCCGTAAGGGTTATATCGCAGATGCAGTACTTCGCAAAGCCGGTTGGTACGATTATAGCACAAATAATCAGTATGATGGCAAAAAAGAGCCTGTTACTATTGGAGTATATCGTTTGACGATGAAATTACACTCCGATAACTTTCGTAAAAGTGCCATTCAAGGCATTATGAAGCGTATCAAAGCAAAAGGTGCTAATGTGGTAATCTATGAGCCAACACTTGCTGATGGTGAAAACTTTTTCGGGTCACTGGTAGTGAACAACCTTGCTAAATTCAAGGCTCTGTCTAATGTAATTATTGCAAATCGTTTTGATGATTACTTGAGTGATGTGGAGGAGAAAGTTTATACACGTGATATATTTCGTCGCGATTAATTGCATGATTTGATAATAATAATCCATAGTGTATTTGAGAAGTGCATGTGCTTAAGTAATTGGTATTTATATTGTTGTGTTTAACGGTCAACTGTGTGGAATTGATTGGCATAATTTTATAGAGCGATCTAATTCTGAATTCCTTAAAAATTTCGTATAGTCTCATCGGATCATGAAGTAGTCGCAGAGTTGCGAGAATGGTTCCGATACATTTTCGGCAATGGCGATATTTGGATGCTGCTGGCAATAATCGTATTGATTGCGTTGCGTAGGTATTTTCCCCAATAATATGGCTACTCTTGAATAGATTTAACTATGCGTCGGCACTCAAATACCCTTGGTCTCCCGGTAAGATACGATGATTGTAAAGTTCTTTGACATTTTGATAAATAATGCAACATCGTGAATCGCTTCCTTGTAAACAGGGAAGTGCGAATTATGGCTGATCCCTATCATTTCTAACACATGCTATGTACGAGCAAACGTCTATTCCAAGGTTCTGTCAAGCACTTGTGAAGCATATTTGTATAGACACAATATTCTGTGATGGAGTTGTAAGCCCACGTTAATCTGAACTTTCAAACTATCGGTCAGCCTTCGAAATAGCTGACATCCTGAGTCAAGGATTTCAGCCGGTGAGAATAACGTTTTATGGATTCATGCTAACTGCACGATGGTTAATTAATAACAATAAAAAGTTAATATGAGCATCTTTACAGGTAAGACCCTTATGATTACCGGAGGGACAGGTTCATTCGGTAATGCAGTATTGAATCGTTTCTTGAAGACTGATATTGCAGAAATCCGTATTTTCTCTCGTGATGAGAAGAAACAGGATGATATGCGTCATGAATATCAGATAAAGTATCCTGATGTTGCGCACAAAATCAAGTTCTTTATCGGTGATGTACGAAGTCTTCAGTCATGTCGAAATGCTATGCCTGGTGTTGACTATATTTTTCATGCAGCAGCCTTAAAGCAAGTTCCTTCCTGTGAGTTTTTCCCAATGGAAGCCGTAAAGACTAATGTAATTGGCACAGACAATGTCCTTACTGCTGCTATTGAGGCAAAGGTTGGTGCAGTAATCTGTCTTTCAACGGATAAAGCAGCGTATCCAATTAATGCGATGGGTATCACCAAAGCCATTGAGGAGAAAATCGCAGTAGCAAAGAGCCGTTATTCCGGCGACACCAAGATCTGCTGTACTCGCTATGGCAACGTAATGTGCTCACGTGGTTCTGTTATTCCACTTTGGATCGAACAGATCCGCAACGGCAACCCGATTACACTGACCGAACCTAAAATGACCCGCTTCATCATGTCGCTCGAAGAAGCCGTTGATCTCGTCCTCTTCGCCTTCGAACATGGCCAGAACGGAGATATACTTGTTCAGAAGGCGCCTGCTTGTACTATTCAGACTCAAGCAGAGGCTGTATGCGAACTTTTCGGTGGTAAGAAGGAAAATATCAAGGTTATCGGTATTCGTCATGGTGAGAAACTGTACGAGACTCTCCTGACTAACGAAGAGTGTGCCAAGGCAGAGGATATGGGAGATTTCTATCGTGTGCCAGCCGACAATCGCTCTCTTAATTATGACAAGTTCTTTACAGAGGGCGATAATAAACGTTGTGAACTTAAAGAGTTCAACTCTGATAACACTCGTCGCCTGAACCTTACGGAAACTAAAGTTAAGATTGCCGCTCTTGAGTATGTTCAGAACGAATTGAACGGTATTTTTAATCTTGCTAAATAGAATAAATGAAGGTTTTGGTTACAGGGGCAAAAGGTTTTGTCGGTAAAAATCTTTGCTCTCAACTCAATAACATCAGGGAAGGCAAGGCTCGCTGGTACGAAGGTGTACAGGTAGATGAAGTCTTCGAGTATGACCTTGGTAATACCCAGGAAGAACTTGACCGCTTTTGTGCTGAAGCTGATTTTGTTTTCAACCTTGCCGGTATCAACCGTCCACAGAATCAGGAAGAGTTCATGCAAGGCAATTTCGGTTTTGCCGGCGTCCTGCTTGACACACTGAAGGCACATAAAAACAGCTGTCCCGTGATGCTCTCTAGCTCTGCCCAAGCTTCCCTCACTGGTCGTTTTGGCAATTCTGAATATGGTTGTAGCAAGAAAGCTGGTGAAGACCTCTTTCTCCAGTACGGACGGGAAATAGGGGCCAAAATGCTCATCTACCGCTTCCCAAACCTTTTCGGTAAGTGGTGTCGTCCTAATTATAATAGTGCCATTGCTACCTTCTGTAACAATATTGCCAATGATCTCCCAATTCAGGTTAACGACCGCAGTGTAGAGATGGAAGTCCTTTACATTGATGATCTGGTAGATGAAATGCTTGGAGCCCTCATCGGCAAGGAACATCGTTGTGAGTTCGAAGGTCTCAACGTTGTTCCAACTGCTGGAGGAAAATATTGCTTTTGTCCCGTTACCCACAGAACCACTCTCGGAGAGATTGTGGACATCATCAATAAATGCGCTGTTTCTGTAAATCCACCAAAGAGTAAGGTGCAGACCGCAATGGCTGTGCCTCAAGGCAGCCTCGAATACAAGCTTATGACTACCTACCTCAGCTACCTGCCTCGGCACAAAGTTATCCACGACCTCAAAATGAACGTTGATCAGCGTGGTTCATTTACTGAACTTATTCATACGCTCAATAATGGTCAGGTTTCCATCAACATCAGCAAGCCTGGTATTACAAAGGGAGAACATTGGCACAACAGCAAGTGGGAAACTTTTATCGTAGTGGCCGGACATGGTCTTATTCAACTTCGTGAGGAGGGTACCAACGAGATCTGGAATTATGAAGTAAGCGGCGAGAAGATTCAGGCCGTCCACATGCTTCCAGGCTATACTCACAACATCATTAACTTAAGTGAAACCGAAGACTTGGTGACAGTAATGTATTGCAATGAGGTATTCAACCCCAATCGAGCAGATACCTATTTTGATCCAGTCGAAAAGGAATAAACTATGGCTGTTAAAACTCCCAAATTTGATTATAGCGACGTTAAGTGGCAGAAAAACGGTAAGTTGAAACTGATCATTATTGTCGGCACTCGCCCTGAAATTATCCGTCTTGCTGCTGTCATCAACAAGTGTCGCAAGTATTTTGATGTTATCCTCGCTCACACAGGCCAAAACTATGATTACAACCTGAATGGAGTGTTCTTCAAGGATCTCAAATTGAAGGATCCTGAGGTTTATATGGATGCAGTAGGAGATGATCTTGGTGCTACCTGCGGTAATATCATCAACTGCTCATACAAACTTTTTGTTCAGACAAAACCTGAAGGTGTCCTTGTTCTTGGTGATACTAACTCTTGTTTGAGCGTGATTGGGGCTAAACGTCTTCATATTCCTATTTTCCATATGGAGGCAGGTAACCGTTGTAAGGACGAATGTCTTCCAGAGGAAACAAACCGCCGTATCGTTGATATCATTTCTGACGTTAATATGGCTTATTCAGAGCATGCACGTCGTTATCTTGCGGAATGTGGACTTCCTCGTGAGCGTACATACGTGACCGGTTCTCCTATGGCAGAAGTGCTTCGCGGGAATCTTGTAGAAATTGAGGCATCAGATATACACCAGCGTCTTGGATTGGAGAAAGGCAAATACATTCTCCTCTCTGCTCATCGTGAGGAGAATATTGATACAGAGAAGAATTTCACCTCTCTTTTCACCGCTATTAATAAGATGGCAGAAAAGTATGATATGCCAATTCTCTACAGTTGCCATCCACGGTCGCGCAATCGTCTGGCTGCATCTGGATTCCAACTCGATCCACGCGTGCAGATTCAGCAGCCTCTTGGGTTTAATGATTATAATTGCTTGCAAATGAATGCTTTCTGCGTGGTGTCCGATTCGGGTACACTTCCCGAGGAAAGTTCTTTCTATGCTTCGATTGGTAAGCCAATTTCTGCTGTCTGTATTCGTACATCAACAGAGCGCCCGGAAGCTCTCGATAAAGCGTGCTTTATTTTGAGCGGTATCGATACCAAGGGACTTCTTCAGTCTATTGACCTTGCTGTCCAAATGACTGCAAATGGCAACCATGGTATTCCGGTACCTGACTATGTCGATGATGTATCCAGCAAGGTTGTCAAGATCATTCAGAGCTACGTTGGTGTAGTAAATAAGATGGTATGGCGTAAGGATGTGTTATAACTACATTGGCAGGCATATAATCGTGCACGTGAGAAATAGAAAGGGATAATATATGAAAAAAATAATGTTAGTCTTCGGAACGAGACCAGAGGCAATCAAGATGTGTCCGTTGGTGAAGGAGTTTCAGAAGCGTTCAGAGGAGTTTGAGACTATCGTATGCGTAACCGGCCAGCATCGTGAAATGCTTGATCAGGTGCTCAAAATCTTTGAGGTTACTCCAAACATCGACCTCAACATCATGAAACAGGGCCAGGATCTTACCGATGTGACAGCACACGTGCTCACAGGGCTTCGTGATGTGTTCAAGGAGTGTCGTCCTGATATAGTGCTCGTACATGGTGATACCACTACTTCAACCGCAGGTGCTCTTGCTGCATTCTATGCCCAGATTCCCGTAGGTCACGTAGAGGCAGGTCTCCGCACTCACAACATATACAGTCCTTGGCCAGAGGAAATGAACCGTCAGATTACCGGTCGTATCGCTACCTACAATTTCTCACCGACACCACTCTCCGAGAAGAATCTCCTTGACGAAAAGGCTCATGGCAATATCTACGTAACGGGCAACACGGTTGTTGATGCCCTCCATATGGTAGTTGACAAGCTCAAGACCGATGAGACTCTTGCTAAAGAGCAGGATAACGTACTTGCACAAGCTGGTTACGATGTTGCAAGACTTTCAAACGGAAAGAAACTTGTCCTTATCACAGGCCATCGTCGTGAAAACTTCGGCGACGGCTTCATTCGTATGGTGACCGCCATGAAGGACCTTTCAGAAAAGTATTCTGAGGTTGATTTCGTTTACCCAATGCACCTCAATCCAAATGTGCGCAAACCAATTCACGAGGTGTTTGGTGAAGACCTCACCCGTCCAAACTTCTTCTTTATCGAACCTCTTCAGTATCTCGAGTTCGTTCACCTCATGAGCATGGCTACTATTGTCCTTACCGACTCTGGTGGAATTCAGGAGGAGGCGCCAGGTCTTGGCAAGCCAGTTCTTGTGATGCGCGATACCACCGAGCGCCCTGAAGCTCTTGCGTCTGGTACTGTACATCTTGTAGGTACCGATTATGATAAAATCATGAATGAGGTCAGTATACTCCTCGACGATGCAGCCGCATATGAGAAGATGAGCAAGGCTGTAAATCCTTATGGTGATGGTCAGGCATGCCGCCGAATTGCAGACGTTCTTGCCGACAAAGAGACAGATCGTTATGGCGTGAAATAATCAACAAGATAATTAAAATAATACTTAATAATATGATTAATGTAATTGGATTGGGGTACATTGGGCTTCCGACTGCCCTTATGATGGCTTCTCACGGAGTGGAAGTTATCGGGACTGACTATAATAAGCAGCTTGTTGACACCCTTAACGCAGGTCACACGACCTTCAAGGAGGACGGCCTCGACGAACTCTTTCAAAATGCCCTCAAAGCAGGTATCAAGTTCACCACCGAGTACCAGAAGACAGATATGTACATTGTCTCGGTCCCAACTCCATACGACAAGTTCTCAAAGAAAGTTGACGCTTGCTATGTAGTAACAGCCGTTAAGGAAGTGATGAAAGTTTGTCTTAAAGGTGCAATCGTAGTTATAGAATCAACCGTTAGCCCAGGTACTATTGACAAATTCGTGCGTCCTATCATCGAGGAGAATGGCTTCGTGATTGGCGAAGACATCAACCTTGTGCATGCACCTGAACGCATCATCCCTGGCAATATGGTTTACGAGTTGATCCATAACAACCGTACCGTAGGTGCTGACTCTCGTGAGATTGGCAAGAAAGTGAAGTCTTACTATGCCAGTTTCTGCCAAGGCGATATCGTAGTTACCGATATTCGTACAGCTGAGATGACTAAAGTCGTTGAAAATACCTTCCGTGCTGTCAATATCGCCTTCGCCAACGAGCTTGCACGCATCTGCCGTCACGACGACATGGACGTATACGAGATTATCCGTATCTGCAATATGCATCCACGCGTCAATATCCTCCAACCAGGTCCAGGTGTAGGTGGTCACTGCATCTCTGTTGATCCTTGGTTCCTCGTAGGCGACTATCCTCAGCTCGCAAAGGTAATCGATGAGTCAATGAAGACCAACGATTCGCAGCCTGCTTTCGTTCTCAACCGCATCTATGAAATCATGGAGGAGAACAACATCACCGACAACCGCAAGGTAGGTCTCTATGGCCTTACCTACAAGGAAAATGTCGACGATTATCGCGAGTCACCAGCCCTCCAGATGCTCGAGGCTCAAGAGCGTCACCTTGCGCGGCCTCTTTGCTGCTACGATCCGTTCCTCGAGGAGCACAAGATTGCCGAGAACCAATACAACAACTTCGATGAGTTCCTGAACGATATGGATATGATAATTGTATTGATTAAGCACCAGCACATTCTCGACAACGAAGAGCGCCTGAAAGGCAAGGTCATTCTCGACTGTTGCAATATGCTGCATAAGATTGAGAAGATATACCACATTTGATGATAAGTGCAAATATATGATTATAAGAAATTTGCATGAAATGAGGGGGGGGGTGGCGATAGTTCTCCCCGTCTATAATGCTGAAGAATATATTACGGATTGCCTGGATTCCATTCTCGCGCAAACTTATCCATATTGGAAAGCATATTGCATCAATGATGGATCGAAAGATAATACAGCATTCATTCTTGATGACTATGCAAAGAAGGATGCGAGAATCAGAGTCTTTCATACACCCAATGCAGGAGCGGCAAGTGCAAGAAACTTTGCTTTGAACAAAATAGAAGATGAAGAATGGATTTCATTCATAGACGCAGATGACTACATCGGACCTTCTATGTATGAATTCATTTTCAAAGCAATCGGAAATGAGCATATCGACTATGTGAGATTGTTCAGTCGTCGTACACCGCAAAGATATAATCCGCAAGCCGTCAATTCTGATGAAAGCAAGAATGTTAATTATAAGATAGTCACAAGAGAAGAATATTTTGTCAATGAGAGTGTAGGAGGTTATACTCACAGCCTTTTCGTCAAAAAGGGTATTGTAGATGACCATCAGGTTTCGTTCCCTGAAAAGATGGTAATGTTAGAGGATCAGGCATTTTCAATAGCGTGTGCGACCCATGCAAAGAAGATTCTGATACTCGATCAGCCGAGAAATTATTTCTATTATTCTGGTAACGAATCTTCGATAACAAGAACGTCAAAAGATACAAGTAATGATATCATTCGATGCCTGAATATTGTGTATAAGGCTTTCAAGGCAACTGGTTCATCGGCAATCATCAATGACTATTTCTACCGCAAGTACTTACCGGTTAAACTGGATTCTTTATACAGCAAGCGGCTTCATTACAGGCATATAAAGCTAACAGAGAGGCTCTTGCCAGAGATAAGATTACGTATCGGAAGACTCTCGTTTAAGACAAAAATAAAGTACATTATTGTCAAAATATTCAGATTGATATAAACATAATAGAATGCAGAAAGATAAGACCCGACTTAACTCAATAAGGGTGACGACTGCCGGAATTTCGGAGGGGGGGGGAAATTCGCATAGAATCAGTTATTTAGATGTTGCGAAAGGTGCGCTGATAATCTTGCTCGTGTTTGCACATTTCAGGTCGGCACTCAATAGAACTGATTTTAAGAATGATTATTTCGAATATGTGTATGGATGGAATTCTATTTTCACGTGTTTCTACATGCCGGCATTTTTCTTAATTTCCGGCTATTGCTCGAACTTCAGGAAAGACCCCAAGACATTTCTTAAATCCTTACTTAAAAGTTTAGTCCTTCCGCTTTTTGCACTATCATTGGTGAATGACACTATGTATGCTTTGATGGTGACTCATCAAGACATTTCCACAACTTTATTGAAAACAATAAAGAGTGGTGGTACACTATGGTTCATTCAGGCTCTTGTCATTGCTAAAGTAATTTGCTACAGTATTCAAAAGGTCACTGATGCTCTAATTATTATGCTTATCGCTACATTCGTCTTATTGATAGCAGGAGTGGCTTTGGACCAATTCAATCTCGGAAGCAATCCGTTCTATTATCAACACGGATTGGTAGCATCTTTCTTCGTAGCTCTTGGCCTCTTTCTCAAAGAAAATCAGTCGATCTACGAGAAAGCATTGAAGTATTGTTTGTATTCATATCCTTTGTTGGCATTGATCAACTTCTGGCGCAGTCCAAATATCACGGCCTCTCTATCGGTTTCACTCAAGACCATACCGCTCTTCTTAATACTTTCAGTCTGCGGAACTTTGTTCCTCATAGTAATATGTAAGAAGATAAAAAAGTGCAGTTTCCTTGAATTTTGGGGCCAAAACAGTCTGGTGGTATATGCACTTCACTTTGCTCCTCTGGTATACTTTTTCAAATTGTTTTACGCTTGGATACAGCCAATAAGCATACTATCCTTCGTCGGCGCTTTGTTATTGCTGTTAACAACAGAATACATGTTATGCTACCTTCTAATGAAATTATTCCAGTATAAACCATTCAAGTGGTTGTTAGGGCGTTATTAAAAAAGAAAATGAGATGAATTCAATCAAGAAAGTTATCAAAGTATTAATTCCTTTCTACTCATCATTCGTTAAATCTGCAAGTTCAGGAGTGCATAATCAGTCCTATTGGAATTATATAAGGTTCAGGTTAATAGGCAGTTGTGGTAGGGGGGGGTATTATCCGGTCCATCCGACATGTACGATTGCAAATGCAAGAAAGGTCTATGTGGGTTGTAACGCATCAATAGCACGGCCGGGATGCTATATACAAGGAGCAGGAACAGTTCATTTCGGAGATTATGTGCGGTTAGCGCCAAATGTAGGAATCTTGAGTGCTAATCATGATTTGTATGATCAGAGGAAATATAATGCAGCTCCGATAGTGATAGGGGATTACTCATGGATAGGTATGAACAGCATTGTTACAGCTGGTGTTGTTTTGGGACCAAGGACAATCGTGGCAGCGGGAGCTGTAGTAACCAAAAGTTTTCCTGATGGCTTTTGCATATTGGCAGGAGTGCCTGCCAAAGTCGTCAAGTATCTCGACAAGGAGTGTTTTCAACCTTGGCATTTAGAAAATGAATATTACGGATATATTCCGAAGGAGAAATTCGAATCCGTAAGAACGAAGTATTTAGATATATAGAATGTCGCTCGGGCAAACATCAAATTCCAAACAAGCCGCTTGGGTGGCTATTGGCAGTTTCTTTTCATTCATTGTAAGTATCATCAGTTCTATGATCCTGAGTCGATTTTTCGACAAAGGAGACTACGGAACCTACAAACAGGTGATGTATGTGTATAGCACTCTACTTGCAGTATTTACACTTGGTCTGCCTAAAGCATATGCATACTTTCTGCCAAAATACGCGACAAACTATTCAAGGGATATCATATCCAAGGTAACGAAGATCTTTTTTATTCTTGGAGCAGCATTCTCTCTATTTCTCCTGTGTTGTGCAGGCCCGATAGCATCCGTAATGAACAATCCGGATCTGAGGTCGGCATTGATCGTGTTTTCTCCAACACCATTTCTTCTGTTGCCTACAATGGGACTGGATGCTATTTACGCATCTTTTCGCAAGACTAAGTATTTGGCATATTACACGATAGCTACCAGAATTCTGACTATTATATGCATTGTTTTTCCGGTGGTTATTTTCTCAGGAAACTATATATGCGCTATTATTGGATTTGATATTGCTTCTCTGATAACGTTCTTCCTCGCTCTCTATTTGAAATCTTGGCCAGTAAAAGATGTAGAGCATCAAAAGAGTTCATTGACATATAAGGAGATATTCAAGTTTGCACTCCCGCTTTTATACGCATCCTTATGGGGCGTGATCATATCGTCGGCAACCCAGCTTTTTATTAGTAGATATTTCGGTAACGAGACTTTTGCAGAGTTTTCGAATGGATTCATGGAGCTACCATTGGTAGGAATGATATTGGGCTCTATATCCGCCGTTCTCCTCCCGGTTTTCTCTGGAATGGACAAAGGAGATGGAATGAGCAATGAGACTCTGGTTGTTTGGAACTCAGCTCTCTTGAAGTCCGCAAAACTCATTTTTCCGATGCTGATTTTTAGCGTCTTCTTCGCTGAACCGATTATGACCTGTATGTACGGAGATATATATGCTCAATCATCAATATACTTTGTCATTAAGAATTTGAGCGGACTATTTTATATTATTCCATTTTATCCGATCATTCTTGCTATTGGTAAGACTAACTCTTATGCCAATGCGCACATGATAGCAGCATTTATGATTGTAATGGCAGAATACGTTGTATGTAAAACTTTTGATTCTGCGGTTTATGTTGCGATAACTTCAGAGTTGTGCAAGCTGTTTAAAATCTGGCTCTTGCTGCGTGTCATTGCAAACTATGCACACAAGAAGATTACAGAGCTGTTGCCACCAAGGCCGATGACGATACTAATTATGATTTCGGTTTTAGCGTCATTACCACCATTTCTTCTTTTAGACTTTCTAAACATGAATAAGTTCATTGTGTTGTTTGTCTGCTTGGGATTTTTTTTGGTAGATTACTATGTGCTTTGTTGGATTTGCAAAGTTACTTATCGAGATATTGCAGGTGGGTTCTTAAAGAACAAATCAAGACTAAATGCAGTTGTGAAAATTTTACCATAAAAATCATACTTAATTGATGGTAGGCAATAATAATAGAGGAGAAAAATTCATATTGTTCCTCATAAATCCATTCATTTCAGCAATAACATCGATAAAAGATATTAGAGATGGAGTATCACACTGGTTCTTATATTTATGGTTTTTAGTGTTTGGTGTCGCTTTCTGTGCAGTAAGTGAGGCTGCGGATTCTTTTAGATATGTAGAAGATTTTTTAGTAGAACATAGCTATACCTGGTCTCAATATGTATTAGAGATCAATGAGTATTTCGCGTTTGAGTCGAATATCAAGGATATTTATACGTTGACGGTGAATTTCCTTGTTGGACGATTCTCCGATAATTACCATTGGACCTACCTAATATATGCAGCAGTCTTCGGTTTCTTTTACATCAAGTCGCTGAAGATATTCTTACGCCATAATAAGGTAAGTAATAACATAGTATTCTATGTATTGCTTTTCATGTTCTGTTATAGTAATCCTATATACAATATCAATGGAGTGCGTTTCTGGACGGCAGCCTGGATAGGTGTATATGTTGCACTCAACTTTTTTGTCGAAAAAGATTATAAGAAGATTGTACTTCTGTTGCTGATGCCATTAATTCACGGGGCTTCAGTCGTTTGGGTGGCAATTATGGCAATTGCATTATTGTTGAGCCGATTCCAGAGTGTGACAATAGTACTTTTTATTGCTTCGTCCTTTGTATCTGCAGTTTCCTATTTGAATGTATTAAACGACTATTCTTTTCTATTGCCACAATTCATGCAAAATCAGATATGGTCGTATACAGAGTCAGAGATGGCGTTGGAGCGAATGAGTGGTGTGAGTGAATATGGGGCTGCTTATGCAGACTTCTTGATTGCATTGCCCGGATATTTTCATATACTATTGTCTTTTTTACTTATTATCAATCGCAGGAAGATAAACCGGAATCCACATGCGGGTCATCTATTGACTATCATGCTTGCATTGGCAGCTATAACCAACTTCCTTTCTGGAATTCCATCGATGGGGAGATTTCAATATTTTGTAATTCCATTCTTGGTTATTGTTTGGGCGCAGAACTATGAAATCTTAAAGAAATATGATAAATACTTCTATGTAGTTCCGTTCATTTATGCTTACTCTCTTCTTTATTGGTATCGACGAATGAGCGCTATTACCGAACTTTATCTATACGCATTTCCAGCTCCATTAACAGTAATAAAATATCTTTTCTTATGAAGATCTTGATTATATCAAATCATGCATATCCCGCACAGGGGCCTCGAGCGTTTCGCACGACTGAACTCTCTGAACAACTTGTGAAGATGGGGCATGAAGTGATTCTCTATACGGTTCACGGCAAATATGACTATACCCAATATGTCAAAGATACGGGAGTAATCAGACGCGACATAAATCCGAAATTTGCGACAGCCGCTAATGATGAGACAAAGAGATACAATCACTTTGATAAGTTTATGTTCCACTTTTTCCATCGTTTATTAATGTGGCCTCAATGCGAATTCCATTTTTCAGTAGGGAAGATTATCAAAGAAAATCCGAATATGGATATGCTGATTACCATTGCATATCCACATTCAATTCATTCCGGGGCTGCCCGTGCCAAAAAACTCTATCCAGAAATTTTCCCAAAGACCTGGATTTGCGATTGCGGAGACCCGTTTATGCTCAATCCGTTTATCAAAGCACCAAAATTCATGAAGCGTTTTGAGGATATGTGGTGCTCAATGTGTGATTATATTGCAGTACCTACCAAGGAGAGTTATAAGGGCTACTACGAGCGGTATTGGGGTAAGATCCGAGTGATCCCTCAAGGTTTTGATATCTCAAAGACTCCAATTGCGGAGTACAAAAAGAATGTTGTTCCTACCTTTCTCTTTATGGGGTCTATATATCCTGGTGTTCGCGATCCTCATTCATTTATGGACTATCTCCTAAAGTTTAATAAGCCTTATAGATTTATTATGATGATGCGCACTCCTCTTGAAGAAAAGTATGTAAAGGAGTCTAACGGTCAGATAGAGTACATCACAGGCAAAGGTCGCGAGGACGTGGTATGGGAGTGTAGTAAGGCAGACTTTCTGATCAACGTCACAAATCCATCGATGGTCCAAACTCCAAGTAAGTTGATTGATTATGGCATAGCAGGCCGCCCTGTGCTGGATGTGACGAATGATTTCTCTGACGCTTCTGCTTTCTTGAAGTTCTATGAAGGAGATTATTCGGGCGAGCGTAAGGTTGACTTCTTGGATAACTATCGAATCGAGAATGTTGCTCGTCGGTTTGTTGAATTAGAGAAATAGTGCGCTATGAGAATTAAAGGAAAAGAAATCAAGATAAAGCAGATATTCTATTTGGTTTTGTACTATGGCTTCGCTCGGTATTTACCTAAATCCAACACATTTGGCAATATAGGGGGTGAAATTCGTTACCTAATTTGTAAACAGATATTTAAGAGGTGTGGGAAGCATGTGAACATTGAGCGTAAAGCTTATTTTGCTTCAGGAGTAGATATTGAGATTGGCGACTATTCCGGTATCGGAATAAATGCCCAAATCCCCAACGGAACAATCATAGGGGATTATGTAATGATGGGCCCCAATTGCTTTATTCTCGATGTTAATCATGATGTCTCTGATGTGTCTCTACCAATGGCATTACAAGGAAGTACAGAAAAAAAGACTACTCAAATAGGTAATGATGTATGGATTGGCAGAGATGTACATATGACTCCTGGAAGAACTATTGCAGACGGATCCATCATAGCAATGGCATCAGTTCTAACCAAGGACTTTCCGCCGTATTCCGTTGTAGGTGGAAATCCTGCAAAACTAATAAAAAGTAGAAAATAGGTGAAAATACTATTAGCGACCTCATCCGTAACACCTAATTCGGGCATTCCTTCCTTCAATAGAGAGCTTTGTAGCCTTTTGAATGTGGAGAATGAGATGCATTTATTGGTCGATGAAAATATTGAGTCGTATAGAGGATATGCAAAGATATATTCTACAACCGGAATCAATATCTATAATTTTGAAGATGCGTCTGAACTTCTGAACAAATTGCAGGTTGAGAACTATGATGTGATAATCAATAGTAGTTCACATATCATGTCATTGTTAGCGGCATTTGTAGATGATAAGACACGTTTGATTACAGTATCTCATTCATTGGGTACAATGGATTGCGATAATGCAGCCTTCAATAACGAGTATATTGACAATATTATAGCATTGTCCAGCAGTTGTAAGGATTACATCAGCCATCGCTTCGGTATAAAGAATAACGACAAAATCAAGGTAGTGTTCAATTCTGTTGCAGATAATCCTGAAGCAGAGGTTATGAAAAAGTCCAAGATGGCAGCTGACAAAGTAAAGATTGTTTTTGCCGGAGGGTCTGCAGCAAGCAAATCTCCAGACCTTGTGGTTCCTATTGTACATAAGTTGTGTAAAACAGACTTGTCTTTCGAGTTCTATTGGTTAGGTATTACGACTCCTCCGCTTAAGAAATTCCAACCGTTTGATGATATTCGCCAGGTATTGCCAGAAGATGAAAGAGTGATAGTAACTGGTCTTATCCCTCAACAGAAAGCAGCGGAAATCATAGCCTCATGTAATGTATTCCTTGCTCCTTCTCGAAGAGAAGGTTTTCCAATGGCTTTGTTGGAGGCAATGAGAATAGGTTGTATTCCAGTAGTGTCAGACTTCAAAATTGCAAATCAGGAGATTATTCGAAACGGAATAAATGGCTACGTTATCCCTCACAAGGATGTAAAGGCATTTGTTGATCGGCTTTCTGATATTGTTAAGAATCATGAGAACTATAAGAGAGTATATGAAGAGTCCTATAAAACTTTTATTGAGGAGTTGAGTTTCCCCGTTTGGAGAAAGCGTATTCACTCTGTTATAATTGAGAATTCTGCAACTCATAAGCAAAGGACGGCAATAACAAAGTCTGCATTTAGAAAGGTCGTGTGGCGTTTCAAAATGCTCGATAAATGCAATCTCATCGAAAATCACATGAAAGAAGTTTTGCCTTGTGCAATCAAATTCTACATGTATTATACCAAACTAAATTAATATGCCAGTAGTTGAAGATAAAGGCAATTGGAGAAGCTAGTTGAATTCTAAATTAGCGAACATTATCGCTAATGTGTTGGGACAGCGCGTGAATTACACTATCCGTTATTATCGTCACCGTGGACATCTGCCTAATTTCAAGCATCCTAAAGATCTGTCGGAGAGAATTCTTTCATCAATGCTCTCGAAGGATTTCTTGAAGTATGCGGATTATGCAGATAAAGTGAAGGTGCGTGAGTATGTGAAGGCGAAGGGGCTTGAAGGGATTCTCCTGAAGCAGTTTGGTGCTTGGGAGAATGCCAGTCAGATTCCTTTTGACCAACTGCCTAACCGCTTCATCTTAAAGGCAAATAACGGTAGTGGTGGACACTATATTTGTACTGATAAGTCAAAGATAGATATTCTTACTGTCGTCAAGAATATGGATGCAACTCTTCTGGAAGTCTCACATCTTCGTAATACAGAGCCTCATTATTGCGCCATTAAGCCGATGATTCTAGCAGAGGAACTGATGGGTGATGGTGCTACTCTTCCTACTGACTATAAGTTCCACTGCATCAAAGGCAAGGTGGCAGATGTATTCGTGGTATGCGGGCGTGAGTCCGGAGCTAAATATTGCACATTGGACACTAACTGGCAACAACTCCCTTACACCAAGCCTGAATTTATGCCAGCAAGCATGCCGCCAAAACCTGAACACTTGAAAGAGATGGTAACCCTTGCAGAAACACTCTCCAGCGACTTCGAATTTGTCAGAGTAGATCTCTACGATTTCGATGGAAAGATTTATTTCGGTGAGCTGACATTCAGCCCGTGGGGTGGCATCATGAATTCATACTCGAACGAGGGGGTAGAAATCCTCGGGCGTAAGTTTGACGAATAATCTTCAGTATGAAGTTTATTTTTTGTGGCGATTTCGTAAGCCAAGATCCTAAAAGCATACAGGTTGACCTGCGACTACAGAATTTGTTTAAAGATGCAGATTATGTGGCAGTCAATTTTGAAGCCCCTGTGAGAGGTGTGGGAAAGCCGATATGCAAAAGTGGTCCTTCGTTGACTCAATCAGAAGACTCTCCAGCATTCATTGAAAATCTTGGCGTCAATATTATCATGCTGGCGAACAATCACATGATGGATCAAGATCAGGAAGGATGTGAGGCGTCTATTAAGGCATTCAAGGGTGAAACACGTATCATTGGTGCAGGCTGTTTTGATGACGCATACCGTCTGCATGTTATAGAGAAAGATGGTGTTAATGTTGGCCTCTTATGCTTGGTTCACAAGGAGTTTGGTGCTTTAGGGCTCGATGCAACGTCATTGGATTACGGTACTGCATGGATCAATCATCCTATGGTAAATAAGACCATCCTGAATGCAAAGAAGGTGTGTGATGTTTTGGTTGTGCTTCCTCATGCAGGTGTGGAAGATATGGTCGTTCCTCTTCCAGAGTGGAGAGCTCGCTACAGGGAGTTTGTCGACATGGGAGCCGACGCAGTTATCGCATCTCATCCACATACTCCACAAGGATGGGAAGAGTACAAGGGGAAAATGATCTACTACAGCCTTGGCAACTTTTTCTTCCAACTCTTCTCTAGTCAGCATGGAGCAAATTGGTATAAGGGTTTGGTAGTTGAGATGAACATCGATGAGAACAAGAATCTTTCCTTCGATGTGCATAATACAAAATTCTCAAAATTTAGTCTTGAACATGATGAAAGTATGGAATGTAAGAAGTACAATGACTACTTGTGCGAACTCTTGAGCAATGAAGACAAGTATTGGGATTATTTGAATAGGGACCTCAAAGCTCTTTGGCCAGAATATAAACTCTACCTGCTCAGAGGTTTGGCAGCGATTGCTCCAACTACCAACATACACGTTCTTTCTCATGCAGCCTATGGTTTGCTGAAAGGTCCGGATATCCCGATGATGCTCAATAATTTTCAATGCGAAAGCCATCGGTGGGCAATTGAGAGGATGTTAAGAATGCAGTAACATCAAATATAGATTTCTAATAGCATAAGTGGATGCGACACATTGCAATTCGATGCTGTCTGCCAAAGCCGAAATAGAAATGTAATTATATGGCAAAGAAAATTGCGATGCTCTTCCCTTATGCACCATCATATAGGGAAGCGATATATAAGTTGATGGACAAAGAACTGGATGTGGATTGGTTCTTCTGTGGTAATGCGAAGCGTAATCTGAAGTTGTTCGATTACTCTTTGCTCAAGCATTGTGACCTATCCATGGAAGAGACGAAAGTTCTAGGCACAGTCGTGTACTATAAAGGAATCAAGAAGCTAAACCTTCAGCGGTATGACGCTATTATTTGCCCAGGAGTTATTCGAAGTTTATCTGAGTGGTGGCTCCTTCAGAGAATGGGAAAGGGTATGAATTATTCCAAGATTTATCTATGGACTCATGGATGGTATGGCAAGGAATCTCGTTTTCAAAAGATCGTCAAAAAATTTTTCTTCAAAAAGGTGGATGGTTTCTTCTTATATGGAAACTATGCCAAAAGTGAAATGATTAAGAATGGCTTCGATGCTAGAAAACTTCATGTTATTAGGAACTCGCTTGATTACGATAAGCAGTTGGAACTTCGCAATAGCATAGTTGAGTCTAATATTTACAAAGAGCATTTCAAGAATGACTTTCCAACAGTCGTCTTCATTGGCCGTTTAACTTCCGTCAAGAAACTTGATCAGATTGTAAAGGCCGTAGGCATTCTCAAGCAAAAGGGCGAGAACTATAATATCGCTTTTGTTGGGGATGGTGAAATGCGTCAATTATTGGAAGCAGAAGTTGCTAAATATCAACTTCGGGATAATACGTGGTTCTACGGTGCATGCTTCGATGAGAAAACGAATGCCGAACTCATATATAATGCAGACCTTTGTGTAGCTCCTGGCAATATCGGACTTACAGCAATGCATGTGCTGATGTTCGGTTGTCCTGCTATTTCCCACAATAACTTTAAGCGGCAGATGCCTGAGTTTGAGTCAATCATTCCTGGACAGACGGGAGACTTCTTTGAATATGACAACGTTGATGACCTTGCTCGTAGTATCTCGCGGTGGTTTGCTTTAAAAAGCGGGTGCCGTGAGGAGGTTCGTAAGACATGCTACAAGGAGATTGATGACTATTGGAATCCACACTATCAGTTGAATCTCATTAAAAAAGTGTTTGAGGGTAAATGAAATCAATGGATATTAAATACTTGATTTTTAGCGATATGGCTCGGTGTGAGGGGGGGGGTATCCTTCGTGCGCATCTTTCGTAACGTCTTTCTCGCAAGGAACTCCAGTCTAAAATTTATTTTTTGGTTCAGGTGCTGTAAGTCGAATAATCGCGTTATTCGCACATTTGCAAAGATTCAACGAGTTAGACTAACAAGAAAGTACGGTGTCCAGATTTCGGAAATGTGCACTATAGGCCCGGGGTTGGAACTACCACATTGTTTACCGATAGTTGTTCACTATAACGCCAAAATCGGAAAAAACTGCACGTTGCATCAGTTTGTGACAATAGGCGGTAATGGCAGAGGAAAAGCCCCGATAATCGGAGATAATTGTTTTGTTGGTGCTGGGGCTGTAATTATTGGTGACATAAAGATTGGTAATAATGTAACAGTAGGAGCAAACGCTGTTGTGACGAAGGATGTGCCTGATAATGCAACTGTGGGTGGCGTACCTGCTAAGATTTTGCATTATAATCATCCTGGGATGTTTATAAAAAATCCAATTTAATGAAATTATTAAGACGTTTCATGGGGAAATGTTGTCATCTATTCCATATAAATGTTTCCAAAATCTTTGCTCCGCAAGGACGAGTACTGATGCTGCATTGGGTAGGGGACGAAATACAGGATGAAGAGACAGAACCCTATCGCATCTCTACTGAACAATGCAGACGATTCCTCGTGTGGCTGAAATCCAAGAATACAATCCGCCTGGAGAATTGGGAACGAGAGGAAGATTTTTATGCTCTTACCATAGACGATGTGCCTGAAAACTTCTATTACAATGCGTATCCTCTGCTGAAAGAAGCAAGTATTCCTTTCACCCTTTTTGTGAACGTATCGCTTTTGAATAAGGATGGTTTCATTACAAAGGAGCAACTCGTTGAAATGTCTAAATGTGAACTTTGCACAATAGGCTCTCACGGGGTTAGCCATGGAGAGTTTGCCTTGTTCAGTTGGAAACAGGCCTTGCGTGATCTGAAAGATTCCAAATGTGAACTGGAGCAGATAATTGGAAAGCCAGTTGAGATGTTTGCTTTTCCGTATGGTTCGTATTACGCTTGTGGTTATGCTAACAAGCACCTGGCGGGAGATGTGTATAAATATGCCTTTGGTACTGTGGCTTGTCCTATCACGAAGCCTTCGCTATTGAAGATATACTATTTGCCAAGGATTAATGTCGACATGGAATTCTTGAATTTATTATGATGAAAACAGTAAGTGTCATTATACCGTTTCATAGTCATATTGATTGGTTATATGAAGCCATAAAGCATATGTTTATCTCTAATTGCTTAACAATAAAACAGATGAAACATGCAACCTAAATTCTCTGTTGTAATGCCCGTATATAATGTTGAGAAATATCTTCGAAATTCAATTCAGTCAATTCTCAACCAAACCATATCAGATTATGAGTTGATATTAGTGGATGATGGTTCACCTGATAACTGCCCTAAAATTTGTGATGAGTATGCTGCTCAATATCCTCAGGTGCGAGTTGTCCATCAAAAGAATGTTGGTTTGTCAAGTGCCAGAAATGCAGGCTTTGCCATAGCAAAGGGTGAGTTTGTGTATTTTCCTGATAGTGATGATATTATTCACCCTGACACGTTGGGCTATTTCAAAAGAGTAATAGAAACAGTACCCAATGTGAAGTATATCATTTCAGATTTTCAGGATGTAACAGAAGAAGAGGCATTCAAGGCTGCTGGATATGATCATGGTATCGAAATATATTCACGCTCTCAAATACAAGTATTGTTCCTAAAACGTCAGATTAGGATTTTAGCTCCTGGATCATTGCTGAATATCAATTGGTACAAAGATAACAATTTGACTTTTGAAAATAATCCATATGGAGAAGATCAATTATTCATTTGGAAAGCCCTTCTTCATGTAGATGAGGTTGTGCATATCAAAAAACCTTTGTACAACTACCTTCACCGCCCTGGTTCGATAATGACAGCATCCGGTGTACAGAAAATTATAAAAGCATATCCTTTCTTCCTAGACTTGCAAAATCTTTATCAGAGGTCAGAGAATGCTGCTCCTTTTGTGAAGAAATACTTGCTGCCGTTCTGGGTAAGAGGAATACTCCACTCATCTGCCAAAATTATTTCATACTCTGAATATAAATTGGTTCTTGTAACATTTGAAGCAAATAAGCATTGCACAACCCTAAAATCATATCCGTCAATTATTGTAAGAACTTTATCTCATTCTTATTTCTTAAGTAAAAGAATATTTTATTTGGTGAATAAATTCCTATAAAAGAACGATAGATAATCTTGCATCGGAAAAAAGGGCTGTAAAGAATATTTAATCTATAATATCTCTATTTTTTTCTGGTCGTTTGTTTTTTTAAGAAAAAGTAGGAGGAGTCTTGCTGCAATTAATTGTATGTTAACTCCAATTCTGCAATCATATCGGATAATTCAAGATCCATATAATACAAATGTCTCCTCATTTGTGGAAGAGACTATCTCCATTAAATCATCTTGCCGGCAACAGACTTTTAGCGTTGCTGGATGTATAGTATCATATCAATTCCAAGTACTTACGGATTTATCTCAACATTCTGCTACAAAATTCAATCGCCGATATTTCGGCCAGATTCTCTTCGATGGACTGATGGTAGTTGCCGTTGCATACAAAAATTGGTTAGGTAAATATCGCATAATCGCATAAAGTAAGGTATATGGGTAATAAGAAGAAAATACTGTTCGTGTGCCAGTATTTCTACCCTGAGATATTTCGTGGTAATGATGTCGCCTTTCATTGGGCAGAGGAGGGACATGATGTGCATGTAGTGACCGGCATTCCGAACTATCCGGATGGGGTATTCCATAAAGGGTATGGGATGTTTAAGAACAGAAATCAGGTGGTGAATGGAGTACGAGTGACACGTCTGCCTATCTTTCCTCGTGGCAACAATAAGATTATGCTGATTCTGAATTATTTCAGCTATTTCATAGTGGCTTGGGGATATGTGCTGTTTCTCGCTATCAGCCATAAGTACGATTTTGTGTTTGTGCAGCAGTTATCGCCAGTTATGATGTCAGCTCCTGGTGTTCTTTATAAGAAACTTCGTAAGGTGCCTCTCTATACTTGGGTGCTGGATTTGTGGCCGGAGAGTCTGGCTGCTGCAGGAGGTATCAACAATAGACATATTCTGGGATTCTTTAATCACTTTGTAAAGAGTGAATACAAGTGGAGTGATAAGATACTGACTAGTTCGAAGAGTTTTGATCTGAATATTCTGAAGTATGGGAATTACAAGGATAAGATTGTGTATTATCCTCAATGGTCAGATGGTAATGGTTCGAACATGGATTGCACGAATCTCGCGGATATTTTAAATGAGAAGGGGATTGATGAAGAAATGGTTTTTGATGAAAGAAACTTCAAGGTGATGTTTGCTGGTGCTGTAGGAGAAGCTCACGGAATGGAATGCAATCTACAAGCTGCATTGCTGACAAAAGAGCGCAAAGATATTAAATGGGTGATTGTGGGTGATGGACGCAGGATGTCTTGGGTACAGCAGTTTGTAAAGGAACATGGGCTTGAAGAGACGGTATTGACTTTGGGAAGGTATCCGTCTGAAACTATGCCTCTGTTTTTTAAAAAAGCAGATGTAATGTTGGTTTCGCTTACGGATTCGCCTCTATTCAATTTGTATGCTCCTGCAAAGATCAGTTCGTATATGGCTGCGGGTCGTCCTATCATTGCAAGTCTAAATGGTGAGGGCGCTGAAGTGGTGAAGGATGCTGAATGCGGATGGCATGTGGCACCTGGTGATGCACAATCGCTTGCTAAACTTGTAGTCCGGCTCTCCGAAACCGCCAAGGAGACGTTGGCTCAAAAGGGTGCCTCTGGTAGAGCCTTCTATGAAGAAAATTTTATGAAGGAGAAATGTTTGAGGAACCTTGATGAGATAGTAGGATGTTAAAACGATAATCATAAAATGTAATATTGTTTATGAATACTATTCTCATATACGGAATCATCTTCGTAATTCTTATTGCTTTAGAGTTGGTATACTTTAAGATTGCTGATACATTCAACATTATTGATAAGCCTAATGAGAGGTCGAGCCATTCGACGATTGTTCTGAGGGGTGGTGGAATTATTTTTCTTTTTAGTCTTTGGATATGGAGCGTATTTTTGAGCTTCCCATATATCTGGTTCCTTTTGGCTGTGACTCTCGTTGCCGGTGTTAGTTTCATAGATGATATCCGATCTCTGCCCGATTTTGTAAGACTAGTGGCTCAATTTATTGCCATGGCGATGATGTTTTATCAGTTGGACATTTTGCACTTGGATATGTGGCGGATAGTAATTTTGGCTCTTATCGTATGTGTGGGTGCGTCAAACGTGATTAACTTTATGGATGGCGTAAATGGTATAACGGGTGCCTATGCTATGGCATCTTTGATTCCACTCGCCTTGCTGAATAATACAATGGATTTTGTGGAACAGTCGTTGATTGTGACAGTAGTGTTGGCTGATATCGTATTCTGTTTCTTCAATTTTCGCCAAAAGGGAAAGGCAAAATGCTTTGCTGGTGATGTGGGTTCAATCGGGATTGCATATATACTTCTGTTTCTGATTGGTAATCTTGTACTCGCAACTGGAGATGTAACCTTCCTGATCTTCCTTCTCGTATATGGTGTGGATGGCTGCTTGACTATTGTGCATCGTATTCTGTTGCATGAAAATCTTGGTGAGGCGCATCGTAAGCATGTGTACCAACTTATGGCGAATGAGTTGAAGATAGGTCACGTTAAGGTTTCGAGTTTCTATGCGTTGCTGCAATTGGTGATTTCGCTTGGCTTTGTGTACTTGTGTCCTGATACGGTCGTAGCGCATTGGATTTATTTGATAAGCGCAATTATTGTGCTTGCATTGATATATGTGTTGTTTAAAAAGAAGTATTATCATTTGCATGAAGAATACCTTGCGTCTTTAAAAAATGGACAATAGAGATAAAACGCTTTCATCTTGCCCCATCAGTATGTAACTTCGGTTGTGTAATACTTGCAGGAACATGGCACACGGTTGAAGTAATAGAATCATCAGTAATTTATGAGACGAAAGTGGCTGCGAGACGCTTGATGAATTTATTGCAAAAAAGGATAACTCTGAAAATTCCGAAACATTGCCAATTATCTACCTATTGGAAATATTAAAAATAATTCGCATTTTTATATCACAGTATAGAGATGTCATAAAGTGTAAAACGATCGCTACAACCCCGTGACCTTAAAAATAAAGAACTGTTATAACATATTGATGCATAAAGGGCAAAAACATTTGGGTCCGATCCCTGTTTTGAGGGGGGGGGTAATCAATGAATTGTCGTCCGCTTTTCTTTTTTGTTGTGTGTCGCAAATGTACGTTGTGAGCTTAATTGTAAAAAAGTAGGTTACATTCAATGACGTGCTGTATATTCCTGAATGAGACTGATTCTGCGTAGTTTAGTAATATCGCTGTGCTCCCTCAATTTGGTTTTAATGTATCGTAGATATCCCTTCGAGCGCATTGTTCGTATTCGGGAAAAATGTCCACAGCCGCGGCTTGTTTCGTTTTAAGTTCAGATAGGCGTTTTGAGGCGTTTGTGGATGTAGGTGGTCTTACCGGTTTTGCTGTCGGTTGTACACTCCTTGAGGAAGTCCGTTCACTTTGCAGCCCATTTGTCGAGCATGCCACATTATGTAGTTGTTTCTGCGGCCTATGCACTTTTGCAGGTTGTGATCTCGTTCGGAGCCATCTATCTGCCAGTCAACGGATGGGTTTATTTCGGGATTGTAGTCGTATTGCTTTCCATTGCCTACGTGTTGTTCAAAATGAAATATTACTGTCTTCACGAAGCATATCTTCAAACGAAAAGGTAAAAATAGTAACGGCGGTGTATTGGCAGGTCCCGGAGTTCATGCTTTGGGACTTGTCCGTTATATGTAAACGCAAAAGCCGCAACCTAAAAAGGTTGCGGCTTTTGCGTTGGTTGTCCGTCGGCTACCGTCCTCCGGTGACGGGCTGCAGCAGGAAGTTGAATGAGTAGTCGCCGTAGGGCAGCAGGTATTCGGGGCGGGGGAGCCGTCCCCAGCTGTTGACGCACCCCAGTCCGGACTGGACGCTCTCGATATTGACGTGCGTGCGGCCGTCGGGCACGAGGTCGCCCGGGTGGCGGACATATTCCGGCGAGCCGTTGTCGAGCTGCGGGATGGCAAACGGGATGGCCGATGCCGAGATGTGGCGGTCGGAGCAGATCTCCACGCCCAGGCCCGAGTCGTCGGTCAGCCGCCACCAGCGCAGTCCGCTGCGCGTTCCCGACTCCTGCGGGCTGACGTATTTCATATGGAACTGGTCGGCGACGCGCTGGGCGTAGCGTCCCACGAAGGCGGCGCCGGAGCGGTCGGCGTAGTTCTCCATCGGGCCGCGGCCGTAGTATTCCACGGCGTCGAACATGCCCGGGGTTTCGAAGGCCATGCCGAAGCGCATCAGGTCGGCGACGTCCTTGCGCGCGGGGTCGGCGGTCATCGTTTCGCTGATGCGCACCGAGCCGTCGGCCGCAACGGTGTAGGTGAGACGGAGCCGTGCGCCGACGGCGGGGATCGCGTAGTCGGCGACGGCTTTCACTTCGCTGTCGCCGGGCGTAAGGGCGAAGCCTGTGAGTTGCGGCTCGGCCTTGGCCCACATCCGGCTGTCGGGGTATTTCCCGGTCTGGCGCACGCCGAGATCGTTGTCCGTGGCTGCGCGGTAGAAGTTGGGCCGCACGGGACCGTCCAGCAGCTCGACGTTGCGCAGGCGGTAGGAACGGATGAAGCCGCTCTTCGGATCGAACGAGACCGAGAATCCTTCGCCCGAAACGGTTTTGTCCGCCACGCGGAGCGTCCCGGCGGGAGCGGTCGCGGCAAAGCGTGCCGCGGGGTCGTCCCCGCGCAGCGTCAGCTGGTCGGCGGCGACTTCATAAAGTGCGTCGAGCAGTCCCTGCCGTTCGCGGAGCTGGTAACGCACCGTGAGCAGCAGTTCGCCGCCCAAGGCATAGACCTGTTCGGGTTTGTAGCCCAGCGTCACGGTGGCGGTGGTCTGCGGAGCCACGTCGAGACGCTCGACCGTGCCGCTCAACACGGGCTGTCCGTCGGAGGTGATCTCCCAGAGCAGGCGGTAGGGCGAAAGGTCTGTGAAGAAATTCTCGTTATAGATGTTCACGACGCCGTTTTTCAGGTCGCGGGGCGTGGTGTGGATCGGCCGGTGTTGATGCTTCACCTCGTAGGCGTGGGGATGCCACGAGCGGTCGGAGGCCAGCACGCCGTTGCAGCAGAAGGTGCTGTCCGAAGCGTCCGTGTCGTTGTAGTCGCCGCCGTAACGGTAGGTCAGCCGGCCTTCGGGACTGCGCCAGGCAAGGGCTTGGTCGGCGAAGTCCCAGATGAATCCGCCCTGGTATTTGGGTTCGCGGCGGATCATGTCCCAGTACTCCTTGAATCCGCCCATCGAGTTGCCCATGGCATGGGCGTATTCGCACTGGATCAGCGGTTTCTGGGGATTCTCGGCGAGGTATTTCTCACACTGCCCGTAGCTCCAGTACATTGGGCAGACGATGTCGGTGTTGTAGTCTCCGTGGTAGGAGGCCTGCTCGTACTGCACGGGGCGCGACGGATCGAAAGCCTTGATCCAGTCGTAGCAGCGTTCGAAGTTGGGGCCGTTTCCGGCCTCGTTTCCCGTGCTCCAGACGATGATCGAGGGGTGGTTGTAGTCGCGCAGCACCATGCGGCGGTTGCGGTCGAGGTGCGCGGCGGCGAAGGCGGGGTTGCCGGCGAGGTTCTTCGACTTGTCGCGGTAGTGGTAGCCGTGCGATTCGACGTTGGCTTCGTCCACGACGTAGAGACCGTATTCGTCGCAGAGGTCGTACCACAGCGGCGTGTCGGGGTAGTGGCACGTGCGCACGGCGTTCATGTTGAGGCGTTTCATCTCGCGGATGTCGCGCACCATCTCTTCGCGCGTGACATAATAACCCGTGTTCGGCTCCATTTCGTGCCGGTTGACGCCTTTGATGAGGATCGGTTTGCCGTTGACTAACAGCTGCCCGCCGCGGATCTCGACCTTGCGGAATCCGACGCGGAAGGCTGCGGCTTCGGTCACCGAGCCGTCGGCGGCCAGGGCCTCGGCCGTGAGCGTGTAGAGGTTCGGGGCTTCGGCGCTCCACTGCTTCGGGGCGGCGACTTCGAACGTCGTTTCGGCTGCGTTGCGGCGGGGGCGGAGCGTGCGCGCGTCGAGCGTGCGGCCCACCGCGTCGCGGAGCGTCAGCCGTACGCTGCCGATGCCCGGCGTCGTGGCGATCTCGGCGCGGAGCGTGCCGTTGCGGTAATCGTCGACCAGATCGGGCGTCAGCCGTACGTCGGCCAGCCGGCGTTTGTCTCGGGCATAGAGGTAGCAGTCGCGGCCGATGCCCGAAAGCCGCCAGAAGTCCTGGTCTTCGAGGAACGAACCGTCGCACCAGCGGTTGACGCGCATCACGATCAGGTTGTCGCTGCCCGGCGTCAGGTAACGGGTGATGTCGAATTCGGCTTCGAGTTTGCTGTCTTCGCTGTAACCCGCTTCGCGGCCGTTGACCCAGAGCGTCACGTTCGAGGTGGCCGAGCCGATGTGAATGAATATGTCGCGGCCCTTCCAGTCGGCGGGAACGGTCACCGTGCGGCGGTAGAGGCCCGTGTAATTCTGTTCATGGGGAATCAGCGGAGGTTTCACCTCGAAGAACTTGTGCCACGGGTAGGGTTTGTTCGTGTAGACCGGGTCGCCGCAGCCGTTCAGCTCCCAGATTCCCGGCACGGGCATTGTACCCCACGACGAGTCGTCGTGTCCGGAGCGGAAGAACCCTTCGGGTTCGGCTCCCGGTCGGTCCACGCGCAGGAAGGACCATTCGCCGTTGAGCGTGCGGTAGAAGGGCGAACGGGTGTAGTCGTTCTCGGGAATGGCCTCGGCGGCCGTGGGGAAGGCGATGAAACTCGTGCGCATCGGCGCGCGGCCGACTTCGAAGCATTCGGGATCGAGCCAGCGTTCGGCGGGGGCTTTCGCCGAGGCCGCCGTGGCGGCGAAGAGTGCGAGCAACAGCAGTCTTTTCATTTTTCGGTGGTTTGGGGGTGGCAAATGTTGTGTCGGAACAAAAATAATAAAAAAACGAAACTTTCGCAAGTTATATAACGAAACCTTTCGTTTTTACCCGGTGAAGAGGCCTTCAAGGGCCGGTTTTTGAAAATTTGACGGATTTTCGGCCGAAAGTTCAGGAATTTACAGGGAGGGTTCTTGTGATCTTAAAAATTTTTACTATATTGTTGCCCCGCATATAACCCGAAGGCCGGAATATCTCCGCTCCTGCCGGCCTGTTTTGAATGGTTCCATTTCTAAAAAGACAATGCTTATGAAACAAAAGAAAATGCTTGCACTGACCCTTTCCCAACTCGTACTGCTTTATCGTCAGGAGTTTCCCGGCCTTGCGGCCCTTGCCGACGCCAGCGGCGACGGCGAACGGTTTCGCATGGGCCTCCGGGAGTTCGTGGACGCACACCGGGCGGCGGAAGGCGAAGCAGCGGAGCAGATTCGACTGTTGATCGACTACGACGGACGCAGCGTCCGCGAATTATCCACCGACCGGCAGCTGGAAGTCAGGACCCTCACGCTGCTGTGGCAGTTTCTTACCGGAAGGCTCGAAAACCCCGAAATGCCTTCCGACCTGTTCGTCGATCTGTACCATCTCTTCCGCCTGCTGGATGCTCCGGAGATTCCGCTGCCTTCGCCCCAGCGCGTGCGCAGCCGCACCGAACGCTGGCTCTCGGGACAGGACGACGGGGTGCGGGCCATCCGCGCCGACAACCGCGAACGGATGCTCCACCTGCTGATCCAGAAGATCGGGAACCGCAAGTCGAAGGTTCCGTCGCGCTTCCAGTTCGCCGACGGCATGACCTACGAGGAGAAGTACCGGCAGGTGGCCGCTTGGTGGGGCGATTTCCGCTTCCAGCTGGCGATGGCCGTGAAAAGCCCCTCGGAACTGAACCGCTTTCTGGCTGACTCGCTCTCGTCGGAGACGATGTATCTGCTCTCGAAGGCCCGCAAGAAGGGAATGCCCTTCTTCGCCACGCCCTATTACCTTTCGCTGCTCGACGTCACGGGCGGCGGCTACGACGATGCCGCCATCCGCAGTTACATTCTTTATTCGCCGCAGCTGGTCGAAACCTACGGGCAGATCCGCGCCTGGGAGCGCGAGGATGTCGTCGAGGCCGGACGACCCAATGCCGCCGGGTGGCTGCTGCCCGACGGACACAACATCCACCGCCGTTACCCGGAGGTGGCGATCCTGATTCCCGACACGATGGGCCGCGCCTGCGGCGGGCTGTGCGCCTCGTGCCAGCGCATGTACGACTTCCAGAGCGAACGCCTCAATTTCGAATTCGAGACCCTGCGCCCCAAGGAGAGCTGGGACCACAAGCTGCGCCGCCTGATGAACTATTTCGAGGAGGACACCCAGCTGCGCGACATCCTCATCACGGGCGGCGACGCCCTGATGAGCCAGAACAAAACGCTGCGTAACATTCTCGAAGCGGTCTGCCGCATGGCCGGCCGCAAGCGCCGGGCCAATGCCCGACGCCCCGACGGGGAGAAGTACGCCGAATTGCAGCGCGTGCGCCTCGGGTCGCGCCTGCCGGCCTATCTGCCGATGCGCGTCAACGACGAACTGGTCGAAATCCTCCGCGAATTCCGCGAGAAGGCCTCGGCCGTCGGCGTGAAGCAGTTCGTCATCCAGACCCATTTCCAGACGCCGCTCGAAGTGACGCCCGAAGCCGAGGAGGCCATCCGGAAGATCCTTTCGGCGGGGTGGCTCATCACCAACCAGCTGGTCTACACCGTGGCCGCTTCGCGCCGCGGGCACACCACACGCCTGCGCCAGGTGCTCAATTCGCTCGGCGTGGTCTGCTACTACACCTTCTCGGTCAAGGGGTTTCAGGAGAATTACGCCGTTTTCACCCCCAACAGCCGCTCGATGCAGGAGCAGGTCGAGGAGAAGGTTTACGGGCGGCTCACTCCGGAGCAGGCGGCCGAACTCGACGATTTGCTGGCCGACGGGACGGATACGGCTGCGAAAATCCGCCGCTTCATGCGCCGTCACCACCTGCCGTTTCTGGCCACGGACCGCAGCGTGCTGAACCTCCCGGCCATCGGCAAGAGCATGTCGTTCCGGCTGGTGGGCATCACGGCCGAGGGCAAGCGTCTGCTGCGTTTCGACCACGACCGGACGCGCCGCCACAGCCCGATCATCGACAGTATGGGCGAAATCTTCATCGTCGAGAACAAGTCGCTGGCCGCCTACCTGCGCCAGCTGGGCAAGATGGGCGAGGACCCCGAGGACTACGCTTCGATCTGGGCCTATACGCACGGCGAGACCGAGCCGCGTTTCGGGCTTTACGTCTATCCCGATTTCGGGTTCGCGACGACCGACCGGGTGAGCAACCTGGAGTTGGAGTGACGCAATAACCGGCATATGATTTGCGTTTGTATTCAATGATTATTGAATGAATGCAAATTATGAAAAAGACGATTCACAGAGCCGCGACCCGCGGGTATGCCGATCACGGCTGGCTCCGGACCCACCATACTTTCAGCTTCGCCGGATACTACGATCCCGGGCGGATTCATTTCGGCGCCCTGCGCGTGCTCAACGACGATACCGTGGCCCCGGGCGAGGGGTTCGGAACGCATCCCCACGAGAATATGGAGATCGTTTCGCTCGTTCTCTCGGGCGCCTTGAGGCACGGCGACAGCATGGGCAACATGCAGCTCCTCAAGCCGGGCGAATTGCAGGTGATGACCGCCGGTACGGGCATCACGCACAGCGAGATGAACGCCAGCCGCGAGGAGCCGGTGAAGTTCCTGCAGATCTGGGTCATCACCGACGCCGAGGGCCATACGCCCCGTTACAACCAGATCGAACTCGCGCCCGCGAAGCGCAATGAGTTCCGGCTGATCGTGGCTCCCGAAGGCCGCGGCGGGGAACACGTGGGATGGATTCACCAGACGGCATGGTTCCATACGCTCGACCTCGACGCCGGGCGGGAAGCCCGGTATCGCATGAACCTTCACGGCAACGGGGCCTATGTTTTCGTGATCGAAGGCACGGCCGAGGTCGCGGGCGAACCGCTCGGTCCCCGTGACGGCATGGGCATATCGGACGCCGACGATTTTCTGATCCGCGCTTCCGAAAACGCACGGCTGCTGGTCATCGAGGTCCCGATGATCTGATGTGCGGCAGCCTGATGTGAAAAACCGCCGGAGTCGAATGCTCCGGCGGTTTTTTAGTGTCAGGCGGCGTCCTAAAACTCCGAGGTGAAGTGGAAGCGGATATCCTTGAAGTTCTCCTGCGCGAGAGCCAGCCCGTAGCTGGTGTCGGCGAGGAAAACGTCGCGGCCGTGCTTGTCCACGGCCATGTTGGTGTGCTTGCGGCGCTTGAAGTCGGCCAACTGCGCGGCGTTGTCGCTGTCGATCCAGCAGGCCTTGTAGATCGAGATCGGCTCCCAGCGGCACGCGGCGTTGTACTCGTGCTCCAGACGGTACTGGATGACCTCGAACTGGAGCGCGCCCACCGTGCCGATGATCTTGCGGCCGTTGAGCGAGCTTGTGAACAGCTGCGCCACGCCCTCGTCCATCAGCTGGTCGATGCCTTTGGCCAGTTGCTTGAATTTCAGCGGGTCGGCGTTCTCGATGTAGCGGAACTGCTCGGGGGCGAACGACGGAATTCCGGTGAAGCGGAGCTTCTCGCCTTCGGTGAAGGTGTCGCCGATCTTGAAGTTCCCCGTGTCGTGCAGACCCACGATGTCGCCCGGATAGGCGAAGTCGATCACCGACTTTTTCTCGGCCATGAAGGCCGTCGGGGAGGAGAATTTCAGCTGCTTGCCGCTGCGTACGTGGAGGTAGTTCCTATTCCGTTCGAACGTGCCGGAACAGATCTTCAGGAACGCGATGCGGTCGCGGTGGTTGGGGTCCATGTTGGCGTGGATCTTGAAGACGAAGCCGGTCATTTTCGGCTCCGCAGGCTCCACCTGCCGGGTTTCGGTCGGCGCCGGGCGCGGCGAGGGGGCGATGCGCACGAAGCATTCGAGCAGTTCGCGCACGCCGAAATTGTTCACCGCCGAGCCGAAGAACACCGGGGCCAGTTCGCCCCGCAGGTAGGCGTCGCGGTCGAACTGGTCGTAGACGCCCTCGACCAGTTCCACGTCGGAACGCAGCTGGGCGGCGAACTTCTCGCCGATGTAGCCTTCGAGTTCCTGCGAGGCGAGGTCCGAGATTTCGGCCGTCGAGGCGTCGGCCGTGAGCTTTTCGTCCGACGTGAAGAGCGAGAGGTTCTTCTCGTAAAGGTTGTAGACGCCCTTGAACGTGGGTCCGTTCGAGATCGGGAAGGCCAGCGGCCGCACGCGGATATGCAGTTCCTTCTCCACCTCGTCCAGCAGGTCGAACGGCTCTTTCGACGGGCGGTCGAGCTTGTTGATGAAGACGATCACGGGGGTTTGGCGCATGCGGCAGACCTCCATCAGCTTGCGGGTCTGGGCCTCGACGCCCTTGGCGCCGTCGATGACGATGATCACCGAGTCGACGGCCGTCAGCGTGCGGTAGGTGTCCTCGGCGAAATCCTCGTGGCCCGGGGTGTCGAGGATGTTGATCTTGCAGCCCCGGTATTCGAATCCCATCACGGCCGTGGCCACCGAGATGCCTCGCTGGCGTTCGATCTCCATGAAGTCGGACGTGGCGCCCTTCTTGATCTTGTTGCTCTTGACGGCTCCGGCCACATGGATGGCGCCGCCGAACAGCAGCAGTTTTTCCGTAAGGGTGGTTTTGCCCGCGTCGGGGTGGGCGATGACGGCGAAGGTCCGCCGCCGGGTTATCTCTTCCTGTTGTGTCATGACTTGCGCAATTAAAAATTAAGAATTAAAAATGAAAAATAGCCTCCTTGGCGATTGTGAAAGAGACGGTTTTTTGACATGCGTTATCGAAAAACCTGTGCTTTGGACGGTTTGCCTGCGAATCCCATTTTTAAATTTTTCATTTTTAATTCTTAATTCTTAATTATGCGGATTATCCCTCCTTTGGATAATCCGCATTGTAATGGCAGCCCACCGACTCCTTGATCTCGCGGCCCTGCTTGATGACCAGGTAGGCGATGGCGATCATGTTCCGCAGCTCGCACAGTTCGCGGTTGGGCTTGGTCTTGTTGTAAAGTTCCTCGGTCTCCTGCCAGAGAATTTCCAGCCGGTGCATGGCGCGCTTGAGCGAGAGGTTCGACCGCACGATGCCCACGTAGTTGGACATGATCGTCTGCATCTCGCGCTTCGACTGGATGATCATCAGCATCTCCTCGGTGTGCTGCGTGCCTTCGAAATCCCAGTCGGGAATGCCCTCCTGAAAATCGACTTTCTCCAGCAGCGACGCCGTGTGGCGCGCGGCCTGGTCGGCGTAGACCACCGCTTCGATCAGCGAGTTCGAGGCCAGACGGTTGGCGCCGTGCAGCCCCGTGCACGAGGTCTCGCCCAGCGCGTAGAGCCGTTTCACGGAGGTTTCGCCGTTGGTGTCGACCTTCACGCCGCCGCAGCAGTAGTGCGCCGCAGGGGTCACGGGAATCCAGTCTTTGGTGATGTCGATGCCGATCGAGCGGCATTTTTCATAGATGTTCGGGAAATGGCTCTTCACGGCCTCGGGGTCCTTGTGCGTCACGTCGAGGTAGACGAAGTCGGAACCCCGTTTGGTCATCTCGCGGTAGATGGCGCGGGCCACCACGTCGCGCGGCGCGAGGGATTTCATCGGGTGGTATTTGTCCATGAACTCCTTGCCGTCGGGCAGCCGCAGGATGGCCCCGAAGCCGCGCATGGCTTCGGTGATCAGGAAGTTGGGCTTCTCGCCGGGGTTGTAGAGCGTCGTGGGGTGGAACTGGATGAACTCCATGTTCTCGGTCATCGCCTTGGCGCGGTGGCACATGGCGATGCCGTCGCCCGTGGCGACCACGGGGTTCGAGGTCGTGGAGTAGACGTTGCCGCAGCCGCCCGTGGCCACGACGGTGAATTTCGAAAGCATGGTCTCGATCTCGTTGGTGTCGAGATTCAGGACGTAGGCCCCGAACGAGGCCAGTCCGCGCGTGTGGCGCGTGACGAATTCGCCCAGATGGTGCTGCGTCAGCAGGTCGATGGCGAAGTGGCGTTCGAGAACCGTGATGTTCGGATGCTCCCTCACCGACTGCACGAGCGCCCGCTCGATCTCGGCTCCCGTGAGGTCCTCGTGATGGAGGATGCGGTGCTCCGAGTGTCCGCCTTCGCGGTTGAGCTCGAAACGCCCGTCGGGGGTCTTGTCGAAACGCGTGCCCCAGGCTATGAGGTCGGCGATCAGTTCCGGAGCGCGCCGCACGACCAGTTCCACGGCCTTCTCGTCGCATTTGCCTGCGCCGCAGATCAGCGTGTCGCGGATGTGTTTCTCGAATGTGTCGGGGGCGTACGTTACCGAGCAGATGCCGCCTTGTGCATAATTGGTGTTGCACTCTTCGATCGCGCCCTTGGTGACGATCGTAACGTGTCCGTGGGCTGCGGCTTTCAGCGCGAACGAAAGGCCCGCGGCGCCGGAACCGATAACCAGAAAGTCGGTTTTCATGGGGTTTTCCTTTTTCTATTGCCTTGCAGCGCCGCAAAGTTACAAAAAATAGTAACTTTGCCGCATAATTTCGGACAAAATATGGAACGACATATCGACATCAGCCGCTTCGATTACGACCTTCCGGACGAGCGGATCGCCAAATTCCCGCTCGCCGAGCGCAGCGCCTCGAAGCTGCTCGTCTGGCGCGGCGGAGAAATCGCGGAAAAGCGTTTCGCCGACATCGGCGACGTGTTGCCGGCCGGGGAGCTGCTGGTTTTCAACAACACGAAGGTGATCCGGGCGCGGATCGTCATGCACAAGCCCTCCGGGGCGCGCATCGAGGTCTTCTGTCTCGAGCCGCACGACCCGGCCGACTACGAGCGGGCGTTCGCCGTCACGGGCGGCTGCACATGGTCGTGCATCGTGGGCAACCGCAAGAAGTGGAAAGAGGGGTACGTGGAGATCAATTTCGAACGCGGGGGCTGCGCCGAGCACCTTCGTGCATGGATCGTCGAGGACCACGGCCGCGAGTGCGTCGTGCGTTTCGAGTGGACGGCCCCGATGACCTTCGGGCAGCTGCTCGAATACCTCGGGCGGATTCCGATTCCGCCCTACCTGAACCGCGAGAGCGAGGAGATCGACAACACGCGCTACCAGACGGTCTATTCGAAGTTCGAAGGTTCGGTGGCCGCACCGACCGCCGGGCTGCATTTCACGCCCGAGCTGATCGGGGAGATGAAGGCGCGCGGATTCGCCTTCGAGGAGGTGACGCTCCATGTCGGGGCGGGCACGTTCCTGCCCGTCAAGGACGAGGACGCCGCGCGGCATCCGATGCACACCGAGCATTTCGAGGTGCGCCGTGCGACGGTGGCCCGCCTGCTGGAGAAGTGGGGGCATATCACCGCCGTGGGAACCACCTCGGTGCGTACTTTGGAATCGCTTGCGGCCCTTGCGTGGCGCATCCGCACGGCCGGGACGCCCGATGCCGGGCGGGTCGTGGGGCAGTGGGAGCTGTACGACATTCCCGCGGAGTTTTCGGGCCGCGAGGCGTTGCAGGAGTTGTCGGGGTATATGGAGCGCGAGGGGCTGGACCGGCTGAAAGCCTCGACGCAGATCATGATCACGCCGCTGGACTACGAGTTCCGCATCGTGCACAATATCGTCACCAATTTCCACCAGCCCAAATCGACGCTGCTGCTGCTGGTTTCGGCCTTTGTGGGCGACGGGTGGCGGCGGATTTACGACTACGCCCTCGGCCACGGCTTCCGCTTTTTGAGCTACGGCGATTCGTCGGTGCTGCTGCGGGAATGACCGTTTATGCGGAACGGAAAAGGGACGCCCGACGAGGGACGTCCCTTTTTTATTGGCGCAGGGGCGGATTAGAAATTGTATCCGACGCTGATCGTGAAGCAGTTGTTGCGCATCGTGCCCTCGCCGTCGCTCTCCTTGACCAGATTCAGGCAGCCGATGTCGTAGCCCAGTCCGAAGTAAATGCGTTTCCAGACGACGCCGGCGCCCAGACGCACGCCCAGATCGGAACGTTTCAACCCGCCTTCGTCTCCGAAGATGTCGCCCTTCTCGTCGCCGACCTTCACTTTGCCGCCGATGCCGAGCCCGTAGTAAAGACCTGCGAAGGGTTGGATCGTAACGATGTCCTTGATGTTGAAGTGGTAGTTCACCAGCACGGGGATTTGCAGGTAGGAGGGGCGGAAGCTCACGCCGTCGACCTTGCCGCCGCGGCTCGAGAAGGCAAGCCCGGTTTCGAGGTAGAAGGGCAGTTTGTTGCAAAGCAGGATCTGATCGGTCACGGCGACGTGGAACGAGGCCCGCGAGTCGGTGCTGATGGACGCACCTCCGGCCGAAATCGAGTGTTCAGTCCGGCGCGGACGCCCAGGATGTTCTTTTCGTAGTTTTGCGCCGAAACGGCATTTGCCAGCAGGATGGCGGCCATGATAAGCAATACTTTTTTCATAATGAATGGGTTTGGGTTTGTATACGTGGCAAATATAGGATAATTTTTTCGAAAAATCCCCCCCCCGAAATTTTTTACGGATAATGAAAAAAAATATCCGTAAATGCTTTTGCTTTAGCTGGATAGCTGTCGGATGTCAGAAATTGTACCCGATGTTTACGGTCAGGCAGTTGTTGCGTATTTCGGCGCTTTCGGGCTGGAGTGCGTAGCCGAAGAATTCGCCGCCCCGGAACAGGTCGCGGCAGCCGATGTCGTAGCTTATGCCCAGATAGATGCGTCTGATGACGAACCCGGTGCCCGCGCGCACGCCGAAATCCATGCGGGAGAGGAAGCCCGGGGCGCTGAACATATCCTCGTTGCCGTATTCGGTCTTCATCGCGCCCCGGATGCCCACGCCGCCGTATATGCCCGCGAAGGGCTGGATCGTGAGGAGATCCCGGATGTGGAAATGGTAGTTGACGAGCAGGGGGACCTGCATGTAGAACGGACGCATGGTCATGTTGTAGATGTCGCCGTAGATTTCGGCGGCGGCCCTGCCGCCGCGGCTCGAAAAGCCGATGCCCGTTTCGAGGTAGAGGGGCAGGCTGCGGTGGAGCAGGATCTGGTCCGTCACGGCGAAGTGGAATCCCGCGCGCGAACCGGTGTTTATCCGCACGTCTTCGATCGAGATGGCGCAGGTCGACACGTTGACGCCGGCGCGGACGCCCAGGATGTTTTTCTCATACCGCTGCGCCCGGACGGCTCCCGCCGACAGCAGGACGAGCAGGATGAATGCGTATCTTTTCATGGAGGTCGATGAAATTATGCTTCGGGTGTGCAGCTTTTCAGGGCCAGTTTCTTGACCCAGACGACGAAGCCGCCCGTGAGGATCAGGTTCAGCACCAGCGTCAGCACCGAGATGATCAGCGCCGGGCCGCCGAGGCTGTATCCCAGGGCGATGAAGATGACGCCCGCGCCCACCTCGCCGCGGGTGAACATGCCGATCGAGAGTGCGAGCCGCTCGCTCAGTTTCCGGTCGCGGTAGAAGAAGACCGGGACCAGCTTCCCGATGTTCGAGAGCGCCGAAACGGCCACGACGTGCAGGATCAGTACGCCCCACGGCATCATCGGCTGCGACGCCGTGATGGAGGTGGCGGCCGCGGCGGCGTCTGCTGCCGAAGCGCCCGTCACGAGCGGCATGCTCATGCCGACAAGCAGCATGAACAGGAACGAGATGCCCGTTGCGGCGCGGCGTTCGGTCGGGGTGTCGATCTCCCTGTGCTTCATCAGCATGCCGATCACGAAGGCCGGAAGCAGCACCTCGATGTGTATGCTGTTTTCAGGTCCGTACCACCGCGCGGTGACGATGTAGAGCGCCTGCGTCAGGGCGCAGACCACCGCCGAAAGCCCCAGGATGCGTTTCCAGTCCTGCCGGACGTTCCACCGCGCCTGCCACCGCCAGCCTGCGATAAGCAGTACGACGACCACGCCCACGATGGCGAACATCTGCCATTTGAGGCCGATCATCAGGATTTGCAGCGGGATCATCAGCAGGATGGTGTCCAGGTCGTCGAAGATCGCCAACACCTGGATCTTACGGTATATCCAACTGTTTTTCAGGCTTAACGCGGCGAGCATCGTGAAGAGGATGCCGGCCGAGGTCGGGGCCGCGAAACGGCTCAGCAGCAGATTCTCCTTCCACGCCGCGGAGTCGGTCCAGAGGTCGGAGGGCAGCAGTACGAAAATATAGTAGAGGACGATCAGCAGCCACGGCAGCGCCGCGGTGGCCATGGCGATGAAGTAATCGGCGGTGTAGGAGCGCCAGCGCGACTTGTCGATTTCGAACTCCCGTCCGACGTTGATCATAATGAATCCCAGGCAGATGTAGAGCAGGGTGTCGGCAGTCGCCTTGAAACCCGGATAGGCCGTGCCGAGTGCGCCGGGAAGCAGCTGCGAGGCGACGAGGCCCAGCATCAGAAAGAGCGAGAACGAAAGAACTTTTCGCATTGATTGAAAGTCGTTTACAGGTTATGCGTCTGTGCCGCGGCACAAAGATACGATATTTGTAGAAAAATCCGCGGAAACGAATGCTGTTGTCGTGAAAAAAATAACAATAATGAAACTGCAATTCACAATTATTTTGTACCTTTGCCGTGCCGATTCAGGGAATTAGCATTCAAACACCATAAAATTCAAATTATTACAACTATGCAGATTGTAGAGATTCACGCAAGGGAAATCCTCGACTCGCGAGGCAATCCGACCATCGAGGTCGAAGTTCGTACCGTATCGGGCGCATTCGGCCGCGCTGCCGTTCCGAGCGGAGCGTCGACGGGCGAGAACGAGGCCCTTGAGCTTCGTGACGGCGACAAGAGCCGTTACCTGGGCAAAGGCGTCCTGAACGCCGTGAAGAACGTTAACGAAGTGATCGCTCCGGCCGTCATCGGCATGAACGTAGCCGACCAGGTGGGCATCGACAAGGCCATGATCGCCCTCGACGGAACCCCCACCAAGTCGAAGCTCGGCGCAAACGCCATCCTCGGCGTGTCGCTGGCCGTTGCCCGCGCTGCCGCCGACTATTTCGGCATGCCGCTCTATCGCTATATCGGCGGCGCGAACGCCAAGACGCTGCCCGTTCCGATGATGAACATCATCAACGGCGGTTCGCACTCGGACGCTCCGATCGCATTCCAGGAGTTTATGATCCGTCCCGTGGGCGCTCCTTCGTTCAAGGAGGGCATCCGCATGGGCGCCGAGGTGTTCCACAACCTGAAGAAGGTGCTCCACAACCGTAACCTCTCGACGGCCGTAGGCGACGAGGGTGGTTTCGCTCCCGCGCTCAACGGCACGGAGGATGCCATCGAGTCGATCATCGAGGCCATCAAGATGGCCGGCTACAAGCCCGGCCGCAAGTGCGAGGGCGGCGACGTGTCGATCGGCATGGACTGCGCTTCGTCGGAGTTCTACAAGGACGGCGTTTACGACTACACCAAGTTCGAGGGTGAGAAGGGCGCCAAGCGTACGTCGAAGGAGCAGGTGGAGTACCTGAAGGGACTCGTCGCCAAATACCCCATCGACTCGATCGAGGACGGCATGTCGGAGAACGACTGGGAAGGCTGGCAGATGCTGACCGCCGAGATCGGCGACAAGTGCCAGCTCGTGGGCGACGACCTGTTCGTCACCAACGTGGACTTCCTGAAGAAGGGTATCGAAATGGGCTGCGCCAACTCGATCCTGATCAAGGTAAACCAGATCGGTACGCTGACCGAGACGCTCGACGCCATCGAGATGGCTCACCGCGCCGGCTATACGTCGGTGACGTCGCACCGTTCGGGCGAGACCGAGGATTCGACCATCGCCGACATCGCCGTGGCTACGAACTCGGGTCAGATCAAGACCGGTTCGGCTTCGCGTTCGGACCGTATGGCCAAGTACAACCAGCTGCTCCGCATCGAGGAGGAACTCGGCGACGAGGCTATCTACGGCTACACGAAGATCTACCGCAAGTAATTCCGATTTCGAAGGGCTTGACAGCCCTGTTGCATCAGGTTCCGGGCGAAGCCCGAACCGGATCATAAATGAAAGGGCCGGACATATTGTCCGGCCCTTTTTTTGTGCGGCGGCGTGCGGTCGCTCAGGCGCCGACCGCGGTCAGACCGCCTTTATCAGCGAACGTCCCAGCCATACGAGTACCAGTCCCAGAATGAAGCTCAGGCCGACGTAAAGGCCGAAATAGAGCCAGTGTTTCTGTTGGAGGAGCAGGTACATGTCGTCGGCAAACGACGAAAAGGTGGTGAATCCGCCGCAGAAGCCGGTGATCAGAAAGACGTTCATCGACGGCGAGATGACGTGGGTCTTTTCGGCCAGACCGAAGAAGATGCCGATCACGAAACTGCCGATAATATTGACGGCGAACGTACCCCACGGGAACGCCGAAACCGTAATGACATGGGCCAGTTTTCCCGTCAGAAAGCGCAGGCATGTGCCGATAAAACCGCCTAGCCCCGCAATAATCATCGCTTTAAACATAATTCACACATTTTTAGTTGATTCTACCATTCGGGTTCTTCCCCGAACAAATTTGATGCCACCGGGCTTCCGTATTTTGCCGCGGATCGCCACGGGGGGGCGGCTTTTGGCATCCTATTTGGAACCTCCGCTGATCAGTACCGGCGGACCGCTGCCCCGGCGGGATATGTATGGCCTTCGGGGATGCGGAGCCGGATTAACTATAAAAATCGTTTACTATGCACTTGACACCGAAAGAGATTGACAAGTTGATGCTGCTTTCGCTCGGTATGGTCGCCGAACGGCGTATGAAAAAAGGGCTGAAACTGAATTATCCGGAGGCCGTAGCCTATATTACGTCCACGGCACTGGAGGGAGCGCGTGAAGGCAAGACCGTGGAAGAGGTTATGAAAGGAGCGGCCAGCGTGCTGAAGAAAAGCGACGTCATGGAGGGCGTCGCCGACATGATCGACCTGCTGCAGGTCGAAGCCGTGTTTACGGACGGTTCCCGTCTGGTGAGCATCCACCATCCTATTAAGTAATTATAAACATCCTGAGTATGAATACGAAAAATCCCGCCCCTGCGAAAAATCAGGCGCAGGCGGCGAGTCTCTATCCGAATAAACCCGGCTTCAAACCCGCAAAGCCCGTCGTCGTCGGTGGAGAAATCCTGATGAACGCTCCGATCGAGTACAATACCGGCCGCAAGACCGTGAAGCTTGTCGTGCGCAATACCGGCGACCGCCCGATTCAGGTCGGTTCGCATTTCCATTTCTTCGAGGTCAACCGTTATCTGGAGTTCGACCGCGACGCCGCTTTCGGCTGTCACCTGAACATTCCCGCAACGACCGCCATCCGTTTCGAACCGGGCGACCAGAAAGAGGTCGAGGTCGTGGCCTATTCGGGCAAACGCCGCGTGATCGGCTTCAACGGTCTGGTGATGGGATATACCGGCGACGAGGATGCGCCCACCTATTTCCCGGCACGTATGCATGCCGTGCGCAAAGCCCGGCATGCAGGGTTCAAGAACATTTCGGAAAGCGATGCCGAGGCCGCTATGAAAAAAAGCAACAACACTAAAAAATAGAGGATATGGCAACAATTTCACGTCAAGAATACAACAACCTTTTCGGTCCTACCGTCGGCGACAAGATCCGGCTGGGTGACACCGATCTTTACGTCGAGATCGAAAAAGACCTGCGCGAATACGGCGACGAGGTCGTCTACGGCGGCGGCAAGACCATCCGCGACGGCATGGGGCTGGCCAATACGATGACTTCGGAGGAGGGGGCGCTCGACCTCGTGATTACCAACGTGACGATCATCGACGCCAATCTGGGCGTCGTGAAGGCCGACGTGGGTGTCAAGGACGGAAAAATCGCCGGTATCGGCAAGGCGGGAAATCCCAATATCATGCACGGCGTGCATCCCGATCTGGTGACCAGCACCGCAACCGACGCGATATCGGGCGAGCACCTGATCCTGACGGCAGCCGGCATCGACGGCCACGTGCACATGATCTCCCCGCAGCAGGCCTACGCCTGTCTGAGCAACGGTATTACGACCCTGTTCGGCGGCGGAATCGGCCCTACGGACGGCAGTAACGGAACCACCATCACTTCAGGCCGCTGGAACATCGAACGCATGCTGGAGTCGATCGAGGGGCTTCCGGTGAACGTCGGCCTGCTGGGCAAGGGCAACTGCTCGATGAACCAGCCGCTCGAAGAACAGATCGAGGCCGGAGCCTGCGGCCTGAAGATTCACGAGGACTGGGGCTCGACTCCCGCTGCGATCCGCGCCGCGCTGGGCGTCGCCGATCGTTTCGACGTGCAGGTGGCCATCCACTCCGATACGCTCAACGAGAGCGGATACGTCGAGGATACGATCGCCGCCATGGACGGCCGCACGATCCATACCTACCACACCGAAGGCGCCGGCGGCGGACACGCCCCCGACCTGCTGAAAGTGGCGTCGATGCCCTACGTGCTGCCTTCGTCGACCAATCCGACCCTGCCGTTCGGGGTCAATTCCCAAGCCGAGCTGTTCGACATGATCATGGTCTGCCACAACCTCAATCCGAAGATCCCGTCGGACGTGGCCTTTGCCGAGAGCCGCGTGCGGCCCGAAACGCAGGCCGCGGAGAACGTGCTGCACGATCTGGGCATACTGTCGATGGTTTCGTCCGACTCGCAGGCCATGGGCCGTATCGGCGAATCGTTCATGCGCACGTTCCAGATGGCGTCGTTCATGAAGAACGCCTGCGGCAAGCTCGCCGAGGATGCCGACGGGAACGACAACTTCCGCGTGCTGCGCTATATCGCCAAGATCACGATCAACCCGGCCATCACCTACGGCGTTTCCGACTACCTCGGATCGGTCGAGAAGGGCAAGGTCGCCGACCTCGTACTCTGGGAGCCGCAGTTCTTCGGCGCCAAACCCAAGATGGTCATCAAGGGCGGCCTAATCAACTGGTCGAACATGGGCGATCCCAACGCATCGCTCCCGACGCCGCAGCCGTGCTATTACCGTCCGATGTACGGCGCTTTCGGCCGTACGCTGCCCGAAACCTGCCTTTCGTTCGTATCGGGCGCCGCGTTCCAGAGCGGTATCAAGGAGCGTCTCCACCTGCATCGTATGGTGCAGCCCGTGCGGCGCACCCGCCAGCTTACCAAATACAACATGGTGCGCAACGGAGGAATGCCGAAGATCGACGTGAATCCCGAAACGTTCGACGTGCTGGTCAACGACATCCGCGCTTACGTCAAGCCTGCCGACAAATTCCCCCTGAGCCAGCTGCTCTGGTTCAGTTAGCCGGGAGGGCCTCTCCGATCCGGGGCGGTTTGTTGTTCCGCCTTCGGATCCGATCCGGCCCCGGATCGGTTTCCTGTTTCCGGGGGCATGCCGCAGGGGATGCTCCCGGAAATTAAAAACGAATATTAAAAACGAATCCGATGAAAATATATACGGAAATCATAGGCAATCTGCAGGACCCCGAATGGGTGAAGAAAGCGCGGGAAGCCGAAATCGAATATATCGATCTCGACCAGTGGACGGCCCAGAAAAGCCGCTTCGTGGTCAAAGGCGACCGGGAAAACGAATACGCCGTGGCATTGAAACGCCACTCGCAGATGCTCGACGGCGATATTATCGAGTATCTGCCCGAACAGCGCCGCATTGCGGCCATCCGCATCCGGCTCAACGACGTGCTGGTCGCGGACCTTTCGGATCTGGCGCGTCAAACGCCGGAAACGATCATCCATATCTCGGTGGAACTCGGTCATGCCATCGGCAACCAGCATTGGCCCGCAGTGGTCAAGGGGACAAAGGTCTACATTCCGCTGACGGTGGATAAAAAAGTGATGGACAGCGTAATGCGTACGCACCATATAGAAGGTGTCGCCTACTCGTTCCAGCCCGGTTCGGAGGTGATTCCCTACTTGGCGCCCCACGAAATCCGGCGTCTGTTCGGCGGCACGGGGCCCGACAGCGACGTACACCACCATCACGAACATGTGCACGCGCATTAAACCCGCCCTTATGACCGACGACGCAACAACCGTCATGCGGCTGCTCGAATTCACCGACTCGGCCTTTCCGGTCGGGACCTTCTCCTTCTCCAACGGATTGGAAACGGCCGCCGAGGAGGGACTGGTGCACGACGCCGCGACGCTCGAACAATATACGCAGGACATTGTCCGGCAGGCCGCCTTCACCGACGGAGTCGCGGCGCTGCACGCTTTCCGCAGCTATAACCTCGGTTATTACGAGGGTATCCTCAATGCCGACCGTCAGGCCGTTCTCTGCAAGATGAACGCCGAGGCGCGGCTGATGACCCGACGCATGGGCAAGAAACTGGCCGAGCTGTCGAAACATGTCTTTCCCGATGAAACCGCAGCGAAGTGGCTCGGCGACATCGCCGGCGGCCGTACCCCCGGCACTTATCCCGTGGCGCAGGGCATCGTATTCGCGGCCTGCGGAATCTCCGAAAAGGGGCTTTTCTGCTCCCACCAGTACGGTGTGGTCAATATGGTCGTCAGCGCGGCTCTCCGCTGCGTGCGCGTGTCGCACTACGACACGCAGCGCATCCTGTTCCGGGCCGCCGAAAAGCTCGGCGAGCTCTATGACACGGCGGGCGACATGGATTTCGACGACATGTATACCTTCGTGCCGCAGATCGACATTCTCGCCTCGCTGCACGAAAAGGGAACCAAACGCATGTTTATGAATTGATCCGCCCCAAAAGCGGAATAACCGAATAAACGAATAGATTATGAACGAAAATACAACTTGCAGAATCGGAATCGGCGGTCCCGTAGGCTCCGGCAAAACGGCACTCATCGAAGCGATCACCCCGCGGCTTCTGGACATGGGCTACAAAGTGCTGGTGATAACCAACGACGTGGTAACCACGGAAGACGCCAAACACGTGCGTAAAATGCTGAAGGGCATCCTTGTCGAGGAGCGGATCATCGGCGTTGAAACCGGCGCGTGCCCGCATACGGCCGTGCGGGAAGACCCTTCGATGAATATTGCGGCGGTCGAGGAGATGGAGGCCCGATTCCCCGACGGCGACGTGGTGCTGATCGAATCGGGCGGCGACAACCTCACCCTCACCTTCAGCCCCGCGCTGGTGGACTTTTTCATCTACGTGATCGACGTGGCCGCAGGCGACAAGATTCCACGCAAGGACGGACCGGGGATATCCCAGTCCGATATTCTGGTCATCAACAAGACCGATTTGGCCCCCTATGTCCGTGCTGATCTCGAAGTGATGCGGCGCGATTCCGAGCTGATGCGTCCGGGCAAGCCGTTCGTATTCACCAACTGCATGACGGGCGAAGGGATCGACGAACTGGTCGCCCTGATCCGCCGGATGGCGCTTTTCGACCTCGGCAACAACAAGGAGAAAGTTTCGGAATCCCTAACCGGCGCCGTACGATGAATTTCGCAGCAGCCAAAGAGATGAGTCCCTACCTCGAAGAGCCGAAGGCGATGCCCGTCGGCACTCCGGGCAAGATGGGGTATCTTTTTCTGGGATTCGAACTCGACGACGACGGCAGGTCGATCATGCGCGATCTGGAACGCCATGCCCCGCTGATCGTCCAGCAGGAACTCTATTTCGACGAAGGCATGCCTGAGATGCCGTGCGTCTACATCCTCTCGTCCGGAGGTCCCAACGTGGACGGCGATCGCTATGAACAGCGTTTTGTCGTCCGCGAAGGCGCCTACGCCCATATTTCGACCGGTGCGGCGACCAAGCTGGCCGAGATGCGCTACAACTATTCGGGGCTGACGCAGACGTTCGAGCTCGAAGAGGACTCTTATCTGGAATATCTGCCCGAACCGACGATTCCGTGCCGTCACACGCGGTTCATCGCCGACACGGCAATCCGCATCGCACCCTCGGCCACGCTGTTCTATTCGGAAATCTACATGAGCGGCCGCAAGTATTTCGACCGGGGCGAAACTTTCCAGTACGACATTCTGTCGGTCTGCTCCCATGCCGAACGTCCCGACGGGGAGCAACTGTTTCGCGAAAAATTCATCATACGGCCCGAAATGTATCCGCCTTCGACGCTCGGTGCGATGAACGGATACGACGTTTTCGCCAACGTGATCGTGCTGACGCCGCCGGAGAATGCCGACAACATCTACGAGCGGACGCAGGCCTTCATCGACCGCGAACGCAGGCTGGCGGCCGGCATTACGCGCCTGCCGAACGATGCGGGGCTGCTCTACAAGGTCTTGGGTGAGGAGACGGCTCCCGTGAAACGCCTTGTCCGCGAATTCTGTTCCTCGGTTCGGCAGGAAGTCAAGGGCAAGCCGCTGCCCGAAGAGTTTCCGTGGCGATAGAAACTTTGTTAACGGTTAAATAATTGTAAGTATGGCAAATACGATCGCTCGATCCGGAGGGGCCGGCGGAGGCTCTTTCGATTTTATCAAAATTCTGCTGCGCGGTACCGGGCAGGTGATGTTTCAGAACAGCGCGTGGACGGGACTTCTGTTTATGATCGGCATTTTCTGGGGCGCCTATGCCGAGGGACAGGGACTTGTGGGCTGGGGCGCCCTGCTGGGCGTGACCGTCTCCACGGTGACGGGGTATCTGCTCGGCTTTCCGGCCAAGGACGGCGAGCAGGGACTCTGGGGCTTCAACGGCGTGCTGGTGGGGTGCGCGTTTCCTACGTTCATGGGCAATACCGTCTGGATGTGGCTGGCGCTGGCGCTCTGTTCGGCGCTGACGACATGGGTGCGTGCGGGATTCAACAACGTGATGGCGCCTTGGAAAGTCAATTCGTTCACCTTCCCGTTCGTCTTCTGCACGTGGATGTTTCTCCTTGCGGCGCGCGCCATGCACGGGCTTCCGACGACGCATATGGCCGATCCGGCGCTTCCGGCGGCTTTCTCGTCGCTGGAGAGCATCCGTTTTGGCGATCTGGCGGTTTACTGGCTGAAAGGTATCGGGCAGGTCTTTCTGATCAATTCGTGGGTGACGGGAATCTGTTTCCTCGCGGGACTGTTCCTTTGCAGCCGCTGGGCGGCGCTCTGGGCCGCGATCGGCTCGGCGCTGGCGCTGCTGACGGTCATCGCGCTGAAAGCGTCGGGCTCCGACATCTCAGACGGACTTTACGGATACAGCCCCGTGCTGACGGCCATTGCGCTGGCGACGGTGTTCTACAAGCCGAATTTCCGTTCGGCGCTCTGGGCCGTTCTGGGAATTCTGGTGACGGTGTTCATTCAGGCCGGCATGTATATGCTGATGGCGCCCGTCGGAATCGCCACCCTGACCGGGCCGTTCTGCATCACGACATGGCTCTTCCTGCTGCCGCTCGTCAGGTTCGACGACGAGGAGAAGCCCGACCATTCGAACTGGTATCCGGAGAACAAGAAGCATCTGGCGGCGCAGCAGCCGGGCGCGAAAACGGAATAACCGTCCGTCCGGTCCGGCAGGGGCCGGACGGGGCGATCTGAAAACCTGAAAAACAACAGACTATGCACATGTCCGACGCACTGGTCTCCCCGCCGGTATTCGCCGTTACGGGAGCCGTATCGCTGGTCCTGCTCGGAACGGCGATCTGGAAAGTCAAGCATCCGCGAAACGACCGCCGCGAACCCGATGCGCGGGACGAGCACATCGTTCCGCTGATGGGCGTGATGGGCGCCTTCGTCTTTGCCGCCCAGATGATAAATTTCTCTATTCCGGGAACGGGTTCGAGCGGCCATCTGGTCGGCGGTATCCTGCTTTCGGCGATACTGGGCCCATGGGCGGCGTTGCTTACGCTGGCTTCGGTGCTGGTGATCCAGTGCCTAGTTTTCGCCGACGGCGGTTTCATGGCTTTGGGCGCCAATATCCTCAATATGGCGGTATTGTCGTGTCTGGCGGCCTATCCGCTGTTGTTCCGGCCGCTGATCAAACGCGGCGCATCGCCGGGACGGATCATCGCCGCGTCGCTGCTCGCCTCGGTGGTCGGACTCGAACTGGGCGCATTGGCCGTGACGATCGAAACCGAAGCGTCGGGCATCACCGCGCTGCCGATGGGGCGGTTTCTGCTGTTCATGCTCCCGATCCATCTGTTTATAGGTATCGGCGAGGGGCTGGCTACGGCGGCGGTGATCTGCGTCGTGCAGCGTTATAAGCCCGAACTGCTGTACGGTATCCGCCGGGAACGCGCCTCCGGAAGACGGAGACTCGGAAAGGCCCTTGCGGCGATCGCACTCTTGGCGCTGTTGATCGCCGGGTCGTTCTCGTGGATCGCTTCGTCCGATCCCGACGGACTGGAGTGGTCGATCGAAAAGACGGCGGGACGGTCCGAATTGGAACCTGCGTCCGACGGCCTGCACCGCAGAGCCGCCGCCATTCAGGAAAAGACGGCCGTGATACCCGATTACAACACGACATTTGCGGGAATCGTAGGGAGCGGAGCCATTCTGCTGGCCGTATTCGGCGCCTCCTGTCTGTTCCGCGCCGGACAAAAGCAGGGATGAAAAACAGATTGCAGCACGTACTTTGCGCATTGGATGCGATGGAGCGGACGGCGCGGATGCAGAGTCCGCTCCATCGCACGGACGCCCGGTCCAAACTGCTCGTAACGGTGGTTTTTCTCGTGACGATGCTCTCCGTGCCGCTCTGCAGGCTTCCGGAACTGCTGCTGTTTTTCGTCTTTCCGATCGTTGCCTGCGCGATGGGCGGCCTGAGTTACGGAACGATTTTCCGGCGGTCGCTTGTCGTGCTGCCCTTCGTCGCCTTCATCGGCGTTTTCAACCTGTTCTACGACCGCGAGCCGGTTTTCCGTATCGGGACGCTGGCGGTCACCGCAGGGTGGGTCTCGTTCCTTTCGATCGTACTGCGCGGACTGCTGTCGGTGCAGGCGCTGCTCGTGCTGATCGGAAGCACCGGCTACTACGGTCTCTGCCGGAGCATGCAGCGGCTGGGGGGGCCGGCTGTTTTCACCACGCAGCTGCTTTTCGTCTACCGTTACCTTTATGTCTTGATCGAAGAGGCCGCGGCCATGCAGCAGGCCCGCGACGCGAGGAGTTTCGGGCGCAGATCCTATCCGCTGAAGATTTGGGGAACGCTCGTCGGGCAGCTGCTGATCCGCACTTTCGACCGGGCCGAGCAGATCAGCCGGGCGATGCTGGCACGGGGATTTTCGGGGCGCATCCCAGAGGGGGTGTTCGAACGCCCGGCATGGAAAATGCGCGACACCCTGTTTCTCGCCGTGTGGTGCTCGGCGTTCGTCCTGCTGCGCTTGTGCCGTCCGGCCGAAAACCTTTCGATGCTGATAAACAACCTTTGAGATGAGCCACCACTACCTCCGGTTCGACGATGTGCATTACCGTTATCCCAACGGCTATGAAGCGCTCTGCGGCGTCTCGTTCTGCATCACGCACGGGGAGAAGGTCGCCTTGGTGGGGGCGAACGGAGCCGGGAAATCGACCCTGCTGCTGCACACCAACGGACTGCTGACGCCCTCGCAGGGGGTGGTGGTCATGGGCGGGATCAAGCTCACGCGCAGGACGCTGCCGCTGGTGCGGCAGTCGGTGGGGCTTGTGTTTCAGGATTCGGACAACCAGCTCTTCATGCCCACGGTCGAAGAAGACGTGGCCTTCGGACCTTCGAACATGCGTCTCGAACCCGAAGAGATACGCCGCCGCGTCACGGAAGCCCTCGATGCCGTCGGCGCGCTGCATCTGCGCGGGGCGTCGCCCTTCCGGCTTTCGGGCGGACAGAAGAAGCGCGTTGCGATAGCGACGGTCCTTTCAATGGAGCCGTCGGTGCTCGTCATGGACGAGCCGACCTCGAATCTCGACCCCCGCGCCCGGCGGCAGATCATAGACCTGATACGCCGTTTCGGCCATACGACGCTGATCGCTACGCACGATATGGAGATGGTGCTCGACCTTTGCGACCGTACGATCGTAATGAAGCAGGGACGGATCGTGGCCGACGGCAGTACGCGGCACGTGTTCGGCGATCTGGCCCTGCTCGAAGAGTGCGGGCTGGAGCAACCTTGCGAACTGCGGATGAAACGTGCGTTGAAAAGGGAGTACGCCCTTTGACGGTCAGTCGCGCCGGATTTCGGGACGAACGGACCGCCCCTTGTCGGGAAGCACCTCCCGGCCGACGACGGCCGTAACCAGCGCCCCGGCGAGCAGCACGCCGATCGTCACCCAAAGCACCAGCGAAGCGCCGCCCCATTTGAGCAGTATCGGAATGACGACGACGCCGGCGACGGCGCCCAGTTTGCCGAAGGCTGCGGCAAGTCCCGCACCCGCGCCTCGCTCGGCGACGGAATAGATTTGGGGCGGAATGATGAACGTCATCAGGTGGGGGCCCGCATTGAGGAACAGTTCGAAGAGCATGAACCCGGATACGGCGATCCAGACCGGCCAGTGGAATTCGTAGGCCGCCAGCAGGATGCCCATGCCCGCGGCGCAGAGGATAAATCCCCACGTCTGGGTCCGCACGTGGTACCAGCGGTTCACGAGCAGCAGACCAAGTACGAATCCCGGCAGGATGCAGAGGTTGATCCATGTGGTCAGCAACACCGAATCGGTGATTCGTGAAAAGGCCGACTCGGACCCCGTTTCCAGCCCCAGCGCCATGACCAGCACGGGCAGGAATACCCCGATGCCGTAGACGCCCAATCCCTCGCAGGCCCACGGAATGCCGCTGAAAATCACTTTTTTCACCTGACCGGGTTTGAAAAGGTCGCTCCAAGCCACCTTCGGCATCTGCGTTTTATTGGGGCGGTTGCGGATTTCGCCGATCTCCACGTCGGGGCCCAGAAAATAGCGCACGGCCTTTTCGGCTTCGGATATGCGCCCGTGGGCGATGAGCCATCCGGGACTTTGTTCGAAACGTATGCGGCAGAGCAGCATGACGACCGCCATGACTGCGACGAGCAGCAGCAGCCGGTTCCACAGGTGCGGATCGTGCCACTCCCGCAGCAGGGAAAAACAGATGGCCGCCGCTGCGATGCTGCCCAACGACGAAGCGGCTTTCGCTACACCGACCATCAGCAGTTTCCACCGCCGGGGCATGATCTCGGAGATGTAGTCCGAATCGAGGCTGTAACCGCCGCCGATGCCCAGTCCCATGAAAAACAGCCCCGTGACCAGCCCGAAGAGGTCGGCCGTGAAAAAGGTGAACAGCGAGGCCGCGAGGATGAGTGCGGGGCAGAACCGGAAGAAAAACAGGTATCCCTTTTTATCGCTCCACGCTCCGAACAGCACCGAGCCGACCATGATGCCGACGAGGCTGGTCGCCGCCACGAGTCCCTGTTGCAGGGAGGTAAGTCCGGGATGCCGGAAAATCTGGATCATCGGCAGTATGACGCCGACCAGCGTCGCCAGCCCTGCTCCGGTGATCTGTCCGAGCGAAGCGACGATAAGCACTCTGAAGTGGCCCCAACGCAGGGGCATCGTGTCCATGTTCATATTTTTATCGGTAGATGTGTCTGCACCCTCCTGCGGTTCGAGCCATCGTTTCCACCGTTCGAGCACCCACAGCAGCGCAACGCCCACTCCCACGCCGACGACCGATTCGGTAAAGCGCAGCAGGCAGTTTACGGCCGGCGAGACGTGGGGCGTCATCTGCGAGACGAGCAGGATGATGAGCAGCGTGATGGTGGCGATGCGGTTGTTCTGGTAGATTCCGACCAGCATGCAGAGCATCTCCAGCACGAAGACCGAGGCGAGCATCCCGACGATCGAAAAGGGCCATATCTTGAGGTATATGTAGGCGACGAGCGCTCCGAGGAAGGTTCCCAGCACCCGGGTCCATCCGGCGCGCAGCGAATCCTTGTAGTTGTGCGATTGCAGGACGACTACCAGCGACGTGCAGGCCAGCATGGCCCCCATCCAGCGCGACGCCTCGTGGAGCGATCCCGTTATGTAGACGCCCGTCAGATAGGCCAGCAGCACACCGATGCAGGAGACGAACGAGACGGAAGGGTGCATGCGTCCGACGGCATCGCGCAGGTGCTGCCGGATCCGTAACGGGATCGGTTGCCGGGTGTTTTCCATAATGAGCGTTTATCCGGCTCAGAACAAGAAACGCGCCGAAAGGGACGCCGTCCGTCCGATCCGGAGCGTTTCCGGGATTTGCACTTTCTTCGCTCCGCCGGGGGATTTTGGAACAAGAATTGGTGAAGGGGGAGGATGCGCTGCAAGAAGATAAAACAAATGTCCAAGTAAAACATAATGCGAGAAGATGAAGTCTAAACTGTTTGTCCTGCTGCTGTTGGGCGGTATCGTCCCCGTGTGCGCCCTGCGGTCCGAGACCGCCGACAGCCTGCGTAACGGGAAAACCTACCCGATCGGGGAGGTCGTGGTCACCGGAACCCGGCATGAAACCGACGTCCGGCATCTGCCGATGACCATTTCCGTCGTCGGACGGCAGAAGATCGCCGAGGGATTCCAGCCGTCGCTGCTGCCGACGCTGACCGAGCAGATTCCGGGACTGTTCGTTACGGGACGCGGCATCATGGGGTACGGCGTTTCGGGCGGGGCTGCCGGGCAGATGACGCTGCGCGGTGTCGGCGGAGGTCCCACAACGGGTCTGCTGGTGCTGATCGACGGCCATCCCCAGTACATGGGGCTGATGGGGCATCCGATCGCCGATGCCTGCCAGTCGATGCTGGCCGACCGGGTCGAGGTCGTGCGCGGCCCCGCTTCGGTGCTGTACGGCTCGAACGCCATGGGTGGTGTCATCAATATCGTGACGCGCAGGATGCACGAGGACGGGGTGAAAACCGACCTCCATGCCGGTTACGGGTCCTACAATACGCTCGAAACCGAGGTTACGAATCAGGTTCGGGCAGGACGTTTTACGAGTACGGTGACTGGCTCTTACAACCGCACCGACGGGCATCGCAGGAACATGGGCTTCGAGCAGTACGGCGGTTACGCCAAGCTGGGTTACCGGATTGCCCAAGCGTGGGATCTCTACGCCGACGTGAACCTCACGCATTTCAACGCCCGGAATCCGGGCTCCGTTTCGGAGCCCATTCTGGACAACAGGCAGCGTATTACCCGCGGCATGACGTCGTTCGCACTGCGCAACGATTACGGCTGGACTTCCGGAACCCTGAGCTTCTTCTACAACTGGGGACGACATAGGATCAACGACGGCCACTCGCCCGGCGAAGAGCCGCTGAACTACCGTTTCAACTCCCGCGACAGGATGCTGGGCGTATCGTGGTATCAGAGCGTCGCGCTTTTCAGGGGCAACCGCCTGACCGTGGGCGTCGACTGGCAGCATTTCGGCGGCAAGGCGTGGAACGCCTTTACCGACGGGGCTCCGGATAAAACCACGGCCGACAAGACGATGGACGAAGCGGCCGGCTATGTCGATTTCCGCCAGAGCCTGACGCACTGGCTGACGCTCGATGCCGGACTGCGCCTCGATCACCATTCGCATGCGGGTACGGAGTGGGTGCCGCAGGGCGGACTGTCGTTCCTGCTGCCGCACAACGCCCAGATCAAGGCGATGGTCAGCAAAGGATTCCGTTTCCCGACGATCCGCGAAATGTATATGTTTCCGCCGCAGAATCCCGATCTGAAACCCGAAAAACTGATGAACTACGAACTTTCGTTCACGCAGCGCGTTTCGGACGGGGCGCTTTCGTACGGAGTCAGCGTCTACTATATCGACGGCGACAACATGATCCAGACCGTTCCGGTGGACGGACGCCCGAAAAACATCAATACGGGCCGGATCGAGAACTGGGGCGTCGAAGGCGACGCGGCCTGCCGCATAAACCCCGTGTGGGCTGTCTCGGCCAACTACAGCTACCTCCATATGGCCTACCCGGTGGTTGCGGCTCCCGAACACAAGCTCTACGCCGGGGTCGATTTTTCGCGCAGACGTTGGAAGGCATCGACGGGCGTGCAGTATGTTCACGGACTTTACACTTCGGTCAAACCCGTAGCGAAGGATAATTTCGTGCTGTGGAACGCCAGCGTCACTTTCCGCGCGACCCGGTGGCTCGATCTGTTCGTGCGGGGAGAGAACCTGCTGGCGCAGCGTTATGAGATCAACGACGGGTTTCCCATGCCGAAAGCAACGGCGCTGGGCGGTATGAATGTTAATTTTTAATACGATCCGAGACCATGACAATTCGTCAGTGCTTTTTCTGCCGGGGCCTGTTGGCGGTCATACTGTCAGCCTTCCTTGCTCCCTGCCATGCGCATTCGGGCAAAGCCCGTTTCCATGCCGTCGTTGACACCGACGGCGCCGCCGACGATCTGCGCACCCTCTGCATGCTGCTGGGCAACCGCGAAGTGGAGGTGCTCGCCGTCACGACTTCGGAAGGGGCGCTGCTTCCCGACAGCGCCGCCGTACGTGTGCGTGCGCTTCTCGATTCCTTCTACCACGAAGGCGTTCCGGTCGGTGCGGGACGTGCGGTGAATGCCCCCGCGCCTGCGTGGCGCGCCCATTCCGGAACCGTAGACTGGGGCGATGCCGCAACCGCAACCTCCGGAGCCGGTTTCCCCGCGGCGTCGGCATTGATCGCCGAAACCCTCGGAGAAGAGGAGGAGAAGGTCGTTTTCATCGCCCTCGGCGCTTTGACGAATCTATACGACGTTCTGCGGGAAAATCCCGCCTCCGGCGACCGGATCGACCGGATCGTCTGGTACAACAGCCGGGCCGAACCGCTCTCCGGAGCCAATTTCGAAACGGACAGCGTCGCCGCCCGTTATGTGCTGGCGAGCGGCGTGCCCGTAACTGTCGTGTCGGCAAACCCGGCATGTCCGGTCGTCGTTACGCCCGCCCTGATCGATTCGGTGGCGGCCGTGCCGAACGTCTACGCCCGGAAGATCGCCGCAACACACCGTACGCCTCCGCTGGCAAAACTGGTCGGGGAGCGTCATCTGGAAGCTTGGGACGATCTGGTCGCGGTTTATCTGTTCGCTCCGGAGCTGTTTTCCATCCGGGAACTGAATGGGACGGTTCGGGCGTGCGAACTGTCGGACAAGAGCGCGGCGGCGGAGGCGCAGACACGACTGACGGCGATTCTCCGGGGCAAGCCCGACAGCGAAAGCCGGGTGTTTTACGGCTTTCCGGTCGGCGGCGCACTCTATGCGGCGGATGTCGTTCCGATCATCGACTCGGCGGTTGCCCGTCACGGATTGAGCGAATGGCGGGCGGGCGTGCTGACCAACGAACTGCACGGCCATCTGGGGATTTACGCCACGATCGGCGTCAAAATGGGAATCCGTGCCCGCGAGTATTTCAATATCGGCGTGGACGACATTCTCGTCACGACTTATGCAGGCCATAAACCGCCCGTGAGCTGTATGAACGACGGCCTGCAGGTCGGAACGGGGGCCTCCGTCGGACATGGGCTGATTACCGTTGCGGAAATCGACACGCCGCGGCCCGAAGCGCGTTTCACCTTCAAGGACAAGACGATACGGTTGGTCCTGAAACCCCGGTATGCCGACCGTATCCGCAGGGATGTGAAGCGGGGGATCGAACTATACGGCGACCTGACAGAACCTTACTGGCAGTACGTGAGAGCGCTGGCGCTGCGGTACTGGCTCGATTTCGACCGGCATGAAATCTTCGACATGTATGTCGGGGATTAGTGCGCGCAGAGTCCGATTAAAATATACAAACCGAATATCGGCCCGCGGGAAAAATTGCTAAAACGGGCGGCGATATAAGAAACGCAAATTCTCGAGGATGAACCGCCGGAAGCTGAAAAACCGGGGCACGGCTTGCTGCTTTCGAAAAGAATCCGTATTTTTATCCTGTGCAAAATACCGCAAGCACAATTTTGTCAGCTCCGGATACTGTTGGGAAACGGTGTCCGGAGTGTTTATACCGTCATATGGGAATACCGAAAACTCCCTCCAAAGACACTTTTCATCTACCCGTACAGGCCGTTGTGTGAGATCACGACAGCTCTCTTCAAAACATAAAAAATTCCGTCGTGAACAACGGAACGCGTCAGCATATCGGTACATCGTAAATCTCCATCTTTAGGATTCTCCGAAAGAACAGAGCCGTCCGGAGCGATATTTATCGTATATGCATCGGGGCGACACGTATAAAAAACGAATTTCGAGCGTGAGACAGCCGGGCATTTTATTCCCCCGAAAACAGGACATACAACTTTCCCGTTTTCCGGACATTCCATGTTTTTACCCGGCCTTTGCGAGTCTTCTTGCCATATGGCTAAATAATGAGCCGGTGCAGGCGATAGACGTAATAGTCTACGGCATGTAGGCCGGCCACGAAACCTTTTCCGTGTACCCTTGCTGCGAGTCCTGCGACGCCCGAAATCCCGTATGTGACGCAACACATTGATAAAACCGTGGCACGCAAGCGCCTATGGGCTCCGTGCCGGAACATGGATACGGTCGAGCGTGTCTTTTTGGCCTCCGGCAAGACACTGGTGAAACTTAAATCGGAATAGATATATTCACATTGCCATTGCCTGGCAAGTAAATTCTCCTCCCCACGGTTTAGGAATGTTTCATCCATGAATTTCCGAGAGGTGCCCGGCATATTCTCCGACTCCTTGCAGAGCAGGCAGGCCGTGAAAACCGTTAGCAGTATGAATACCGATTTACGCATTCCGATAAACTGAATCTA
>OLFU01000134.1_pt1 | contig 83156 bp, 74 predicted proteins | sample 1605161 | NCBI WGS metagenome assembly OLFU01 (sample SAMEA3888914, study PRJEB22519) | human gut metagenome | biome: human gut; feature: human-associated habitat; material: faeces | place: Denmark | collected 2011
GATGTCCGGATACTCTTTCAGCATGAGCTTATAGGCATCTTTTTGAGAAATATTCGATTTTCCCATGTATCTCACCTTCCTTTTACCGTTACCTCAATCTTCACTAAACATAAGAAAGGGGAAATCCTCCATTGATAAGGACTTTCCCTTTCCTATATTTTTATAAAGCAATAACCCTGTGTCTCCGCTTTCTGCAATTACATACATCGTTTTGTTTTTTTGCTGATTGAAATGAAATCTCCAATAAATATAAATCTCTTGCAGACGGCAAAATGCCCATAGGAATCCCACCTGTCCCCTCTTGGCGACCTGCTCCCATTGCCTGCGACGGTTGTTATCACGCTCGGACTGTGGCTGAACAGAAGTTTCTTTCAATGTTGCCTGCAAGTTGCGTATTCGGTTTTCAAATGTCCCTGCGAATTTACCTCGCATATAATATCCCGACAGAAATTTAAAAAAATCGAATTTTTTTGAAAATATTAAAAAATTTTTTAATCGCATAAGAAAAAGCCACTCCTGACGAAATGGCTTTTTCTCTATCGAATTACTATCTTAGCAAGTTACCGGCAAGTTAATATTATTTATTTCGTAATAGCTCATTCTCTATAAAATGTTGAAAATAAGCAGTTTTTTTAATTATCACATAATAGTTTAATAGATTTTCGATTATCTCTTTAGAAGTTCTTAAATGCCGGAAAAGCCCGTAACTCCGGGCTTTTCCGGCGTTTTTCATATTGGAAGAACCTCACATATACTTTCATAACCCCTCGTGTTTTCCCAGTCAAAAGTAGTAGAGGAAGTAGTAAAATACCTGCCTACTACTAAGCGGCAGCTTCGGTTTTCTCCGTGTTTACCACTTTGATTTCCGACTTGGCTTCCAGTCTGTCCATTTCCTCTTGGGCGGAATGGAATGTGGCGTGGGCGTAATAGTTCAGCGTCATAATGATGTTGGAATGGCCCATGATGTATTGTAGTGCTTTAGGGTTCATTCCCGCATTTGCCATTCTGGTGCAGAACGTGTGCCGCATGGTGTGGGGCGTCATTACCGCTGGCAACGGCTCCCTGTGGCACTTGTTAAACTTCTTGGCAAGACACTTAAACATGGCGTCATAATGTACCGCTACTTTCGGCAGGCCGTCCCGGTTCAGGAATAGGAAATTACTATACCCATCCACCTGTATTGCCTTGCCGCCCCTGCGGTTCTTCAACACGCGCTGGAACGCCTCACAAGCTGCTGCGCTCATTGGCACTTGACGAAATCCGCTGTCTGTCTTGGGCGTTTCGATATAGTAGCCGTCCTCCGTGCTTCTCAAAAGCTGGTGGTCTACATTGATAAAACGCTTTTCAAAATTCAGATCAGCAGGGGTCAGGCCGCAGAGTTCGGAAATCCGAAGTCCTGTTTCCAACAGGATAACCACCTCGTCATAATACTTGGAGTAGACGGTATCATCCTGTATGAATTTCAGGAGTTCTTTTTCCTGTGCGGGGGTTAGAGGAACCTTTGGCTCGGTGTCGTCGTTGATTACTTCATTGATCTGGAAGTCAAAGGGATTTTTGCGGAGGCAATCATCCTGAATCGCCATATAAAAGATGGCTTTCAGGGAACGCTTGCTGTTGCAGATCGTTGTGTAAGCAACACCCTTTTCCTGCATACGCAAAGCCCATTCTTTCGCGTCGGACAGCTTTACGCTGTCAATGCTGGCCGCCCCCAGCTTATCTTCTTCTAAAAGTTTCATTAGCTGCTGGCGGCTCTTTTGGGTTCCCCGCTTCACATTTCCCCGCTGCCGGATGTACTTGGCATAAAGCTGGCAGACCGTCATTTTCTTGCCGATGGTGTCTATCCCGTCGTCAAGGTCTTTCTGTATCTGCTTGATTTTCTCGCGGAGTGAAATATCCGCCCGCTTCCCGGCAGGGATTTTGTCTGTGGGTACTAACTTCCATGAGTAAACAAACTTCGGTTCCCCAAAGGTGTCCGTATATTTGTAAGCGTATCTTCCGTCTGGTCGCTGGCTCTCTCCAGATTTCAAAAGGCGGCCCTTGCTGTCCCGTCTTTTTACATCTCGTTCCTGTTTTGGCATTTCGTCATGCTCCTTTCCATGACGGAAAGAGCCTTGACACGCTCTAAGGATATTATAGCACAGTCAAGGCCCTTTTTCACTATATTGCGTCAAGGGTATCTATAATTTTCTCAAACTGCTTCCGCTTGATCTGAATACGGTTCCCGTTCAGAATCACCCAGCCAGCAGTAGGGTTTTCCTCGGCCAACTTCCGCAGCTTGTTTTCTCCAATCCGAAAATATTTTGACGCTTCCTCAATGGTAAGCGTGTACTTTTCCCAAATAGGCACATCACTATTCATAATGTAGCCCTCCTTTCCACTAATAGGCGAAAGAATAGTTTCAAAGGGGCATAAATCGGACGGCTGGCGGCCCAGCTCCACGGGAATCTCACCCCTGCGTGGTTCTCACGCGGCCCTACCCATCGCCTGCGACGCTTCTAACGCTCGGACTGTGGCTGTAAGGGAGTATCATTATCGTACCTGCTGTTGATTATGAGCTGCCAGCTCTCGTGTAAGTGGTTCTCGCTCTCCCAAAGATTCGGGGTCATGGCGCACCCAGCGACACAGCAAATACAGAACGTGTCCGTTGCCCTATGCTGCGCCGCCATTATCCTGCCGCGCTTTCTTTTTCAAGGTTCACCGCGGCCTCCGGGAATTTACAGAACGTGGAAAGGAAGAACAAAGACGGTTCTGTTTCCGGGGCCGGGTTCGTCAGCCGTTGTTGGCGACGATGGAATGAATCAGTTCGATTTGCAATCGGCGCTTCATATACTCGTCAATGCAGATATGAGGCTGTCCGCTGCCATCATAAAGCGTCCGGGTACACAACTTGTTTATGTAGCCGTCGTAATACCGCAAGACACGCTCCACGGCTGCGACATCACCGGCACAGGCCGCGTCGATCACAAAATCAGGTAAAGGGGGACGCCCTTTATAACTTGATTGCTTCATCCGCGTTTAACCTCCCTCCGGCATTAACGCCATCAATTTTACGCGCAGGTCTTTTAGGGTGGCTGTCCTGTGGCGCTGTACTGCGCTGCGGGACATTCCCATAAGGCTGCCGATTTCTCCATCAGACAAATCCAGAACACAATGCAGAATCAAAATGCTTTGTTCCTGTTCTGGCAGGCTGGCAAAGGCTTCGGCCACAAGTTCGTTGTCGATATGCAGGTCATACCCGTGGGAGCTAAATACATAGCTTTCACAAGAATGTTGATCTACCGTCGAGAGCTTGTCCCAATCCGCCGGGGAAACGGCGTCCAGCGACAATTCACGGTCGCGGTGATACTTCATTTCCCGGAGATAATCAAGGGCCTCATGGTATAGAACCAGCTTGCAATAGCGGTCAAACTGGCCCCATTCACCGAATTTGCGTGGGATTGCTTCCATCTTTTCACCCCCTTTCTGTGGGGGATTTAGGTGGTTCTCTCCCTTTCCGCCAATAGAGCGAATGGAATCCCGTTTGCTACCCGCTAAACGCCTCCTTTTTGAAAATTTTTTGAAAAAATTTTTTGGCCGTGGGGCAGACCGCAGGAAACAACAAATTTCGCCCGGCAGGTCATAAACCCACCGGGCGAAACAGGAAGTATTATGAAATTTATTTACACAGTATAATTCATACTGCTGGCCGCATTTCCCCGTGGCCGGGGGCGGGCTTTTTTTGACGGTGAAAATCCCGTCTTATTTTGTCGATACGCTTTCCGATTCATGGCGGCTCCCTCCTAAAGCCGCCGATCTCGCCAGCGTCAGGGCGTCATTCCTTTGGAGGACGACAAAAGAACGGCGGCCTTGATTTTCTCAAAACCGCCGCAGATTAAGAAATCCGTTTTAAGCGCACGAAAGCCTCTGTCCCTGCAACGGTTTTTTTCTTTCCCCGTTAGCAGGGGCAGAGTGATTCGCGCTATTTGATTATTCTTGCTCGGCTGCTTCTTTCAGCCGTTCAAAAGATTCATTACTGATAACGTGTTCTATCCGGCAGGCGTCGGCCTCCGCAATTTTGGGGTCAACGCCTGCGGCGATAAGCTGCTCCGTAAAGAAACAATGGCGCTCATAGATATTTTCGGCTACTTCCCGGCCAATATCAGTTAAATGCAAGTAATGTTCTTCTCCATTGTCAGGAAACCGCCCTCGCGTAAAATTCCTACCGCATGGCACACACTGGGCTTTGATACGTTCATGTGCCGGGCTATATCTACGGAGCGAACCATTCCCTTTGCCCTTTGGAGGATTAGGATTGTTTCAAGATAATCCTCCCCCGACGCATGAAGTTCCATTCGTTCCTCCTATCCTCGCTTTACTACTTCCCAAGTGTCAACGGTTATAGCAGGTTGATCGCAGCCGTGACACCCTTTGCAATTTTGAGTACAGTTTGGTTGACTGGTTACTTTTCGTATATAGCCTTGATTTTCCAGATATTCAAGCTCCACCCGCACACTGTCTATGTCCTTATGCAAGAGGTCAGCCAAATCCTGAATACTGTATGTCTTTCCATTTTGCAGATAATCTAATAATTGAATCAGCACAATATCTCCTCTCCTTTAGAAAATGACGACACCAACATGATATGCGATTGTTGCCAAAATCAATGCGGAAAGGATATAGTAGAGGGCAATTCTTACTGTCCATTTCATAGAATGAGTTTCCTGTGCGGTCGCTGCCAATGCCATTAGACAAGGCATATTGAAGAAAAACGCAAACAGGAAAGCCAGAGCTTCCGGCTGTGAAATTGTAGACAGCAGGTTTGTACTAAGTGCCGCTGTATCTACCGCGCTTGTTCCCTCAATCGCTCCCCAAATGCCAGCCGTATTGAACAGGGAGGCCATAACACCGAGAGCTGATTCTTTTCCCATCGCAGAAGCAACAAAAGCCATAAACAACTGCCACGGTAAACCAAAGAACATTGTTACCGGCTCGATAAAAGTTCCAATGCGATAAATAATGCTGTTCGTCACATTTCCGTCCGGCGTATAAGAAAGAAGCCAGAATACTACGGAAATGCAAATGATGATACTAAGCGCCCGCTTGAGAACGCTTCCCATTTTATTAAACACAGAGCCGAACAGGGTTTTCCAGTGCGGCTTATGATATGGCGGTAATTCCATAATCAGACCGGTGCGGTCGTTTTCATTGTTTAGAGAGCGTCCGAAAATTTTGTAGGTAACGTAAATATGCAGAAATGCCACCGCAAACAGGGACAATATTACAAATACGGCTTTTCCGCCAAAAAACGTACCGCTGATAAGGCCGACTACGCCCCAAGTAGAGGCGCAGGGAACTACCCAAGAAAGGGCAATCGTTAAGATACGCTGTCCCCAGGAATCAATGACTCTTGTACCAGTGACGCCGCCTATATTACAGCCAAAGCTAACAAGAAAGGGCATAATCGCTTTTCCCTGTAACCCCAGCTTCGTCATAGTGTTATCAAACGCATAGGAAATACGGGCCATATACCCGATGTCCTCCATAAATCCGAAAACAAGACTGATTCCAAATACATAGCAAGCCATTTGCAAGGCAAATGTGACAGCCGTTAATACAGCATTACATAAGAGAGATACGATAACAGAGGCAACACCGACACTAAGGAGCCAGTTTGCCAGCGGTGTAGAAATGCCGGAGATCAGCGCCCCTACCAGTTCCATAAGAGGCATACCAATCAGCATGGAGCAGATCAATCCCAGCACAATCATACCAATCGCAATCGGTTTTCCCCATCTCTTGCTGGTAGCCGCCTTATCAAACCGACTGCGGCTGGTTTTCTTCTTGCTGCTTGTTACATTTTCTTGAATTAGTGTGTCAATCCACTTAAATTTACAGTCTGCCGTCCGCAGATTTCCGTCCTTTACGCTGCTAAACAAACGGTTGATTTTTTCAAATACTGCTGGTTCTGTTTTTTCACGGATAAAAGACAGTGCGAGCTTGTCCTGCTCCAATATCTTTTCAGCTAACCATGAAGCTGAGTAAATCCCCATTCCCTGTTTTGGGAGTAATTCGAGAATTGCGGAATATTCATTACCGATATTTTCCCGGCAAAGCTGCTCTAACTTCGCAGCATTTAGGGAAGCCCCTATTTTATCAAGATTTTCCAACAGGTTAAAAAATGGCTGGTATGACTTTTTATCTGCCGCTACCATAGGAATAACGGGAATCCCCAAGGATTTTTGAAGTCCCGTTACATTGATTTTCTTCCCCTGTCCCTCGGCCACGTCCATCATATTTAGAAGCAATACAACAGGAACATGGATTCCGGCGTAATCAGCCAACATAAACAGACTTCGGTTGAGCTGTGAAGCGTCGGCCAGAATACATACAAGGTCGGCCTCTCCACTGGAAATATAGTTTCTCGTTACCACTTCTTCATCGGAGTTAGCGGAAAGGCTATATGTACCCGGTAAATCCACGATTTTGTAGGAAATGTCCTTATAGGAAAAGGAGCCATCCTTGCGTTCCACCGTTTTTCCGGGCCAGTTTCCAACGTGTTGACGTGAACCAGTCAATCCATTAAAAAGAGTTGATTTACCAGAATTAGGCTGCCCCAGCAGGGCAATCGTTTTTTCTTTCATAATTTTTTCACCTCCACCATGATTTTTTCTGCCTCACTCTTATTGATTGCAACCATCGTATCTCTGTTATACAGGAGAACCGGCTGCTTTTTGGGATTCTGTATGACTTCAATCCGGCTTCCGATGGTAAGTCCAATAGAAGTTATCCGGCTCTGGAAATGGTTATCGCCGTTAATTGCAACAACCGTTCCGCAGGAGCCTTCACTTAATTCATTTAATTTTTTCATTCGTTTTAATTCCTCCAATCTTTTTCTTTCAGCCCATAATAAAAATCCGTACCCCGATTAAAATTAAAATTACACCGCCCAATATTCCGGCCCGGTTTCCTAACCGATCTCCGAAAAAATGTCCAATCCATACACCGGCAAATGCAATTAAGAATGTCGTGGTTCCTATCAGTGCTGCCGAGGGAAGAATTTTTACATTTAAGGCCGCCAGCGTTATGCCGACTGCGAAAGCGTCAATACTTGTAGCAATCGCCGCCGGAATCATAACGGTAAAGCCTAATTCTCCGCTGGTTCCTTTACATTCACCTTTTAGATTTTCACGAATCATGTTGATACCGATTATGCACAAAAGAAACAATGCAACATATTTAGAAACCGCTTCAATATATTGGCGAATTGTTCCGCCGCAGATATATCCGAGCGTAGGCATAAGAGCCTGGAATCCACCAAAATATAATCCTGCAATAAACCCTACTTTTGCCGGGTGCTTTTTGGTATTTAAGCCTTTGCATACGGAAACAGCGAAAGCGTCCATTGATAAACCAACAGCAACCAATAATAGGTCAAGCAGCCCCATCGGTATCACCTCCTTTACCGGCCTTTCTTTATGCCCCCTTTACAATCCATTTTTTTGCTTTTTCCTGCTCCTGAACCATTTCATAGTAATGGCCTTTTTTCGCAAGCAGCTCCGCATGGGTTCCCATTTCTTCAATACGTCCCTGATTTAACAGGATAATCTGGTCTGCGTTCTGGATTGTATTCAGCCGGTGAGCGATTACAAACACCGTTTTCCCTTTCATCAAGCGATCTAATGCCTGATTGATTTTTGCCTCATTATCGGCGTCAAGGGAAGCGGTCGATTCGTCCAAAAGGAGGATCGGTGCATTTTTAAGGATGGCCCTTGCGATAGCAATTCTCTGTTTTTCACCGCCGGAAAGTGTGTTGCCGCCCTCGGAAAGCCGGGTTTGATACCCCTGTGGCAAATTTTCGATAAACTCGTGACAGTGGGCCGCCTTTGCTGCCTCTATGATTTCTTCCTCTGTCGCGTTCTCACGGCCAGCCTTGATATTATTGTAAATCGTGTCCGACAGGAGCGTATTCTCCTGAAATACCTCGCTGATATAGTGCAGAAGCCCATCCGGGTTTAGGTCTTTTATATCCTTGCCGCCAATGCGGATAGTTCCTTTTGACACATCCCAAAACCGGGCGATCAGATTTGCAACTGTGGATTTCCCGGAGCCGGACGGCCCGATCAGGGCGGTAACGCTGTTTTCCTTTGCAAAAAAGCTAATATCCGTCAAAACATCGGCCTGCTTATTATAGGAAAAATCGACGTGTTCAAAGGCAATATCAAAGTGCGACAGCTTTACATCTTCTTCCTTGTAAGAAAGCGGCTTCGTGTCATACGCCTGTTCCAGATTGTGTGCCGCCAGATTCAGGTCTTTCAGCAGATTATAAGAATGTTCAAAGGCAATCAGCAGGGCAGACAGCGCAAGGCTCATCAGCAGAAAGGCTACAAGCTGATCGGGTGCAATCGTGCCTCCGAGGAACAGATAGCTGCCAACCAGCAGGACAAGCGGAAGCAGGAAATTGGCTACAATCGAATACATACTGGTGGGGGCCGCCATTTTTACCTCTGCTTTTACATTGGTCTTGCGAATTGCGTCCAGTGTATCTGTCATTCTGGAAAAGTGGGAGCTTGTCATGTTGTGGGATTTAAAAACTTTCATCCCTTTGACATACTCTAAGACAATCGAGATCATTTTTGCGGTAAGATTCCTTTTCTGTGTCCCGTATTTTTCCACAAGACGGTTGCCCCAAGACAGAACCGGCATGGCAATTAGAAGCACAATACATTCTGCAAGTGCCAGTTTCCAGTTAATAAAGAATGTGCCAATCAGTACCAGAGCTGCCATTACCACGGTCTTGACAATGGATGGGAGTGTATGTGTAATCACAAGCTCAAAATTGCTTAAATCTTTTGTCAATGTGCCGAGAAGATAGCCGCTGCTGTTCTGGTTGAAATATCCAAGACTTAAGGAGCGATAATGGTTGGCAAGGTCAAGCCGCATTTCCCCGCACATTTCCGCGCCTCTTGCAAAGCACAAATAATAGGCGCTTCGATAGATCACCAGCCGGACAATTACACTGATAAAACAAATCGCGGTATAAGTGATAATTTTTCCTGCTGTGAGCGTGCTGTTTAAAAGCTGAATGACTGTCATATAGAGAATGATATATAAAACGATACTAAGAACAGCGTCCGCGCCCATTAAGGCAATCGGAAACCTAATCTGTTTGCTTTTTTCTCCAAGCAGCTTCCTAATGGTACGCAACATTTAAACCGCCTCCTTTCCGATAGTGGCCTGTGTATAAATTTCCCACATCCGGCCATATACGCCGCCTTTTTCTACTAATTCCTGATGGGTTCCCTGTTCGGCCACAGTGCCGTCCTGAAAAACAACAATCTTATCCGCGTCCCGGATAGTATGGAGCCGGTGGGCGATCATAATTGTGGTTTTTCCTTTCAGAAGATTTTGCAGGGCAAGCTGAATTTTATGTTCATTCTCGATGTCAGAGTAGGAAGTCGCCTCGTCGAAAACGACGATAGGAGCGTCTTTCAAAATTGCCCTTGCAATCGAAATCCGCTGCTGCTGGCCGCCAGAGAGCTTTACGCCCTCGTCGCCAATCCGCGTCTGATAGCCTTTCGGCAGGCCCATAATGAAATCATCAATCTGTGCCGCCTGTGCCGCTTGCCGTACTTCTTCTTCGCTGGCATTGGTTCCCATACGGATATTTTCCAGTAAGGTATCTTCCAGAAGAAACACATCCTGAAAAACGAAAGCCGTCAAATCCATCAAATTTTCTGTTTTCAGGTCGGTAATCGGCACACCGCCTATTTTGATAGTTCCGCTGGTGGTGTCCCAATAGCGTCCAAGAAGCTGAACCGCTGTTGTTTTTCCAGCCCCGGACGGGCCGACAAAGGCATTGATTGTTCCAGGCTCCAAGTGCAGGTTTACAGAAGTGAGTGCGTCTTTTCCTCCGCCGGTATAATTGAAAGTTACATTCTCAAAATCAATTCCATAGCAGCCGTCTTTTTTCAGAGACTTGCTCCCGCTTTTCATTTCGTCCATATCCATAATCTTTTTGATATTATCCAAACCGCTGCCAAGTTCCATCGACTGCATAACAATCGTAACCAGATTTAGGAATGAAGTGAAAAAGCACATCGTAAGTAAAATAAACAGTAGGTAAGAAGCTACTGGCAGAGAGCCTTTTAAGTAGAGCCAGCCTCCAAAGGGCAGCGTAAAGAGGATGGCGGAATCTAACACTACAAGGGCAATCGACAGAGGATTGCAAGAGGACACGCACATCTTTTTCCAACAGGTCGTATAAAGGTGAAGCGCGTTCCGATACTGCTCGAATTTTTCCGCTGTCAGGTGGTACATTTTAATAACTGGCATGGCCGTGATAAATTCGTTGGCAGAAGCATTGAGTTTCTCCGTATCTTCCGCAAGCTCCGCCGACATATCCGGGTAATTCCCAACCATCATCATCGGGATGGCGATTCCCAAAACCATAGGAATCAGCATAACAAGAGCCATAACCCAGTGCAGCCGCAGCATGAAAATAAACATCATAAGCGGAACGACAATCGCCTGTGCCAGTTCCAATGTACTGTGCGCCAAAAATTGTTCTACTCTGTCCACATCGTCAAAAAGCGTTGTCTTGATCTGTCCGGGAGAGCGTTCCTGAAAAAAGCCCAGGTTGAATCTGGATATATGTTCCAGTACCTTTACTTTGATTTTGTGCATGGTATTGAACGCTGCTACATGAGAGCAGATACCCGCAAAAGACATGAGGATGGCTTGCCCGATGGCTGCCGCAATTCCAATGCAGGCCCACATAGCCATAGCGCCAAACGTCACTTCATTTTGGATAATCAGAAGCAATATCTGATACACCACCAGATAAGGAATCAGCGATAAGGCCGAGCAAAGAACAGCCAACAACATTCCCACGCCCAGCTTTCCACGTTCCCCTCTCGCAAGGGTGAAAACATAGGATAATCCGGTTCGTTTTTGTTCCATAAGAAACGAACCTCCTTTCTCTTTTTTTGAGGTTAGAAAATGCTAACCTTGACACAATTCATTTTACAGGTTAGAATGGAAAAATCAACAGCTATACAGTTTTACAGACTCATTTTAAAAACCATCAAAAAACGCTGGAAATAAGGCGATTTTAAAGGATTTACAACTCAATTTTTTATAAAATCGTGACTGATAAAAATTGGATTGCAACCTTTTTTAAGTAAATGTAAGGGAGGAATGAGAAAGTGGAGCTTTCGATTGCAGACTACTTATTGCAGCTTCCAGAAAATATGCACTTTGCAAAAGTGCAGGAATTATCGGGGGAGGGTTCGATCTATTATCGTATGCTTTCCGAATATGGAAGCGGCTCATTTCAGTTGATTCGCTTTGAAAATGACCTGCTTATGATTCTGATTGCAGACTATACGCCAAAGGAAACCTTTGAGAAAATCGCAACCATTTCCGAAGAATATATGGAAATCAGCCAATTTGAAACCGACAGCAGTTCTTTTAAAATCGGAAAGCGAAAAACCCAGCCCGTCGGTAAGGGGATTTACTGCTATGTAAATACTCAAAAGACCACCTATGTCTATTGCGAAAAAGGCAAGCCGGTAAGATTTACAAAGATTATTTTGACGCGAAAGTATTTTGATACTTATTTCCGGGTGCATTATGGAAAAGATTATGAACAATCAAAAGTGGCAAAGGAATACCTGTTGAAAAATCCCAATCTGCCAGAGCTGAATTTTGTCTTTCAGCAGATTAGGGATTGTCAGGCAGTTGGACAAACGCTACACTTGTATCTGGAAAGTAAAGTGCTGGAATTACTCTCTCTTGTCATTAAGGGCATGGAACAAAAGGAAAACCATATTTCTGTCAAGTTAGATTATAAGGACATCCGTGATCTGAAAAAAACAGTTACCTATATGAAAAAGGATTTGTCTGCTTATCCATCCGGGGAAGAACTGGCGCAGATCGCAGGAATGAGCCCTGCCCGGTATCAGCTTGCCTTTCGGAAGTATTACGGCACTACTCCCTATGAATACTTGAAAGAAATGCGGTTGAATCAGGCGCTATTCCTGTTGAAAAACTCTGATTATGGGATTGCTACGATTGCCGCAAAGGTTGGCTATCATAATTCAGGGCATTTTGCAAAGCTATTTAAAAATGCCTATGGAATGGGGCCGAGGGAGTATAGAATGGTACAGGGAATAAAATAGCCTTAGAAAATCAGAATTATAAAATGAAATCAAAGTGCATATTAAATCATTCCCGGCGCACTCTATGAACAATAGAATGTAACTGGGTGATATGATATGCCGAATGTAAAAGACTGTCCCGGTTTTGAAAGTTTCGGGGCGGACGTGCAGCAGGCACGGGAGGCCGTAGGAATGTCCCGCAGGGAATTGGCGGAACGGGTGGGAATTGACCCGCGCTATCTTGCCAACATCGAACTGTGCGGCACTATACCGAGTGTGCCGGTTGTTATGCAGCTTATCCGGCTGTGCAAGCTGCCAGCGGAACGCTATTTCAATCCCGGCTTAATCAGGGAGGACAGCGAACAGCGCCAGCGGACAAGCCACAAGTTGCAGCTCTGCCCGGAAAAATACCTGCCTATCGTCGAGGGCGTCATTGACGGGGCAATCAAATTGAATGAAATCGACGGGAAAACGGAGGGTGAATAAAACATCCTCTGTTTTGCTTTTTATGGAGGCCGCGAAAGGGCCTCTTATTTTTTTACGAATTTTTTCCCGGAAATCCCTGTTTTGCGGGTAAAAATGGGCGTTCTGTTCGCTCTATATGCGGAGGAAAAGAAAAACAGCAAGCATAGGGAGTGTAGCCACACTCCCGGCAAACGGCTTCCCGTTTGTATCTTGGGGAAGTCCCCAAACCCCTGAATGAATGGAGGTGCGAAAGTGGCAAACCGAAAACGGAAGTTTGTGCTGCGCGTCCCGGTGACGCCGGAGGAACGGGCGCTGATCCAGCAGAAGATGGCCCAGCTTGGCACAAAGAACTTCTCTGCCTACGCCCGGAAAATGCTGATTGACGGCTATATCGTCCATATCGACACCGGCCCCGTCCGGGCGCAGACCGCAGAGCTGCAAAAGATCGGCGTCAACATCAACCAGATTGCAAGGCGTATCAACAGTACCGGGACTGTGTACGCGCAGGACTTGGAGGACATCAAGGGGGCGCTGGCACAGATATGGCAGTTACAAAGATCCATCCTATCAAGTCAACGCTGAAAAAGGCGCTGGACTACATCGAGAACCCGGACAAGACCGATGAAAAGCTGTTCGTTTCTTCCTATGGCTGTTCCTATGAAACGGCGGATATTGAATTTCAAATGCTGTTAGATCAGGCGTACCAAAAGGGCAACAATCTGGCACACCACCTGATACAAGCCTTTGAACCGGGGGAAACCACGGCGGAGCAGGCCCACGAGATCGGGCGGCAGCTTGCCGATGAAGTGCTGCAAGGCAAATACCCCTATGTGATTACCACCCATATCGACAAGGGCCACCTGCATAACCACATCATTTTCTGCGCCGTGGATATGGCAAACCAGCGCAAGTACATTTCCAACCGCCAGAGCTACGCCTTTATCCGGCGCACCAGCGACCGGCTGTGCAGGGAATACGGCCTGTCTGTGGTAAAGCCCGGCAAGGACAAGGGCAAGACCTACGCCGAGTGGGACGCACAGAAAAAGGGCAAGAGCTGGAAAGCAAAACTGAAAATTGCCATTGACGCGGCCATTCCGCAGGCCAAAGATTTTGACGGCTTTTTGCGGCTCATGGAGGCGCAGGGCTATGAAGTCAAACAGGGCAAGTTTATTTCATTCCGCGCGCTGGCAGACGGCCTCCGTCCCGGACAGGAACGCTTTACCCGCTGCAAGACCTTGGGGGAGGATTACACCGAGGAACGGATCACCCAGCGGATCAAGGGCATTGCCATTGACCGGGGGCCGCACAGAAGAAGCACCGGGGAAATCTCCCTGCGGATTGCCTTGGAGGACAGTATCAAGGCCCAACAGTCGGCGGGCTATGCGCGGTGGGCGAAGCTGCACAACTTGAAGCAGGCCGCCAATTCCTTAAACTTCATCACAGAGCACCAGATCGACAGCTACGAGGGCTTGGAAAGCAGGCTGGCCGAGATCAGCGCGGCAAACGACGCGGCGGCCTCCGCCCTGAAAGACGCAGAACGCCGACTTGGGGATATGGCGCTGCTGATAAAAAACCTCTCTGCCTACAAGCAGCTCCGGCCTGTGGCGCTAGAACTGCGAAACGCCAAAGACAAGGCCGCGTTCCGGCGGCAGCATGAAAGCCAACTGATCTTGTATGAGGCGGCGGCAAAGGCGCTCAAAGAGGCCGGGGTCACAAAGCTCCCCAACCTGTACGCCCTCAAAACCGAGTATAAAAAGCTGGACGCAGAACGGGAACGGCTGTCCGCACAGTACAGCGAAGCGAAACAGAAATTGAAAGAATACGGCATTGTCAAACAGAATGTAGACAGCATTTTGCGGACAGCGCCGGGAAAGGAGCATACGCAGGAACGATGAACATACCGAGAATGAGTTACCCCCAATACCGCAAGGCCCGCAGGCTCACCCATGAGTGCTGCAACTACTGTAACGGGAACTGCCTCCTGCTGGACGATGGGGAGGAATGTGTCTGTGTGCAGAGTATTTCCTATTCGTTGCTGTGCCGGTGGTTCAAGGTGGCCGTCTTGCCGCTGGACGCGGCCCTGTGCGCCGAGATCACCAAAGGCCGGGACGAAATCAAACGCTGCGCCGTCTGCGGGGCGGCGTTTACACCCAACTCCAACCGGGCCAAATACTGCCCGGATTGTGCGGTGCAGGTGCGCCGGAAGAAAGAGGCGGAACGCCAGCGGAAAAGATACCTCCTGTCTACGCATTTAGGGCGGTAAAAGTCCACGGAAATCAAGGGTTTTTCCGCATGGTCGGCAGGCAGGTGGATAAAGTTATCCTGTTCCCCTCAAAACAGGGTTCTAAATGCGGGAAAATGGACAAAAAAGAAGCGCCGGGACAAAGATAACTTTTCAGTTCTTTGTCCCGGCTGAATTTTGGCATGGACACTGATTTTGTGCAGTGCTATAATTTGAGTAAATAAACGAGATCGGGGTGATTATCCATGAATGAAAGAGAAAAGATTATCCGGCGTTGGTTAGATATGTGGTTGGAGCAACAGGATTTTGGAATAGATGAAATTTTTACAGAGGATGTTCTATATACAGAAAGTTGGAGTCCCCAATATTGCAATCGAAAAACTGTGAAGCACTGGTTTCAGGAATGGAATACCCGTGGCAAAGTCGTTGCTTGGGAAATTAAACAATTCTTCCACAAGGAAAATCAGACAATCGTTGAGTGGTATTTCAAAAATGAAATGGACAATGGGAGCATAGAAGAATTTGACGGAATCTCTTTGATTGAGTGGACAGACGAGAACAAAATTAAGTCATTAAAAGAATTTGGGTGCAATCTGAATCATTATAATCCCTATGAGCATAGTGATACGCCCCAGTTTAGAAATGAAAAGGCAAGCTGGTTTTGATTTGTGCTTTGTTGCAAAAAAGAAGCGCCGGACGCAGAGGCTTTGACAGCCCCCGCGCCCGGCGTTTTGCTTATTCGTCTGTGAAGTGGAACCGCTGCGCCGCAAAGTCGGCGTCGCTCATGGCGTCCAGCTTATTGACGGTCTGGCAGGCCAGCGCCGCCATTTCCTTGTCCATGTCCGGCAAAGCTGCCCGGAAATTTGCCGCCGTCCTGTGGCGGTCGGCATTGTGGTACAGACAGATCAGGTTTTCTTCTTCCACGGTGAAATACATTCCTCATACCTCCATTTCTTTTGATTTTTCCCGCGCCGGGGGCCTCTTTTTCTGTTCCTCCTTGGCGGCGGCAAGCTGCGCCCGGATGGACGGTTTCTTTTGTTTCTGCGTCGTCCTGCGGGTCTGCTTGGGCTTTTGGGCCTCCGCCTTGGCTGCCTCGGCCACATCCAAAAGGGAAATCTGTTCCCCGGCTTTTGCCCTTGCTTCCAGTTCCTCCATAGACGGGGCATTGTTCATCATGCCGTCGATCATGTTGTAGTTCTGCTCGGTGGACATTTCCGCCGTCTTGATATGGCTTTCCTGCTGGGCGGGGATGGCAAAGGCCCTTGTGCCGTTTGCCATAATGAGATACCTGCCGTCATCCGATTGATGGTGGAATCCATACCCGGCGGCCTCCATCTGTTCCCGGCTCCTGTCGGTCAGATAGAAACGGCCCCGTGGCGTCTGGATTTGTTCGCCGGTCATGCACTCGTCTGGCGTGAGCTGCTTTTCCGGCTGGGCGAAGAACTCCGGCACCTGCCGGTAGTCGGCTCCCTCGTCCACATAGTAGGCGGTCTGTTTCCCATCCTGCCGGAACACCACAATATCCCCCATTGAGAGGGAATGTCCCTTGTAATCGGCGGGATGTTCCATGTTGAAGCGGCGGTAAATCTCGTCCAGTGTGGTGTCCTTGTCCAGCGGCGCGGTGTAGACAAGCTGGTAATTCTTCCTGTCCACCGAAAGCCCATCTGCCTGCAAGTCCTCATAGGAACGGTAGCGGAAGTCGCGCCCCTCCGGGCCGGGCGGCACTTGGTAGATGGAAAAGTTGGGCTGCGCCGGGGCCTCATAGTCAGAGGCAACATATTCCTCCACCGTCAGCCCGGAAGCGGCGGCCTCCTGTTCCAGCTCTGCCTCGATCTGTTTTTTGTAGTCCTGCAAGCTCTGGTCGAAGTCGGCAAGCTGCGGCGGCTCCGGCAAATGGTACTGGCCCTGATTGAGAAGCGGGCGGCACTCCTTTACATAGTCCAAAACCGCATTGAAATAAGCGGTCTGTTCCGGCGTCAGGGTTTCCCCGGATCGTAGCGGACGCCGGGCCTCCTGCTCCATAGCGGCCAGATTGCAGTGCAGCTCCATATACGGGATGAACTCATGCAGCAGCGTATCCCGCTGGGCCTTGTCCGCCTCCCATGCCTCCGGCCCCTCATGGTGCAGCACATGGTTTTTCCAGCTTTCATCCTGTGCGTAGTATTCGTGGTAGCCCCGGATATGCTGGATCAGGGAACCGTCGCCGTCGCCAAAGTCCTGCCGTCCCTCGTAGCTGTCCGGCTGGCCCTGCATGGTAAAGTCAATGCGGAACTTGGTCTTGTCGTACCAATGGCCCGTATAGCCCGGCTGCTCCCGTTCATGGCGTCTGGCGCTGTCCAGCTCGTTGAAAACGGCCTCGGCTTCATGCAGCGGCATTTGCTGGCCGTCTTTCAAATGGGGGCTTTCACTCCAAAGGATCGTGACAACCGGCTCCGCTGCCGGATTCTGCGCGATCTGCCGCTGGGCGTTGGCGACGGCGATCTCACTTTCGATCTCGCTTTTCACAAAGGAATCCATCTGGCCCTTTTGCAGCTCGTAGCCCTGTTCACACAGGCGGTTGATAAGCCCGATCACCTTGTCAGTATCGCCCACGGCCTCGGCATAGGCCACGATCAACTGCCGTTCATCGCTGCCCAAACGCGGGGCGTTTTTCTCTGCCAGCTCGATCAGGGCGGCGGCCCGGTCAGCCGGGGACGCCTCCGGCATGAACGGCTTTCCATTCAAAAGGCCGTCGATCCCGTTCCATGCCTGCGGCTGGGGAATGGCGTTGGCCTGTTCGGTTGCTTCCAGAAAATCATCCAACCTGTCGCCGGTCAGGGGTTCCATCGTCCCAGCCGGTCGCTCATGGATGGCAAGGATTTCTTTTCCGGCTTCCGCAAGGGACAGGTCGGGATTGTCAAGCTGGCCTCCGTCCAGTTCCTTGTAGTCGGGGTCATACAGCGTGTAATCGTAGCCGGTTTCCGATGTCTGGATATACAGGTAATCGCCGCTTTCCAAACGGTAGGCGGCCTCCTGCTGGGCTTCTGCCTGTTCCAGCGTTCCATCCCCGGCAATGGTAAAGCCCTGCGCCTGCGCCGCCTCCTTGGTTCCCTGCGACACTTCGCCGGTGGATTTCAAATCTGCGTCAATGAGGGCTTGCAGCATGGCTTTTACGCTGGCGGTCATTTCCCGCTGTTGCTTGGGGGACAGCTTGGAAAATACGCTGTCCGGGTCTGGCTGCTCGGCGGCCTGCGGCTGCTCCTGCTGGGTCTGCCGTTCTTTCTGAAGCTGGGCAAGGTGGCCGTCAATGGTGGTAATCAGCTCATGGGCGGTGGCCCGGATGGTTTCAAGGGAGGCTTTCAGCTCTTTCAAGTCCTTGCCGGAACTCCAACCGGCCACATAGCCAAAGGAATAGTCGGAGGTGTCCAGCCCGTAGTGCTGGCAGACGGCATAGGCCACGCTTTCGGCCTGCACCTCACGGGTGCGGCTGTCGGGGCGGTCGGCCTGCTCTATGGCCGGGGCTTCCGGGTCGATGGCGTGGAGCTTGGAATGGGCGATCTCATGGATGGCCGTCTTTAGGGTCTGTAATTCGCTCATGCCCTCCTGAATGGCGATCCGCTTTTCCGTCAGGTGGTAGTAGCCGTGGGAACCGCCCGGAATATCCTCAAAACCAATGGGAACCGGGGAGGTCTGTTCCAGCGCCTTGAAAAATTCCCCGTAGCGTTCCACGCTGCCGGTCAGTTCTTCCACGCCGATAGAGGGCAGCGGTTCCCCCTCGGTCTGGCTCACATCAAAGACGGAAACGATCTTAAAGGCCGGAACCTGTATTTCCTGTACTTCGGTAACAGGCTTTCCGTCCTTTCCCATCACCGGCCTGCCCTGTGCATCCAGCTTTTGCACTTCCTTTTTCGCCTTGAACGGGGCCGGGGCCAGTATTTTGATGGCCTTTTCGCCTTTCTTTACATTGCGGTGAAAATCGTCCCGCCACTTGTTGTAGCCCGCCACAAGCTGTCCACCCTGCATGGCGATCAGGAGGGTATTGTTGAAGCTGTAACTGTGGAACTTGGACATGGTGGTGAGATAGGCTTTGTAGCGTTCACTCTCGAAAAGCTCCTGTATGCCGGTTTCCAGCCGGTCGGTGATCTCTTTCATGCGCTCGGCGCTGTTCTGGCCGTTTAAGAGAATGGGGGTGACAGGCTGTGGGGCCTTTGTAGGCGCTGCCGCTTCCGGCTGCACCTTGCTTTCCTCCCGCAGAATTTCCGGCGCGGGATAGGCCATCACCCGGTATTTCTCCGGCACTGGCTGGCCCTCATGGACACGCTGCCATTCGTCGCTGGTTCGCAGAATATAGCCGTAATCGGTAAAGGTTCCCTGTTCCTCGTTGGCGATAAAACTTCCCAGCCGGTCGGTGTCAATGGCCGGTTTCCACGGGTCGGGGACGACAAACAGCCCGGAATCATTCAGATAATATTCCCCCAGACTGCGGTTGTCCTTGGCGTTGATTAAGACAAAACAATCGGTGTTTTCGGCGTAGTCCAAAAGCTGCCCAATGGTCTGCATTTTTGCCGGGGACTGCATGGCGGCGTTCAGCTCCGCCAGCTCCACGGCGTCCAGCTTTTGAAGCTGGGCAGCAAGGAAGTTCAGTTCGTCCACGCTGGCGGCTCTGATTAAATCCTCCGGCAGTTCCAGCGGTTTTCCCTCCGGGGTGGAAAAGCCGCCAATGAACAAGTCCTGCTGGTTGTCGGCGGTAATGTGGATTTCCTTTAGGGCTTCCTGTACCTGTTCGGCGGTAGTCGGCAGGGAAAGCCAGTACCCATGCGGCCCGCCGGTCTGCGCTTCGGCGCGGTTATCAAGAAAAATAGAAAATACTTCGTTCACGGGTTCCCTCCTTTCCGGGGTGGTTGTGGTCTGCTGCGGCTGCGCGGTTTCTTCCTGCGCGGGAAGCTCTGCGGCTTTTGCCGGTTCCTCTCCCTCAATGGTGTAGCCGGGGAGCAGGCAGCCGTTGACCTTAAAGCAGTCGGCGTATTCCTTGGGGATGGCCGGGGAAATTTCGGTAAAGTAATGTTCGTGGGCTTTGATCCGGCCATTCAGGTACTTGTCCAGTTCTTCCCGGCTGGCAAAGACTTTCCGATCCTGTCCGGCGATCTTTTCCCGCTGGTTTCCGTGGGGCGCGTTGGTATAAAGGCCCCAGCGGAGCGTCCACGAGTAGGGAATAGATTTTTGGGCGGCGCTGTCATACCGGGTATTCTCGGAAATGGAGTAATCCATCTGGTAGACCATGTTGCTGCGGATATGGCGGTACTCGTCCGGGGCCTCCCACTGGTTTGCGGTATGGGTAACGGGAAGCGTCCGGGCATATTCAAGGGCTTTGTCCAGAAACAGGGTTCTTCCGGCCTGTTCCTCCCATGCGGCGGCCTGTTCTTTCAGGCGGTCAAACACTTCCTGTTCTGCGGCGGCGCTTTCCGCCCGCAGGGAAAGAAGCTCCGCAAGGGGCAGCTTTACCATTTCGGAGAGATCGGCCTTGCCGCTTTCAAAGTAAATCCGGCGCTCGATCCGCATGGTGCTGGCCGGTTCTAAATCGTCGTGGTCGTAGGAGCTGTAAGACATTTGGGGTTCACATCCTTTCTGAAAAATGGCATAAGAAAAGCAGGAAACCTTTGAAAAATTTCCTGCTGGGTGGGCCGATAATAAGCGGCTGATATTCAATTTTGAAAGTTTGGGTTAGATTGATTGAAGCTGGGGACAGTCTAACAAATTAAAGCTTTCTACTTCTTCAACATCAATAACTTTGATGCCTCGTTCTTTTAATGCCTTTGCAAACAATCCCATTCCAGAAATCAATTTTCCGGTAAAGCTACCATCATATATTTGATTTACTCCGCAGGTAGGACTTCTGGATTGTAGTATAGCTAACTCAATATCTTCATGTTGAATTTTGGATAATGCCATTGATACTGCTCGTTTATATTCCAAATCAACATCATTTCCATTTTCGTCTGTTACTACACCATTCACAATCTCTGCACAAGGTCTAGGAGTAGCCATACCTGCTAATTGCTCTGGACAAATGCAAATAATTTCTTTATCTTTTAAGTAGTTGATAGCTGCCAGATTTTTGTTATTTTTTCCATTGTATTTACAATCCACTCCCATAATACAAGCACTAACTAATATTTTCACACTTATCACCTCAAATGGATATTATCGTTGGCTTTATTATACTATGACATGGTGTATCTTGGAATAGATGAATTGTAAATTTGCTGGATACAAGGGGTTTGGGGCTTCCCCAAAGAGAAAATCCCCGGCCCGGCAGGTGCGCCGGGTCAGGGATTTTGCCGGGAGTGTGGCTACACTCCCTATGCTTGCTGTTTTTAGTTTTTGTCCCTCTGTTCCACGCGGTAGTTCACATACTTGCCGCCGGTATCGGCCAAAAGCACCGTCCCGTCATAGGTCTTGCCGGTTTTCATGGAGCGCAGGCCCTTTACCTTTGCTTTTCCGTCTTTAAGTAGCGCGGCGGCGATCTTCGGGGTGAACGCCTTGCCCCGTTCCTCAAAAAATCGGTCATTCTTCCACATGACAAACTGGCAGCTTCGGTTTCCGCAGTAGTAGTTCTTTTTGCCCTCGTAGACGCTTTCCCCGCAGCGCGGACATTTGCCGATAACCACACGCTCGGTTTGAAACAACTTCTGCGCGTCCTCGCTGATCTGGGAGTAGTTTGCGATCAGGCCCCTTGTCATTTCTGCAATGCCAGCCATGAAGCCCTCCGGGTCGGCCTGCCCCTTGGCAATGGCCGTCAGCTCCGTTTCCCACTGTGCCGTAAGCTGGGGAGAGGTCAGCACTTCCGGCAGCACGCAGGCAAGGTTGTGGCCGTCCTTGGTGGGAACAAGCTGTTTGCCCCTGCGCTCCACAAAGCCCATCTGCACCAGCTTTTCTAAGATGGAGGCGCGGGTGGCCGGGGTTCCCAATCCCTGCCGCTCGGCGTCCTCCGGCAGATCGTCCGTACCGGCGCGCTCCATAGCGGAAAGCAGGGTATCTTCCGTGTAGGATTTTGGCGGTGCGGTGAAATGTTCGGTGACAGCGGCAGTTACCTTGTCAAAGGTCTGCCCCTCGGTGATCTCCGGCAGTTCCCGCGCAGGCTCCGGGGCGGTGTCGTCACTGTCTGTTTTGAACGACGCCTTAAAGCGGCGGTCAAGCTCTTTCCAGCCGGGGGTCAGGATGGTCTTTCCCTTGGCGGTAAAGGTGTTCCCGGCACAGGTGAATGTGGCGGTGACAGCCTCGTACACATGGGGCGCGGCCACGGCGCACAGCAGCTTGCAGCACACAAGGGACAGCAGTTTCTTTTCTCCCTCGGTCAGCCCGTCAAAGCCTTTCTGCACAAATTCCATTGTCGGGACAATGGCATGGTGGTCGCTCACCTTTTTGCTGTTCAGCACCCGGCCAAACTGCGGGGACAGGTCAAGCCCCGCCGCAAAGGGAAGCAGCGGCCACAGGCCGGACACAAGACTTTCCGCCGTTGGCAGCATATCATCGGTCAAATACTGGCTGTCGGTGCGGGGATAGGTCAGCAGCTTCTTTTCATAGAGCTGCTGGGCATAGTCAAGGGTCTGCTTGGCGGTAAATCCAAACAGCCGGTTTGCCTCCCGCTGCAAGGTGGTGAGGTCATAGAGGCGGGGCGGCTGCTCCGTCTTTTTCTCCCGTGTCACAGACACACAAACGGCCTGCGCCGTTTCACAGGCGGCTTTCAGGGCCTTGGCGTCGTCTGCGTTTCTCATGCGTTCACTGGCCGCCTCCATGCCGCCCGCCGCAATCTGGACGATGTGGTATTTCTCTTTCTGAAAGCTGCTGATCTTGGCCTCCCGGTCAACCAGCATTTTCAGGGTCGGCGTCTGGACACGGCCCACGGTCAGGGTCTTGTGGTAGAGGATGGAGAAAAGTCTTGTCGCGTTGATCCCCACCAGCCAATCCGCCTGCGCCCGGCAAAGGGCCGACTGATACAAGTTGTCATAGTCAGTTCCCGGTTTCAGATGGGCAAAGCCGTCCTTGATGGCCGCGTCCTCCATGCTGGAAATCCAAAGGCGCTGAAACGGTTTCTTGCAGCCCGCCATCTGGTAGACGAAACGGAAAATCAATTCCCCCTCGCGCCCGGCGTCAGTGGCGCACACAAGGCCGGTAACATCGGGGCGCTCCATCAAAGAACGCAGGGTGTCAAACTGCTTTTTCTTATCGTCGGGAATGATGTACTGCCATTCCTGCGGCAGAATCGGCAGGTCGTCATAGCGCCATTTTTTGAAACGCTCGTCATAAGTCCCGGCGTCGGCAAGGGAAACAAGGTGGCCGATACACCAGCTCACCAGATAGCCGTTTCCCTCCATGTAGCCGTCTTGTTTCTTGTCCGCGCCGATCACGCCCGCAATGCTGCGGGCTACGCTTGGTTTCTCTGCAATTATTAACTGATAGCTCATACTTCGTCCTCCTTATTTCCATCTTCGTCTGTCATATCCTCGTCCGGCTCCGGGGCTTCGTCCTCGTCGTCCTCGTCCTCTCCAAAGTCATACTCGGCCAGATCGTCATTGCCTGTGGTGTCGGCTTTTTCCTTTTTGAATTTCAGGAAGTAGAGGGCTGCGCCGCCGCCCAGCAGCACCACCACAAAGAACACCACAAGGCCGCCCATGCCGCTTGGCTTTTCCTCCTGCGGCTTTTCTTCCTCCGGCTGGGGCTTCGGCTCCGGCCCGTTGCAGGCGGTCAGGTTGTTTTTACAGACCGGGCAAGCCGTATTGACGGCCCCGGCTTGACACTTGGCCGTACAGGTGCAGACCTCTGGCTCTTTTTTCCCGTCCTCCAACAAGGCTTGCAGGTCGGCGTCGTCCACTTGGTTGAGGAAATGCACCGCCGTTTCCTTGTCCTCGTTGGCCCGGTCGATCAGGATGTAAAAATAATTCCCGGCCTTGGTGGTAACAGTGATAAGCTGCTTATCCCCGAAAAAATCATCCACCAGCGTAGCGTTGCCCTGCGGGGTAACGGGTACGCCCTCCGGCTCCATGCCGCCGGTGGTGGGTTCTTCGGTTTCCTCCGGCACCTCTGCGGGGGCCTCGGTGGTTTCCGGCAGCGGCACCGGGTCAGGGTCAGCGCCACCGGCGTAGGCGGTAACGGTCGTGGTCGCCATGCAGAGCGCAGCGGCCACAGCCAGCGTCAAGGTACGGAACAGTTTAGATTTCTTCATGGGCGCTGTCCTCCTGTTCAAAGTCCGGGATCGGGGCCGGGGCCGCCTGCAACGCGCCGCCGCGCACAAAGGCGGCGAACTCCTGCGGGGTCATGTTGAGGCCGCGCACAAGCTGGACGATCTGCAAGTTTTCCTGTTCGGTCTTGGCTGCTTCCAGCTCCCGAAGCTGCTTTTGCAGCTCCGCGATCTTGCCCTTGGTTTTCTCAATATCCTTTTCAATGCGTTCCAATTTGTTCATTGCCATAGTGATTTACTCCTTTCTGGCGTTTAAGGTAAACGCCCGTAACAATAAAAATGCTGCTGCCAGTAGCTTGAATTGAGGTTCGTGTAGGAAATGGGGTCGCCGCAGTGCAGCATGACCGAATTTCCCACATACAGCCCCACATGGGACATCCCGGCAGTGTCGTAAGTGCCGACGAAAAATACAAGGTCACCGGGCTTGGCCTGCTCCGGGGAAACGGGGGTGCAGATGTTGTAAAGCCCCTGCGCCGTCTGGCGTCCCACATTCCAGCCGGAATGATTGATAACCCAGCTAATGAAGCCGGAACAATCAAAGCTGGTGCTTGGGGAGCTGCCGCCCCACACATAGGGATAGCCCACATACTTTTCTGCCTCGGCAATCATGGCGGCAAAGGTTTCGTCCTTTAGCGCCTCCGGGGGGATTTCATAGTAGGTCGGCTCTTTCGGGGTGGAGGCGTGGGGATAGCTGCCGTTGGGAAACAGATCTGGCCGGTTGCCCAAAGTCTGCATATAGGCAGCATAAAAGCCCATCTGTTCCTCGGTGAGAATGTAGATGGGCAGGTGGGACAGGTCAAAGTTTTCCAGCTTCACATTACAGATATAGTAGGTGTAGGGGACTTCCACGGTGTAGGTGTTTCCCTCGCTGTCCGTCCTCGTTTCGGTGCGGTAGCGGGTTTCCGTTTCGATGGTCTGGGTCAGGATGTACTGCTTTTCAAAGAGCATGGCAAGGTCGCCCTGTACCTCCCCCAAAGTGAACACGCCGTTATGCAGCGCGGAGAGGATGGAGGTCAGCACATAGGGGTCATGCTTGATCTCGTCCAGATCGAAACGGTATTCGTCATAGCCGGGGTGCAGGCTTTCGTAGTTGTCAAGTTCGTGCTGCAAGTCTGCTTCCAGCGCGGCATAGGCGGCTTCGGCTCCCAGCATATCGCTGTCCTCGGAGAGATAGGAGGTGGCGGCAAGGCCCGTCCCGGTGCTGCCAAACATGGCGGTGCAGGATTGCAGGCCGCCCATCACCAGCAGGAGCATGAGGCCCACGCCGCCGACGATCAGCGCCCCTTTCCAGTGCCGGGCGGCAAAGGACGCGGCCTGTCTGCTTTTCTCTGCGGCTTTCTTGGCTGCGGCAGCCGTGGTCTTGGCGGTGCTTGCCGCCCCCTGTGCGGTCTGGCCCGCCGCCCTTGCTGCCTTGGCATATTCCCGCTTAATGTGCTGTTTCTGCCAGAAACGGGAAACGGGGTTCTTGGCCGCCTGCGCCAGCTCCGGGTGATCCCGCAGGGATTTTTGATACGCAAACTCGGCGTTGGCGGCGATGGACTTTCGCTCGGCCTTGGCTGCGGCCCGGTAGGGTTTGAGCTTGTGGCGGTGGACGCCGCTGCGGATCATGCGGCCCGCCTGCCGTTCCGCCAGTTCCTCCCCCTTATGGCCGCCCTCCACGCCCACATTTTCGTGTTCTACCTCATGGATTTTTCCGTGGAGGTAAAGCCCGGCTTCCTGTATGGGGCGGCTGGCCGGGTTTGGTTTGAGCTGGGGAGGGGCTTTCTCCACCTTGTCAAAATACAGCCTGCTTTTGGCCTTGCCCTTGGCTTCGTCATAAACGGTTTCCTTGGTAATGACGCGCTTTTTTGGCAGGGCTTCTTTGGCCGCTTCCAGCTTATCCGCCCGTTTTTCTGCCTTTTTGATATACGGGGCCAGCTCCGGGGAGGCCCGTTCCTCGGCGGTAAACTGCAACCGGGAAACGGGGCTGGTGGCCTGCGCCACGGTTTCCCCGGCGTCCTTGGCCGCTTTCTTTGCCTTGTGGCGGTCGTGCAGTTCGTCCGCCCGTTCCAGTATTTTTTCCGCCGCGCCCTCCGGCTGGGTAGTGTATTCCTGCTCGGCCTCCCGGCTGGACACATTGACGCTTTCGCCGGTGGTCTGGTTATCCAGCGTCAGGCCGTCGCGGGTCATGTGCTGCGTCACCTTATCGCGGGGTTTTAAGGGTTCCATGACTTCACCTCCTTGTGCCTCATACCGTCGCCCCCTCGCCTAACCGGGTCGTCATGATCTGGTAGAGCTGGGTGTTTTTCGGGATGGGGTTCTTAAAGGGCAGGATCACATTTTCGTAAATGAGAAGTCCCTCGCCGGGTTCGGAATTGTCCACATACCGTAATTGCTGGGGCGAAATGTTCAGCCGTTCCGCAAGGATTTTGCGGTCGCCGCTGGCCTGATTGAGCAGACAGATAAAGTCGCTGTTTTCCAAAATGTTCTCAATTTCCGGGGAGGAAAGCAGGTCTTTTACATTCTGCGTCGCACCTGTGGGAATCCCGCCCCACTTACGAAAACGCTTCCAAATCTCACAGGAAAAGGCCGCCGTCTGTTCCTCACGCAACAGCAGGTGGAACTCATCACAGAAATACCATGTCGCCTTGCCCTTGCTGCGGTTTTGGGTGACACGCCCCCAAATCTGGTCTTGGACAATGAGCATACCGATTTTCTTTAGCTGCTTGCCCAGCTCCTTGATGTCAAAGGCCACAATGCGGTTTTTGATGTCAATGTTGGTTCTGTGGTTGAACACATTTAAGCTGCCGGACACATACAGGTCAAGGGCCTGCGCCACCCGGTCGGCCTCCGGGATATGCTGGTCTAACAGGGCTTTGTGCAGGTCTGCAAGGATGGGCATATTTTCCGGCTTGGGGTCTGCCAGATAAGGCCGGTAGATCACCTGTACCGCCCGGTCGATCACCGTCTTTTCGATGGCTTCCAGCCCATTCTTGCCGCCCATGACAAGCTCACAGAACGACAGCACAAAGTCGGATTTTAAGGCCAGCGGGTTTTCATCCTCGGAGTAGTTCAGGTTGATGTCCAGCGGGTTCACATAGTTTTTGCTGGTAGGCGACAGCTTCACCACCTGCCCATGCAGCCGCTTCACAAGGGGGTAATATTCGGCCTCTGGATCACAGATATACACATCGTCCGGGGTGCAGAGGAACACGCTCACAATCTCCGATTTACAGCTCATACTTTTGCCGCTTCCCGGTGTCCCCAGCTTTAGCCCGTTGGGGCAGCGCGCCCGCTTGCGGTCGAGCATAATCATGTTGCCGGTCTTGGCGTTGATCCCGTAATACATGGCGTCGCCGCCTTGAAAAAGCTCCTGCGTCACAAAGGGGACGAACACGGCCACGCTGGAAGTCGTCAGGGAGCGTTCAATCTGGATGTGGCTGGTCCCCAGCGGCAGGCTGCTCATAAGCCCCTGTTCCTGCTGGTAGTCCAGCCGCACAAGGGAACAGTTGTATTTCTGTGCAATACCGGCAGCCCAGAACACATCGTTTTCCAGCTTTTGCCTGGTGTCTGCGGTGTTCAGCACCAAAAAGGTAAGCTGGAACATCCGTTCATTCCGGCTCTGCAAGGTCTTTAGCAGTTCCTTGGCGTCCTGCCCGTAGGTGGCAAGGTCGCTGGGAAGTATATCCATGTCGTAACCGCTGCGGACAGCCCGTTTCTGTTCCTGAATCTTCATGGCGTCAAGGTCGGTGATCTTGCGCTTGACCGTCTTAATGGCGTCGCTCTGGTCGATGGCCTGCACATGGAGGCTCACCACAATACCGTTTTCCGTGTTGAGAAAATCGGCCAGCATTTCATCCGACAGCTCCGGGGAGAGGATTTGCAGGAAGCTCACCGCCCCGTATTTGCCGCCCAGCCCGAACATCCGGGCATTGCCGAAGCGGAACGAGGACGGGGCGATAAAGTCCTTGGTGGAAAGTCCCGACGGGGCAAGCCACTTCCAGTCAAATGAGAACGGTTCCCCGTCCGGGTGGAAAATGCTGTGCATGACTTCCAGCCGTTCCTTGGCGTCCAGTCCCCACGCAGAGGCCCCCATGCTCTTGCAATAGCCCAAAAGGTCGGTTTCGATCCGGCGCAGTCTGGCGCGGGCCATTTTCAGGCTGTCCGCCTCAATGGTATAGGTCATAAATTTCCGCTTCATCAGTCCGTTGTTCCCGTTCACAAGCTGGTCTTGCAAAATATCGGAATACTCGCTGCGGATGTCGTCGAAGTCGTCCCCCTGCGCCCGGATTTCAAAGCTCTTGGCGTACTGCTTGGGGTCGATCTTGCGGTTGATAAAGGAAAACTGCACATGAATGGAGGCGTCCAGATAGTTGTAGAGGTCGCACAGGTTTTCAAAGATGGCGGTCTTGGTGTCCGCCTGCGCCAGTTGGTAGCTGATGTCCGTAAACTCAATGCACTTGGAAAAGGTGCGGGGCGTCACCCGGCATACGCCGTCCTGATACATGGCCTCATAGGGAATACTGGCCTGTGCCGAATGGGGCTTGCCGTCGCCCTTATACTTTCGGATGACGGCCTGAATCTCTTTCTTTTCGGCGCGGGTGAGCTTGACCGGCGCTTTTGCGCTCGTTTCGTTCTTTTGCTTTTTGGACAATGGCGTTGACCTCCTTTTCCATTTGGGATTGCCGCACAAGGGCGGTATAAGCGTTGTTGGTCTGGTAGGGGCGTTCCTTGGGCTGGATGAAGCAGCACTCGACAATCTGGCGCACCACCACTTCAAGGGGCTGGCCGTGTTTTTCGTAAAGCGCCAGCAGAAAGCCCGGCAGCATGGCGAACACCATAATGAGCGCCGCCGCACTGGTCGGGACGCGGCCCCGGATCAAAAAGAAAAGCGGGACGCCAACAAGCAGCGCACCGCCAAAACAAATGAGCTGGCGTTTCGTCAGCCCGAATACTACCTTGGATTTGATCTTGGTTAAATCCTTGGGTACAGTTACATAAGCCATAAAAAGTCACCTCGTTTCTGGTACGGACAGGGAAAAAACGCTGTCCACTTCGTTGCCCCACGCATCCCAGCCGGGGATTTTCTGTCTGGCAAACAGTTCTGCTCGGGGCAGGTCGCCCGCAAGCTCTATGATTTTCTCGCGGGTAATGTCTGGTTTCTTGCTGTGTTCCTCCACCGGGGAAATGATAAACTGATGGACGCTTTTGGAGTAACGCTTGGGATGGCCCCGCTTGGCAAGCAAGCAGATTTCCGCGTTTCCTCTCGTCCAATAGCCCAGCCCGTAAAACCATGTGGGGCTTTTGCGGTTCAATTTCAGCCAGACAAAGGCCACGGTCTTAAAGGTGAAGCCCCACGCCTTAATCAGACGCAGCGCCTCCGGGAGCTGGGGGAAAGTCGCCCACAAAAACAAGAGGCAGTCTTTTTCCGCCAGCGTTTCCACCGGTAGGGCGCACAGCTCGTCAATGCTCATGGTGGGATAGTGATGTTCCGCCGCCCCTGTCCGTTTGCACTCATATCTCCACGGCGGGTCGGCGTAAAGGATGTTGTAGGTTTTCTTTTGTGTTTCTTCGATGGTTGATATTCCTCCTGTCTGTCAATGTGCGGTAAATACGGCTTTCGATATGCTGCCGGTCTTGAACAGACAGAAGCAAAGCAAAACGGTATAGCCCATACAGCCCCAGATCGCGCCGGATATGTCGTCGGCGGTTCCGATCTGCTGGATCAGCACCGCATAAATCCCGACAACCACCATAATTAAAAAGGCTTGGAAGCCCAGCGCAAGCAGGGATTTCAAGTAGTTCTGGCCCATGCCGCGCCACTCTGTATTGCCCAGTGTGGCAAGGGGGATCGGCCCCAATGCGGTCACGGCGTAAATTTCAATCATTCTTCCATAGGTCACAAGGAAAATGCAGATGGAAAGAATGTTCATCGTCAGCCCCACAACAAGGGTCTGGAACCACAGGCCCAGCAGCGGCCCGATGTCCATTGCCTCAAGGCGGCTTTCCAGATCGGGGAGCAGCGTGTCAAAATCAATGCTGGTATCTCCGATAATCACCCCGGCGCTCTGGTTGACGACCTGCTGGGTGGCGTCAAACACGCCCATGACGATATTCCATGTGTTCGTCACAATGAGGATGGCAAAGGCGCTTTTGAAAATCCAGCGGAAGAACATGGAGCTGTCGAAGTCGTGCATATTGTTCTTTTCCACAATCATGTCGATCAGCTCATAGCACATCACAAGGGCGAGAATGGCCGCCGCAATGGGGACGATCACCGTTTCGGACAGGTTTTGCAGCATGGAAAAAATGCCGCCGTTCCAGTCCTGCGGGGTACTGCCCACATCCGACGCGATTTCCCCGACTTTGGTATTGACCGTGTTAAACAGGCCGGACAGGTTGCCCATGATACCGTCGATCAGGATTCCTTTGATCCATTCCCCGATTAAATCACCGATCATGTGGGGACACCTCCTTTCCCGCGCCCTCCCAGATCAGAGAGGGCGCGGAGGGTTTTCTAACACACATGGGGTTATCCCAGCAGCCCGGACAGCAGCGGAACAAGGGTCATGCCGATCAGGGCAACGCCACCTCCGGCGACAAGCTGCTTGATTCCCTGGCTCTTGCTCGCCGGGTTGTCCGCCCCGTATCCCTCCAAAAGATTGACGCCGCCCCATACGCAAAGCGCTCCGCCGAGGCCCACAACAATGGTCTGCAAAGTATCAACTGCACTATTGAAAAATTCCATAAATTTACCTCCATAAATTCAGATTGTGATGGTGTTTGGGTACAAAAAAGCCGCCATACATAGCGGCAGCCTCACAATCCGCAGACGGCCCGGAGTTACTGGCCGTCCCGCCATTTCAGCACAGCCAGCGAAAAAATCTCGCCCCATGCTTCACACAGTCTGCGGTCTATTTCCCTTACAAGTTCTTCGGCTTCCCCGTCCGTGGGCGGGGTATCATGTTCCGCAATCCACTGGCACAGAACCGCAGCGGAAATGATCGCCCGGTAGATTTCTTTCTCATACCTGAAATAATCCGCAAATGTCCATTCGTCCGAGTGTCCCATCGGTCACGCTCCTTTCTCTATGGCCGCTTTATTCTGCGGCAAAATCTTCATCCGACAGCTCAATGTCGTAGAGGTCAAAGGGTTCGTCCTCTGTTACCACGCGCCGCTTTTTCCGGCGCAGGGACGACAGGTAGCTGTCCACATCAAAGGTGTTCTTTTTGTCAGCGTCCGAGAGGTATTTATAGCGGGGGTGGCGGGTGATGTCGTATTTCTCACTGAAAAATGGCCTTACGCCGCGCACCTGCAAAATACACTTGCCTCCGTCCATCGTTGCAATTTCGTCTTGGCTCATCAGCTCCTTTCCGAGTTTTTGGTAGTTCAGTCCGTGGGAGGTCTGCGCGCCCCGGTTCTCGCTTTGGTTGTAGCTGTCAATGGTTTCCTTGCCCAGCACCTCCGCAATCTCCTTGGCGTTCTTGCCCCTGCCACTAAGGAACAGCGTACAGTCGCAGTTGTCGGAAATGATTTCCGCCGCGTCCTTGTAAATGGCCTTTAGCTGCGACTGGCTCTGCAAAATAATAGAAGCCGAGATTTCCCGGCTTCGGATGGTGGCGATCAGCTTGTCGAAGTTTGGAATCTGGCCGATGTTGGCAAACTCGTCCAGAATCAGCCGCACATGGACGGGCAGCCGCCCGCCGTATTTGTCATCGGCCCGGTCACACAAAAGATTGATAAGCTGGCTTTGCACCATTGCCAAAATGAAATTAAAGGTCGTGTCCGTGTCCGACATAATCAGGAACAGGGCTGTTTTTTGATCCCCGATGGTGTCAAGTTCCAGTTCGTCGTCCTCCATCAGCTCCCGCACCTCCCGGATGTCAAAGGGCGCTAATCTGGCTCCGCAGCTTATCAAGATGGAGCTGCGGGTCTTGCCCGCCGACAGCAGGAATTTACGGTACTGGCGCACCGCAAAGTGTTCCGGGTCTTTTTCTTCCAGCCGTTCAAACATCTGGTCTACCGGGGATTGAAATTCCGGGTCGTCCTCGCGGGCTTCGCTGGCGTTTATCATTTCAAGCAGCGTGGTGAAATTCATTTCATCGTCCGGCGCTTCGTACCAGATATAGCCAATGAGGGCCGAATACAGCAGGCGTTCCGATTTGATCCAAAAATCCTCGGCGCTCTTTTCGCCCTCGCCCTTGGTGTTGCAGATCAGCGTGTTTACCAGCTTCAAAATGTCCTTTTCCGAATGGATGTAGCGAAACGGGTTGTAGCGCATACTCTTGGAAAAGTTAATGGTATTCAGCACTTTTACCCGGTAGCCGCACCGCACAAGGAGCTGGCCCACCTCGCCGATCAGACTTCCTTTCGGGTCAGTAATCACGAATGAGGTTGGGTAGTCCTTGGACACGCACTGCATGAGGTTGGGCTTCACAAAGAACCGGGTCTTGCCGCTGCCGGAACCGCCGATCACCAGCACATTTTTGTTCCGGGCGGTCTTGGGGTCTTTGGGCCGGTTGTTCATGGTGAGGCGTTCCGTCTGGGTCAGGAGGATGTTGTTGTCAAACACCGGGTCGATGTACGGGGCTATATCTTTGGGGCCTCCCCAACGGGCGCTGCCGTACTCGACGCCCCGGCGGTATTTCTTGGCGTTCTTGCTTTTGCAGTACACCATCAGGCGCAATGCCACCGCACCGGCCACGCCCACCGCCAGATCGAACAGGTGGAAGCTGGGGGCGGCGCTTTCAAAGGCAAGGGAAAAGCCGTCCGCAAGGTGCAATAGCTTTTCCGACAAGTCCGCCCCAGCCGCCAGCCGGTAGGTCTGCCCCAACTTGCCGAACAGGTACACAAACAGCAGATAGGGCAGGTTGGCGATTATTAGCTTTTTCATTTCCGGCTTCATCGTGACAGCCCCCTTTCCTTGATTTTCTCCTTGGCCTGCTGGCTGCTTCTGGCCGCTGCCTTTTCTTTCAGGACGGCAAGGGTCTTTCGGATGGAGGGGCGTTCCTGCTGTTGGAGCTTCTTGGCCGTAAACTCCTTAAACGCCTGTTCCAGATTGTCCGCCTGCTTGGATTTGAAGATCACGATATACCGGGGCGGATGGGTGGTGCGGTCTTTCCGCAGGGTAAAATCAATGTCGTATTTCTTGGCGCAGGGCTTAAACAGGCCGATGTTGGCGTCGGTGATCTCAATGTTGGACAGGGCGGAACCGTCCTTTTTGAGCTGCCGTAAGCTCTGCTGTCCGTGATGAGCCTTGCCCGTCCCTTTCTGCCGGGCGGCCAAATATTTTCGGATGGCCGCTTGCAGCACTTGGGCGGTGAGCTTGCCCGTCTTAACCGCTAACGCTATGGTTTTCTGGTCTACTTCTTCCTGCAACTGCTATCCCTCCTTTGGAAAGTCAGCAGGCAGGCGGATGGCTTAAATCCGCACCCGCAGGCCGGAGAGGTCGTCGGCATGGATTCCCACCAGATACCAGTTCTCGGCCATTTCAATGCGGGTCGGCCTCCATCTGCCGCCCACCATCACATCAAAAGTTTCTCCGCAGTGCAGGCCGCCGTAATAGTCCGCAAGGTCAAAGCGGATGTCGTAGCGGTCTGTCTGCTCGTCAAAAATCAAAGCACCCTGTTTCATAGGGCCGTCCTCCTTTCTCGTCGTCACAAGCTCCATATCGCTTGTTTCCAAGCAAGCGTGAAAAGCTCGCTCATTTCGCTGTTCCTCCTCTCCCCACAAAATCACCGATTTTGCGGGGTTCCCCAACTGCCTGTGTTCATGTCATGGGCCACCAGCGCCGTGTAATAGCCGTTGATGGTGCTTGGGGCGTTGAACAGAACCGCCAGCAGGTATTTTTTGATGTTCCGTATTTCCGTGGTGTTTTTGCTGATACAGTCAAAGACAAACTCAATGTGAGAACTGTTCAGCTTCATCAGCTTGGATTTCACCAGCTCGGCGGGGTAATCGTCCCCGGCAATGCGGATGGTCTTTCGGGCGCTGCATACGGTTTCCACCAGCAAGTCCACGATCTCGTCCAGCATATCCCGGTCAATCCCCTTGGCGTACTGGCAAAGGTGTTCATACTCGATGTTGTCCTTGATGATCTCCCGATAAATCTCTACGGCGCTCTGTGATTTCGCTCCCGTTCCTTTCCGTTCCGTCGGCGCAGCCGCTTCTTCCCCCAAAGGAGAGGGAGGGGAAAGGATAGGAATGGAATCGGTATTTGATCCATCCGTAATTGATTTCTCTTTACTTGATCTATCTTTATTTAATTGCGTTGGTTTTTCCTGCGTAGGCTTTTCCTGCGTTGGATTATCCAATGTTGGATTTTCCAATGTAGGTAAATCCGACACAGGCTGGGGCTGTTCGTAAATGATGTAATCCGCTCCGCGCAGGCGGCCTTGGCTGTCACGCTCACGGGAACGCACGATATAGCCCGCCTGTTCCAGCTCCCGGACAGCCGCCCGGATCGCGTCGATCTGTTCCCGGTTGATAAGGGACAAGCCTTTCAGCGTAAAGTCCCAATCCTCCGGCAAGGACAGCATTTGCGACAGCAGGCCCTTGGCTTTCAGGGACAAGTCCTTGTTCCGCAGGTGGTGGTTAGACATCACCGTGTAGCCCCGGTTTTTCTCCACTCGAAAAACTGCCATCTCGTCGTCCACTCCTTTCACTTGAAATTTCACCGCGCCGTCAAGGGCGGTGCGCTTGCCCGGCTGGTAGGGACATTCCTCATACACACAAAACTGGTACTTCCAGTGCGGGCGGTAGAAACGGCAGGTGCCGCAGTCCTCCGGCGCTCCGGCCTCGCCGCTGTCAAAATGATCTGCGCCCGGCCTCGTCTGCATGAGCTGTTCAAAGGCCCGGTCGCTGCCGGAAGTAAAGTACATAGGCGGTCGCCTCCTTTCTGGTTTTGGGCGCAAAAAAAGCGGCGTCCTGATCTCCCCAAAGGGGAAAAGAGAACGCCGCTGTCTGCGGTGTCGTATTCAATTTTCGATGTGTCACTATTTGGGCGGTGGGCTTCACGGGAGGAAGAAGCGTGTCAAAGCTCAATCCGAAAGTAGTAAATCGGTAGTAAATTCAGTTCTTATATCCCGTGAAATGCCCGTATTTCCGGGCTTTTTGGAGATAATCAGAGTTGTTAATAATAATAACAATATCTATTTTTGCAAGTTACCAGCAAGTTAAATTTATGCTCAAATAGGAATATACTTCATATACCTTGGTGCTGTATTTGGATCTAAAGATTTTATATAATTTAATTCAACAGCTTCCTTTAAGAACTTTTATCTTTTTCTTCATTGTCATTTTTTCCATCGGTGTCAATGGTCTCTCCAATCATTTTGTCCGCACCAAATAGATCCGCAAATCGTTGGTTTTGTTCAGCTAATCTTCTTACTGTATCCATTGTCGGAGTATTAACTATATTATTTATTTGTGATAAATAACTAAAATCTGGTAGATTTATATGTGCATTAAGTAATGCATTTTGCTTTGCAGTTGCTATTGCCATTTGATTACCTACACTTCCTAACCGGCTTGCAACATCCAAATATGATGTATCTGGAAAGTGAGAATTTACATTAGTAGCAACTTTCATCCGTTCCGCAATATTCCCCATAATCTGAGATTGTTTTCTAATTTGCTCCATTTGGACACTCATTGCATTACTAAGTTCTAAAGAAGGGATTATACTTGATACATCAATTTTAGGAACTGCAGATTTAATAACTAATTCTCCTAATGTAGATAGTGCTGGCTTCATCTTTTCAATCCATCTTGGAACAGACTCTCCCAATACTTTAACAAGCATATTCCCAAAAGCTGATACTACATCTTCTAATCTGGTTTCAGTATAAATATCTTCCTCAAGAACATTTATCGCTTCCACCAATAATTTATTGACACCTTTTAATGATTTCCTTACTTTTTCGTACTCATCACGAGTCATCCTCTTATTATGCATCACTGTATTCCTATGTAGTTGTAATTCATCAATCTTTTCTTTGAAGTTCTTAAATTGTTTATACTCTGAAAAAAAACGGTTCCACAAAGATTCGCTTCTGCATTGATTAACAATATTTATCATTTCTTCTCTTGTCAGTTTTTCAATATTTGTTTCCGAAAATTCTTGTTCTATCACTTCAGAAATATTCCTTCTACAAAATGATGTAAACAGATACTCTTTAAGTTGTTCATAAGTCAACTCATTCAAAGCGCTCTCAACCATTTTGGTTTTATTTCCCTTCCCCTTTAGTGAATCCTGCAAGCTTTGGCTAAAGGAATTATCATACCAATCAACGCCAAATATTTTGATTATAGTAATATAAACCAATTCTCGTATTCTTCTTTCAAATATACCAAATAGCGGCATCAACTTACAACAATATAGCTGAGATACCTCATCATATGATATGACTATATTCCAGGTTTTCCTGTGTTCCCCTTGAATAAGTCTATTAGTTGCAAAATCAAGATATTTTGCTGCTTTAACGGATGTCCCATCACAGCTCAATTTAAGAAAGACCATATTCTTTTCTTTTGAGGAAATCTTATATTGAATTTCCACATTATCATCTATATTAATTAAAAATGAAGAATCATTCACATCATTAAATAGTTTTTCAAAAAGTTGTCTTATCTGACGCTTCATTCCCAAATTAATATCACTGTTTTTCTTGGGAAGAATTATCAAATTCACTTCCATGAATAAATCACATCCTCTCTAATTAACATTAATTATATCTTCAAATATGACTTTTTTCTACAGAAAAACTCCATAGCCTAAACCAGAGTATTGTCCAACTTTCATATTAAATCACCTTAAACATCTTCTGAAACATCGGATTCTCTTTCTTCTGTTCAATATTCTCCTGTATATTTCTGAACTCTTTCGTTTCTTTTCTAACTTTATTACCACTTATTTCATTACATACAAAGATAAGCATAACATTTAGTCATACTTATCTAAAAATTTCCTTTATTAAAGATATTAAAGAATTTACTACCAGTTATTTATACAACTCTTTTATTACATCACACCGCCTCAAAATCCAAAATCTTCTCCAACAGCTTTGTCTCCAATCTGTTCTTCAGCTCATAATGAACAAAGAATTGTGTCATACCAAACTCATCTGTATACGGACGCAAGCTCAATTTCCTTATGTAGCTTTCATAATGGGCAAAAACCAAATTGATTGCATCCACATCTCCTTCGGAGGCTCTTTTTACAATTTCATATTCAATCAGCTTCTCCTGTTTTGTTTTTCTCATTCTTCATACTCCTCCATAAATTTTCTCATTTTTTTCAAATTATTGTTTTTGTGGTAGTTGACCGTACTCTGCCCCAAATGTAGCATTTTTCCGATTTCTTTATCCGTCATTCCTAAGAAGAATGACATCAAAACGATATTCCTTCCTTTTTCGGTCAGTGACAAAACAGCTTCGGCTATAAGCATATTTTTAATGGTAATATCAAAACCCATAACCTTAATTGAGAAAATATCCTTTATTTCTTCCTGCCCCACCTTCTTATGCTCTAAATCATAGCCATAGATAAGTATAAGCTCCGAAAATAAAATCTCTTTTGCCATTTTTCTTAAAATCATTTTTTTGTAATCTTTCATTTCGCACACAAGAACCAGTTTGCAAAAACTATCAAACTGATGCTCGATACGTCCTTTATCAGAAGGAGATAATTCCATAGGACTCACCTCCTTCCGTTATTTAGCTTTGAAATTTCTCCCACTAAATATCCCGAAAAAATGAAAGCAAGTATCGAATTTTGCGAAAAAAATTCCAAAAATTTTTGGATAGAAAAATTCCTGTTCGGCTCTTAATATCACATAAAGAAGATTTATCAATGCAATATAATCACAAAATATGACAGTAATAGGCATAAAAAAGGCGTTCACCGTTTCCGATGAACGCCCAACCTACTGGTTATTCGTTTTGTTCCTATTTATTTTTCTGTTTTCACAGGGGTTACTGCTTTCGTAATGGTTACTGTTTTCGTTTCAGCGTTCCAAGCGGTTGTTGCGCCAAGCTCATCTGCCACGAAACGAACAGGAACGAAGGTACGGCCATTGATGATAACGGGAGCTACGCCGTATTTTTCAATCGTCTTGCCGATTGTCATCTTAATTTCCTTACCGTCAATCACGAGAGTAACTTCTTTTGTTTCTGCGTTCCAAGCAACCTTGCCTCCAAGAGATTCTGTTACAAATCGAATCGGAACCAGAGTTCTGTCGTTCATGATAACAGGTGCAGCGTCCTTTTCGTAAGCCTTACCGTTTACGAACATCGTCTTGCTGCCAATCTGCATTACTACGACTGTCTTCATTTCCTCAGCGGGCTTGCCGGGTTTGGATGCAGTCTGCTTAAATGCAGCCTTTACTTCCACCTTAGATGCAGGCATGGTAAAGGTGTATTTGCCATCGCCCTTATCGGTCAGCTTGATTTCCTTGCCGGCCTTATCGGTTGCTTTGATTGTATCAAGCACATAGCCATCGTTTGCCTTTGTTGTAATGGTTACAACACTGTCCTTTGCCGCTCTTGTCTTATCGGACGTAACCTTGCCGTTATCTGCGGAAGAAATGGTTACGGCATATTTTGTTACGCTGCTGCTGCCGCCGCCACCGCCGCCGCCTGTGGAGCCGCGCCCAACGCATTCATGGATGTGCCGGAGGGCAGCTACTATGAGAAAGCGGTTGACTGGGCGAATCACCGCCGGCACAGGTGATAATTCCTTCATGCCGGACGGCATTTGTACCCGTGCGCAGATTGTAACCTTCCTGCACCGCGCTCGCAGCATGTAATGAATGGATGCTTTTATACCCGCTAAAATGCTAACGGATAGAGCATCAATATGAAAATGCCGAACCGCCCGAACCGAGGTTATCGCCCCGATTCGGGCGGTTTGCTGTTGGTAATAACCAAAAAGGGAAACTCCTTCTGTTAAGGAATTTCCCTTTTTTCTCTTATAAGCACTCACCGTTTCACATGCCGACGGATGGCATCCAGCAGCTCCTGCTCCTGTATGGGCTTGGAAAGGTGCTCCACCATACCAGCCTCTTTGCTTTGTCTCACATCGTCATAAAATGCGTTTGCCGTCATGGCAAAAATGGGAATCTCCGCCGCATCCACGCGGTTCGTTGCATGGATTTCCCTTGCTGCCGTCAGCCCATCCATCACAGGCATCATCACATCCATCAGGATGACATCAAAGGTGCCCGCCGCCTTCGTACGGAATACATCCACGGCCTCCTGTCCGTTATATGCCGTTGTTACAGTGATTCCTGCCTTTTTCAACAGGAACTCCGCAATCTCCATATTTAACTCGTTATCCTCCACCAGCAGCACATGCACGCCCTCCAGAGAAGCAGCATCGGCAGGCTTTGCGTCCTCTTGTGGCTCCGTATAATCAACATCTATTCGGAATGGAATCGTCACAGAAATTGTTGTGCCGACATTCTGCTCACTTTTCAGAGAAATCGTGCCCTCCATCAGCTCTACCATCTGCTTCGTGATGGCAAGTCCAAGCCCCGTACCGGTAAAGGTTGTCCGTGCGTCCGTATTTTCCTGCGAAAACGGTTCAAAGGCATGCACGAGAAATTCCCTGCTCATGCCGCGCCCCGTATCCGTACAGGTGAATTTTATCACCGCGCGCCCATCGGAATACGAAACATCCTCAGAAGCAAACGTGACTGCTCCGCCTGCGCGGTTATATTTCACCGCATTGCCGCCGATATTCTGCAAAACCTGTTTCAGATAAAGCGGACTGCCAATCAAATGACGATATTTATGCTTCCCCATCTGCATCTGAAAATGGATGGCATATTCCTGCCCCTGCATCTCAACGATACTCGCTGTTTCTGTCAAAAGCTCAATCAAATCAAACGGCTTATTTTCCGGTTTCATTTCACCGGATTCCAGCTTGTTCATATTCAGCACATTATTAACCAGCTCCATCAGAAAGCCGGATGCCTGCATTACCTTATGACGGCACTCCGCCTGCTTTTCCATGTCATCCGCATAATACTCGGCAATCGCAGTCACGCCCCGAATCCCATTCAGCGGCGTGCGAATATCATGGCTCATGCGGCGCAGAAAATCCGTCTTTGCTATGTTGGAGGTACGCAGCTCGCGCCCCTGCCGCTCCAGATAATTGATGTAGCTTCTTGTCACTCGCGTGAGCAGCAGGAGTGCTGCAATCAGAATGAGCGCAAATTCTGCCATAGAAAGCGGTAAGGTTTTATTCGCGGCACGAATTTTATAGGAAACGAGAATATCATATTCCCCCATTTTTTCATAGACAACATAACGGCTGCTGCTTTGGAACGAAACCGTTTTCTGATAGCGTTTTCCTTCCTCCAAAGAATCCTGTATTCTGTCTTCAGGGAAAATCTCATACCCCAGTATATCATCATTCGTTGCGGCAAGCACCGTTCCTGTTGCATTCTCCACAACATAAATCGACATCCCTTCAACCAGCGGCAACCGCCCCACAATCTTGCTGATATCACTATTCTGCATCCATTCCAGCAATCTGTCCGGCGTTACGCCAATCTGCACCAGTGCATTGTCATTTTCTGCCCAGACCATCGCATACATCATAGGCTTGCCCTCTGCCGTATTCGGCGTTACATCTTGGCAAAGGGAAAGCGTATGGTCAGAAAGCATAGGCTTAAAAAACCCTATCTGTTCCCCGGAATCCATTGTAAAGCCATAATATTTTGGAACAGATCCGTTGATGATTTTACCTTTTTCATCAAACACATGCACCTCGTCCACCCCTAACAGCTTCGCCAGCGCAACAAAGTCATCTGCTTCCTTGTAATCCTCCCAGCCATGCGCAATATAATCCGCCGCGATATTCGCCCGAATAGTATATTCCTCCTTCAGCGTATCCTCTAGCTGCTGAAAGCTCCTTTCATCTTCCGTAATCAGCTCCTTCATCTGATCCAGCATCAGTCCGCAGGACTTCTGTGCATTTTGCCTGTTGTTCGCAAACTGCAAAAGAGAGCAGCCAATAAATAAAAACAGAAAAATCAGAAGTGCCGTGATATTCATACGATGTGATCTGCGTTTCTGTCCCATATCCGCCTGATTTGTCTGCCGGTCTTTCTTTTTTTCAATCCTTCCACTATCTGCCATGTTTTTCTCCTCATTGCATAAGCCCGTCTGTATCGAATCCTGTTTCATAGATATCTCTCAAATTATCATAGCACGCTGATATTTTATTTACAACTTTTATTCATAAATCCGAACTATTGGCTCATATATACAGCAGCAATCAGAGCAAAGCTCTCTGCGCAGCGGATAAAGGGCACCCCAATAAAGAAAACATTCGCATATTTTAACAAAGCCTTAAGTTTCTATTCACACTTTGTCCATATTTTTACAGTATACTACAAAAGAAGTCGAAAGGACGCCCCCTTTTACTTCCGCCTGCAGTCCCCTTCCCCGAAAGGCTGCAGGCACCCCTTCCCCTATTGGAAGAAAAATATTGAAAGAAAAAAAACAGACAACTACCTATATTTGGTTTATCATAGTAATATACCCTCCCCTTTACAGAAAAAGCAGCCCAAACAGGCTGCTTTTCCTGTAAAATCGAAATCAGGACACTCGCATGTAACAACGCAGAGCCCATCTCAAAAATACTTCGTATTTTTTCGTTGTGGCGCTCGCCAAATATCTGCAATAAAAAGAACAGCCTATCATGCAAGCATGTAAGCTGTTCTTTTTTTGCAGATGCTTGGCTCTGCGTTGTTACATGTAGCTCTTTCTCCAGATGGATGGAGCGAAAAGCATAATAATCGGGAAAATTTCCAGTCTCCCCAGCAGCATATCCAAGCAAAGCACAATCTTTGCGAAGCCGGAGAAGAAGGAAAGGTTTTCAACAGGCCCTGCCATAGCAAGTCCCGGTCCGACATTACTCAGGCATGTTGTAACCGCAGTCACATTCGTAATAAAGTCGAAATTATCCAGCGAAACCAGCATGAACGACCCCAGCAAAATGAGCACATACAGAATAATAAACCCTGTCACGCTGCGAATAGAATCCTCATCCACCTTATAGCCGTCCAGTTTAATCAGGTTAACAGAGCGCGGGTGCACAATATGGCTGATCTCCCGCCTAATCATTTTCAGAAGGATTACAAAACGCGAAACCTTAATACCGCCCGCAGTTGAACCGCCGCATGCCCCAAGAATTAGCAGGCAATACAGAAGCGTCTTGGAAAACTCAGGCCAGAGGTCGAAGTTTGCCGTTACAAAGCCCGTTGTACTCATAATTGCCGCCACCTGAAAAATCGCATGGCGGAAGGCACCCTCCACTGTCGAATAATACCGAGAAATATCTATGGTAATCAACGCTGTCGCAATGCAGACAATGGCGATATAGCAGCGCAGCTCCTCATTTTTCCACACATTCTTAAAATCCTTCATCAGCATCAAATAGAACAGGTTGAAGTTCACCCCGAACAGCAGCATAAATGCCGTAATGACATATTCAAAATACGCACTATTGTATTCCGCAATGCTGCTATTTTTTACAGAAAAGCCGCCTGTCCCCGCTGTCGAAAGGGCATGCACCACGCTGTCAAAAAAAGGCATTCCACCTGCAAACAGCAAAATCATCTCCACCAGTGTCAGTACAATATAAATCGTATACAGGATTTTTGCTGTCGATTTTACCTTTGGCACCAGCTTGGAAACCAGAGGTCCGGGTGCCTCCGCCTTCATCAGATACATCGTGCGCTCGTCCCCAAGGGGCATAATTGCAAGCATAAATACCAGAATCCCCATACCGCCAATCCAATGCGTAAAGCAACGCCAGAACTGAATACTTTTCGGCAGAGTTTCAATCTCCTGCAAAATGCTTGCGCCCGTTGTGGTAAAGCCGGATACCGTTTCAAAAAAGCAATTTACATAGCCCGAAATAGAGCCGCTCAGATAAAACGGCAGTGCCCCCAGAACGGACATCACAATCCACGAAAGTGCAACCACAACGAAGCCCTCTCGCCCATAAATCCGCTTATTTTCCGGCTCACGGCTGACCAGAACCGTCCCTACCATCAGGCAGGCGATAATGGTTGCGACAAATGCCGATGCCGCCTTTGCCTCTTGATACCATATAGAAACAAAGGCAGGCACTGCAAGCAGGGCAGCCTCTATTCGTATGATATTGCCCAGAATATAGGCAATCATATTAAAATTCATAACCCTTCACCAAATTTCAATTTATTATTTCAAAATATCCTTCAAGTCCGTCAAATGCTTATTTCTGGCAATAATAATCACGCTGTCATCCACCTCAATCATGTCATTACCGCCCGGAATAATAACTCTGCCATTGCGGATAATCGTTGCCACCAGAACCTCGCTTTTCGTCTTCAAATCCTTGAGCGGCACACCCACTACGCTGGATTTTTCTCTTACCTTGAACTCCAATGCTTCAATTTGCTCATTTACCAGCTTATGCAGCGTTTCTACGTTACTGCTCCCTGCGGAATTCTGCATCGCGCGCACATAACGGACAATATTATTTGCCGCAATCATCTTCGGCGAAATAAAGCCATCAATATCCAGCGCATCCAGAATTTCATCAAAGGAAATACGGTTGATTTTCGCAATCACCTTGGAAACCTTTTTCGCCTTGGCATAAAGCGCAACTACGATATTTTCCTCATCCATCCCCGTCAGGCAGACCAGAGCATCCGTCTTTTCCAGACCCTCCTCCTGCAGAGTTTCCTTATCCGTCCCATCTCCGTGAATCACAACCGCTTCCGGCAGCGCCTCACATAGATATTCACAACGCTTATAATCCAGTTCGATAATCTTTACGCGCACATGAGAAAGAATCAGTGCCTTTGCCAGATAATACGCCATTCTGCCGCCGCCCAGAATCATGACCGATTTTACCCCCGTACGGAACAGACCGATGGTACGGAAGAATTTTTCAATCTCACTATGTGATGCGGTCAGGTTGATTTTATCCCCTGCCTGCAATACAAAGTTACCGTTGGGGATATGCACCTCTCCTGCTCTCTGCACCGCGCAGATCAGAACCTTTACCTGAAACTCCTTATAAATCGCCCATAGAGGCATCCCATCCAGCACACTGTGGGGCGGAATCTTGACCTCTACCAGTTCCACACGCCCTCTCGCAAACACCTCGATTTTCAAAGCAGAGGGGAAGCGCAAAAGACGCAGGATTTCCGTTGCCGCCGCAAATTCGGGGTTTACCGTCATGCTCAGTCCAAGTTCTTCCTTCAATTCGTTAATCTGCTCATAATATTCGGGGTTACGCACACGGGCAATCGTATGCGGCACGCCCAGCTTTTTCCCCAGCAGGCAGGCAAGCATATTTACCTCATCCGCGGAGGTTGCCGCAATCAACAAATCTGCCTCAGGCACACCTGCTCTTTTCTGGACAAGCATGCTTGCGCCGTTCCCCTCCACACTCATAATATCCATCGTATTGGAAGCATTATTCAGAACACTTGTATTATTATCAATTACAATGATGTCATGTCCTTCACCGGAGAGCTGTCTGGCGATAGTGCCGCCGACCTTACCGTCCCCTACGATTACAACCTTCATGCTGTATCCTCCTTATCCTTTAAGGAAATTTTCTGACATTCTTCAATCCATCAAGCTATCATATCACTTTATTCCCAAAAATACAAGACCTTTCCAAGCTGCATGGCAATGAAAATCTCTGCCGCCCCGCAAGTAAAAAGGAAGCCTTGAAAGAAGGTTCTCCCAAGGCTCTGTATTCATTCTGTTTTTGTTTTATTTTCCGCATTTTTCCTTGAGGATTGCAGGCAAATCTGCCAGAGCAACCTCGCTCTTTTCGCTGTTTGCCATATCCTTCAGCTCTACTCTGCCGCTTTCCAGTTCAGAATCACCAAGGATAACGGAATATTTTGCACCAATCTTATTGGCATATTTCATCTGTGCCTTTACACTGCGTTCCACAGTATCGCAGTCCGCCTGAATGCCTGCCTTTCTCAGCTCATAGGTCAGAGACTGTGCTTTCAAAAGTCCCTTTTCGCCCATAGAGCCGATATAAACATCTCTCTCAGGTGTTTCGGTAATGGCACCATGCTGCTTTTCCAGAATCATAATCAGTCTTTCAATCCCCAGACCAAAACCGACTGCGCCTGTAGGCTTTCCACCGATTTCCTCAACCAAATTATCATATCTTCCGCCGCCGCATACAGTCAGCCCATCGGATACAAACTCAAAAACCGTTCTGGTGTAATAATCCAAGCCACGCACAATCTTGGGATCAATGGTAAAGGCAATGCCGTTTGCAGTCAAAATATCCTGCACCTTCTGAAAATGTGCCGTACATTCCTCATCCAGACAATCCAGCACAGAGGGCGCATTTGCCACAATCTGCTGACAGCTTTCTTCTTTGCAGTCCAGCACACGCAGGGGGTTCTTCTCGAAACGCTCCTTGCAGGTCGGGCAAAGCTTGTCCAGGTTCTGTCCGATAAATTCCTTCAGTGTTTTGTTGTATCTTGCACGACATTCGGGGCAGCCAAGGCTGTTCATGCGCAGCTCTACGCCCTCTACGCCTAATTCCTCCAGTAAAGCAGTTGCAACAGAGATAACCTCTGCATCCTGCGCCGCACTGTAGGAGCCAAGCATTTCAATGCCGAACTGGTGGAACTGTCTTTGTCTGCCTGCCTGTGTATTTTCACAACGGAAGGTCGGGGAAATATAATACAGCTTTGTGGGCTGTGCCTGATTGTGCATCCCATGCTCCACATACGCACGCACCGCACCTGACGTACCCTCGGGGCGCAGTGTCAGGCTTCTGTCGCCGTCATCCGTAAAGGTATACATTTCCTTCTGCACAATGTCTGTGGTTTCGCCAACCCCTCTGGCAAACAGCTCTGTAAATTCAAACGCAGGGGTGCGAATTTCGCCAATGCCGAAGGTTTCGCAGATACGTCTCATTTTTCCTTCAATTTCCTGCCAAGCCTTCACCTCAGCACCGTAAATATCCTTTGTCCCTTTTACTAACTGAATCATACGTTACCTCCTTGGGGCAAGCCCGTTCTCTTTCTTTCTATCATTTCCTCTATGCGACCGATATAATCCTCGATGCTTTTTACGTTGAACACCCGTTCAATGCGGTCTGTTTCGGGGTCAACCGTTTTTGTGCTCGCGCCTGCGCCCGCCGCAAGGATAGTCTGCTTTTCCTCCATAATCTGCACATTATAGATGCCTTCCTTGCCGGGATGACAATAGCCGACATTTTCAAAATTGCCAACCATATTTTTCTGGCGATACATATAATACGGCTCCATGCCCATCCTCTCGGCGTATTCCGCGGAAATATCAAGCATTTCCTCCAAGGCTTCTGCCGTTGTCATGTCATGCTGTGCCAGCTCCTCTCTGAGTCGAGAGGCACGCTTGACCGCAAGCGTATGCACCGTCACGTTATCGGGTGCCAGCTTCATGATTTCTTCCATGGTATTGCGGACATCTGCGGCATCCTCTCCCGGCAGACCCAGAATCAAATCCATATTGATATTCTGATGTCCTTCCTCTCTTGCCTCGCGGAACACCCGACGGATATCCTCCACCGTATGCTTTCTGCCAACCGCACGCAAGGTCTTATCGTTCATCGTCTGCGGATTGATGGAAATGCGGTTCACGCCGTACTCCTTTAAAAGCCGTAGCTTTTCTCTTGTAATCGTATCGGGGCGACCTGCCTCAACGGTATATTCCATGCTCTCATCGGGATGGAACAGCTCCTCCACCTTTTGCAGCAGACGTTCCAGCTGTGCCTCATTCAAGGAGGTCGGTGTGCCGCCGCCGATATAAATATTCTTCATCACGAAGCTTCTGCTGTATGCCGCAAGCCAATCCAATTCTCTGAACATGGCATCCAGATATTCATCCACCCGATTTTTATACTGATGGAGCGGATACGCCGTAAAGGAGCAGTACAAACATCTGGTTGGACAGAAGGGAATCCCGATATACAGGCTGATTTCCTCAGGGCGGTTATCCTCCAGAATTTTTCGTTCCGCCTTTGCCACCTTGAGCGCCAGTGCCGCCTTATGCGGCATCACAAGATAATCCTCCGTCAGAAAAGCAAGACATTCCTTGTCCGTTTTGCCCTCCTCCAGCAGGCTGCTGATGAGCTTTGCAGGGCGCACGCCTGTCAGCAGTCCCCATTGGGGGCGAATTCCCGTTTCCGCCTTCAGCAGCTCATAAATCGTCCGCTTGATGATGCGCTTCTGTTCCTTTTCCGTCAGCATTTTTTCGTCATATTCCATCGACCATGCGGAAGCCTTCTCCCCACGGCGATAAAGCATTGCCGAAGCAATGCCCTCTTTCATCTCGCTTTTTACGGTAATCTCCGCATCTGTCACTGTGTCCGTGCGGATATAATGGCGGTTTGCCAGAAATACCTGTATCATTGTCTGCACATCGTTTTGCAGCTCATGTCCCTCCAGAACATAGCTGATGGTTTCCGTATCCATACGCATCAGAACAGCTTTTCACTGTCAAGCAGCAGTGTCACAGGGCCATCATTGACAAGGGCAACCTTCATATCTGTCTGGAAAATGCCATGCTGCACCTTCTTGATGCCCAGTGCTTCTGCCTTTGCACACAGCTTATCGAACAATCCGCTTGCAATTTCGGGTGCTGCCCCGCTGCTGTAGCCGGGTCGTCTGCCCTTTCTTGCATCCCCGTACAGGGTGAAGTTAGGCACAATCAGCAACTCTCCTTCAATATCCAACAGAGAAAGATTCATCTTGCCGTTTTCATCCTCAAAAATACGCAGATTGATGACCTTATCCAGCATGTAATCAATGGTTTTATCCGTATCTGTTCCCAGCATGCCAAACAGCACCATAATCCCCTTGCCGATTTCTCCGACCTTCTGTCCGTCAATGGTGACACTTGCCTCTGTCACTCTCTGTAATACTGCTCTCATTTCTTCCTCCTAAACCCTATATCAGCCCAGACCGGAAACACGCTCCACCTCTGTCACATCACGCAGATTTTTCAGCCGTGTGACCACGCGCTCCAGCTGTTCCTTTGTTTTAATTTCAATCGTAACATTCAAAATTGCCTGCATATCCTTTGTGGTTCTCACATTAAAGCCCTTTACGGAAATATCATCATCCGCCAGCTGACGGCTGATTTCCACAATCAAGCCAACCCTGTCATTCGCTACAACCTTCAGCTCCGCCAAATAAGAGGTATTGCTTTCTCCCTTGGCAAACTGCGTATCCCATTCGGCATTGATCAAGCGTCCGCGTTCCTCGTTGCTCAGATTGATCACGTTGATGCAGTCGGTACGGTGAATCGTAACCCCTCTGCCGCGCGTCACGAAGCCGATGATTTCATCCCCGGGCACCGGACTACAGCATTTGGAAAAACGCACCGCAACATCCCCGATGCCTTCCACCACAACGCCGCTCTTGCTTTTATGCTTTTTCACAGGCTTCTGGTCGATGGTCTTTTCAAAATCCTTCAGCGCATCCTCTGCTGTCTGCGTTTTTCTCTTTTCCTTTAAATATTCATCCTTCAGACGGTTAACAACCTGCCCCTCCTTCATGCCGCCGTAGCCGACAGCAGCCAGAAGCGCATCCCATGTCTTGAAATCGTATTTCACCAGAACGATTTCTTCCCATTCGGGGCGCAGCAAATCCTGCGGCTGATACCCCTTTTTCTTGATATCCGCCAGAATCATTTCGCGTCCACGGATGATATTTTCTTCCTTCTCTTCCTTCTTGAACCACTGCTTGATTTTTGTTCTTGCCTGTGCTGTTTTGACAATGGCAAGCCAATCCCGGTTCGGCCCCTTGGAATTCTGTGAAGTGATAATCTCTACAATGTCCCCGTTCTGGATTTTATGATCCAGCGGAACGATTTTATTATTTACCCTCGCGCCGACCATCTTATTGCCGACTGCCGAGTGAATCATATAGGCAAAGTCAATCGGGGTAGAATCCTTCGTCAGCTGGATAACATCCCCCTGCGGTGTAAAGGCATACACCTGTGTGCTGTAGATATTCAAATCCAGCTTAATGGTATCCAGATATTCCTTATTATCGGACATATCCTTCTGCCATTCCATAATCTGCCGCAGCCATGCCAGCTTTGCTTCCTCACTTTTCTGCGCCTTGCTCGATTTTTCGTTCGCTCTGCCCTCTTTATATTTCCAGTGGGCAGCGATACCGTATTCGCTTGTACGGTGCATTTCCCATGTACGAATCTGCACCTCAAACACCTGCCCATGCGGGCCAATCAGCGTATTGTGCAGCGACTGATACATATTCGGCTTTGGCATAGCAATATAATCCTTAAACCGTCCGGGCATGGGGGTATACGCCGTATGCACAATCCCCAGAACGGCATAGCAATCCTTCACGCTGTCCACCAGCGCACGGATAGCGAACAAATCATAAATCTGGTCAAGGGTTTTATTCTGGTTCACCATCTTCTTATAAATGCTGAAAAAGTGCTTTGTTCTGCCGTAAACCTTCCCCTTGATGCCGGCCTCGTTCATCTTCGTCTGTAATTCCTGCACCATGCTCTGCACGAACTGGTCACGTTCTTCTTTTTTCTTCTGGATTTTTGCCGCCAAATCGAAATACGCATCCGGATTCAGATATTTAAAGCACAAATCCTCCATTTCGGAACGGATTTTGGAAATACCCAGACGATGTGCCAGAGGAGCGTAAATATCCAGCGTTTCCTGCGCCTTCTCCCTCTGCTTTTCGGGTGTCATATAGTTTAACGTCCGCATATTGTGCAGTCTGTCCGCCAGCTTGATTAAAATAACACGAATATCCTTTGCCATGGCAAGGAACATCTTGCGGTAGTTTTCTGCCTGCGCCTCTTCCTTTGTGGTATAGGAAAGCTTGCCCAGTTTCGTCACACCATCCACCAATGCAGCAATTTCCTCGCCGAACAGGTGTGTAATATCCTCATAGGTATAAGGTGTATCCTCAATAATATCGTGCAGAATCCCTGCCGTGATGGTCTCCATATCCAGCTCCAGCTCCGCCAGAATATATGCCACCTTCAAAGGATGGATGATATATGGTTCGCCTGATTTTCTCTTTTGTTCCTTATGCGCTTCCACCGCCAGCTTATATGCCTTTTCCACCATGGAAAAATCATCGGACGGATGGTAGGTTTTGATTTTATCAATCAATTCCTTATATAATTGTTCATCAATCTCTGCCATACTCATCACCCCCTCTTATTGATAAAAATTTCTAATAATTTTGTCGAAAAAAGATTATAAAAATTATTATACAGTTTTATATGTATATTTTCAAGAATATTTCCACAAAAGTATGCCCTTGGGCGCAAGATTCTTTTGTCCTTTACAGTCTTTCCGCTTTTTCCGAAAAAAACTCCGCGACTCTTTTATTTTTTCCTTCCTTCCGCTATAATCTATATAAGATAAGTATAGATTATACCGCATGATAGATGCAGGAAACAAAGGAGTATTCACATGAAATTACAGAAATTATTAAGCTATGTGCGCCGCGCAGTAGATGATTATAGCATGATAGAGGAAGGCGATAAAATCGCGGTCGGCATTTCCGGCGGCAAAGACAGCATCTGTCTTCTGGTCGCCCTCAAGCATTTACAGCGCTTCTATCCCAAGCGGTTTGAGCTGGAGGCAATTACCGTCTCCCTCGGTCTGCCAGGTGCAAGCTATGACGGCATACAGGCACTCTGCAATGAGCTGGGTGTGCATTATACCGTTGTGGAAACCGATATCGGCAAAATCATTTTTGATGAGCGAAAAGAAAAAAATCCCTGCTCTCTCTGTGCAAAAATGCGGAAGGGCGCATTGAATGATATGGCGGAACAGCTTGGCTGCAATAAGATCGCTTTGGGGCATAATAAGGACGATGTTGTGGAAACCTTCTTTATGTCTCTGCTTTATGAGGGCAGGCTCAACTGCTTCGCTCCCGTTAGCTTCTTGGACAGAAAAAAACTCTATTCCATCCGTCCGCTGATGTACGTGCCGGAATGGGAATGTCGCAGCTTTGTCAATAAAAGTGATATCCATATCGTAAAAAACCCCTGTCTTGCCGACGGAAATACCAAGCGGCAGGAAACCAAGGAGCTTCTGGCAGAGCTTTCCCTACGGTATGATAATTTGCAGGAAAAGGTATTCGGTGCCATCAAGCGTTCCTCCCTAAAGGGTTGGAATCATGAGGAATAAGGAAGGTGAGCCTGATGTCTGATTACCGTGAGGAACTGAAAAATAAGGAAACCCTGCGTCTTCGGGAAATCCAGAGGGAGCTGCCCTCCTTTGTGCAAGCCTTCTTTCGCGGCATCGCACAGACCACCTCTACTAAAACCCGTCTGGCGTATGCCTACGATCTGCGGATTTTCTTCCGCTATCTTTATGAGGAGCATCGCACCCTCGGCGGCATCGAGCCGAAGGATTTGACCGCAGCGCATTTGAGCGAGGTCACCTCTGAGGATATTGACTGTTTCATGGAATATCTTTCCTATTATATTCGCCCCGATTATGAAAACCCTGCCTATGGCAAGGAAATGCACAACGAGGAAAAAGGGAAATCCCGTAAGCTTGCCGCAGTGCGGATGCTGTTTAAATATCTGTATAAGAAAAAAATTATATCGGCGGACCCTGCCTCTTTGGTCGATACCCCGAAAATCCACGAAAAAGCTATTGTGCGTCTGGATGTGAACGAAATGGCAAACTTTCTGGATGCAGTGGAAAGCGGCGAAAAGCTGACCGACCGCCAGAAGGTCTTCCATGAAAAAACAAAAAAGCGCGACCTTGCCATGATGACGCTCCTGCTTGGGACGGGGATGCGTGTTTCCGAATGTGTCGGTATCAATATTAAGGATCTGGATTTTCAGAATAACGCCGTCAAGGTTACCCGTAAGGGCGGCAACGAGGTTTTCCTCTATTTCGGCGAAGAAGTACGGGAAACCCTTGCGGATTACTTAGAGGAACGGCAGAACGCCCTAACCAAGGACGAAAATGAAGATGCCCTCTTTCTTTCGAGTCAGGGCAAGCGCATCGGCGTGCGGACGGTGCAGAATATGGTCAAAAAATACGCACAGGGCGTTACAATCAAAAAAATCACCCCCCATAAGCTGCGCAGTACCTTCGGTACAAATCTCTATCAGGAAACGGGGGATATCTACTTAGTGGCGGATGTGCTGGGGCATGCCGATGTCAATACCACCCGAAAGCATTACGCCGATATCGAGGACAGCCGTCGCCGCATGGCAGCAACCCGCATCAGATTAAGAAAGGACTGAGCCCCATGGAACATAAAAACTGTCTGAAAAAAGTCACCGCTGTTTTTTCTGCGCATGAAGCAGCCCCCATTTGGAAGCTGCGCCATTTCGCCGTTCTTGCTCTGCTGACAGAGATAGGCGGAGAACTGCATTTCATTCTGACAAAACGCGCCGCAGGGGTAAATCAACCGGGGGATGTCTGCTTTCCCGGCGGACATCGGGAACAGGGCGAAACCCTCGTGGAAACCGCTCTCAGAGAAACCGAGGAGGAAATCGGCATCTCTCAAAAGGATATTCGCCTTCTGGGGAAAAGTGACTTCATGCTGACAATTTATCGTGGCATGATTCAGCCCTATATCGCCTATATCCCCTATGAGATTTACAAAACCGCAGTCCCAAATCCCAAGGAGGTTGCGGAAATTTTCACCGTCCCCCTGCGTTTCTTTCTGAAAACCGAGCCGGAGCGGCATGATACCGTCTGGAAGGTCATAGAATCCCCCGATTTCCCCTACGAAAAAATCGAAGGCGGCAAAAACTACCCCTTTAGCAAGAGCAAAACCACACAGCTTTTCTATGAATATAACGGGCATATCATCTGGGGCTTCACCGCGCAGGTGCTTCGCAATATCATCGAGATTCTAAACGAGTCTAAGCTGAAATTTTAAAAGCAGCTAAAAAAGAAAACCATAGAATCTGGTATCCGCCAGTCCTATGGTTTTTGTGTTATTTCTTCTTTTTATTATTGTAGGCCTTTTTCCGTTCCTTATCCAAAACCGCTTTTTCCGCCGCCCTTGCCTTCTTCTGCTCCAGCATCACATCAATATCCTCCGGCAGCTCCAATGTCAGCCTGCCAAGCTTGCCGCCACGGTATTCATCCATCAGAATTTTGCCTGCGCGTTCCAAATCAGGTTCGTCGCCTTTTTTCTTGAAGCCGCGCGCCATCGCGATTTTTTCCAGAATTACATGCGGCTCCTCAATCGTATCGAATGTAATCTGATACCGATTCCGCAGGCAGTCGGGATTTCTGGAAATCATGTGATTGATAAAGGCAATCGCCATATTTTCGGGGTCAAGAATATCATCATTGATTGCCCCCGTAAACGCCAGCTTCAGCCCTACCTGCTGGTCCTCAAATTTCGGCCAGAGGATGCCCGGCGTATCGAGCAGCTCAAAGTCCTTTTTTAATTTTATCCACTGCTTGCCGCGGGTCACGCCGGGTTTATCCCCGGTTTTCGCCGTTACCTTCCCAACATATTTATTGATAAATGTGGATTTCCCCACATTCGGAATCCCCACAATCATGCTGCGGATGGGTACATTGATACGCCCTCTTGCTTTCAGCTTCTCAATTTTTTCCTTCATTAAGCTGCGTGCCGTTTCCGTCACCTCGCCCAAGCCGTTGCCCTTCAGCGCATTGATGCGAATCACGCGGAAGCCCTGCTTTTCAAAATATTCCTGCCAGATATCGGTTGCCCTTTCGTCCGCAAGGTCGCATTTATTCAGAAGCAGAATGCGGTGCTTATTCTTCGCAAGCGTATCCAAATCCGGATTTTTGCTGCTGTATGGAATTCTTGCATCTACCAGTTCGATGACAATATCCACCAGAGAAATATTTTCCTCCATCATTCTGCGGGTTTTTGTCATGTGCCCGGGATACCATTGAATATTGTTCATAGCTACCTCTTTCTATTTTCACTCATGTTTTTATTTGATAAAGCCAATGGAGCTGAAGGGATACAGGCGGAACACAACCTTCCCCATCAGGTTCTCCTTCGGAATCGCGCCGACCGATTTTCTGCGGCTGTCGGAGCTTGCGTTTCTGTTGTCCCCCATCACAAAATAGCTGTTTTCGGGAACTGTATAAGGGTACTCAATATTTCCCTTTGTATCCATCGGCGCTTTGATATAGTCCTCCTTCACCAACTCCCCATTGATATACAGAGAGTATATCGTATCTTCCTCGTCACCATTATCTCTGAGGTCAATTACATCCCCGGGCAGACCAATCACACGCTTGATGATATTTTTCTTTTCGTCATTCAGGCGGCAGATAACAATATCTCCCTTTTTCAGCGTACCGAAGGAGGTGCTCAGCTTATTGATAAATACAAAATCGCCATGGTAAAAATTCGGCTCCATGGAAGACCCCTTTACCAGAACCGTCCCCATTACATTACGCAAAACCACAATCACAACAACCAACAGCACCAGCTGCAGCAGCATGGGCATTCCCTTCTTTTCCTTTTTTCTTCTTGTAGGCTTCTGTTCTTCCTGCTTTTCGATTGCCTGCTCCATTCCAAAGACCTCCTTTATCCAAACGCATTTTTTCGTCAAAGGCAAAAGCCCTTCTGCCTCTCACGAAAAAAGTCTCGATGAAACTTGTTCATCGAGACTGCTTTTTCTCGTTCCGGTACAAAATGTACAGCTTATTTCAGAACTTCTTTAACCTTAGCTGCTTTACCAACTCTGTCTCTCAGGTAGAACAGTTTAGCACGTCTTACAACACCACGTCTTACAACCTCGATACGGTCGATTCTGGGAGAGTGTACGGGCCATGTTCTTTCAACGCCAACGCCGGAAGCGATACGTCTTACTGTGAAAGTTTCTCTGATGCCGCCGCCCTGTCTTTTGATAACAACGCCTTCGAACATCTGCAGTCTTTCTCTTGTACCCTCTACTACTTTAGCATAAACACGGATTGTGTCGCCAACGTTAAAAGGAGTTACTTCGCTTTTCAGCTGTTCATTTTCCAGTTCTCTGATGATATCCATTGTATTTCCTCCTTATGCACCTTAGACGTTCTTACCCCATCCCTTTGACAGCGGCATTGGACCGTCCGTAATCAACATGAAAAATTATACCACGCCCGAAAGGGCATTGCAAGCACTTTTTTCCGAAAAATAAAGGTTTTTCAGGCTTTTCAGACTGCTCCGTAAAGCTTTGCAGCAAGCAGCACGCTTAACGGCAGCGTTGCCATGGAAAGAACCGTTGTCCAAAGCACAATATCCGAGGACATCTTATCCCCATAGCCGTATCTGCCGACCATCATCGGCACGACCGCCGCCGATGGCATGCAAACGGAAAGCAGGAACACCGACTTTGCAAGACCATCCGCAGGAATAAAAAGCATTGCAAGAATTGCCAATGCAGGCATCCCAATCATCTTCACCACACTGATTTCCAGTGCCATTTTTTCTTTAAAGAGCTGCACGATGCCGCTGCCGCCTGCCAATGCGCCAATATAAATCAGAGAAAGCGGTGTAGATAAATCCCCGACCTTTGTCAGAAAGCCAAGCACCACTGTCGGCACAAATCTTGCGGTATGCGTCACCGCAAGCAGAAGCCCCAGCAGGATGGAAATGCAGTTCGGATTGATTGCTCCCTGTAAAAAGCTTTTCCCGATTGCCGCCGCACCTGTCGCCTTCTTGTCTGAAATCAGATATACACCATACGACCAAAGATACAAATTCAGTGCCAAAACCCCCGCAGACATATAAATAATCCCTGCCTGCCCGAAGAAAATCATGGTCACGGGCAAGCCGATAAAGCCTGTGTTCAGGGAGCCTGCGGTCAGGTCAATCATCGGCAGAAGGCGGCTGTCCAAGCCTCTTTTCCGCCCGTATTGCCGCATCAAAAAGCCAAACACAACCATCATGGCAATCTGCCCTGCGGCAGAAAGCAAAAACGCACGCAGCACCCTGTCGGTAATCTCAATGCTCGCAATCGTAGTAATCAGCATCGCAGGAATCGTCACACGCATAACCATGTGTCCCACATTTTTGTTCGTTTCCAACGGCAGATATCCCTTTTTGTTGCAGTAATACCCCACCAGAATCAATCCAAACAGTATAAAAAATTGTCCGTACATACCTTATCCCTCATCTATTCTTTTATAAAAAGAAAGAGCGGCAGTGCCACCCTTCCTTTTTTTCTCATTCGTAATGAATCACAGCCTCGACTCTGCAATCGGGCAAGGCCTTTCTGCCGTTCAGAAAATCCAGTTCTATCAAAAATGCGGAGGCAACGACCTCTGCGCCCATTTCCTCTACCATCTCCATAATCGCCTTTGCTGTGCCGCCTGTTGCCATCAGGTCATCTACAATGACAACCTTCTGTCCGGGCTTGATGGCATCCTTATGAATTTCGATTGTTGCCTTGCCGTATTCCAGCTCATATTCCTTGCTGATGGTTTCCGCAGGCAGCTTTCCCGCCTTTCTGACAGGAACAAAGCCCTTCCCCATATTATACGCCACAGGCATCCCGAAGATAAACCCTCTGGATTCGGGGCTCAGCACCAAATCAAAGGAAACATCCGCAAGGCTAGCCGTTATGGCATCCACAGCGTCCTTCAGCCCCTCTGCATCCTTCAGCAGTGTTGTAATATCACGGAAGATCACACCCTTCTGAGGGTAATCCTCAATTGATCTGATCTTGTCCTTTAAATCCATCCCATATCCTCCTCATTTTGCAAATCGAAAATCCTTTAGTATCAACTGTACATTGCTTCTGCCGCGATAGCTGTTGATTTCAATGCTATACACAATATCCAGCAGCTGCGGCAAAAGCCCACTGTGTATTATTTTATCACAATCCTCTGCCGGATACAATGCTTTCAGCATTTCTCTGAGCGGTTCATAGCCATCAAAGGAGATTGCCGAAAGGCGAATCCCGTTTTCCGGCTCGGAAAGCGTCAGCCGCAGGATATCTTTATTCTTCCCTATCAAATCCACACGGTCAGCATGAATCCCCTTGGATGCGAATAACGGTGCAGGGTTGCCCTTGCCGAAGGGCGCAAGTGTCTGCAATTCCATTGCAAGCCCTAAGTCAATCTCCGCAAAGGAAAGTGCATCCTCCAGCCGCAGAATCGGAATCATCTGCTCCTCCGTCAGGGTACAGCCTTCATTGAGCCGTCTGCGCAGAACGGGGATGTTTTCTACAGGCAGAGAAAGCCCTGCCGCCATGGCATGTCCGCCAAAGCGCGTAAATAAATCCCGATTGGCAAACAATGCCTCAAACAGATGATAGCCCTCAATGCTCCTGCCTGAGCCCTTTGCTCCGTCCTCGCTGCCCGTAATCAGGATGGTCGGGCGGTAATATTTATCCTTGATTCTGCCTGCAACAATCCCTGCAATGCTTTCGTGAATCTCCGCATCATACAGCACAAGCACCCTATCCTGCAAAGCGTCGCCTTCCTGCAGGGCAATATCCGCACGCTCCGCCGCTTCCTCTGTCAGCTGCTTGCGTTCCGCATTGAGCATCACCAGATGCCTTGCCTTCTCTCTCGCTTCCTTCTCATTCTGTGTACAGAAAAGCTCCACCGCAAGCCTGCCGCTTTCCAACCGTCCTGTCGCATTGATACAGGGCCCAATGATAAAGCCGATATGATATTCCGAAATGGCCTTATCCGAAAGCCCTGCCTCCTCAATCAGCACGCGCAGCCCAATATTTTCCGTTTTGCCAATTTCCGCAAGCCCCATCTGCACGAGCGCACGATTCTCCCCCAGTAAATCCACAATATCGCAGACGGTCGCAATGCCTGCAAAGGTCAAAAGCTGTCGTTCCAGCCCCTCATCCGTAATTTCAAATATCTGCAAAAGGTGATGCGCAAAGTAATAGGAAAGTCCTCCGGCGCACATCTGCTTAAAGGGATAGGGGCAGGCTCGCTGCTTCGGGTCAATGATGGCATCCGCCGCAGGCAGAATATCCCTGCGCTCCTCTCCCTCGCCCCGAAAGCCGGGCTCATGGTGGTCAAGCACTACAACCGTCATGCCCTTTTCCTTCGCAAGCGCAATTTCCTGCAACGCCGCAATGCCGTTATCACAGGTGAAAAGCACTTCTATGCCTTCTGCCGCAAGCTGATTCACTGCCTTCAGGTTCAGCCCGTAGCCCTCCTTCTGCCGATGCGGCAGATAAAAAACAGCATTGCCGCCACATCGCAGAATCGTCTGATATAAAATAGAGGTGCTCATCACCCCGTCCACATCATAATCCCCATACACGACAATTTTCTTTCCTGCGCGAATCGCTTCCGCAAGCAGAGAGGCTGCCTGCGAAAAGTCCTTCATTTCCAGCGGATTTCCTAATGCCGCCGTACCGCCGCAGAGAAAATTCCTTGCCGCCTGTCTGGAAGATAGCTCCCGATTGGCAAGCACTGCAGCTGTTGCCCGGCGGATACCCAAATCCCGCGCCATTGCCGCCGTATCTATTTTCGTTCGTTTTAAAAGCCAGCGTTTCATGCCGCCACTCCTTTCATACCCCTCCATCATACCATAGCAGGGCAAAAGAAAAAAGCGTTGTTTCGGATGAACCAAAGAACAACGCTTTCTTTTCCTCTTGCAAGTCAAAATCCTGATTTCGACTGATTGTTATACGTCTTTTTCCGCCTTGGGCAGCAATGTGTACCAGATGGAGCCGGAAATGCAAATGGAAGAATATGCACCGGCAATGATACCAACCATCATAGGCAGTGCGAATTCCTGAATGGAAGGCACACCAAGGAAATAAATGGCACCAATGGTAAACAATGTTGTCAGGGATGTATTGATGGAACGCGCCAATGTCTGGCTGATGCTCTTATTGATGCGTTCTGCTGTCTGGTTTCTCTTGAATGCCCCTTTATTTTCACGAATACGGTCGAAAATAACAATGGTCGAGTTTACGGAATACCCCAGAATCGTCAAGAGTACCGCAATAAAAGCATTATTTACGGGAATACGGAAAATCGCATACGCCGCCAGAACCACCAGCACGTCATGAATCAGCGCCAGAATGGCACTGCCGCCTGCGCGCACATCCTTAAACCGAATAGAAATATAAATCAGCATTGCTACTGCCGCAATCAGCGTTGCCTTGATGGCTGCACGCTGCATTTCACCGCTGACCGTACCGCTGATATCATTCGCTTCCGTCAGTGTCGCTTTGGAATATTCCTTCTGGATTGCTTCCACCAGAGCCGTACGCGTAGGGCTGTCGATGGACTGCAATTTGATTTCTACGTTATTTGTCCCCAGAACCTCCTGAATCTGCGGACTGGATTGATCGGTTACGTCCTTGATAATGGAAATCAGCTTGTCATTATCATATTTACCGTTCATATTCAGTTCCATGGAGGTACCGCCTGTAAATTCAACGTCCCAGTTGAGTGCGCCCTTACCTGCCTGTGCATTGGCAATCATAAAGCCAAAACCAATAATAATGACCAGCAGGGAAAGGATAAAGAATTTTTTTCTGTTTTGAATAATCTGCATTTTCCCCACCTCCTTATTTCATTCTCAAGCCGTAATATTTGGGATTCTGCACACCGGCATACATCAGACCGTTCACAATCACACGAGTAATAAAAAGCGCAGTGAACATGGAAATCACAATACCGATCATCAGTGTAGTTGCAAAGCCCTTCACTGTACCACTGCCTAAGAAGAACAGAACCGCCGCCGCAATCAGCGTGGTTACGTTACCATCCAGAATAGCAGGAGTTGCTCTCTTGAAGCCTGCCTTCAGCGCATTGCGCAGGCTCTTACCCAGAACCAGTTCTTCCTTCACACGTTCAAAAATAACGATATTCGCATCTACCGCCATACCTACCGAAAGCACGATACCTGCGATACCGGGCAATGTCAGCGTCACATGGAACAGACTCAGCGCCACCAGCTCCAAGCCAATATAAATTACCAGTGCCCAGTCTGCCGCAAAGCCCAGCAGCTTATAGGCAAACAGCATATAAATCAGTACCAAAGCGATACCGATAATACCTGCCTTAATTCCTGTGGAAAGCGCATCCGCACCAAGGCGCGCACCTACGTTCTTCATCTGAATTACATTCAGGTTAAACGGCAGAGAGCCTGCACGAATGAGGGACGCAAGCTGTTCTGCCCCCTCCGCGGTAAAGCTGCCCGTAATCATTGCCTGTCCGTTTGTGATTGCTGTCTGAACAGTCGGCGCACTGATTACCTCATTATCCATAATAATATAAATCTGCTTACCAATATTGTTCGAGGTTGCCTCTGCAAATCTTTCCGTCCCCTCTTTGTTGAACTCCAGTGCAACATAGGGCTGAGAAGCGCTGTTTTTGCTTGTGGAACCAACCTGCTTGGTTGCATCCTTTACCATATCACCTGTCAGCAGCACATTGCCGTCCTCATCTGCAAAGGAAAGCTGCGCGGTCTGTCCGATTTCCTGAATGGCTTCCTCCGCATCCTCCACACCGGGAATCTGCACGCGGATACGCTTGTCCCCCTCACGGGCAACCTCAGCCTCTGTCCAGCCCTTCCAGTCCAATCTGCCCTGCAAAAGGGAAATTGCTGCCTTCATTTCATCGTCTGTTACAGATTTCTGGTCTGCTTCGTAAACGATATCTACACCGCCACTCAAATCAAGACCCTGCTCAATGCGATGAACACTCAATGCCTTTTTGGAACCAATCCCCTTATAGGAGATTGCACTCAGCGCAACCGCCACAATGAGTGTCAGCAAAAGCATCATTCTGCCTTTCATCTTCATCTTTTTTCTCCATCCTTTCATGCTGTTTTCTTACGCAAAAAAGGGATGAATCTTTCCTTGTTCTCTGTCAGCGGAAGGATCCATGCCCCTTTATTCCGTTTATCACAAAATTTATTTTAGCATAAAATGATGGATTTGCAAGTTTATTTTCTAATTCTGTTGCACTACCTGCGGTTTACCCCCAGAATTCCGCCGATGACTCCTGCCGCAAGTGCCACTGCAAGCGTCATCAGCCCAGAAGCATGCAAAACGAAGGAATCCGCCGCAAGGCTTGTAATAACGTAAAGCAGAGCGGTGTAAACAAGCCCTGCCAGAGCCCCCCATAGCAGCCCCCGTTTCCTTTTGCACGCCGCCCAGTCATAGCCTGCCGCCGCCACAGAAAGCGCCGTACAGATTAGCGAAACCAAAGGCAGACTTTCCTCCGAAGCAGCGGTATAGGTCAGTATCATCCCAAAGCCGATAAATATAATACAGGTGATGGCAAAGGCAATGCCCATGCCGCGCAGAAGGCAAAGCGCCGTGCCGCCCGTCTGCCTTTCGCGGGTTCGGCGGCTATGGTTCTCCTTTTTTTCTCTTTTTTCCTTCTTTCCTTTTTCCTTCCCCAAAAAATCACATCCTATCCAAACAGACCTCTCTGGTTTTATTTTATGGGTCTTTTGGAAAAAGTATGCTATACTGATAAATATACCGATAAAATAGAAAGGAGGCATTGCTATGCACGATTCCTCTATTATAGATTTACACTGCCATTCCACCGCATCGGACGGCACCTATGCCCCCAAAGAGGTTGCAGCGCTGGCGCAGAAAATCGGGCTTTCCGCCATCGCCTTGACCGACCATGATACCATTGACGGTCTGGCGGAATTTCAAGCCGCAGGAAACGCCCTCGGCATCGAAGCCATCGCAGGCATTGAATTTGCCGCACTCTGGGAGCATTTCCACCGTCCCGAAATCCATATTGTCGGCTTAGGCTTTGACCCGGCGCATCCCGTTCTCAAGGGCCGCATGGAAACCATCCGAAGCAGCCGCGATATCCGCAACCGCAGGATGTGCGAAAGGCTTTCCTCCATCGGTCTGCATCTGACTTTGGACGAGGTGGCGGCAAACGCAGGCGGTGAAATCATCACACGGGCGCATTTTGCGAATATTCTGCTCGAAAAGGGCTATATCAAAAAGAAGGCGGACGCTTTTACCCGTTATATCTCCCCCGGTCTGCCGGGCTATGTGGAGCGGGAATTTCTCTCTCCTGCCCTTTGCATCGAAACCATCAAGGCGGCAGGCGGCGCGGCGGTTCTGGCGCATCCTACGCTTTATGAGCTGGATGTAGCGCAGCTGGAAATTCTTTGCAGGGAGCTGATTCCCTATGGTCTGGACGGCATCGAGTGCCAATATTCCACCTATACCCCCGAACAGACAAAGGAAATCACCGCACTTGCCAAGCGACTGGGTCTGCTCCCCTCCGGCGGCAGTGATTTTCACGGAAAAAATAAACCCGATATCTTTCTCGGCAGCGGGAAAAATAACCTCGCTATTCCCTATGCCTTCTGGGAAAATCTGAAAAAAAGAACACACCGATAACGCAAAAAGAGGACGATTTTCATCGTCCTCCATTTATTTTGTTTCGGCTTATTTCATAATTTCAACCATCTTTTCGTCCTCCAGAGGAGTGTAGGTTACGGTATAACCAAGCTGTTCAAAGGCTCTTACGCCAACGAATGCTTTGCCGTCCTGCAAAAGCACATTCATATTCACGCGTTTGCCGTTCTGCATCACATAAGAGGTCTTTGTGGTCTTTTCCCAGCCGACATCCTCGCCCAGCATATCGCAGATATCACGCAAGGGCAGGTATGCTCTGCCATTTTTCACAACCAGATCGGTATAATCATAATTGCCACCGAATACCGCACTGCCTTCTTTTCTGTTTGCCTCCAGGCTTGCTTCGTTATCGCCGCCCCAGCCCCATGTCACGGTTACGCCGACAACAGGGTTATATTTATTTTCCAGACGCGCCATCTGATTCTGCAGCTCCTCCAATGTCATGCCGCCCTTCGGAATCGTTACGATTTCGTTGGAGCTCATCATGGTAGAATCTGTAGTAATCTTCGCAACTCTTTTGCCGTTATGGGTTACATCATACACCTCTGTAGAACGGAAGCCTTCTGCCAGCTGTTTTACCTCCGCATTATATTTGAAGCTGTTCAGAACCATGGAAATGCTGGGTTCTTTCACAATTTCCTTTAACATTGCACTCAGGTCGCTCGCGCCGTCTACGAAGTCCTGCTCCGATGCCTTCAGCTCTGCAAAGCCTTCCTTTATCTGTGACTTATCCTCTGCACTTGCATTCATGCTGTCCATTACAGTCATCATGTAGGCTTCGGTTGCATTCAGCACCTGCTCAGGGTTCTTGCCGATGAAATCAAGCATATTGATCATCAGCTGTGCCACCTGCTGTCCGTCTGCCTGAATCGCATAGCCGCCGCTGATTTTCTTTACCATGCCTGTTTCAAAGCCCTTGAATACATCCTCATAGAAGGTAAATACGGCATCCTGTAAGCCGCTCATGCTTACACCTTCCATGTCAACCCCTGTCATATCCTCGGCAGAGATAAGTGTAATATATTTCTGCTGTCCCAGTGCTGCCTTGAAATCTCTTGCAAAGGCCTCTGTGAAAAGATAGCTGTCATTCTTTTCTTCCACAGCCCCCGCAAGCTGATATGCACCCAGAAGGGTATCTGTTGTCACAACAACGCCATCCGCCAGACTGTAATACACCGTACCCAGATCGTACTTCTTGCCTTCGTAATTCACATCAAAGGACATATCGTATTTCATTGTATCCATATCCAGATTCATGTCGTAATCCATCTGCATGGTCTTTCTGCCGTCAGGGAATTCCCCAACTGTCGCAACCATATCCGCACCTGTTGCTTTTGCAACATCTGTCATAAACGTCTCCAATGCATCAAAGTTGATATCCGCCTGCATCGTTCCCTTTACCTCACAGGTCTTCATGGTATCCATTGCATTTGCTGCCATCTTCAGATAGCCCAGCTCATCCGTCGAACAGCCCGAAAATGCTCCCACACACATAATACCGCAAAGCAGTGCCGCCAGCTTCTTTTTCATAAGTAAACGCCTCCTTTTTCAACCTTTTTTTGGTTATCTTACAGATTTAACCTATGAATATTATAGCAAAGACTTCCCTTCCAAACAATAGAACAAAGAAAAATTAAGCTTTTTTTATGAATTTCATGCAAAAAAGAAGCGTCCTTCTGTTTCGAGACACCTCTTTTTGCCTTCTTTCCTTTTGTTTTGCTTCTTTATTATTTTGATTTTGCTTTCTTTTCTGCGGAAAACAGCCGGAATTTATCGGTGAAAATCGTTCCTTCCCCTACCTTGCTTTCCACCAGAACCTCTCCATCATGGCAATCGATGATCCAGCGCGCAATAGCAAGCCCTAAGCCTGTACCGGAAACCTCCTTATTTCTGGATTTATCCGCACGATAAAAACGGTCGAAAATCTTACGCAGGTCCTCCTCCGCAATGCCTGCGCCGTGGTCTTCCACGGAAACATAGCCGAAGCTTGCATCCTTCCAGACCCGCACCGCAATCTCACTGCCGTTCGGGGAATATTTCAAGGCATTCTCGCCATGAATCCACAGCAGCTGCTTGATTAAATCATATTCCGCAAAAATTTCCACCTCATCCTCCGCTGTAAAGGTGATGCTTCTGCCCTCCTGCAGCAAATCCATTTCACGCACCAGCTCTGCCGCAATCTCGTTCAGAGAAACTCTTGTTTTCTGTACATGCAGCTTATTTTGGTCACCCTTCGCCAGAAAAAGCAGCTGACGGATGAGCGCACTCATGTGGTCGGTTTCTGTCAGGATAGAATCGATGGATTCCTGCAAAACCTCAGGGTCGCTCTTGCCCCAGCGGTTAATCAAATTCGCATAGCCCTGAATGACGGCAATGGGTGTCCGCAGCTCGTGGGACGCATCGGAAATAAACTGACTCTGCCGCTGAAACGCCCCATCCAATCGGTCAATCATGGAGTTAAACGTAATCGTCAGCTCCTTCATCTCATCCTCAGGACCTTCCGTGGAAATCCGCTGACTCAAGTCCTCGATGGAAATCCGCTCTGCCGCCGAGCGAATCGCTTCAACGGGGCGCAGAATACAGTCACTGATGTATTTCCCAATCAGAAATGCACAGCAAATCCCAAGAATATCCACAATCAGCATTTTTACAAGAAAATTCCGCATCATATAGGCGTTATTCCCCATCATTTTGAACACCTGAATTCGATACGCATCTGTATCCGTTTCAAAATGGTTCGTTAGCAGCATAAACTGCTGGTCTGTGCTGTTTTCCAGAATATATTCCACATTGCCGCTTTTGTTTTCTCTCCGCCCGTTAATCTGGTAGCCCTCTCTGTATAGCTCATTCTCTCCAATCACAGGCGGCTTGTCCGCGCCGTTCTGCGGCTTTTGCCTGCTCGGAGGCTCCCCTTCGGGACGAAACAGAAACGGCGGCATCTCTCCCACAAAATTGTTGTAGGTTTCATTTGCTTCGCTGCTGTAAATGCTGACCTCAACATATTTATCCCCCAGCAGCTCTCTCAGGCTTTCATCACTCAGCTCCGTATTTGTCTGCAAAAATTCCTGCACCTGCGTCATGGTCTCCTGCAATTCTCTACGCATTTCGCTCTGCTGCAAGCCGGAGATATTCAGCATCATAAAGCCACTGATAAACAGCAGGGACAGCGAAAAAATCCCCCCGTAAAGCAGCGTGATTCGCTTGGCAATCGCCATGTGCTGAATTCCCTTCAGCCACTCCTTATTCTTCCTTGACATAATATCCTACCCCTCGAATGGTCAGAATGTATTTTTTTCCAAAGGCTTCATCAATCTTCGCGCGCAGATAGCGGATATACACATCCACCACATTTGTTTCGCCAATGTAGCTATAGCCCCAGACCTCATTCAAAATCTGTTCTCTCGTTAAAACGATATTCTTATTCTGTACCAGATAGGTCAGAAGCTCATATTCCTTCTTTGTTAAATCAACCACCTTGCCATCGACCGTTACCATTCGCTTTTCCGTATCAATCTCCAAATTCTGCACCTGTAAAATCGTCTTTTTTGCAATATTACTTCCCTCGCTGTGCTTGAATGCCACGCGCATTCTTGCAAGCAGCTCCTCAATCGCGAAGGGCTTTGTCAGGTAGTCGTCCGCACCGCTGTCCAGTCCGGCAACCTTATCCATTACCTCATCCTTTGCCGTCAGCATAATGATTGGTACCTGCGAAAATTTCCGTACCCGGCGACAGATTTCAATACCGGTCAGCCCCGGCAGCATCAGGTCAAGCAAAATCATGTCGAATTCCTGATTCGTGATCATCTCCATCCCCACTCTGCCGTCATGGCAGGTCGTTACATCGTAGCCCTCATATTTCAATTCCAGCTCCACAAAACGAGCCAGCTTTACCTCATCTTCAATCAGAAGGATTTTTTTTCGTTCCATTTTCCCACTTCCTTCAATCATATTTTTATCAGTATAACAATTCTTTTTTTGTTTGTCTTGTTTTTATTCCTTTTAGTATGCTTTTTTTCTCTTAAAGGCAGTTTCAAAATAGATTAAAATGTCATTAAAATATAAAAATCACAGGTGAATCTTCGGAATCTTTCCTCTCTGCGGTTGCAGAGAAAAAGCTTTTTCGCTATAATATTATCCGAACCATAAAAAAGAATCTAGGAGGTATTTAAAATATGAAAAAGAAGCTAGCTCTGCTTTTGGCAGCCCTTTTGCTCTTTGGCTCCGCCGCCTGCGGCAAAACCGATACTGCCGACGATACCCAACAAGAAATTCAGACAGAATTTAACCTGCCGAAATGCGGCCTTTCCTACACTATCCCCGATGCATGGGTAGAAATGGAAAATACAAACCTCATCCCCGCGTCCTATGTCAAGGTGAACGGCGATATCTATGCAAAAATTCAGTATAACTATGCGCCTGATGAAAATATGGAGCCGCTGAATGATGCCGAATCCACCATTGCTGTGGAAGAACTGATGACCCCTATCGTGGAAATGCTCGTTGTGCGAACAGAAAATCTGGAAACAGATGAAGTAAAAGAGGAAATGGACTTTTTCAAGAGTGTGGAAAAAATCGGCGTAAAGGGTGATTTCCAATTCTTCTTCCTGACCGATTATGCCGACGGCATCGACCACTTCTCCGCAGAAGCACAGGCAACCTTCCGCGAATTGGAAAGCTATCTGCCGGAATTGCGCGAAAGTATTGAAATTTCCCTGCCGGATGAGGAAGCGGTGCTGGATGAAGCAGAGGAAAACAGCAAATATCTCAACTTCATTTCCAATACCCTTGATGGCAACCCTGTCACCTCCGCTGTTTTCTATGATTACGATATGACAGTGGTAAACTTCTGGGCAAGCTACTGCGAGGAGGACAACATCAATGAACTGGATACCCTGCAAAGCTTCTACAAGGATTTGCAGAAAAAGCATCCAAACGTAAACTTCGTGCAGGTTGTCATTGACACTCCCGGGCAGAAGGCAGAAAAAATCGCAACCAATGCGTATAAAAAAGCAGGCGTTACCTTCGCAGGCATCATGCCGGACCAAAGCCTTGCCACTTGGATTACGGATAATCTGGAGGGCCTGCCGACCACCATCTTTGTAGACAGCAAGGGCAAGCCCGCCGATTTCAAAATCAAGGGGATACAGGATGCTTCCTATTACATGGAAACAACGGAAACCATGCTGAAAAAAATGAAAACTAGCAAATAAACAATAAAAATCACATATTCTTCTGAGCTGCCCCCCACCTGCTAAATCGTATCGCATACTGTCTGACAGGTGAGGGGCAGTTCCTGTTTCGTTGCCTCAATTCCTTTTAATTTTCTTTTTTTGCCAATTTCAGCGAGAAAACAAAGGCTGCACCCTTTCCCTTCTCACTTTTTACCGTAATCGTTTCGCCATGTGCCTGCAAAAATTCTCTCACAATCGCCAGACCGATTCCGCTGCCCGTCTTGTCCATATTTCGAGTCGTATCCGTTTTAAAGAAACGGTCAAAGACATATTTCTGGTCTTCCTCACTGATGCCCGGTCCCTGATCCTTTACAGAAACCAGAACCTTTTTCTTATCCAGTGTCGTTTCCACCTCGATAATACCATTTTGCGGTGAAAATTTTGCTGCATTGCCCAACAGGTTCTGTAGCACACGGGAAATTTTGTCTCTGTCCCCATGCACCATGGTCTGTTCCGCTTCATAAATGCCATGAATCTGTACGTTCTTTTCTTCTAACTGCGGTTCCAGCATTTCAATATTCCAACGAATCAGCTCATTCAATTCAAAATCCGATTCATCCAGCAAAATCGCACTGCTCTGTGCGCGGCTCAGCTCCACAATACTCTGTGTCATACGAGAAAGCCGTTCCGTTTCCTCCAGAACGATTTTCAGATAATGCTCCCGTTTTTCAGGCGGAATCGTTCCATCAAGCATTGCCGTCAGAAAGCCCTGCATACTGGTCAATGGCGAACGCAGGTCATGCGAAATATTTGCAATAAAATCCTTTTGCACCTTCTCATGCGTTTGCAGGCTTTCCGCCATGTGATTAAAGCTTTGCGCCAGCTCACCCAATTCATCCGAGCTTGTCACATCCACGCGCTCCTCAAAATTCCCATTTGCAATAACCTTTGCCGCACGGTTCATCCGCATCAGCGGCAACGCAACATATTTCGCCGTCACATAGCTGACAATCAGCCCCAGAAGCGAAACGAAAAACAGGCTGATTACGCTAATCTGGTACATTTCCTTCAAGGATTCCTCAATCTCCGGCAGGGAACGGCACATCAGAATTCCTGCCAGATGTCCCTCCGAAAACGGATATCCGACCACCAGCATGGGCGTATCGGAAACCTGTCCGCTTTTTGTCTGTACCGAAACGATTTCTCCATTCTGCACACGCTCAATCAATGTCTGGCTGATTCTGTTATCCCCCAGAAATTCATCATTAAACCCCGGAGAGGCAAGCGCAACCTCACCGTTCTCATTGATAACCAAAACCCCTGAGCCCATGTAGCTTTCCAGAATCTGCAGTTCATAGCTTAGCTCGCTCAGATTGCCTGTCCGGTATCCCTTCTTGTAGGCCTGTGCGATTTTTTCTCCCTGCTGAATCAATTCCTCCCGTTTCTCTGCCATATAATGTTTGGTATAAAGTATTGTCAACGCGCCGCAAACCACCGCAACAAATATCGCAATGGTTGCCATATACAGCATCATCTGCTTGCGCACAATGGAATCGTTTTTCATCTTCATTCCTCCAAAAAAGAAAAAAAGCATTACAAATCATTAAAATAATGATATACTGTTCTTATGTACCTGTTTTGCTCAAAAAACAAGAAATTTTAGAAAGGAGAACGGCATTTTTTGCCTGATTATTACCCTATGGAAAATAATACACAAAACAGCCCTCAGCCTACACCGCCCAGAAGAAAGCAAATGGCACCCAGAGATATGCTTCTCATCGCTCTGGCTGTTCTCGTACTTGTTCGTGTGGATTGGCGGCACATGAATAGCTTTCATTATCTCATCCTTTTCCTGCTGGTTCTTTGCTTTATGCTGCGCTGGTCAAACATGCGTAAGGACGCAAGACGACAGGAGCTGCTGAAGAAAAAAGCAGAATATGAGGCAACACAGCAGCAGTCCGCAGAGGATACGCCTGCGGAAGCGGTTTCCGCAGAGGATATGACCGTTGACGGCGCACCTGTCCCTGCCGAAGCGCCTGCCGAAACAACTGAAAAAGAATCCGACATATAAAAAGGGGTATTCCCCCTTTTTATTTTTGTCCGAATTTATAGCCGACACTCCAGACTGTCCGAATGCCCCATTCATCCTCGCTGTTCAGCTTTTCACGGATGCGCTTTACATGGACATCCACCGTTCTGGTGTCCCCCACATATTCATAGCCCCAGATGCGGTCAAGCAGCTGCTCTCTGGTGAATACCCGATTGGGATGCTGCGCCAGAAAGCTGAGCAGTTCAAATTCCTTCGGCGGAAAATCCAGACTTTTCCCATGATACAGCACAGAATAGTTCGAGAGATTGATTTCTAGCTCCCCGAATTTCAGAATATTTTTATCCTCCTCCTGCTTTGGCTCGTATCTGCGCAGCACCGCCTTCACTCGTGCCACAAGCTCCTTTGGCTCAAAGGGCTTTACGATATAATCATCCGCACCCAATTCCAAACCAAGCACCTTATCAAAGGTTTCGCCCTTCGCCGTCAGCATGATAATCGGTACACGGCTTGTCTTACGCACCTCTGTGCAAACCTGATAGCCGTCCATTCCGGGGAGCATCAGATCCAGCAGGATTAAATCAGGCTGAAAGTCTTCCACTGCCGCGGCAGCTTCCTTTCCATCATAAATCTCCCGCGTTTCATAGCCCTCCTTCATCATATAAAGAGAAATCAGCTCCGCAATATGCTTATCGTCATCCACAACCAAAATCTTCTGTTTTTCCATCTTCTTCACCTCTGTTCAGAAATCCGCCTTTTATTTTAATTCCACCACCGTAACACCGGCTTCGCCTTCGCCGAAGGTACCGGGTCTGTAGCTTTTTACATGAGAATTCATTTTCAGATAATTCTGCACCCCTGCGCGCAGCGCGCCTGTGCCCTTCCCATGGATAATCACAACCTGCTTCAGTCCGGATAAATACGCATCATCAATGTATTTATCAATATTGGCAATCGCCTCATCCACAAGCTGTCCACGGCAATCAATCTCCGCCGAAATAAACTGGCTCTTGGAGAATTTTGCCTTTGTCGGCTGCTGTCTTTTCTGTTTTTCCTTCGGTCTGGGGGTATCGTCAAGCATCAGCTCCGCCATCGGCACCTTCATTTTCATAATCCCCATCTGCACCATAACCTCTTTATTCTTATCAGGCGCAGTCAGCACCTCGCCGTTCTGGTCAAAGGAAATCACATACACTCTGTCGCCCGGCTTCAGATTTTCGGGTGCCTTATGGTTCGGCTTTACCTTTTTCGATTTCAGGAAATCCTGCTGCATGGAGGAAAGCTTTTCATTCAGCTTTTGTCTCTGCTCCAGCGCCTTCGTGCGATTGTTTGCCTCCTTCGCCTGCTTATTCATCTCCTTGATGATACGGTCGGCTTCCTCCTTCGCCTGCACATAAAGCTGCTTTGCGTCCTCTCTCGCCTTGGCAAGAATTTTTTCCTTCTGCTCTCTCGTCTTTTCCTTCTGCCGCTCAACCTCTTTTTTCAGCTCCTCCGCCTCTCTGCGGTATTCCTCTGCGCGCTCCTGTTCAAACTTGACGGATTTCTTGCTGATTTCCAAATCGGTAATCACATCCTCAAATCTTGCCTCATCCCGACTGATAAATTCCTTCGCCGCAGAAAGAATGTATTCCTGCAAGCCCAGTCTCTTGGAAATCGCAAACGCATTACTTTTTCCGGGAATCCCAATCAGCAGGCGATAGGTCGGACGGAGCGTTTCCACATCAAATTCGCAGCAGGCATTTTCCACACCCTCTGTCGTCAGCGCAAATACCTTCAATTCGCTGTAATGCGTGGTCACTGCGGTACGGATTTTTCTTTCCAGCAAGGCTTGGATAATGGCAACCGCCAAGGCTGCGCCCTCCGTCGGGTCTGTCCCTGCGCCAAGCTCATCGAACAGCACCAGAGAGTCATCCGTCACCTCATCCATAATTTTCACGATATTCGTCATGTGTGCCGAAAAGGTACTCAGGCTCTGCTCAATGCTCTGCTCATCCCCGATGCTCGCGAACACATTATCAAACACCGCCAGCTGCGAATTATCAAATGCAGGAATATGCAGTCCTGCCTGCCCCATCAGCGTAAACAGCCCCAGGGTTTTCAGGGCAACCGTTTTCCCGCCCGTATTCGGGCCTGTAATCATCAGCGTAGTAAAATCCTTTCCCAGATAAATATCCGTCGGCACAACCTTTTTCGGGTCAAGCAGAGGATGTCTGCCCTTGTGGATATTGATGTAGCCCTTTGTATTAAACAGGGGCTGTGTCCCATCCATGGCAAGGGAAAGATTTGCCTTTGCAAAAATAAAGTCAAGCTGCGTCAGCAGTTCCAGATTCCCCTCAATCGCAAACGCATTTGCCGTCACCATATCCGAAAGGGCAATCAGAATCTTTTCGATTTCTTCCTTTTCCTTCGCCTGCAGCTCCTTGATTTTATTGTTCAGCTGAATCACACTCAAGGGCTCCATAAACAGCGTAGAGCCTGTGTTGGATTGATCGTGAATCATTCCCGGAAAGGAGCTTCTGTATTCCGCCTTAACCGGCACGCAATATCTGTCATTACGAATGGTAATCACAAAATCCTGCAGCATATTGCGGTATGCCGAGGAATTGATAACCCCATTCAGATGATCCTTCACTCTTTCATTGGAGGCCTTAATCTCCCGACGGACACTCCGCAGTCCTGCGCTGGCATCATCCGCAACCTCCGTTTCCGAAAGAATACAGCGGCTGATTTCATTTTCCAGCTTATCCAGAGGGGTAATCAAATCAAAATATTCATCCAGACGGGCATAGACCTCATCCTTGTTTTCTTTTCTGGCATAATTTTTTACCTTGCGGCAGACATACGCAAATTCCCCCACCGACATCAGCTCCGCGATGGAAAGAATCCCTGCCATAGAGGCCCGCTTTAGCTGCGGACGGATTTCCCGAAAGCCGCCGAAGGAAGGTGTCCCCTTTTTCAGTACCATGGTGGTCGCTTCCGTTGTTTCCTCCTGCCAAATGATAATATCACTCATGGCAGCAGAAGGGCGCAGTGCCGCGGCACGTTCCTTTGCCATCGGGGAAACCGCATAACCCACCAGCTTTTCTATAATTTTGTCATATTCTAACGTATGCAATGCTTTTTCGTTCATCTTTTTAACTCCATTTATATTAAATTCCTATCATAGTTCTATTCTATGACCAACTTATCATATAAGTATACCACAATCTATGCCCTGCTACAACGTTTCAAATTCGCCGCTTCATTTGCATTCCGCCCGAAAACCGCTTATAATAAACAGATATATCAATCGAAATCAATTCCCATAAAATAGAAAGGTGACACAATGAAGGTTCTTATTATCGGCGGTGGTGCCTCCGGCATGATGGCGGCACTTTCCGCAAGAAAAGAGGGTGCAGAGGTTTGTATTCTGGAACGACAGGCGCGCGTTGGGCGCAAGCTTCTCGCAACAGGCAACGGCCGCTGTAATCTCTCCAACACAAAGCTGACAATGAAAAATTACCACGGGCAAAACACGGTATTCGCACAGACTGCCCTGCAGGCCTTTGATACCCAAAAAACGCTTGCATTTTTCCAATCTCTCGGACTGATTACCACCGTAGAGCCAAGCGGCAAGGTTTATCCCCTTTCCGATCAAGCAGGCAGTGTGGTAGATGTGCTGCGGCTTGCTCTGGAGGAAATGGGCGTAGAGATACGCACCTCCTTCGAGGTTACTGCGCTGAAGCGCGGCAAAAAGGGTGGCTTTCAAGTGCTTTCCAGGGAGGAGACCCTCCACGCCGATGCCGTTATCATCTGCTGTGGCGGCATGGCAGGCGGCAAGCTTGGCGGCACGCAAAGCGGCTATGACCTTCTGAAAAGTCAAGGGCATACCATTACCAAGCTGTTCCCTGCGCTGGTGCAGGTAAAAACCGATACCACCTTCGTGAAGGCACTCAAGGGCGTGCGTGCAGATGGCTCTGTCCTCGTGGAGCGAAACGGCAAAATCCTTGCGGAAAATGCAGGCGAAATCCAGTTTACGGACTTCGGCATCAGCGGCCCGACTGTTTTTGAAATCTCCCGTGTCATTTCTACAGGAAAAGCACCGCTGACGGTGCATTTGAATCTCCTGCGTCATCTCAGCCATGATGAGGTGGTTTCCCTCCTGCAAAGCCGCAAAAAAGCAATGCCCCATCAGTCTATGGAAAATTTCCTGACAGGCATTTTGCATAACCGCTTGGGGCGCACCCTTCTGCGCTACGCAGGCTTTGGCTTCACCGAACCCATTTCCTCCCTCAGGCCCTCTGATATCAAGAGAATCGCGCATGCCATACAGGATTTTTCCCTTTCCGTTGTCGGCACGATGGGCTTTGATGCCGCGCAGGTAACGGCAGGCGGTATCCGCACAGAGGAATTCAACCCTCATACCATGGAAAGCCTCCTGATGCCCGGTCTTTTTGCCGCAGGCGAGGTGCTCGATATAGATGGGGACTGCGGTGGCTATAACCTGCAATGGGCATGGGCAAGCGGGTATCTGGCAGGTAAGGCTGCTGCCCGAAAAGTCCCCGCTTCCCCAAAGAAAAATAAAAAATAAGCAAAAAAGCAGCCCTTACGAGGTTTTTCTCTCGCAAGGGCTTTTTCCTGCTCAATTTCAGCTTTTATTGCTGCTCCTTAATGATACCGTTCTGATATGCGTAAAGCAGTTTTTCCAGCTCTGCAATACTTTCCTGTAGCTTTTTCCCGATATCCGTATCCTTCACACGGATTCTGTCCTGTGTATACTGGAGCGCAACCGTAGAGGAAAGGATATCCTTTTCCTCCGCAATGGCTCTGTCCGTGGAAACAAAAGGCTCATGAGATACCAGAACCATGCCATGGGAATTGTAAATCAGCGTATAGCCTGCAATCCCCGTTTCCTTCTGATATGCCTTGGAAAACCCACCGTCGATTACGAACAATCTGCCATTTGCCTTGATGGGGCTCTCTCCCTTTACCACCTTAACGGGAACGTGTCCATTCACGATATGAGAGCTTTTCGGGTCTAAGCCGAAGGCCTCCAGAACATGCTCACAGACAGATTCCTCATTTCTAAGGGTATAATAAGGATTCTTTTCTTCCTTATGCGTTGTCTTATCATCAATAAAATATCGCTCGAAGGTTGTCATTTTCTTCTTGCCGAACAGGGGAGAATCCTCGCCGCACCACATATACCAGATGTAGTCCATACATTCTCTTTTTGCCTCGGTATGTGCCTTATTGAAATAACCCTCGCGCATAGTTCTCTCTACTGCGTCCAGATATTCCATGCCGATGTATTTTTTCCCACGGAAGGTCACTTCCTTGAGTGTCCCGTCTGCATTCATGGGAATGCCGCCATGGAACAGCAGGTTAGAGTTGAAAATGGTATACATGCTCCCCTTATGATACAGCACACGAACATGCTGCTGCAGCTTTTCGCTGTTCACAAAGGAGGATTTCACCTTATCCATAACCTCCTGTTCTTCTTCCGTCAGCTTATAGGGGTCTTTCGGGTCAATCGTCGGGAAATTCATATCATTCATGGGATATTCCACGCCATCCACAAGCACGGTTCCTTTTTCAAAATCAATCTTATCCAGCAGCAATCTGTTTTCCATGCGGAATTCGGGGCGGCGTTTGATAATCTGCCCCTCCATCTTCCACTGCATGATGGAAATTGCTTTGTGCATTTTGGCAATCATGTTGAAGTCCTTATCACTCAGCACCTCATCCCCCTTGGGCTTGAACTGCTCACAGGGGTCGCCGGCGTATTTATCCATCGCAAAGGTTGCCAAGGGCAAAAGGTTAATGCCGTAATCCTCCTCTATCGTATCCAAATTTGCATATCTTGTCTGAATACGCAGCACATTACAAATCAAGGCCTGACAGCCTGCCGCCGCGCCCATCCATGCGATATCGTGGTTGCCCCACTGGATATCCACAGAATGATAATGAGAAAGAATATCCATAATTCTTGCCGCATGGGGGCCTCTGTCATAAATATCCCCGATAACATGCAGCTGGTCAATCGCAAGCCGCTGAATCAGATTGCACATCGCAACGATAAAGCGGTCTGCCTGCCCAAGGTCAATAATGGTATGTATAATTTCCGTATAATACATATCCTTATCCACGCTGGCGCTGTTTTCGTGCAGCAGCTCCTCGATGATATAGGCAAATTCCTTCGGCAGTGCCTTTCTCACCTTAGAACGGGTATATTTCGAGGATACCACCTTGCAGATTTTCACCAGTCTGTGCAGGGTAATTTTATACCATTCTGCCATTTCCTCCTCTGCTTCAGCCATCTTTTCCAGCTTCTGTTCCGGGTAATAAATCAGTGTTGCCAGTGATTTTTTCTCACTGCTGCGCAGGCTCTCCCCAAAGATTGCACTAATCTGGTTCTTGATAACGCCGGATGCGTTTCTGAGTACATGGCTGAAGGAATCCGCCTCACCATGGATATCGGAAACAAAATGCTCCGTCCCCTTCGGCAGGTTCAGAATCGCCTTCAGGTTGATAATCTCCGTTGCTGCGCTGTTGATATTTTTATACTGATTGGACAGCAGTTTCAAATATTTCATTTCTTCTGCGGGAAAGCTCCCACTTCCACTATACATAACTTGCACCTCTATTCTTCGTTTCTCTGTGCTGCTCTTTGAGTATATCAAAAAAGCCACTATTTTCCTAGTTCTTTTTCACCGAAAGCAAGCAAAAAACGCCCGTATGTGCCATCACACACAGGCGTTTAGGTGTGTCCCAATAAGAAAACATGAAGAAATGAAATAGCTTTCAGCATTTCAGAACACAAGGCTTCTTATCCGGGCGCACCTTTTACTCTTTATTTTCTTCGTTTTCCGTGGGCTCTCCCTCTACCGTCCCTGTAACGGATTCCGCAGGCGCATCCTCCGCCGCAGGCTCTGCCGGTATGCCGTATGTCACTGCCTCTCTGTTTAAAAACAGCAGTGCCTCCCCGACCGTTACAAACGCAGCAGAGAAATAACACAGGAACTGATACACCGCATTCCCAATTCTTTCATTCGGGAAAAAGCTGTAGCTCAGCTGGAATGCAGAATTCCAAAGCATCGCAATCACAGCCAGCAGCAGCAGATAGCCAAAGGTTCTCCACCATTTGCCCTTCACCAGTGCTTTGCTGTAGCGCATGGGCTCCATGCCCTTTTTGTCACTCAGCCCAATGGCATACACATAAAACACCCAAGCCACGCTCAGGTAAATTCCGGGCACAATAATCAAACTGCTCAGGAAAATCAGCACACCGTAAATAATCCCCGAAAACACAATCGTCGGCATCAGGGAAAAGGCTTCCCCCAGCGCAGTGCCGAAGGAAATTTCCTGCTTTGTCACAAACTGCTTTACCATCTTTGCAATGGCAATCGTCCCGACAGGCTGCAAAAACAGACCGACCAGAAGCGTCAGACCGGAGTGGAACAGCACCTGATAGGCCGCCTGAAAAAAGTCTGCTTCATTGGATAGGCTTACGCCCGCCTGTGCAATCTGCTGAAACACCGTATATGCGTTCAACATACGCCCGTTGATGATGCTTTCCAGAATACTGATAGGCAGGAATACAATCAAAAGCACCTTCAATATGGGTTTAATATTTGCCGCAAATACATGGAACGCCGCAGAAAGCTGCTCAATCCAGTTCCATTCGCGGTAGAAAAAATCATGGTTCATTTATCGTTTCATCCTTTCCGATTCCATTCTCTTACCCGAAAAGTATACCACATTCTCCGACAAAAGCCAACGCAGACACTCTTGCCAATTCTTAAGAATTCCTTTAGAATAAGAAAAAATACGAAAAAAGGCTGTGAATTTTTATGGAATCGAAAAAGAAAACCGTTCTGGTAACAGGCTCCTCCCGCGGCATCGGCAGGGCGATTGCGCTTGCCTTCGGGCGCGCCGGTTATAATGTCGTGCTGAATGCCTCCAAAAGTGCGGCGCAGCTGGAGGGAACGAAGTCCCTTCTGGAAAGTGAAGCTATTCCCGTCCTTGCCGTTCTGGCGGATGTTTCTGATTATGAAGGCTGCAAGCTGCTTTTCGCAAAAATCGAAGAAACCTTCGGTATGGTGGATGTTCTGGTCAATAACGCAGGCATTTCCCATATCGGGCTGTTTACGGATATGACCCCTGCCGAATGGAACCATGTGCTGGATGTCAACCTTGGTTCGGTGCTGAACTGCACCCATCTTGCCGTCCCTGCCATGGTATCCGAAAAGGATGGTGTCATTCTCAATATTTCCTCCATGTGGGGCGAGGTCGGCGCATCCTGCGAGGCTGTGTATTCTGCTTCTAAGGGCGGCATCAATGCCTTCACCAAAGCGATGGCGAAGGAGCTTGGGCCCTCTCATATTCGGGTCAATGCCATCTCCTGCGGTGTCATTGATACGGAAATGAATGCCTGCTTCAGCGAGGACGAACGGCAGGCACTGGCAGATGAAATCCCTCTTATGCGCTTCGGGCAGCCGGAGGAAGTGGCGGAATTGGCAGTCTTTCTCGCCGACCGAAGGGCATCCTTCCTGACGGGCAAAATCATCACGCTTGACGGCGGCATGCTCTAAAAATCAAAAAGCAAGCATAGAAAAAGCAGCTGCAATCCACCTTTCCTACAGCTGCTTTTTTGTTTTCCTATTTTTATTTTTTCCGAGCCGCCTCATAAATTGCCGCTCTGATTGCCGTAATCTGCTGAATCTGGTCATTCAGCTTCTCATGTATTTCATGCAGCTTCATCAGCTCTGCCTTTTTTGCAACCAAAAGTGCTTCCGCATTGGGAACCGATTTGTTGTCCTCAAGCTTTTCTATCTCTGCAATCAGCTCTGCGCCCTCCCGCTTCGTTTTGGAAAGGTCATCCTCCATGTGGTGAGATAAATGTCTTGCCATTTTCATAGGGTCTTCCGCGAATTCAATCATGCCGCAAACATTTGTGGACATAATGTTTTCGTATCTGTTTAAAATACTTGCCATACTTCGTTCCTCCCTTGCGTATACACTTTTTTATCTTTGCCCTAGCTTCAAGCTGGGGTTCGCGTTCAAATCCAAACCATCCCTTACTCCTGCAATATATTCATAGTATGCCGCACAGCCAATCATCGCCGCATTATCGGTACAGAGAATCGGCGCAGGCACGCTCAGATAAAAGCCATTCCTTTCGCATGCCTCCTGCATCCTTGTCCGCAGGGCACTGTTGGAGGCAACCCCTCCTGCCAGCGCAATCTTCTTTACGCCATGCGCCTTTGCCGCTTTGATGGTCTTGCTCACCAGAACCTCTACCACAGACTGCTGAAAGCTTGCCGCAATATCCTCCGGAACAATTTCTGCCCCCATCATTTTCTGCTTATTCACATAATTGAGTACCGCCGATTTCAAGCCGCTGAAGCTGAAATCATAGCTATCCTCCTCCAGAAAAACACGAGGGAATTTCACTGCATCGGGGTTGCCCTTCTTCGCCGCCGCATCAATCTTCGGGCCGCCGGGATATCCCATGCCAATCGCGCGCGCAACCTTATCATAGGCCTCGCCTGCCGCATCGTCTCTCGTATGTCCCATAATTTCATACTTCCCGTAATCGGAAACATAAACCAGATGGGAATGTCCGCCCGAAACCACCAGTGCCATATAAGGCGGCGCAAAATCCTTATTCTGAATATAATTCGCACAAATATGTCCTTCGATATGGTGTACGCCAATCAAAGGCTTTCCTGCCGCATACGCAATCGCCTTTGCCTCCGCAAGACCAACCAGCAGCGCCCCCACCAATCCGGGACCGTATGTCACGCCGATGGCATCCATTTCTTCCAGTGTCATGCCCGCATCCGCCAGTGCCTTTTGAATCACGCCGTCAATATTTTCAACATGCTTTCTGGATGCAATCTCCGGCACAACGCCGCCGTATAGCGTATGCAGGTCAATCTGAGAGGAAATCACATTGGAAAGCACCTCTCTGCCGTTTTTCACCACTGCCGCCGCTGTTTCATCACAGGAGCTTTCAATGGCTAATATATAAATATCCTTTTTTTCTTCCATGATTTTTTCTCCACCGTTTCTTACTTTCGGAATTTATTTTGGAAATTCAATAGTAATGCACTTGCGCTCCTCGCCCAGCTCCGTCATAGGAAAAATCTCCCGCGCCACCGGCAAATATGCCTCAGGCTCGTTCAGAGAAGGGCTAAAATGCGTCAGCCACAGCCGTTCCACGTTTGCATTTTTTGCCATGCGTGCCGCCTCGGAAAAAAGCATGTGCTTGTTTTCTCTTGCCTTCTGCTTTTTCTCCTCCTCGCCGTACATCCCTTCGCAGATGAAAAGCTGTACGCCCTCCACAAATTTCGTAATACGGTCAACCGGTCTGCTGTCTGTGCAGTATGCTACGGAAATGCCCTTGCGGTTTTCCCCCATTACCATATCCGCCGTATAAGTCTTGCCCTCATGCTCCACACTGCCTTCCTTTTGTAGCTTATTCCAAAGAGGCTTCGGCAGCTTCAGCCGCTCCGCCTTTTTCACATCGAATTTTCCCTTTCGTTTCAAATCAATGCGGTAAGCAAAGCATTTTACCATGTGGTCGGCAGGGCAATGATGAATTTCAAATGCCCCCACAGAAATCGGGTTCGGTGCATCCTGTGTCAATTCAATATATTCGATCGAAAACGGCAGCTCCGGCGCAATCAGCGTCAGCCCCTCGACAATCCGCTGTAAGCCGACAGGGCCAATCAGCATGAGGGGTTCTGTCCGCCCTGCGTTGCCAATCGTCAGAAGCAGCCCCGGCAGCCCCGAAATATGGTCGGCATGGAAATGCGTAAAGCAGATCACATCTATCGCCTTAAAGCCCCAGCCGAGCATCTTCATGGTCACCTGCGTTCCCTCGCCGCAATCAATCAAGGCAAGCCTGCCGTTGAGCCTTGCCAACATGGCTGTCAGAAAGCGGCTGGGCATGGGCATCATGCCGCCTGTTCCCAGTAAACAAATATCTAACATTCGGTTTCTCCTTTGTATTTCTTCTATAGGTCTCCCTATGTTTCCTCTTTTATCATACCGCAAAAATGGGCAAAATACAATCTTTTCCGAAGGGAGGGCATTAAAAATGCCTGCCGCATTATGCGACAGGCACTGAAATTATAGGTTGCTCTTTCTACGGTTACAATCGGCGCAAAGCATTTGACAGTTTTCAGAAATTGTCTTTCCACCCTTGCTCCACGGGGTTATATGGTCGGCTTGCATTTCCTCAATTTCAAAACGCTTACCGCATTTCGGACAGATACCTTTCTGACGCTCATAAGCAGTTCGTGCCATTTTGGGACTGAATGCACGAATGCTTAAATGCTTTTCGTTTCCGTCAAGCAGATATTCATAAATACCCTTCTGATTAGAAACATCCTCATCATCCAGCAGTGCAACAATACGTTTCTCATATGCCTTCGGGTCATGCGCATTTGCGCCATATTTATTGTAATAGATACCCCATTCCAGTCCAGACATCAACTTTTTGCGGAAGGTCGGGAATGTAGCTTTTACCCAACTTATGACACTCTGGAAGTATAGCCATAATTCATTGCAGTTTGTATCATGCTGGTGCTTGGACATATAATCCTCGATTTCGATACCATCACGGGCAGCAATCCATTTGATAGCAGTTTCAAGGTAGTTCTGACGTATTGCACTGCCGCTCAAATAATCACCTGCAATCTGATAGGCAGGACATTGTGATTTGCTGAAATATTTTTTTGCTTCGGTCAACCATTCACCCGTATAGATGGCATTTCGCAATTCCTGCGCTGTCAGCTGTTCGCCTGCAATATTGATAATCTTGAACCAGTCCAGCTTTTCCTTATCCGTACCCTCACAAATATAAATCATCAGCGGATAGTCAAGAATCTCTTTACGTTCTGTATCGGTCAAATTATGAAAAGCCCTATGGTCAATAGAAAAATCGCCGTTGACATACTGGCAAATACTGATTGTTCTTTGCTGTCCATCGAGCAGCTCATAGTTGCCATTATCACTTTTTACCCAATACATCACATTCAGCGGAAAGTTTTTGCGGATTGTACGCACAACCTCATCACGCTGTTTGTCCTTGTAAATAAATTCCCGCTGAAAGGCAGGTCGAATGTTTGATGAGGTAAGATAACGATACCTTTTTGGTAGTCTGTTGTCTTACCTCATTTTTGATTTATATTAAATAGCAAAACTTTTGACGTCTGCTCCTATCTGTCTGAAATAGGAAATACTTTCTGTCGGCTCGTCGCCGCTTTCAACTCTGCCTACAAAGCTATACAGGATTTCGATTTTCCTTGTATTCGTTTCTTTATCCAATTCGTGAATTAAGATACGGTCAATCAATTCGTGTACGTTCTCATAGGTCAGTTCGTTAATTTCCGTGTACTTGCGTACAAGGGCGACAAACCTTTTTACATCTGTGCTGCGCTCGGTGGCGGTGTCAATCACGGTTGACAGTTCCGCTATTTTGTGCGTCAGCATCTTTTTTTCATCATCATAGCCCGAAGTGAGAAAAGCAAACTGTTCATCAGAGAGTTTTCCCAATGCGTTATCCTCATAGAGTTTTCGGAACAAGAGATTTAATTCTCCCATTCGTGCCTGTGCCTTTTCAAGCTCCTTGCGCTGCTGTGTCAATGCCTTTTGGGTTGCCTTTGCGTTATACTCGTTAGCAGTTTCTATAAAATCCTGCTCGTTGTTTCTCACATAAGATAATACCCTTTGCAGGTCGGCAAGGACAAGTTCTTGAAGTACGCTTTTTCGGATATAATGTGTTGTGCAGACTTCGCCTGTTCTGATACGGTTTCTGTATTTTCCGCAAGTATAAGCGTGTTTGCGTTCCAATGTTCCGGCGCCCTGTTGGAGATACATTTTATATCCGCACTCCCCACAAAAGAGAAGTCCCGAAAAAATATCTATGGTTTCAACCTTTGTCGGCCTGTGGCGTGTTGCGATACGCTTTTGTGCAAGGTCAAAGGTTTCTTCATCAATCAGGGCTTCGTGTGTATTTGGGAAAAAGTATTGTTTTTCCTCCGGGTTTTTCTTTGTCTTTTTTGATTTGTAAGATACCTTGTAACTCTTGCCCGTAATGGTATGTCCTAAATACTCTTTGCGTGTGAGAATATCATATAAGGTTTTGTCAGGCCAATTATAAATACAAGTCGGGTGTGGGCGTGGGTGTCGGCAACTGCCGGTACGGCGGTAACGCAGTTCGGAAACGGTCAGTATTTCGTGTTCCCGCAGCCAATTTTGGATTTCACACATACGGTCGCCGCGTACATACATAGCAAATATCTGTTTCACAACATTTGCGGTTTCGGGGTCAGGCAACAGATGATTGCGGTCGTTGGGGTCGGCTATGTAGCCATACGGCACTTCGCCGTTTACTCGCTCGCCTTTCTGTGCCTTTGCTTGTTTGACTGCCCGGATTTTCTTTGAAGTATCGCGGGCGTAAAACTCATTAAACCAGTTCCGCAGCGGGGTAAATTCGTTGTCGTCCCTTGCTGTGTCTACACCGTCGTTAATGGCA